>Ga0182018_10002242_pt1 | contig 19886 bp, 12 predicted proteins | sample 812P2MmetaG_FD_120490 | JGI IMG/M metagenome (GOLD analysis project Ga0182018, IMG submission 120490) | Permafrost microbial communities from Stordalen Mire, Sweden - 812P2M metaG | ecosystem: Environmental > Terrestrial > Soil > Wetlands > Permafrost | place: Sweden: Stordalen | collected...
ATGAGCATCCCCCACCACCTGCTTCAGAGCAAAGCAGGCAGACAGCAACCCAGGATTCAGGGGGGTCAATTTTGGACGCCGATCCCCCGGCTCAGGGGGTCAAATTTGCACGCCGAAACACAGTGTTCTCCCTTCCCCGTGAAGACTGCTGCATAGCTTTTGCCGGTTCCACCATGATCGCCTATCCCTTCATCCTTCAGCTCGAGAACACGATCATCGACTACAAGAAGGCCTTCGATCGTGAGGTTGATATAACCAAACTAAAGACCCGTGTAGTTTCCCTTCTGAATCATTTTGTGCGGGTTCACGAAGGGACAATCCCCACAGACTTCGAGAAGGACCTTCTTGAAACAAGTTTTCTCTTCGGGGGATGGTCGTGGGTCAATGCACGGTTCTACATCTGGAAAATATTCTACAAGACAGACATAAAGCGGTATATGGCTTCAGGCACAGGAACTTGGCGTGGTCTCGGAATTCCTCAAACCAGCGAGGCACCGATCCGCATGATCGGGGATTATATACCCGAATTCCAAGCCGGCCTAAGGGGCAAACTAGGCGCTGAGATCAAGGTCGCCAACGAGAATGGCGAACCTATGAAGCTAAACCATGAGCCGCTGACTGTCCTGGCAGAGATGCTTCGCGATCCTAAATTAACGGATCGCAGGCAAGAGCTGAAGGGCAAAATCGGCGGAGCGCCTCAGGTAATGAAGGTCTACCCTTTCCTCCGGACAGTGCACTTCGCCGTGGAATGGGACGTAGGGCCAAAGTTCGTCTACTCGATCAAGGGGCGGGTGATCGCGGACTTTGAATTCTTCACAGTCCCCGGCCTGGACCCTTTCACGGGAGAGGTCAGGCGACCTATCCGGGGTCGGGACAACGATGAACCTCTTTCTGGTTCCGGCAGCCCACGGATTACGCGCGGCTTCTGATGGGCGTTTTGATTACCACCCAAGTGTTGCTGCCGCGACTCACCGGCCGGGAATTCTCCTCCGCCCCCCGGTTTCCCTTCCCCCCGGTTCTCTACGTGATAATCGCGTTTACCGCGTGGCCCGATCTCGCGGTGGTGCGCCGGAGGGGTTGCCGACCGCGACCGGCATTCCTATTTCGATGGGCGGGTTATCAAATCAATCCGAGGCCATATCGAAACATGGGCATGCAATATCAGGTCACACGGTTCAAGAGCCTCACGGTGGGTTTGAAGGAACTCGAACCGTTCATTCGAAATGGCGAGCATCTGCAAACCGGAAGGCCGTTCGGACGGTTCGGCGAGATGCGGTCACGTGAGATGCTGGCGAACTGGCTGCTGTGCGCCGCAGTCAATTTCAGCACCGCGCCAGACCGGCTGACGTTCAGCAGCGATCCACTCGGTGGTGATGGCATCATCCAGGACACCACGACCGGCGAGACGTGGCAGACCGAGCACGTCATGGTGCCGCGGTCGCGCACCGGACGCGTCGAAGATGTGGAAGCTTTGATCCTGAGCGCGATCGAGAAAAAGCGGCGGAAGGGTGGTGCCGCGTATGCGCGCGGCAAAACGCTGGTGGTGTTCCGCGAAGCCGCCGGCGACCAGTGGTATCCGAACAAGGTGGCACGCCGGTTGCCGACGCCGTTGCATTTCGACTCTGTGTGGGTCGTTGGCCTGCGATCCGTAGAGGATGATCGCTACATCTATGACGCGACCCGACTGGACCTGACCCACGGCGGTTGTCCGGTGTGGCGGGTGCGCATCACGCCCGACTTCGACGGGTGGGAGGTTGAGCCGGTTCAGTAACGCAACCACTGCTTCCCCCAAAGAGTGTGATAACGTCCTGTCTCACACTCATTCCGAAAACCTGATGACGGGTACTCGATCCTTCTGGCTCGGCGGGGATGGCCCGGCCGGGGATCAATCCCGACAGATACCATGATCACACCTGGAATTGCGGGAGGGCAGGGGGACTGCCCCGTGATTGACCTGACGGCCCTGGCACGGGCACGTCGTTTTCAGGTCCGGACCTACAGGTGCGGCGCAACCACCAACCAGAGACAGGTCCGTCCATGTCAGAGACCGCGAACCGGATCCTCGGCCCGACCGCGCAAATCGCGGCGGCCTATCTGGGTGCGCGCACCGTTGATACGGCGGCGGTGCCCGGTCTAATCCGCGTCATCCAGGAAACCTTGACCGATCTGGCGCCGGGCCGCTCCGGAGAACCGGCACGAGCCCGACCGGTGGACCCACGACCGCCGATTAGGCCGGCGGCGGTTGATGTCCGGAAATCCGTTTTCGCCGATCACCTGATCTGCCTGGAGGACGGTCTGTCGATGACGATGCTGAAGCGTCATCTGAGGACGACGCACGGGCTGACGCCGGAGTCGTACCGGGCGAAATGGGATTTGCCGGGGACCTATCCGATGGTGGCGCCGGACTATGCGAAATCGCGCTCGAGGATGGCCAAGGCGAGCGGCCTGGGCCGGAAAGATCGCTGATCCGCCGCCGCGCCGGTATGCCCGCGCGTGCGGCCGGTTCTTCACCTGGGCCGAGCGCCTCGGTCAGACGCGCCGTCGCCGCCGGCATTGGGCGCCGATCGGCAACCACTCTTTTCGGGCGAGCGGCATCACGAACTTTCTGGAGAACGGCGGCTCGCTGGAAATCGCGCAGGACATGGCCGCGCATGCGAGCCCTCGAACGACCAGGCTCTATGACCGGGGGAAAGTGCCGCGCGACATGTGTGGACGGCCCGTTGGATGCAAGAGAAAAATCGAGAAGTCTGACAACCAGTTCGACAGCGATCATGTGTCCGGCCTGTTGACGCGGCGCGAACACCGCTGGCCCAGATGGGGTCCGCGATCCGGTCCCAAACAATCAAGCGGCTTCAAAAGCCATTGTCGCGCTCGGGTTTTCCGGATCCTCGGTTCGACCGATGGTCATCTCGTTCCGCTCTTCCATCCTGGCATCAACGCGTGGGAATGGACCGGTGGAACCCGGTACGCCCGCCACGCGAGATCGTGGCCCAAGCCGTCGGGCCATTTCCTTGCTCAATCACGGCCAAACCCGCGTGGCGGCTCGATCGCCAGCAGTTCGGACAGATCGAGATCGACAATCGCCCGTAACGCTTCGGCGAGAGCGCTGTCCTGGAGATTGTCCGGAAGCGCTTCCAGCCAGTCAGCATATTCGGCCTGCGATGCCACCAGCCCGTCGCGGTGATCAATCCAGCGTTGCGCCCGGCTCCGGCGGTCAGCCGGACGGCGTGTGCGGATCGCCGGCCTGGCCGCCGCGCGCGCGGCGCGATAGCGCGCCTGACGTTCGGCGCCGGTCATCGCGGTTTCACCGTTCAGGGGATGAGGCATGGTTTCCACTCCACAGCGTTACGTGACGGAACTTTGGTCATGCCGGAACCGCCGGGGCAGCCGCCGGGCGGCGGTATGCCTCGCCCGTGGTCATCATCGCCCAGGCGACGCGCGCCATCTTGTTGGCCAGCGCCAGGGCGGCGACCTTGCGCGGCTTGCGCAGCATTAAGGCGCGCAACCATCCGGTCATTTGCTTGCTTCCCGGCTTCATGGCCGCCTGAATCACCGCAGTGGCGCCACTGACCAGCAAAACACGCAGCCGCTTGTTTCCTGCCCTGCTGATGCCGCCCATACGCTGTTTGCCGCCGGTCGAAAGTTCCTTCGGCGTCAAACCAGCCCAGGCGGCGAGATGGCGGCCTGATTGGAATACGCCCGGGTCGATCTCGATCGCCAACGTCAGCGCGGTGACCGGGCCGATGCCGGGGGCGGTGGCCAACAGCTTACTGACAGGATTGGCCTTGTGAGCGGCGGTGAGTTTCTTATCGACCTGTTCGATCTTCTCATCGAGTTCGCTGAGTTCCTGGTTCAGAAGAGCGAACATTTCTTTGGCCTCCGGCGGAATGGCGGCCTCTTGTTCAATAGCAATCTGTAACGCTCCGATGTTGCTCATTCCCTTGGCGGCGATCATGCCGAATTCAGGCCGAGCGCGTTGAGTTCACGAGCCCAGTGGTGGGAACCGCCACAGGCTTCCAGAGCGATCTCGGTGGGAGGGAGCTTTTTAAAGAAAGAGCTCATCTGCCCCCGGCGCAGATTGGTCCTGAGCACCGCCTGATCCTGTGCGTCTATGCAATGGATGGTGAAGACGGACTTGGACGTGTCGACCGCGATGCGTTTATACTGGGTCATGGACGGCTCCGGTTTTGGTTGCCTACAGCCCCAATTCTGGCACGCGATGCCGTGGGGCCGTCCACCCCAACAATCAAGGTGAGAATCTCATCCAGATTGTCGCGCAATAGGAAAGACCGGTGCTGCGGTAGAGAGGATAAGATTCTGAAATGGCGTTTCATGAAGGCAAAGCTCGCGACGCGGTAACTTTACGACCGGCGACGTGAGGAACTCAGTCTCGACGAGGTGGAGAAGATCAGGGTATGAGAACCGTGCTTGCACCCTGAACGACTGCTGACATCCCCAGAAAGCGGCGAGTTTCAATCGCAACTTGCTGGGCGCAATGGATGTGCGAGGACATCACAATATGACTGCCGCGAAGAAGCTACCGGACACTCCGATTTACCATGTTACTGATGTCCAGAACCGGGAAGTCATCTTGCGCGATGGCCTCAAAGCGGAAGCGGGGTCTTGGCATAAGACCACCTGGAAGCCGCGGGTGTTCTTCACCACCACCCAGATCGGTGCTTATGAGATCGCTAACAATTTCATGCATGAGCGGCGGGGGGAGTATCTATTCATCCTGGTGGACCCCGCCAAAATCCGCGGGAAGCTCCGCCCAGATCGTGACTATGATCAAGGGGTATGGACAGCAACTGACGTGCCGCCGGACGCCATCATCGGTGTGGAGGAGGTGGACGAGGACTTTTTTGAAAGCAGCGAATTCCTTGCCTACATGGGTATCGAGGAAGACGAGGGTGAGGTGGGCGAAGAGCAGGCCCAAGAGGGGTCACCACACGATTTGTCCAAAACCGCACGCTAAGCTGGAAAATGATTAAATCAGTAAGTTCCGGAACCGGCGATTTGCGCGTTGCAGCGACCTCGCGCGTCAGCCAATGGCATTTCCCGCCCAAAACACCCCCTATCGCCGTCGTGTCGGAGAGCAGATCGACCCGACTTTCCGGTGGATCTCTTCAGCCGTCGCTCATCGGTCACCCAGCAAAGACTTTCGTGGCGTGCCAGGTCAAATATCGCCTGTGCCTGTCGGTGAGCGGGCGGTCGGCGCGCAGGTGACCTTCGCCGAGCCGCGACCGGGCTGTCTCGGTTAGCTTCGGGCTTAACATCGCCGCGCCATTCGCATCAAAACTGACGAGCCCCGCATCGAATGCGGCATCCCAATCGGCTGTGAGCAAAAAGCCGTTATAGACGTCAAGACGCTCGGCATTGTTGCCGCAGTGAGCCCAGGGCTTAATGTGGCTGGCGCGTAGTAGTTCCGGCTGCGCAACCCCGGTGACGGCACAGCGGCCTTGCCAGTAGTCCAGCAGCCCGGCGCGAAATTCGGTCTGGCCGATCCGACGACGCACCAGCGCCTCAACCTCCGTGCGAAACTCCTCCCCGACGTGGGCGAGCGCCTCCTCAAAGCGTTTGAGCGGCGCATCCGGCAAGGCACGGGAGAGTTGCCAGACCCGGCGAATAAGCGCTGCCAGGTTCTCGGGCCGTCTCGCAACGAATGATTGCGGCCCAGCTTGTTCGTAGCGCCCTTCAGTCGCTAGCTCGCGGGCTAGACTAGCGTCGTCTATCGAAACGAGAAAACCCGCATCGTCTGCGATGACAATCAATCGGGCCTCGACATCGGAGCTGGCGAGCATGACCGATCCATCCGACTGTGGTTCGATGATCTCGAACCCACCATCGTTCGCCGCTTTCTCCAACTCGATTTTCCGAGACAGGTTCATGGCTGTGCGGGCGGGTGCTGACCCATAGGCCAGTCAGGTTCATGGGCATCAGCGAATGGCACCTTGATAGAAACGGCAGGTTTATGCACCGCAGTTTGTGATGTCGAATTCGTCTTCGGCAGGCTGTCCCAGGTCGCCAGGATCAGATCTCGCGTGACAAACGCCTTATGCGCTTTGCATTCTGCGCGCATGAGAGCGCCGAATGTCTCGAATCCACAATCACGTCCAAGAATGTCTCCTGGATCAAGAACATAGCGCATTTCGTCGAGGCTTAGGCCAAACAGATCACGAGCTACCAAGACATCGAGTTCAGCCCGAAGCGACGCGCGTGGCGATGCGTCTTCAACTGGTTCTACTGAATTCGGATTTAGACCTAATTCTTGGACCGCAATATCCCGAAATGCTCTCATCTCCGGACCCGTCGCCGTAAGTTTGAGAGCGCGTTCGGCAATAGAAGTTGCTGTAAGTCCATCTTCGAATTTCCGCGGGAGCGGCAGACTGTCCATCACCGTATAGGACATGTGTAAAGCCGCTTTCTTGCGGGCGAGGAAGTCCAAGACGAACGAATTAGCGACACCGAGCCAAAGCAGCATGAGTCGGCTATCCGGTGGCTCAAACATGATCGTCGGCACCGAATGCCCGCAGATAACATTGGGTGGAATCAATGCTCCCATCAGGAAACGAGAGTTCGTCACGCCCCCAACATCGCAGAATCCTATGCGATATGACGAAGTCCGCGTATTGGTCTTTTCAGGCAGGTCTTTGATCGATACCCGCCATTGCGGAAAAATATTCTTATCAAAGCTCCCGAAATTTAACTCTTGCCATACTGCAGAACGCCCGCGTCCGGAGACATACCCTTTGGCCCGATGATCAAAAGCCTCAACCATTCGTCCCTCATAGACAGGCATGCCATTCGGATCGTCCCCAAAATCCTCACGGTCACTTCCCATGTCTAATTCGCGCATGTATTCGCGTCGGGCGAGCCCTGTGTCTGTCGCGCCGAACTTCGGAAACCGATCGTAGATTTTTCTCGAAACTTCAATGTCGGCAGGGTGCGCAACCTCCGCGATGGCGAGAGCATCAGGGCTAAACTCTTCAACCAACGAAACCGGCATATTGATCGGAAGCCCCGCCGAAAGCGCTGCGACCTTCTCAATCGAATTGACGCCAAAAGCCGCTCCGAAACTAACCGTCCTTCCTCCGGGTTGAGCGATGTAGAGGCAAAACTTCTGTCTCGTATCAATATCAAACCAGACTTTTTTCGTATTTTCGAACGCTATCAGCGCCGATAATTGAGTGTTCTCGAAAAGATGGCGGCGGATCGCGGCGGCATTTGCGCCGTTATAGAGATTCTCGGGTACAATCTGGGCGGCTCTTCCCCCAGTGCGGGTGCCCCTGAGCGCCAACTCCGCAAACATTCGGTAGATGTTGAAATCACCCTTGCCAAGACTGCCTTCCGCGAACAAACGATAACGGCCACTCTCCTTCATGAAGTTAGCCGCGCAGTACAGATGACGACAATAGGCATCCCACGCCGCCTGCGCGTCGGGCAGCGCCTTAAGCTCCTCAATCCGTTGTTTCTGGTCCTCAGGTGACATGAACCGTATTGAGCCGTCGTACGGGGAGAAGAACTCCTTGGCATCCGGACTCATCGTGTCCCAGGGTGGATTTCCTAGCATCAGGTCGAATCCGCCTTTTGCAAAAACTTGAGGGAATGCAAGAGGCCAATGAAACGCGTGAATGGCAGCGGAAATGTCCGAAGCAAGCGCCGTGGCATGAGCGAAGGACGCGCCGCCTTCCAGTGCATCCCAAATCGGTCGCGTCGTCGGCAGTGCTTGGCTTGCGTACCGATCAGGCGGTTGGATCTTTGGAGCGAAGAACCCGGCTACATATAAATCACATGCGGCCTTGAGGGCGCGCCAATCGGTCTGCCGATGAAAATCGGCCAAGCGACTCGCTTTTGCCTCTACTTGGTTGACCTCATCTTCTGGAAGGTCGTCCACCGCACGGGCCGCCGCAACCAGCGCAGGTGGTGGTCCGGAGAAAGGCAAAGCTGGGGGGCGGTCGCGCTCAGCCTTGTTCAGTTTACGCCAAGCCGCAGCAGCTTCCTTATTATCGCCGGTCAACGGTTTGTACGCCTCATCCGGTATTCCCCCGACAAGCCTAGTCAAATCCCAAACCCCGATCAGGCTGTCGCCACATTGAATGTGCCCTTCCAGGAAAGTCAGTGGCTTGCCGGGGTCCACGCTCTCAATCCATAGCGCCGTCTGGCAGAGCTCGACCGCCATGGGATTGCGGTCGACGCCAAAAAGACAACGCTTGGCCACCTCGCGTAGGGCATGACGCCAATCGTCCGCAGATGGCGCCCCGGGGCTGCGAAGCTGCGCCACGCGGGTTGCGAGACGCCGTCCCGCCGCGAGCAGAAAATGGCCTGAGCCACAGGCTGGATCGATAACAGAAAGTTCAAGAAGTGCTTCGGCCGCGCGCGCAGAATTTTCATTGACGGTCCGGTCAATCAGCGGATCAAGCGCTCGGTCGAGCAGCAACTGAACCAAACTGTCTGGTGTATAGTAGCTGCCCGAGCGCTTGCGCGCGTTACCACTGGTCTCGGCCCCTTCGGCAAAAAAGAAAGACCGCGCTTCGAGATCTATGCGCGGCGGAAGTTCCAACAACGCTTCATAGACCGAGCCCAACTCCTCGGTTTCCATGTCACGCCAATTGACACGCATCAGCGTGTGATCTTCGGTAATCCACGCCATCCGGAAGACCGCCTCGAGCAAGCGTTTGTTCGAAATCCGTGCGCCGCCTAGATTCGGCATGGCAGCGACCCGAAACAGACCGCCCAATGCGGGTAAACCCAGCGCTTTTTCGCCGCGCCAGAGCGACCGGAAGATGATCTTCAAACCTTCATAGAGATCGTGGTTGGTGTCTCTCGCCGCACGCCGCGCGGCCTGGTTGCGAAGACGCGCCACACTGTATCCACCCGCGTAGAGCGCCTTGGCCGCATCAGTGGCGTTAGGGTCATGCAGAAGGCCGCGATCCTCTGTGGTGAACAGAAAGATCAGCCGATACACAAGGCGCAACAACTCCTCATACATGGCCTGCGACGTCAGGGTACCGCGTTCGATGGCACCGCGGAGAGCGCCATTGGCCGGGTGCTCGATGAAACCGAAGCCAAGCTCCTTCAAGGCCGCTTCTACGCCAACGCCCAATCGGCCGCGCGCCTTGGCGCCAGCCTCTCGCCCAGCATCACGCCAGCGTTCCAGGGGACAGTCAGACGGCAGCGCGTCCGACGCGCCAAACCTGCTTTCATGAATCAAGAGCCACAACGCCACAAAATCGGCGTAGAGGCCGCCTTGGAATATCTGTTCCAGGTCGGCCTCAACGTATGCGGGGCGCGTCAAGCTCGCGTTGTCGCGCAGCAGGCGCAGTTTCAATCCGTCGGTGGCAATTCCCCAGCGCGCCGCTTCGTCGGCGTTCAGCAACTCCTGAAGGAGCAAGTTCGCCGAACGCTTCCGGTGGTCTTCGGCGAATTGGTCGAGGCCGCGGTCAAGCCCCTCCCCGGCAGGGGCAATAGCGATTGGTACGCGGCCACTCAGGGCGACCCTCCGCACGGGAAAAGTCCGGCTACCCGCTTGGCGTGAGGCCACCGGCTCAAGGCTTACGAAGCCGAACACCTGGCGAAGCAAGTCGTCCACGAATGCTTGGGTCGCCGCATACGCTGAGCCGCCACCCCGAGCCTGTGAGAATCGCGCCCATAGCGCTTCCGCGATGCGCCAGGACCGGCCGATCTCGTCCCTGAGCTTCAGACCCGGTGGAATGCGATAGTCTGCCTCGGACTGGGCCGTGGCCTTCAGAGCGGCAACATCGGCGATCATGTCGGGGGCGATCAGTGCGCCCTCGACCATCAGGGCATCGAAGGCCAGACGCGTGGTCTTGCGGCGGGCCATGCTCAGACCTCGACCGGCAGCAGGACGTAGAGTCCGATCACATCTACCGGCGTCACTGCTTCGACGTCGCTAGCACCCGAAGCGCGGGCCGCGGCCCGGACGCGATCGTGATCCTTACCAAGGACACGAGCGCGCTCCGCCGCATGCTTATCAAGGTCGCTCCGCTGTTCGATCAACCTGGTTTTGGCAGCCGCCAAAAGACGCCGAACTACCGGTTCAGGCGGCGTGGATTCGGTCGGTTGATCCAACAGCGCCAGTGCCTCGGCGCCCGTCGCGCAGACAGCGGCCGACGAGACGCCACGCCATGCGATTGAACCAGCTTCTTCCACCAGCAGGGTGTCGCTTCGGCCACGGCGGCGCGTCGTCAGGCGGTGCCGGATTCGGAGCAAGGCGACAGTGGTTGCGACCGCTACGGCTTTCGTCGTCCAGACACCCGCCCGCGGTAAGGTGGCGGGATCAGCGTCGCCGCCGGCAAGAGCTCGCTCGAACAGAGTTTCGGCGAGGATTGCGGTCAACGGATGCGCCCGATGGACGTAGACAGCACGGCCTGGGTTTTGAATGAAGGAGACCCTGACCGAATGAGCAAGGTCCTCCGCCTCCAAGCGTTCGCGAACGACCGGTTCGACGGCGGCCAGCGGTGCGATGAAACTCGCGCCCTGGCGATCCAACGGTGCGCCGAGGCGCCGCAACGCCCGAGTGACGAACCGCTCAGTCTCGGCTTCACCGCCGAGGGCGGCTTCGGTTGCCAACCATTCCGGCAGAACCTCTTCCGGTCGCAACGTATTTTGAGCAAAGACTGTCCGGCTTTTCTTCTCGTTCTCGGCGGCGTCCGTCCAGGCGCGGTCGATCCGCTTGGCCTCGTCCATCAAGCCGACATCGAAAAAGGTCGCCTGTCGAACCTCGCGCCGTCGCAATAGCACGGCCTTCATCAGGGCCTCGGTCAGAGATCGCTCGTCACCAGGCATGGGGACGGGCACGCCGGTTTCCTTGCGGATCGTGTCGGCTTTACGAAGGATGACCTGCAGGACGGCGCCGTCGACGGGGTTATTCGCCCCGTACATCAGGACGGAGCGCACCTCGGGGCTCCTCTGACCGAACCGGTCGACGCGCCCCTCGCGTTGCTGGTGGCGCGTCGGATTCCAGGAGAGATCGTAATGCACGACAGCATCGAAGCTTTCCTGGAGGTTGATGCCCTCGGAAAGGCAGTCGGTCGCCACCAGGATGCGCTTGTCGTTCTTCCCCAGCAGGTCAATCCGAGCCCGCCGTTCGTCAGGCGGAAGCTCACCGGTGATGCTCATTACCTCCCAACCCTTGAATCGCGTACTCAGCGCCCGCGCCACAGTCTCCGCGGTTGCGAGGTAGCGGCAGAAGATCACGGGGCTGAAACCCTTGTTCAGCAGGGGCTCAAGGTCCTTCACCAGTGCCTTCAGCTTGGGGTCGCGCTGCGGTTCAGCCGCGAGAACGGTGGCGGTCTCGATCAGCTTTTGAAGAGCCGGATCGCCAATGTCGGCGGCGGGCTCGACGTCATCGTCCGGACGATCATCTGCCTCGCTATCGAACACCGCCTCCGCAATCGCCTCGGCCTCTTCTTCCGGGGCATCAAGCTGGGCGCGCGTCCTGAGGGCTTTCAGAGCAGCCGCGGGGCTCGAGGCGACGCAGCGCATGAGGGCAAGCGTACCCCAGAACGCCAGTCTCTGGCGGCGCGCATCCTCACCTTTGCGCTCGATGATTTCGGCACAGTAGTCGAGCACCTCGAAAAGGAATGCCTCGTGGCGTCCATCGAGGCGATAATCCTCCTCCAAGCGTTCATGCTTGGGAAAGGTGCCCTTCTGGCTTTTCCACGCGTCGATATCTATCCGGCGACGCTGTACGAAATGGGCGGCGAGCCGCACTCTCAACCGCTGGCGCTCGTCGGGAGAAACTTCGCCCAACCGGCCGAAATCAGGATGCAGAAGCGACAACAGGTTCCAATAACCCTGCTCATCACCGCTGTGAGGCGTCGCCGTCAGCATGACCAAGTGCCGATCTTCATTGGCCGCCAGATCGCGCAGCAGGTCGAACCTCCGATGTCGTGCGTCACCGCGGGCTACGCAGGCATGAGCCTCGTCGACGATGACGAACTCTTGAGCGCGAGCCAGAAACTCATTCCGCCTCTGCGGTGATTTGATGAAATCCAGACTGACAACCGTAAACGGGTAGGCCCTGAAGACGCTCTCGCCGGAAGGCAGGTCTCGCTCCAAACGCCCAGCCGAAGAAGCCGTTACAGCCGCCGCCTGGATCGCGAACTTTGTCTCCAACTCGCTCACCCACTGCTCCACGAGGTGGGGTGGACAGAGTACGGTGGCGCCATCAATTTCGCCGCGATCATAGAGTTCACGCAAGATCAGGCCGGCCTCAATGGTCTTTCCGATTCCGACGTCATCGGCAATCAGGAGGCGAACTACATCGAGCTTTAGCGCCATCAACAGAGGCACGAGCTGATAGGCTCGCGGCTCGAAACCGATGCGACCAATGCCACGGAATGGACCGGCGCCACGTCGCAGGGATAGCCGTAGGGAATCCTTCAAAAGAAGGGCAGCTTCGCTGGGACCGAAAGTGGTGCCGTCAGGCGGAGCAAAGCTGGCGGATACGACTGGCTCGAATTCCAGGCGGGGCGCCAGCGTTTGGACGTCCTCCTCCGATCCCGACAGCGGGCGAAGCCGCATGACGTCGGACTCCGCGCCAGGCAGCACGATCCATTCCCGCCCGCGGGCGCGGACGAGATCTCCAGGCGAAAATGCCAAACCGTCGTCAGCCATCACCTATGCTGCTCCAGAAAGCATCGACTGAAGACGCTTTGCGAGTGCGGCCACATCGACGCCATCTCCTGGCGCATAGACAATCACCTCGAAACCCTTCTCCTTGAGAGTGGCTTCCTCGTTGTCCGGGGCCAGGGCGAGGTAGAGCTTCCGCCAAATCAAAATCTGGCCATTCAGCCCATCTCGGATGTCGTCCGGTCGGTCGACGCCATACGCAACCAAGGCATCGACAAGGCCCATCGCAGCGCGATCATTCGGTCTGCCTTTAGATGTCCCGTCGACACTTGCCGCGTCCTCGATTGCGGAGGCTCTGGCGAGGCTCAACAAGATGGCGATAGCCTCCTCACGGTGCCGGTCGATCAATTCGTGATCTGGCTGATTGTAATAGGAAAGCAGGCAGCGATAGCAGCCGGCCACGCAGGTCTCTCGCTCGCGATCGGTGGCCAGGACTTCCGCCGCGGTGATTTGCGCGATATCGGCGGGCGGCACGAAATGCATGACCTCCAGCGCCCGCCGGGCAACTTCCGAGAGCACGCCTGGTCGCCGAGACACTTCCGAAAGTACGCCTGCGCCCCCTTCGGTAGCTTCATAGAACAAGAGCGAGCGGCGGTTTTCTCGGTTGGGCGTGGGTTCACCGAGGAGTTCGCCCTCCTCAAGTTCAAAAACCTGCTCAAAGCCACGAATGAGCGCATGTTGCACCGTCGCGAATACGGTGATGTCGGCTGGCGGCGGCTGAAGGCTCAGCAACAGCGCGTTCTTGTGGTCTTCGACGGCAGGAACAACACGCTGGCTTCCAACACGACGCGGATCGCCGTCGTCATCTTCAGTTTCGTCGAACTTCTTCCACCAACCCTGCACGGGATCGATATCAAAGCCCCGAACCGTCTTCTGCTTGCGACGGCGAAGCCCTAGATTCAGCCTAACGATACGGGCTCCAGCACCGTAAACAAACTGCGCCACAGAAACCTCTCCGTCACGAAAGGTCATCTCACGGACGTCGCGGTGACCGTCGCGTTGAGGCCATTCAAACGTCGTCTGCAACTCAAAGCCCTGACGCTGGCGTTCTTCATCGTTGGCCGTGATTCTTTCGGCGGCGCGCGTCGCGACACTTTCGATACGAAGGACATTGCGAACGATGTCAGCGTCGCCGAGAGTCGAACCGCAGGAAACACAACGCTCCGGGGCCGTCCCAAAGTATCCAGCGCCACAGCTCGGGCAAACAAAAATGGCATCCGTCGAAATCGCACCGTCGGGATCCCTCGCGCCCGCGCCCAACAATGCGCGCACGACCCGATAGCCGCGACCTTCATGGTAGACGATTGACCGCGGACCGAACTCAGAAATGCCAAGAAACCGTGCTCTCTGCAGATAGACTTGCGAACGAGAGCCATCACGAGAGGCGGGGACGAATGCTTGCAGTGGCAGGCGCGGGAAGTTGTAGCCCGGCAAGAACCCTTCGGTCGCGAGGTATCGGTATGTGTAATAATCGCTGCTTGCGCTCGCCCGCCCGTTCAACAGCAAATTGATCTGTTGTTCAGCCTGGTTGCGCATCTGGTTTGCATCCTGGCGCTGTCTGATGTCCGTGATTGATCGATCGCTCAGAACCTTCTCAGCCTGCGCCTTTTGCATCTCCGCGGCCGATACTTGTTCGCGCCAACGGCTAAAGGATTTACTGAAGGCTTCAAAGGCCGCCTTTGAGGTTCGCTCCGCAAGCAAAGCCTGATCCTCCGCCCAGGGCGCGCGCTCTGGCGTAAGCTCCGAACTGATCATCGTCAGGACCCGCTTCATGGAGCCTGCGGCTGTCGTGGCGACGCGCGGCTTTGAGAGCGATTCGGCAAGATCGGCGCGCACAGGTAGATCGTCGGATGCGGTGTCAAGTACCTCGGCGATATTGGCGGATAAAGCGGCCTCGCTCGCCGCCAGCCAAATTGCATTCAGATGGCTAGTGATCAGATCCCTGTTGGCGAGATCAAGTGTCGGGGCGCGCACAACACCTTTGACCATCGCAGCGGGGTCACGGAAATAATATTGATCGTGGGGGCTCTGCGCAGCGCAGTAGGTCAGCACCAGCGCTGGCTGACCGCTACGTCCGGCCCGCCCACTGCGCTGGGCGTAATTAGCGGGTGTGGGCGGAACATTGCGCATATAGACGGCGTCAAGCGCCGAAATATCGACGCCGAGCTCCATCGTGGGAGAGCAAAAGAGCGCAGGCAGGAACCTTGGTGGCTCTGGGTCATCCGGCTCTTTCTCCGCGTGCTCCGCCAACATCTTGCGATCGTCCTCGCCAAGTCGAAACCGGCTTTCGCGGTATTGGCGACGAACGCTATCGACCTGGGCAGTGTGTTCTCGAGCCTCAAAGCCGAAGATGGCGCGCCCGCCCGCCACTCCAAGTAGATCAGCTAGGTTGCTGTAGAGATCGCGGAAAAATGGATTGTCGCGCGCGGTCTGTGCCTGACCCTCGCCAACTGCGAACCGAAGCGCGGATGGCTTAAGACGCCATGCGGGAATGTCCTCTCCGAACGCGGAGCGGAATCGAACCACATAGCCATACCGTTCCGCCGCCGCCAGCAGAGCCCGGATAAGCTGGTTCGTCTCATTCATATCGAGAGACCGCCCCCATAGGCTCTTCGACCGCAGTCGCTTTCCGAGTTGGCTTCGCGCACCGCCGCGCAGCAAAAGACTTTCATCTCGAGCCTTCAACCGGTCCCTGGCCGGTGGATCAAGGATAAGCTGCGACCAACTGCGCGGGGTTTCCTCCGGCGCAAAGCCCCAAGGCGGACGCAGATACTGACGGCTGAGCCGTGCTTTGACTTCAAGCGCGCTCGGCTCAAGGTCTTCCACCTCGATGGCGAGTCCCTGGCGCATGTGATTGAAGAGCTCAGTCAGGACCTGAACGCGTTGCTGTGGTGTCGCAGCACCGAGCACCGGTGAACCAGAGGCAAACAGATCGTGTTTCGCAGCGAAGTCCTCAAGGCCGCGGTACACGATGCGGATTAGACCAAGTTGCTCGAGATTCGGGTTTGTGTAGCGCCAACCTTTTCGTTGATCGACCCAGAGGCGATGAGCGAGAACGTCGCGTAGCGCCTTCTCCGCGTCCTCCGTTTGAAAGCCCTCCAAACTTGGATTGAGCATCCAGTCGGGCCGACGTTCCAGGTCGACAGGGAAAAATCCCAGCGCCTTCTGCAGCGCGGACCCTGATCTAGCAGGGTCAAGACCTTGATCCCCAGCCTCTTCGAGCGCGCTGAGAGTAGCGGCTCGAAAAAGCGATACGAAGATGAAGTCATTGAAATGCCCCGCCTGGAGCGCCGCATCTTGTCGGTTATCGGTGAAGCCGAGCAGCTTGCGCTTATCGGGTTCGACGAATTGCTCCGGTTCGTGAAACCAGCGCAAGACGGAGGATACGAGGACAGTGGTTGCCGATGACCGCCCTTCCGCCGACAGGCTGGCCAGGCGATTGCCGTCACGCCCTCGTGCATCATGAGTCTGGGAGCACGTGGGGCAGAACCTAAACTTGCCGGGAAGAAACCATGCCGCGTGACCGGTCGCGGATTCGGTTCCATCAGGAAGGACCAGGCGCCGCTCGGGCCGATGGCGTCGGTAACCAGCCTTCAACCGGATTTCACCGCGCTTCGTCTCCTCCAGCCATTCTTCCGGGAAATCTTCTTCGCGCCCTTGGAATGTAAATTCGTCGTCCGACGGCTCAAGCATCAGGAAACCAGGACGTTCCGTCGCAGCTCCCGCGTGTGGTTCGGTGTCACTCTCATCGACCATCTCATCAATGTCCCGCGCCAGAAAGTGACTACCCTTCTCATCCTCAACCAGCCGGACAGGATGGTGCTCTTGACCGCAAGTGCGGCAGAAGTGGAGCGCATACAGCCGTACACCGTCAGGACGGCCTGGCGCGAATTGTTGGGCGTCGAGCGTCACCAGCCGATCGCCTGGCGCCTCAAGCGTCGCGAACGCGCGCCCTGCCCCAGACAAAAATTGATGCAGCTTGAATGCAAAAAAGGGCCGGACGGAGCCGTCACCACGGCGATCCCGCTCGGGTTTGCTGGCTATCGCAAGAAGGTTCTGTAGCCCGGCCTTCGCAGTGGGTTCATCGACGCCAGCATCAGTGGCAAGACGTTCGGAAGCTACCTTCAGTGTGCAGGGGGTTGCTCGGACTAACTTCGGCTCAGTCTCTGATTCACGCGTGACGCCCAGGACAGTTTCGACCCAGATCGCGAGGGGCGACTGACGCAAGCTCTCGTCACTGATGCTTGGCACCACACCAGTTTGAATGGCGGCGGCAAGTTGCGGACGCACGCGTTCGGCGGAAAGGGTCGGTTCAGTCGCCCGCCGCAGCGTCTCGGTGATCACGTTGTCGGGGCGTACATCAGCCGCGAAGAGTCGTGACGCGACTTCGGCGACCACTCGATTACGGCCCTCGGTCGACCCTTCGCTCGCCATGGTCGCTGAGGTCCCGATGCACTGGAGCACGCCACTAGGCGTCAACCGCTCGCGTAGACGGCGCACCAGCATGGCAACATCGGCGCCCTGCCGTCCACGGTAAGTATGCAGCTCGTCGAGCACCAGAAATTCCAGACCTTCGCAGTTCTTGATGACCTGCCGGTCGAGCGCCTCCTGCCGGGTGAGTAGAAGCTCCAGCATCATGAAATTTGTGAGCAGGATATCGGGCGGAGATTTGGCGATCGCTTCGCGAGTCTCGTTGGACTCCTGGCCCGTGTAGCGGGCGAACTCCACCAGACCCGGAGCGTTTCGGGCGAATTTGCCAAGTTCTTCCTGCTGCGAGTTCGCCAACGCGTTCATTGGGTAGATAACAATGGCACGCGTACGACGCGGTCCGCCGTTCGCCCGTTCGCGGAGAATCTTGTCGATAATGGGGATGAAGAAGCAAAGAGACTTGCCGGAGCCAGTGCCGGTGGTCACGACATAACTGGCGCCCGAGGCGGCTCTCTGGATCGCCTCTACCTGATGCTTGTAAAGGTCGAAGGGTGGTCCGGGCTGCCCTTTGGCAGTGCTTGGCTGTCGAAAAAATCTCGCCGTATCGGCGTGCAGCAGTCCGCCTGCTACGAGGTCACCGACCGATGCTCCGACCTGAAAGTGAGGGTTGAGCTGAAGGATGGGCTCAGGCCAAAACCGATCGCTGGCATACTGCTCGTCGACACGTGCCCGGATATCCGCCGAACGCATCTTCGTAAACGATCTGGCGAAGTCGCTGTACTCGCGGACAACTCGGCGATCTAAATCAAAGACGTCCATTCGTCACCCAACCTTTTCCGGTGCACCGCCGAGCTCGACGGCCGTCGCAACGAGCCCTCCCATCTGCGCCTGATCAGCCATTTCGCCCCGCGTCACTTCTTGCCGCCGGAACTAGTCGCTTTCGTGTGCTGCTCCGCCTCAATTGTTTTCAATCGCTCATATTCCTCGACCGCCAATACGACGACGACCGCCCGGCCATGCTTTTCGACGGTCACGGGTTCAGCCCGGGCTGTGTCAATCAGCCGACCGAAGTTGTACTTCGCATCTTTCGCTGAAAGCGTTTGCATGTTCCGCTCGAAGAAGCTCGCTTTGGCTATTTATGGCCAAAATGGCCAACCCTTCAAGGCTGCCTTCGGGGCGGAGTGCTCATGTATGCATAACAGAAAGCGCCGTGAGGCCGCGCCGCCGCTCGATGAGTGACTCGGCGGCGTGGTGCTTATGCACAAACCGTGTGGTGACCCCACAGGGGCGCGCCCCTGCGGGTCAGGCTCTACTCGGGCGCAATCGCCCTCCCCATGCCCCGCACACGGGTCTTGGCCTCCCGGTGACGATCCTTCGCGCAAGAAAACGAACAAAAAAGAATCACAGCGCTACCGCTTGCGCTCGTCGCGCCACAAGGGTGCGTCGCGCTGTGCGCTCCCGTGCTTCGCACGCCCCTGTCCCGCGCCGGCTTCGCGGTTGCGGGGTGTCAGGCGGCAGGGTAGAACAAAAACGGAACTTAATATGTTGTCTCCCTGCTGGCCGGTCCCAGGAGGAGCACGGAGCGATGAGCGAACAGGACAAGGACATCGAACGGATAAAGGCCAGCGTGAGCTGTGCCGTATTGCTGGAACGGCTGCCGCCGGTGTGGCGGCTCGACCGCGCGGAAAGCTCCCGCGCCAGCCTGAAATATCGTCGCGGCGAGGGCGAAATCCTGATCGTCAACCACGGCGGCCGCGGCTGGTGGGACCCGCTAAGCGAGGCCAAAGGCGACATTTTCAACCTCGCCCGGCACCTTGAGCCAGGCCTGACCTTTCCGGAGGCGCGCCGCATGTTGTGCGCCTTCGTGGGAATCGCGCCCGCGTATCCCGAGGTACTCCGGACCCGGCGGACGCGGACCGCACCGGGCCTCGCCGTCGCTGGCCGGTGGGAGAAATGTCAGCCTCTGTCGCGCGGCTCACCGGCCTGGCACTATCTCGCCGGGCAGCGCGGACTGCCGGACTCTATCCTCCTGGTGGCGCGCGCGGCCGACGCTGTCCGGGAAGGCCCGCGTGGCAGCGCGTGGTTCGCGCACAGGGACGATGAGGGCTGTCTGACCGGCATCGAGATGCGCGGCATCGATTTTCGAAAATTCTCGACGGGGGGCGGCAAGACGCTGTTCCGCCTGCCGGGTGGGCCCGGGGCCCTGCCCCGCGTCGCGGTGTGCGAGGCGGCGATCGACGCGTTGAGCCTCGCGGCGATCGAGCAGTGCCGTGCCGACACGCTGTATGCCGCGACCGCCGGCGGCATGGGTCCGGCGACGGTCGCCGCACTCCAACAAATCCTGCTGGATTTCGCGAGCGATCCGGCCGGCGTTCTGATTGCCGCGACGGACGGCGACACCGCCGGCCGCCGTCATGCCGCCCGCCTCGAAGGTCTCGCGGCCGAGGCCGGTGTGCGGTTCGAGACGCTCCTGCCGCCCGACGGGCTAAACGATTGGAATGATGCCTTACGCGCGATGACCCCGCAGACGTAGCGCCGGATCGCGTCCAGCACTCCCTGCCCTTCTCTCCCCTCCCCCGCCGGACTTCCCTGTCTTTGACGGAAGAAAGCAGAACCCGGGGAAACCAGGAGGGGGGAATCATACCACCGAACATGAAATAAAACTTCCTACCGCATCGCCGTCCGCCCGCCGCAAGGGACCGGCCGATGGCCTCGCGCGAGAGGCGCGCCCTTGCCCCGTTCGGCCGGGACGCGGGGCGGGATGGGTGTTCCAGAAACTCATGAAGGACACCCCGATGAGCACC
>Ga0182018_10002243_pt1 | contig 19882 bp, 12 predicted proteins | sample 812P2MmetaG_FD_120490 | JGI IMG/M metagenome (GOLD analysis project Ga0182018, IMG submission 120490) | Permafrost microbial communities from Stordalen Mire, Sweden - 812P2M metaG | ecosystem: Environmental > Terrestrial > Soil > Wetlands > Permafrost | place: Sweden: Stordalen | collected...
GCCTGTCACCGAAAGATCGACAGAAAGCGTGACGGAGGCCGTTACACTGTTTCTCTTCTGCAGCAGATGAAAGCAGCACACGAACGTCGGATTGAGGTGGCGTCAGCAATTGCGCCGGAAAAGAGCAGCCAAGTCCTGCTCTACGGCGCGAACATCTGCGATCACAGTTCGCCGCTCAACTATGCTGAAGCGGCTTCAGCACTTTTTCCGGATCGCTACCCGGCTGCCGACCGCGCCATCGAACTGAGCGTTCACAACAGTTCCTCTTGCGAACGGGACGCCAGCTTTTGGCGGAATGAAGCGTTCGAACTCCGGCGAAAATTTGGTCGGCAGGTGCGCCTTCCGACCGCGGAAGGCGAGATTCGGCACCTTTCTGTTTTTGCGCTTGCGCCCCAACCGTCACTCATTCTTCTCGGAAGTTTGATTGGCGATATTGTTCCTTGCGATGTCTATCAGCGCCACCGGGAACCGACCACCTGGGAGTGGCCTCAGGACGGCGAAACGCCATCATTTCGTTTGCGCCGGCCGGACTACATCGAAGGTCCGGCAGCACTTATGTTTGAGGTAAGCGCCACGGTTGGCGCAGAACGCATCCGGCAGGTTCTGGGTGAAAGCGTAAGTATCTGGTCGATCGGGGTGGCCTCGGCGCATAACGATGTCGTGAAGTCCCGCCGACAGAAGGCGGAATTCCGAGCGCTCGTTCGAACAGCGTTGGACGAAATCAAAACTGCTCATGGACAGGGGGAGACCTTGCACGTTTTCCCTGCGATGCCTGTTTGTCTGGCAGTGGAGGCCGGGCGGGTTCGAATGCCGAAGGCCGACATGCCGTGGATTGTTTATGACCAGGTCGATCCGCGCGGCGGATTTGTAGTGGCTCTGACGATTCCCGAGGGAGGGCAAGAATAATGGTAGGAAACTCTGCGGTAAATTCGTTGCTTCAGCTGGTTCTGAGCGACCTCGAGATTCCGCGCTCGTATTACGAAAAAGCCGTAGCGCGACATCGGTCGCTCGGCGAGTGGCTCTGCCGGCCGGAGTCAGCGGTGGCCGCCCTCTCACCCGTGGTCGTGCCTCAAGGCTCATTCAGATACGGGACGGTAGTCCGGCCTGTTGTGAAGACACAGAAATATGATCTCGACAACGTGACGACGCTCCAGGTTGCGAAAACGCAGATGTCGCAAAAGGATCTGAAGAGTTTGTACGGCGCGGAGATTAGGGCGTACGCCATCGCACACAACATGACTGATCCCATCGAGGAGCGGAACCGGTGCTGGCGTGTGTTCTACGCAGATGCCGTGAGCTTCCATTTGGATTCGCTGCCATGCATACCCGAAGACCTACACGTTATTGCGGCGGTTGTAGAGGCTGGAGCGCCGGCGCGCCTTGCGGCGCTCGCGGTTGCGATCACCGACAAGCGGCATCCGCAGTACGAACGAATTTCGTCTGCCCTTTTCAGTAGCAATCCGAGAGGGTTTGCAGATTGGTTTGAAGAGTGTGCGCGCGGCTGGGCTCTTCCTCGCCTTAACGAGCTTGTGAAAGGACACCTGTACGCTGCGGTGGAAGACGTTCCGGCTTACGAGTTTAAGACTCCATTGCAGCAGGCTATTCAGATTCTGAAGCGCCATCGTGACGTGATGTTTCTGTCGAATCCAGAGTTGGCGCCGATTTCTATGATCATCACGAATCTGGCGGCACGCGCGTATGAAGGCGAGCCGGACGTCTACGCAGCTTTGACCGGCATCGTAGACAAAATGCCGCAATTTGTCCGGTCCGACCGACCGCGGGTGCCGAATCCTGCCAATCCCGCGGAAGACTATGCCGACAAGTGGGCTCTCAACCCCAACCTCGAACGTCCCTTCTGGCGCTGGCACACGCAGGTTCGCGCTGATTTGAAGAAGCTTGCAACCTTTGTGAGTGGAGAATCGTTGCACGACGACGTGGTTCGGACGTTTGGCGTAATTCTTAGCGAAGAGCAGTTGCGACCCTTTGGAGCACGCGGCCCCGACCATGCGCCAGCGATTGTGCGTACGCCGGTTGTGGTGATCCCGAAATCGGTGCCCCGGCCTTGGGGAGATCGTCATCGCATCTGAAATTCCAGCGCGCTGGCGTCTTGAAGAACTCCTGGTAAGACAGCCGGGACTCCGCATCGTTCCGGCGGCTTCTGATCTCGTATTGGCAGGCGGACTCGCATTTGCCGCGCAGATTTCGGGCAAAGTACAAATCAGTGATTGCTATCAGATAGAGTTTCGAATTCCCGAGACGTTTCCTCGAAAAATTCCCACCGTTTTTGAGACGGGAGGCCGCATCCCGCTTTCGTACCACCACCTTCAAGATGGATCGCTGTGCCCGGGATCGGAAACGCGGCTTCGCTTAATGCTCTCCGAAGGATTGTCCCTCGTAGGTTTCGTTGATCGCTGTCTGATTCCGTATCTGTATCGCTTTTCGTACCTGGAGACTTACGGCGAGGCTCCGTTTGAAGATCTTGAGCATGGGGTGAGCGGAATCAGAGAAGACTTACGGCAGTTGTTGGGAGCAAAGCGAGAGTCCGAGGTTTTGCCTTTCATACGGCTTCTTGGAATGAAGAAGCAGCACGCAAACAAGAAGCGCTGTCCCTGTGGAAGTGGAGACCTCGTTGGTCGGTGTCATCACCGTCAGTTAAACCGTTTGCGTAAACGCTTGGGCCGGTATTGGTTTCGAATCGTGGAACAGCAACTGCTGAGTGAAGCTCTGGCCGGCAAATCCTCCGGTGTCCGGGACCCGGTGATGCATTGGCGGCGAGGCGACGTCGTCTCTGACGTCCTTTCGGAACAGTTCGGGAGAACACAGGTTAGACGGGGCGGTATAAGTCAGTCGCCTTGGATGCGCCCGATGTTTTCCCCGGATTCGACGCCCACCTAAGTCAGGTATGGCGGCGCTGCCAGACCGCTGAACTGCGCCAGCACTAAAAGGTTGACGAGAAAAGCTCAACGTCATATCATGGCCATGATAATTAACGTGGCCATGATAATTCCCATGGCCGTGGTAAACACAATGCCAGGCCGCCACCCAAATCCATCGATCACCAATGAGGCCCAACTCGGTCGGGTCGTGGCGAACCTTTTCCGCGAGGAAGGCTGGAAGGTCGTCGAAGAGCCACGCGATAAGAATGTTGCGCCCGACTTCCTCGTGTCGGGGCGCGGAAAGAAATTCGTCGTAGAACTGAAACGGGCTTCGGAAGGCCGTAAGGACCGCGTGATACCGTTGCTTTCCCAGGCCGCGCTGCAAGCTGCTCACTATTCCCGAGTAATGCGTGGGCATCCGATCCCACTTGCGATTGTGGCCGCAAATCACATCCCGGAATCCGTCGCCGAGGAAGCGAAGCAATTTGTCCGGGAACGGGCACCCAAAGTCGCAGTTGGACTATTGGATCTTGAAGGTCTTCGATTGTTCGCAGGTCACGGGTTGGAGTCGCTGAGTTCGGCGAGGCATCCGCAAAGTGCCATTCGTGCGCCGAACGTGCGCGCGCGCGCGCCGCAGCTCTTTTCGGATTTGAACCAATGGATGCTCAAGGTTCTTCTGGCTCCCCGAATTCCGGACGTATATTTGTCAGCTCCGAGAGGCCACTACCACGGAGCCTCGCAACTGGCAGAAGCGGCTGGCGTATCGGTGATGAGTGCATTTCGTTTCGTCGAGGAGTTTTCGAAGGAAGGCTTCCTTGAATCCGGGCCAGGAGTATTGCGACTGGTGCGGCTGAGAGAATTGCTGAACCGGTGGGTTAATGCGAGTCAGCGGCGCGTTCTGGAAATCCCGATGCGTTGGGTTCTTCACCGGGGGAAAAAGGCGCTCTGGAGCGCGGTCCGTTCCTATCGGTCGGACGAAGCGAAGTCCTCTGCGAATCCTGCGGATCAACTCTCGTCGCCGCGGCCACGGTTGTGCCTTGGACTGTTCGAAGCCGCCGAGGCACTCGACATCGGCTTCGTGCACGGGGCAAAACCATATCTCTACGTTGAGCGTTTGAACGCGGAGGTTCTGAAAGACCTCGGCCTTTCGGGGAATGCGGAGGAAGAAATAGCCGATCTCTATGTGCGCATTCCGATGAATCGCGAGAGCGTTTTCCGTGGGGTTGTCCGGAAAGACGGTGTGCCGGTGAGCGATATTCTCCAGGTCTGGCTGGATGTTAGCCAGCATCCGTCCCGGGGCAAGGAGCAGGGAGATCTTATCTGGCGAAGAATTCTGTCACCCGCCTTAGAGTGGTCCGAATCATGAGCGACCAGGATCCCGAAGTCGAAGCGTTTTCGAAATTCATCGTTGCGTTGGAGCCCTGGCTCCGCGAGGTCGTTCTCGTCGGAGGATGGGCACATCGTCTGTATCGCCTCGATCCTCGTGCGAGAAAGCTTGACTATCTTCCGCTGACAACGCTGGATGGAGATGTCGCCGTACCGCCGAAACTCAAGAAGGAAGAATCGACCGTGCGGAAGCGTCTGCTCGAGGCAGGCTTTCAAGAAGAGTTTGTCGGAGAGGATCACCCACCGGCGGCGCACTACCATTACGGAAAAGGAGGCGGCTTCTACGCCGAATTTCTGGCGCCGCTCGAAGGAAGTGAGTATGACCGGGACGGGAAGCGGAAGGCGACGAAGGAAGTGGGGGGCGTGTCGTCTCAGCTGCTTCGCTATATCGATATCTTGCTCCTCTCGCCCTGGGAGGTAGCGCTCGGAGAGGAAAACGGATACGCGATGTCGCCGAAGCGGACCGTGCAGATAGCCAATCCGGCAAGTTTCCTGGCACAGAAAATCCTCATCCATGGGCAGCGGAACTACAAAGACAGGGCCAAAGACCTGCTGTACATACACGATACGATCGAGGTGTTCTCGGAGACGCTGGACGAATTGCAAAAGCTTTTCCGAAACGATGTTGCGCCGAAACTACATCCGCGAAGAGTAGCGGAGCTCGAAGGAGCTGCGGGTACGCTGTTCGATAAGGTCACGGACACGATTCGCGAAGCGGCCCTAATGGCCGACGCACGGAAGCTGAACCCGGAAAGACTCGCTGAGACCTCGCGAGCCGGGTTGAACGAAATCTTTGGCATCCGATAGTAGTCACAAGGTCGGTATTTGTTGCGAGTTCACCCCACGATTTTCGGTCCAGCTTCGGTCCAATTCAAGAGGGTGGTTGCACCGTGTGTTTCCGCGTAAGCGACACCAGATGCGGCACAACGAAAGCTCCGCCACCAACCGTTTCAGCTTAGCGTTTTCCCGCTCCAACTCTTTGAGACGTTTCGCCTGGTCCAACTTCAGGCCGCCGTATTCCTTCCGCCAGCGGTAATAGGTCTGCGCGGTGATCTCGGCTTCTTTGCAGGCTTGTGGGGTGCTCTTTCCGTTGGCGATTTCAACTTCAACCTTGCCGCAGCAACGTCACGATCTGCTCCGGCTTGTATTTCCTTATCGGCATACCAGCTTCCCTCCAGAGTGAATTCTCTCTCACTCCCGCTGGTACAAAAAACCCCGGTCAGGTCAATACCAAACTGCTTTTACGAATCACATCTCTTCATCCTCCTCATCAACCGCTACGAGATTAGCCTGAATATGCATTTCAAAGCGTTTTTTACGGAGCATAACTGACATGGCTAAATCTGCATTACAAAAGTCCAAGAGCAAAGGTGGTCGGGAGCCTAGCACGGCAGCTCTCAATGACTGCGATGGAAAGTCGGCGCACAATTGCGGCGGCAAACTCTTCGTTAAAACTACTAACAGTGAAATATCGCGCGCGTCCGGGTCGTTCATTCTGTCGCGCAAAAAAGCGAATGAGCGGTGATATCCAGCCTTCAGAATTATCCGTCGCTCGATCTGGCAAACAGAAACGCAGTTGCCCATTTGCTGAATTCGGAATGTACCATCCGGCCGAAGGCCAAACATGTGCTCCGCGTGAGGGAGGCGCACTTTTATCAATCCGCGTTCGTTGCACCATTGAAGTTGGGATGCTGGTCGTTCCATCTGTAGGCACTTGCGAACCCAGTCCGCACCGTCTAGGGCGTGAAGATCTGCTTGATCGGTAATGAGATATAGCTGATAGGACAGCAGGTCGCTCGGTTCTATATTTATCACATCTATGGTTTCCGGACTTCGATACCGGCTCAAGAATTCCTTTATCGTCGTCTCGTGCTTCGCTGGTATCGGCAACCGGCGGGACGGGGCGACTTCGCGCTCTGGAAGCGCGTCCACCCTGGCTTTGTAGCGGGTCCAGAGAGACGAAGCCTCTCCGTCTGACAACGGCTCCTCAAAGAAGCACCGAGTCTGAAGAAAGGAGATGGCCTCCGATCTATCCATCCACCCCAGTAGGACGACCGCGTTTACAGTTTTCGGGGGCATACTTGTGTCAGCCGAAGGCTTTGCGCTCCAGGCAACGCAGATCGCGAGGGCTAAAATATGACATATTCTAAAGGTCGCCTAAATAACGAATCGCACTGGCCCAGGAATTTTTGCTCGACTGCATGGTGGCCATTCGTTTTTCCAAGTCTAGGCTGTCTCCAGGATTACTTGATTATACCAAGGTTATCGAGATTAACACTTGATTCGTGATTTTCTTCGGACAACCCAGTCTCCGGCACAAAGTCCCGTCGCTAGTGATTTGCAATGCGCCCCGGTTTGTCCCATCCGTGGCTTTCTCTCCCCAGTCGCGGGCTGTTTCGTCAGCCTGCCGCATTTCCTGGCTGCGACTTACACAGGGCACCTTGAGGGCACGGCGGTTTTCACAGCCCAGCCCGAAAATAACGGTCCTCAAGAATAATTCATGGAGTGCGATAACTCGCGCGGAATCATTTGAAATGGCGGCGGAGAATAGCGACTGCCGAATGGCAGACCGAGGACGTGCATTGAGACGCTGCGCTGGTTCCAAAGAGGTTGGCGAACATAGCCCATAGTGCTTCGCTAGGCGCTTGTACATTTATCTTGACGAGCACGTGCTCGCTCGGATATGAACGCCTCTCATTACAGCACTATGCTCGCATATTTTTGAACTATATGAACTGTTGCCAAACGAAGACAGGGGCTGGGCGATCAGCCATCAGGCCCGCGGATATTCGTCGGTATCGGCGCGTAACCGCGAGTCTGAAAAGGAGCACGGACCAAAGAGCAGAAGTGTAGCAGAGGTGTCCTCTCGAAACGCGGTATGGTGACAATGTTCGCCAGTTACTTCTTTGGAGCAAAAATGCAGTCAAGTGTGACTGTGAATTTGGGACTACAAATACGAATTCAGATTACTGTCCGAAGTAGGTGGGTATTGACTGAAGCGATGGGACCGGACTGAACACACGATTGAGGCGCTCGCGGCTGCCGTCGGTCCTACGGAATTAGGGCAAGAAAGAGGCGGTGTGGTGTCCAGGCTGGCATGGTCCTTGGAACGATCGCAATGCGGCCGGATCGGAATTCTGTATGAGCTATGTGCTTCGAAACCTTTTAGGTGACTTGCGCTACGGCGCCCGCACACTAGGGAAGTCCCGCGGATTCACGATGATCGTAATCTTGATCTTCGCGGTTAGCATTGGCGCCAACACAGCCATCTTTAGCGTGATTGACGCAGTATTCCTCCGCACGATGCCTTACTACGAGCCTTCTGGTCTTGTTGAAGTATCCGAAGGCGCGGCCACGCGATCGGTTCCGGCGGGGGATTTTCTAGACTGGGAGAATCAGGCGCAGTCCGTCCAGGATCTAAGTGCAACGGATGTACTGCAGCAGTATACATTTACCGGCGCTGCGGCACCGGATCAACTTTGGGGAACAGCAGTATCCGCTAATTTCTTCCGCTTGCTTGGAGTACGTACACTTCTGGGGCGCACTTTTCTCCCAGGCGAGATGCAATCTGCTGTTCTGAGCAACCACTGCTGGCGAACACATTTCTCAAACGACCCCAATATCCTCGGGCGTTCGTTTATGCTCGGGGATAAGCAATTCACAGTTATCGGAGTGATGCCGCCCGAATTCTACTTCGGAACGGACGTCACTGACCTATGGATCCCTCTGGCTCTAACACCAAAGGACACGTCGAATCACGCGGAGGGCTCGCTTTCCGTATTCGGTCGACTCCGGAAGGGCACTACACGCGCGCACGCGGAAGCCGAAATACAAACGATCCAGAGCCGGGTCGCTAAAGGCTTTGGAAAAGTCGGCCAGGCGCGTCGAGCAACGGTGTCGTCGTTGAATGGTCCTACGCTAGGGGATTTTCGTTTGGCGATTCAGTCGCTAGCCGGGGCAGTCGTTTTCACATTGCTCATCGGCTGCGCGAATGTGGCGAATATGTATCTTGTCCGTGCGGCTGAACGCCAGCGAGAAATGTCTATCCGCTCAGCACTTGGTGCGGGCCGCCTGCGCATGGTACAGCAACTGCTAACGGAGAGCTGCATAGTCTCGATTCTTGGAGGCGGCGCTGGGCTGCTACTGGCTGTGGGTGGTCTCCGCAGTATTCTCGCTGCGGTTCCGGGTAGTGCAGTTTCTAGTTTGGGGACGCTGAACCGAGCAAGTATCAACCTTCCGGTCCTTGGATTTACGTTTGTGCTGTCCTTAATCACAGGTGTTGTCGTTGGTGCACTTCCGGCTTGGAAGGCTTCTCGTTTGGACTTGGTCCAATCGCTCAAGGAGGGTGCTCGGGGGACCGGAGTTTCGGTTCGGAGAATTGAAACCCAGAGTGTACTCGTTGTTGTTGAAATCGCTCTTTCGCTTATTCTGTTGGTCGGAGCCGGTCTGATGGTCGAAAGCTTCCATCGACTCGCGACAGTCCCTCTAGGGTTCGATCCCGATCACGTACTCACACTGCAGCTCCCGGCCTCCTCATACGACTTTCGCAAAGTGACGGAGCCTTCGATTTTCTACAAGACAGTCCTGGATCGGATTGGAGCTATCCCTTCCGTCGAAGCCGTTGGAATGACGAATGACTCGCCGCTATCGCCGCTAGCCACCCATCTTGCTGTCGCATTATCTGGAGTCTCGTGGGCGGGTTCTTCTACGCCTGTGCACGTAGATTTTCAGGATGTCAGTTCTGGGTATTTCTTGGCAATGGGAATGCGATTACTTCAAGGGCGGTACTTCACTGCTGACGATAACAACGGAGGTCCGCCGGTTGCGATCATAAATAACGCTATGGCTAACCGTTACTGGTCTAAAGAAAATCCGGTTGGTCAAAGTCTTTACGGCAATGTCACAATTGTCGGTGTCATAGGCGACACAGTGCAGGGATCGCTCGCGAAAAAAGCAGAACCAATGATATACCGCCCGTTTGACCAACAGCCGATCACCGCGGCGGCAATCGATTTTGTCATCCGCACTGAAGGTGATCCACTTCGGATTGTACCCGCAGTTCGGACAGCGGTCTGGGACATCAGCCCCAGCCAGGCCATTGTTCAGGTGCGTACGATGAACGACGCTATCGCCGACTCTGTCTGGCGCCCACGATTTACGGCGACGATGCTTGCAATTTTGGCGTTAGTCGATTTGTTCCTTACGGCCGCCGGATTATATGGCGTAATCTCACACATAATCAGCAAGCGAAGTCGAGAAATCGGAATCCGCATGGCCCTTGGTGCACAGCGCCGAGATGTCGCCTGTATGGTTATCGGAGACAGTCTCAAGCTCTCAGTCATAGGGATCGCGTTGGGACTTGTCGGATCATTGGCTACTACCCGGCTGCTTGCGGGCATTCTTTTTAGTATCAGGCCCGAAGATCCGGCGACACTCATCGGTGCAATTCTCGTTCTTACAGCGGCTGCGATGGGGGCATCTTGTATTCCTGTACGCCGCGCAACCAGAGTCGATCCCGTTGTCGCTCTGCGGTACGAATAACCGATGGCTTCGCAAACGCCCCGCCATGACATGATTGGCATTAAGGGATGTGGTGGAAATATCTTCCGGTCAAGAAAGGCTTTCTGTTTGTCCCGCTAGGAACAGGCGCCACCAGCGCCCCAAGTTTAGTCCGCTGGTGGTTTGCTAGCCCGTTAGAATGGCGCCGGTGCGGCGTACTAAACCTCAGACGATCTTTGACAATGTAAGTGTCCATGACGCGGCCGCAAGTTGGACGAACCATGATTTCGTGTTCATTCACTTGGGCCACATCATGGTGGAGCAACTGCTTCCAAGGCAGGCCTGGACCGAAATCGCTCTTGCTTGGGGATCTGGGGCCGCAAGGTCCAGAGTATACAAGAAGATGTCGTTCCTCATTTTGCTCCACGGCCAGAGCGGCCAGGGCCATTTTTTTTCCGGCCTTATTGAATTGAAGGATGCGGAACCCAATTGTACGCTCCGAATTTCAAGAGGGCCTAGGCTACTGCTTCCGCTCTGAGTCACGGTGAATGTGGGCTTCGCCGATATGAGGTCCGAGTCGTCGGTGTCAGCGATCTGTCGATAATTGACGGGCTGACGACAGAGTCCCGGTTCGAGAGCTTCTACGACTACTATGGACACTTTGGGCGGAATGCGAGGCGCGCCGGTCGTAACTTGATAGCGCATTCCATGCGTTGTCTCGATCTGTCTGTCAGCCCAAGACGGAACAAGGATTCTGCCGGTAAAAATTGCGCACTGTCCTTGGACATCGACTTGGCTCGGCGAAAGCCACGGATCCATGGGCCCACGGTCGCATGAGGCGAGGAAACAAGTCAGCGTAAGCACCGCCAACCAAGGTACGCTTATGGGAACCGGTAGACTTCGATTTTTCATACAACAATACCTCCACTTCTGCAGCTGCTGGGCGCAGGGACGAAATTCGCATAGCCCTGAAGCACAGTCCACTCCCGTTCGCAAGTACGATGGCAACTGCAAACAATTCTCCGAAAATGTTGCCCGCACAATGTACGCTCGACCGTAACGGATTTTGATACTTCGCTTCAGAATTACTTTTATGATGTGGATGGGTGGCTCGAATTGATTCCGGATAGAGTACCTTCATTCCCGAAGACTTCGTTCCCTGCGGTAAAGCTCCCTTTCGCCTGGCCTGCCCACATCGAGAAATAGCGACCTCGCCTGCCGAGTAATACTCGATGAGGTCCAGACTCTACGATTCTCCCACCTTCAAGAACGAGTATACGATCCGAAAACTGGGCTGCCACGCCCAATCTATGAGTGATTAGGATTGTAGTGCGCCCTTGTCGCTTGGCCAGTACCCTTTCCAATAGTCGCCGCTCTGTTTCAACGTCGAGGCTTCCGGTCGCTTCATCGAGGATCAAGATCAGCGGGTTTGCCAACAGCCCTCTGGCGATTGCGATTCGCTGGCGCTGGCCACTCGATAACGACGCGCCGTTCGTTCCCACATCGTATTGATAACCACGAGGAAGATTCACAATGAAATCATGCGCTTCCGCAATCTTGGCGGCTTCGTGAACAGCATCAGGGGAAGCGTCGGATATCCCGAACTTGATATTTTCGAAAATCGTACCGCCCATCAATCCAGGTTCATGGAACACGATGGTCACATCAGATTGCTGGCTCGCGGCTTCGCATCGCGTGTGCGGATTTAGACCAACCAGAATTTCCCCTTTGTTGGGGCTATACAATCCAGCCGCAAGACAGGCGAATGTGCTCTTGCCCGAGCCGGTTGGCCCGACAATTGCTAACCGCTCGCCCTTGTCTAGGTCGAACGTACAATCCGAGATAACAGGATAACCCTTGCGATGCCAAAACCCTACGTTACGGAAGGAGAGTACTCCAGACTCAGGAGGAGTACGGCCAAATCCAAGTGCCGGAACCGAATTGTCGACCCATTTTTCGAGCACTTCGATACGTTGAATTCCGACGATTCCGCCTTGGATACTTGTCAGAGAAGGCGCCAATCGCTCCAAGGGCGATAGCCACAAGCCGACCGAAGAATAGAAAAATATGAGTTGCCCCTCAGTAAGCTCATGCCGAACGACAAGCGCCGCCCCGGCAATCAGGACGAGAGTTATCGCTACGCCCGTAATGAACCGTGAGCCGGAGCCGGCCAGTTCGCCGACGAGTCCTCTTTTTACAAGACAGCGTTGGGATTTTTCATACTCACGCTGCACCACTGAATATACGACCGATTCTCTTCCGAACATCTTGATGACTTTCATGTTATTCATGAATTCTATAAGCCGCCGCGCCAACTCCCCTTTTGCTTCTCGAGCCTCGATCTCTATTGTTAACAATCTGTTCTTAGTCAGAATGGTTAACAGTACCAACGGAACCATAGTGATGAGACACAAGGCCCCGAGTTCGTGATTCAAGACGACCAGGAAAACAGAATACAAAAGGAGAAAACATAAATCCAATAGCGATGATAGCGCCACATTAACCATCGCATTCCGCACGTTAGCCGCGTCGCCGAAACGTTCATATATATCCCCTGGCATCCAACGATCAAAGAATCTGAGCGACATGGCGAAGATACGTCTCATATAACCAAGACCTAGATTTGTTTCGATCCTTCTTCCGAGTTGAAGAAGAATGTACGTCCGTCCTATCCCGGTAATTGTGCGAACGCATACTGCGCTAAACAATCCGATTCCGATCGCCATCATTACGCTACGGTTTCCGTGAGGGATGACCGTGTCAAATACTACTTGAGCAAGCCTTGCAATCGCGAAAGATACAACTGTCGTGACGCCTGCAAGAAAGAGACATGTACCTACCGCACCCTTTTCATAGCGAAAAAGTCGAATCATCGACTCTAGGGGGCTAGGATCTCGTTTTCCACCGGCAACGAAATCGGGGGAGGGGCGAAGGAGCAACACTTGGCCGCTCGTCCGCTGAATAAATTCCTGTCGCGAGATTCTAATGAGGCCTTTATCGGGATCCGCGAGAAGCATTCCAGTTTCTGTCACTTCGTGAAGTACTACAAAATGACCACTCGCAGAGTCGTCGAAATGCACGATTGCTGGAAGCGGAATCTCGTCATAAACGCCTGGCTTGATTTTTCCCCACGAGGCAGCAAACCCTAACTGGATTGCCGCCTCTCGCAGCGAGGCGAGATCTGCACCCTGTCGATCTGTCCCGACGATGTCAGCCAATGCCGAAACGCTTACAAAGAGGCCATACTGCTGTGCTACCGTTGCAAGGGCGGCGGCTCCGCAGCATCGGGGCTCATAATTCAGGACGCAGGAGAAACGATTTTTTCGCATACCTGATAACCCTCCTAAATCGATCTCTGCTGGCTCTCAAATTGAAAACCATGCACCCCGCACGACGGTTTACCGTCGGCCGCAATCGGTCGCAGGTGATTCAAGACAGCGAACCCCGTTCAGAGGCGCAGAAGAAACTGGCGGTCTCGACGTGTTCGACATGATCGAGTAACGATGCTACTGGCATCGTCTGGAAAAAGCCGAACCGTCTGATTCGCGAACCGCACGAGCCGTTTCCACGATGCATTCCCAGGAGTCGAGGAGAGCACCAAAATAAGCGAATACCATCTGCGCCGCCGACACTGGATCTTCCGTATCGCCTAGATCGACGATGCTCCCCAATTCAGCCGTCGCGAGTCGAGTTTCTAGAGATTCGACCATGCGGCGAACGTCGTATCGCCAATAATCTGGCGAATTGCAATTCTCATTCAGGAGGCGGCAGAGGTTTTTAAGTTGTAAGCACAGATATCGGGTTGCATTGACCTGACAGAAATCGTGGAAATCCGCTTTAGGAAGGCCCCCCAGATACTGGAGTTCCATCGCAAAACGATTCAGCGCGGACTTGCCTTTTGATTCGGGCGATAGTCCCAGATTAAAAAGATAAGTGATGAATGGGGCCGTGTACACGCCCGCGGTATCCCCTTCGAGTGCAGTCTGTGAGTACTCCCGAGTATTGGGCAGGTGCCAAAGTCCTGCTGGCAAAAAGCCTGTCAGGGCGTAATCACAAACGCGATTTGACATAACCGAGAACAGAAGATCCTGGCCACGCTGCACCGGAAGAAATGGTGGAGGCATCCAATCCCTTAGATCAAGCCCCAGATTGATTCCCATCGTAATGCCAACATCCGAGATCGTGACTTGCCTCGGCGTACGCAGAATTGTGCGGTCCCTCATGGCGCGCTGATATACTCCAACAGATTCAGTGAGTCGCTTGCGAGTCTCGCCGCCACGAGTGAGGTAACCAGCAGGAGAAGGTGCTCCTGAGTCTCCCACATAACCCGTGGTACTAATCGTCACTCTGCTCCGCTCATTTCCAAGCTTCGCCATCAACATCGGTGTCAGCGGCCCGACTTTCATGGTCGAACCCGAGGCCGCTACAATGCTCCCTAGGGAGCGACCGAGCAATTGGGAGTGCAGTTCCAAGTAGTCGAGAGTCTGCATGGGAAGGTTCTGCACTTCATCCGGGAACCAAAGTTCCGTCGGGTCTATGATGCTTCCGAGCGTGAGTTCCCGAGGGACAGAGAATGGTAGAACGGCAAAATTGCAGACCGTGTCATCATCAAGAGAAATCGTAGTGGAGCCTTGCGTTTCAAGAAGTATTGCATTGCGGACGGCGCCGGTCGAGACAGGCCGCTCTAGCGGATTGCAGCACGCGAATCGTGCGATCTCGATACGTACTCCCGCCCTTTGAGTTTCCCTGGCGAAACGCTCCCGGTCGCACGGATTGGCATATCCAACCGAAAAGCCAAAAGTGTTCGCGACGCGACGCGCAATACGCTCATTCTCTCGAAGACTCTCTTGTGTAGTGGAGTCATCGATGACAAGAAAACCCGGCGAGTGTCCCCACTCCCGACAGTTTTCCATGATGCTGGATATACATCGATCAAAAACCACAGGACGATCTCGCGTCAGAAGCGCTACACTGGAAATCGGCACGCGAGCTCCGTCTGACTTCGGCAGATTTCTCATCAGATACTCCTCCGACAGGAGGAGGCCTGACATTTGCGCCGACTCTAGCTCTGACATGGCCGCATCGAAAGATAGCCCCAACTTCGCTGAAACCTCCTTTCCGTGATCAGGCAGACTTCGCAGGTATCTGCAAATGTCAATAATGGAAATAAGTCTCTTTGTATGAAAGCTTGGTGCAGAAGAACTGCCTGAAACGGCCACAATTCTTCCGTCAGGGAGGTCAAGAATTGACGTCGGGGGAATCGAGCAATAACGCATGTTCTTTGGCCATACGCTCTAGGAAATAAGAGAAATTTCCTAAACTAAGCGGTCTTAGCTTTTCGGTCGCTAGGAGCCACGCTTTGATCGTTGTTCGCCTTTGCGATCGATCCGGTTGCAAGAAGGTCAGCGAATGCCTCGCTGATCGGGAGACCGGTTAAAGACTCTATCCAGTACCATTGTCCTGCCTGGTTAACTTCTAAGAAGACATATTCACCATCGGGCGTGACAATGAAATCCAAACATCCGAACGAAAGTCGCATGTTGCGCATTAGCCGAAAGATCTTTTCCTCGATATCTCCAGGTAATCGGGCAATCCCGTGCGGGGTGTTCTTGAGGTCGTAGTGCCGCCAATCATGCTTTGCTCGCTCGCTTCGTTGTGACTCAATCTTTGCCGCGAAAATCGATTCTCCGACGACGGTCGCCCGCACTTCAAAATCCTTGGGAATGTATTCCTGAAAAATGCATGGTGCCAGTTTAATCTGCTTAGAACGGCTGCGTATCTCATCAGCTGTCACAACTGTTGTATAAATTTCCCGATAATCTCCGCGATCCTCGTGCTTCGTCATGCTGTATGGTGTAAATGGCTTATAAACGACAGGAGTATCGAGTCCCTGTGCGAATTCAATTGCGTCGGCGGGGACCGTTGTCATAATGGTTCTAGGGATTCTGAAACCCGTCTGTTCTGCTATCCGCAACTGGTACGGTTTCGAATTCGCCAAAATTGCGGCATCATAGGGATTGACCCAATAACGATCTGACAATTGAAGCCATAAGCCGCGCAAGAAATGGAGACATTCGTTTCGGGCGAAGCGTCGAGCACAGTCGTCCATCCCGCCAAGCACCTCAGGCTCCTGCGGACGGCGGTTCCATATCGTCGTGACTTCTGACAGATCGATAGAGCCTCCGTCATCCGAAAAACGGCAATGCCGCGTGCCTCCAGATGGGACAAAGGAAAGGGTAGCCCTCACCGCGTTGGGAAATCGCGACGTGTCTATACGCCTGAATCGAATCCCGCGGGCGTGCAGGATTGCCGAGACACTATCTGCGTGGGAGTCGTCCGCTTGGGTGATGAATAGAATCATTTCCCAACTAATTTCCTGTTGCTCTGACGAACAATTATCAATACGGACCTTGCGTTGATTTCGCAGCTTTCCATCAGAACTGTGCGATCCAACTTGCCCCGGGTGCACGAATTCGCCGACCACGCGGCATCGCGACCCCGGGGCACGCCGGTTGTGGATCACAGTTCAATGCTACGGAACGGCTACATTAGTCGTAACTGCAACCGTCGTTTCCGCCATCGTTATATTGAGAGGTTGTCCAAGTCGTGCAAACCGAGGTGCCTCCCGCTCCAAATTCACCTTTGTCCATCGTCGTCATCTCTTCCAAGTACTCCATTCCAAAGGGCCTATCTTCATTGTGCCTATCTTCGCTCATTTCAAAACCCCCTTCAGATTTACTGACGTAATCGCGGATTGCTCCGCGGGATAAGCGTATAGCCCATATTGCAATATAAACGCAAGCATATTATCGACTGCAGTAAATGCACGGATTTCAATGAGGGCAGTGAATAGTTCTCCCATTTCATGTTAGGTTGACTGAACGTGATTCATTCCTCGTGCTGTTTCGCCTTTACAAAATGTTGAGTCGGATTATGCTATGGCTTGTATCCTCGGATGGTTTCTCACTCCCAAACGCTTCGGACGACTGGTGGCCGGGACATGACGGGCGAGATTTTGGTTGTCGTGCCAACATATGGGCAATTCGACTATGCGAGGCGGACGGTATGCTCACTTCTAAAGTACACTCCTGACTCGGGGCGCGCGCCCAAGTACATCATCATCGATGACGCCAGCGAGGAATGGGCTTCCATAGATTGGACGAGTTGGCCGGAGGCCGAATGCCGAAAGTTGCGCTTCGACGAACACGCCGGGCTGACGAGATCTTGGAACGCTGGGCTGCGAATCGCCGTCGAGCTTTCGGTTCGATATACAGTTTGTACAAATAGCGATGTTCTATTTTCAAGAAATTGGTATGAGCCTCTCATTGAGGCGCTTGAGACCGATTATGACCTCGTAGGGCCAGTCACCAATGCGCCTGGTCACGCGCCGTGGCAAAGCGTCACTCCATTCTGTCATCCCTTTCAACCACATCTAGATGACGATAGCGTTCAGATCGATCAAGTGACAAGCGCGATCCACAAACTGGCTATTGGCGCGATTGAAGCGCCGATAAATGGCTTTTTCATGATGGCGAAGACAGAAACATGGTGGCGGGGCGCCTTCGACAGCGAAAATGTTTTCAATCCCGCTTTTCCCTTGGTCGGGAACGAAGTCGAGCTTCAGCGGCGATGGTCGCTTATAGGATTGAGAACCGGGTTTGTTCCGCGTAGTTACATATTTCATTACCGCAGCATATCCCGCCCCGATGGTCTGAGGGGTGCATTGGGCAGAGGAGCATATCGTCGATGCAACTGAACGGCGCGTTCTGACGAGTCGACGTAGACTCTCTAATTCACCGTGGTGCAAAAACTCGGGCTGGTCAATACCTTCTGAAAAGACCGGCGGAGTCACGCGAAGCGATATTCTCGCAGAACCAGACCACAACAGGCACGTGTCCAAGACGCTCGACTTTCCGTGGGACCTCGACGCACCTAGTGCCGCCAGTTATGCCGATGTTCGGGCGGCGTGGAAAGATATCTCTGATAGACGGCCTAAACCATATTCCCATCTCCAGGGACTGACACTCGAAGACGATCCGGTCACGTCATATTAGATTTGCTGCACGAAACCGACCAGTCTTTAACTGCCCAAAAACCCTTCGCGGTCTAACGCGAGTCCCGACAGGTGAGCTTTCAAGTACGTGCTCCTAGCTTTCGTTGGATCTTTGACGGCAGCACGATCTTCGCCTCTGTCGCTGATTTGGGTGCAAGATTGGGTGCAACTAGAGAGGTAAGACTGGGTCCCAAGTTTGTGCAAGCGACACCAGATAGGGCACTTAGATTTGTCAACCGCCTCGGCTGTTAACCGAAGGGTTGCTAGTTCGAATCTAGCCCGGGGAGCCAACCTTTCTCTTGAAACAGAATTACTTACGCAACATGTGACAACAACTGGCTTTGAGTGCAATTGGGTGCAACTTCGGGCTTCGTGACTAGAAGCTTGAAGGCGGTTCCCACTTGCTCCACAACCTTCTTCCGAAATGGAACGTCCTCTTTCAGCTTGCTGTAGCCGTCTGTGACGCTGCTGTTGAATTGCAGACTCGAAGCGGATGCGAGCGCTGCAGGCCGCAGTAGAAATGATCTACGATTCAAGGAATACTCACGAGGCCATTGCGAATCGCATAGGCCACCAATTCCGCCGTCTTGTGAATTCCCAATGCCGTCATGATGTTCGCGCGATGGACGGCCACCGTATTTGCGCTCAAGCCGAGATCCACCGCGATTTCCTTGTTCGATTTTCCGCCGGCGATCAATTGCAGGATCTCCAATTCGCGCACCGTGAGCCCCGCGGGCTTTTCACCTTTCAACGAGGCTCCGCGCGAAAGCGCCGGCTCCAGCACGGATTCGCCTGCGGCCACGCGCCGGATCGCCGTCGCTAAATCAAGGTCAATCGCGTTCTTCAGAACGTATCCCCGCGCGCCGGCATCCAGAGCTTGTCGCACAAGCGTGTCCTCGGAGTGCATGCTCAACATCAGAATCGCGCACGACGGTGACTTCGTCAAAATCTCCCGCGTCGCCACCAGCCCGTTCAATTCCGGCAGGGCGCAATCCATCACAATCACCTGCGGACACAGCCGTTTCGCAAGTCGAATCGCCTCGCGGCCGTCAGCCACTTCGCCGACAACTTCAAATCGGATTCGTCTTCGAGCATTCGCCGGAATCCACGACGCACGAGGTTGTGGTCGTCCACCAACAAACCTGTGATCTTATTCAGCACGCGACTCCGCATGTCTCGGTGGCGCTAGGCACACGATCGTTGCGCCGTGATGTGAATGCACAAATCCGAGTTTGCCGGCGAGCAATTCCGCGCTCTCAAGGTTGCCGTTAGAGCGATTCGCTGAGGGAGAGGACCGTTCGCTTTACTTCGCGCCGCGACAGCAAAAACGCCCAGCCGATCATTTGGATCGCCCGGGAGGAGCGGGAGCAGCGAGGGAGCGATCCGAAGCTGGCTTCGCAAACCGAGTGTCGTCGATCGCCACGTTCTGTTGCACCTGCTCAATTTGAATGGTCGAACTACCGCCAGGCCGAGAAACGGTTACGCGGAACGGCACCTGCACGCCGTCGACATCGCGATAGTCGGCGTAGTCAATTTGCGTGGGATCCAAGCCGAGTGGCGAGTCGGCGTAGCGAACCGCGCGCAGCAGCAAATTTGATTGTTCGTCGAAGTAGAGTTTGGCAGCCGGCTGGTCTCCCTTGATGCAGAGGAGCACATAGGCTTCGCGGTCGCCTACCTTTTCAGGGTACCCGACGTGCAGTTCGGGGAACATCTCCTGGACGCGCAAGGCGAAGTGCAAATCGGCGTCCATCTGCGCAGCGATTATTTCTGCGCCCTGCATGACGCGTGTGGGCCGGCCCGGCAAAACGAACCAGCCGTTCTGGCCATCGAAAACTGTGAGGCTATCTCCCTCGTGCAGGTGTTGGACCAGCGCCTGCTTATCGGGCGCCTGCGTGAATATCTCCAAGCCGACCGACTGTCCGCGAACACTGGCGGTGCCTTTCACTACGCGGCTGGTGATCTTTGTGATGGCGGTGGCGCCGCCGAGCGCTTCGACGTAGCGGTCGAGCAATTGGGACGTTGTGGGCAGGTTCGTCGGGAGCTCCGCGCCTTCGGAGCTTGCGGCGAC
>Ga0182018_10002244_pt1 | contig 19876 bp, 12 predicted proteins | sample 812P2MmetaG_FD_120490 | JGI IMG/M metagenome (GOLD analysis project Ga0182018, IMG submission 120490) | Permafrost microbial communities from Stordalen Mire, Sweden - 812P2M metaG | ecosystem: Environmental > Terrestrial > Soil > Wetlands > Permafrost | place: Sweden: Stordalen | collected...
GGTTCGGTCTGAAAATTGGGTTGGTTCGGTAATTCTTTGCGGAGCTTCCGGATGCGCTCGAAATCCTCGGCGGCGCGGCGGTAAAGGCGCTCGGTTTGGGCCTGGATGCGGAGGAAGACGAGGACATCCTGGGACTGGCGCAAGAGGCGGCTGAGGCCTTCCCACAGGATGAAGTTGCGGTTCTGTTCCCGGAGGACGTCGATGTTTTCGACCATTTCGAGATACATCAAGCGGAGCGGGCGACCGTCGGGATCGAGAGACTCATTGAGGCACGCGGTGTACATGCCGATTTCCGCGCGGGAACAACGGTCGAGGGCTTGCTGGGCGATGGCGAGACGATCGATGGCCCAGAGCTCCTGGGAGTTGACGGGCTGGTAGCACTCGATGAGGTCGGCGCGGCGATTGGCGATTTCTTCGATGTCTTCGAGACGGAGGACGGTGAAGTTGGCGGGGTTGAAGGAGTGTTTGCGCGCGTTTTGGGAAGCGCGGGCCTTGCCTTCGGAGGTTCGCGGTCCGGTGGACTTGGTGGCGTTGGCTCGGTTAGCAGCGAGGCGCTCGGCGGAGATAGGTGGTTTCGACATTGGTTCCCTACGACTCAGATTTAAGCACGAGGGTAGGCGGGATTCGGGGGTCTTGGCGGGTAAGGGGTTGATAGGAAAGGGAAGATTGTTCAAAGATTTCTGTGACCGTTAAGCGGCCAAACGCTGAGGTGACTGGAAAAGAAGCGAAGCGATTCATTTTCAGACGCTTCTTTTACTTCGGGTCGGCAAACCGGTGACCTAGGCTATGCAGCGAACCTCTGCGATCAGGAAGACCAGATGGGTGACGCGCTATGTTGGAATCTGGATCGGCGCCGCGATCTGGATCCGGACTGGCGTGTAGATGTCGACCTCTCCGTTCACCGCTCGAATGGACACAATCAAGGAATAGCGTACCGACCGCTCGTAGCGGCCATGTCCGGGATTCTCTTTCCACCAACCACCGATCGGGTAAATACCAATCGCGGAACGTCGAGAAAGCTCGGCCGCGGTGCCAAGCCAGTAGTCGGAATGAATGGAGCCGGTGTCCCTGACCCTGCCTAATAACCAGTTGTCTTGCCCGGTATCGATGGCTTCGACCCCCTCTTCTTCGCCGGCAACGGCCGCATTAATCCGTTGGCGAAAAGCCTCGACTGATTCCAGTGATCGTTTGACTGCAAATCGAAGGCCGTGCGAGGGGTACCGATGCCTGCGAAGCCACCCCCGCTCTCCTGGGTTCGGCTCCACGTAATATGACAGCGTGACCCGAAGTTCAACTTCGGTTTCCGCCAATTGTTCCAGTTCGGTGAGTGGCCATGGAAACTGGTGCAGGTTCATGTGGCGGCTCTTGATCACGCCATCCTCGTTGTCCTTCCACAACGGTTGAAGCTCGTCCTCTGCGATGAGAGTCATGTCGTTCAGAGCACTGAATACCGCGCGGCCATAGTTAGGTACACCGTACCCATACTGTCGGAGGATCGTACGTCTCTGCTGCTCTGAGGTCGCCGAATTAAACTGCTGTTTCATGATGGGTGTCCATTCGGCGGAGTGAACGACCAGTGCGCGGATTGTCTCCGGCCAGCGTTCCGGCACGGCCGCCAGGATCTTGCCAACCAAGTTCCCTGCCATTGCCGTTGCAGCGCTGGTGTCCCGGAAAATGTCAAAATGCCGTGTGGTCGGATCACGGAACGTTGTTAAAAGCCCGAGGTCGTCCGGGCAATCGCACTGGTCGCCAAGGGCGGCCCAGTTACCACCTTCGAGCACAACGTCAGGTTTAATCGGCCACTTCTGCTCCCACATGAGCGAAGTGCGGCTGGTCGGCGATAGACCGCCGACCGGGGCAATAGGCTCCCAATCCGCGTAGCTTGGGTCGACAAGAGTGGCTTTCTCGGTGTAGGCCCCAACCGTGATCGCGTTCCATGCCTGTGCCGGATTTTCGATCGATTCTGTTTGATTCCGCGTGGGATAATCCGCCTTGGAAAGGTTGTCCCGGATATTCCCGGCCGAGATCAGCACCAGCTTGGGTGTGGTGGCGACGCCGAAACAGAGCTGATCAACCGCTGCTGACCACGATGACGGGCGGCCGAGGTTGGTTCCAAGGTTGCTGGTAACCGCCACGCACACTGCGCGGCGACGATTGGGAGCTTGCACCTCAGCCCGAGCGATCGCTTCGCGAGTGATCGCGCCGTAGAGCTTCGGCTGGTTTTCACCCTCGTCAGGTAAGATCTTAACGGATTCGAGGAGGTGCGTCAGTTGAACCGGTCCGCTGCTCGCCATTACAGGCATCAAGTCTCCGTACAACGCGGTTCCAGCCATGTTCGTTCCGTGGCCGCGATTGTCGCCGCCAGGCCAGCCGGGATCGTACACATGGACGTCGTTGGGGTCGAGAGCTGGGGCAAGCAGCGGGTGCGCCTGGGTGACACCGGTATCGAGGACGCAGACTGCAATGTCCTGACGCTCCGGCGCCACAAGTCGCCCCACGAGATCGGTCGCCCATGCCGCCTGCTCGACGTTGGACCACCGAACGAAGAGGGCCGGCGTATCCTTTGCCCTTCGCAATTCGGCGATGGCGTCACTGTTCAGAAAGAGTCGCGCGATCGTGATCTCACTGCCATAGATCAACCGGACTTCACGGTCCGGAAAGGATAGCCGTTGCTGCTGCACAGGGATTGCAAGACGAGTGGCTACAGTGTCAAAAGTATTGGCATGCCCTTGCCGGATCCAAGCCTCCCACCAGATCTGCTGTCCAGCCGCCGGGAGGAACGCAGGATCATCGGTAAAGAGGGACCGTACAGCGGCGAGAGCGATGTTTTCAATCCGCGTAATTAAAGCTTCGCTCTTGGGCCTGCCTTTCTTTGTGTGCTCAGTTCGATACGCCTCCACTTTCTTCAAGAAGTGATCGGCTGCGGAATCGGGTACAAACACGGTCGCGAGTGCCGGGTTTGTATGTGATGGTTGGCGCACGGCGACGAGTTCGATGTGCTTGACCCTATTCTCAAGCAGTTCAACTGCATCTTCTGCGCCGGGTGGGATTTCAAAATCGAGGTACAGGCCTGGCGTTCCCGCAGCCACGTTCGGGTCTCTCTCTTGACGTTGTACCGCATCGGCCGCGAAAGCGTTCTCGAGCGCGGTACGCAGTGTCTCGGCATGTCCGGTGCGGTCACGCTGCGGGAGTTTGTGGGCACCAGCGCGACGCTTACTGGTGTACCGCTCCGCCTGGCCGCTGCCTCGTAAGTAGAGGTGCGGCAGATCGTGCGGGAATTCGGGCATTTAGCGAGAAGCAGCCTTTCGCTCTTGAATCGCAGCCAGAAGGGCTTCTGTTGTGATTCGAGTTGATCCGCTCAACACGGCACGCTTCGCGGCCTCTTCGGTGGCGCGCGCAAGATCTGCATGGCTCAGCCCTGCGGTGTCCGGCAGGACCCGCGACCAATCGACATCCGCCGCATTGAACATCGCTAACTTCCGTCTCAGGATCTCCTTCACGACTTCAGGATTGGGAAGTTGGTATTCGATCACGTCGTCGAAGCGACGGAATAAAGCACGGTCGAGGAGATCCGGGTGGTTTGTAGCCGCCACGATCAGGCTTTGCGAAGTGTCTTTTTCAAGCAGTTGCAGGAACGAGTTCAAGACCCGCCGAATCTCGCCGACGTCATTCGGCTGATTACGATGGGCACCCAGCGCATCAAACTCGTCGAAGAGATAAACACCCTGGGTCTGGCGCATGGCTTCGAAGACTGCCCGTAGCTTCGCTGCAGTCTCCCCCATGAATTTCGTGATCAGGCCTTCGAGCACTATCGTGAACAGCGGTACGTGCAACTCGCCAGCAAGCGCTGAAGCTGTCATCGTCTTGCCGGTTCCAGGTGGCCCGATAAACAGCAACTTTCTTCGCGGGTTGAGACCGTGTTCGTGCAGCTTCTTCTGTTGCCGGTGTTCAAGCAGAACACGATTCAACCGCTCCGCGAGGGAGTCAGTCAACGCCATATCACCGAGCCGGACGCTAGGTGTTTGGACCGACAAGAGGTTGGCCAGTTCGCCCCGCGGCTCCAGGACGATCAATTGGCCAGGGCGGCTCTCTACGGCAGAAGCACGCCGCTTAGCTTCGTCGATCAGGTCTCGTAATTGTTGCGCGATAGTGGCGTGACCCAAGCGGGCTTCGTGAGCGGCAGCCTGCATCGCGATCGACAGAAATTCCCTGTCGTCGCCATCAAGATGGCTTCGCAACAGCGCAATCATGTGACGGGCGGCACTCATAGGCTAAACCGATTTGTGTCGGAAAACCGGCTCTCCGTCGCGATAAGAGCCCTGCCGATACAAGTTCATCATACGCCACTTCGCAACTCCGCCGTAGGGAAGCGCGAAACTACCGCCGCCCCGTCGGCGATTAGGACCGGTAAACGCGCCAGGGTCTGGTGATCCACGTTGCTGCGCGGATACGGGGCCTCGGAAATACTGCGACCCTCAGCGCCCTCCGGGTTTCTGGCGAGAACAGCCCTTCGCGCCATCAATCCGGGTCACGCTCCCCCGAAACGGCGATCTGGGAAGCGTGCGCCGACTCGGTTGGCGGATTACTCCCCACAAGTCGGCTCGGGTCCGGTAACGCGATGCCGAGCCTCAGCCTCGCTGTCTAACGCGGCGCTCCGTAGAGGATAAGCCGAGTTCCACGGACCAGATCGTCAGGGCTTGCGAAAAGCCCGATATTTAGGAAACCTTGCGCAGTTCCTCACGGATGACACGCCGCAAGGCCGGAGATCGGGCCGCACAGCGCTTCCTCGAATTCTTCACCGGCAACATCCGTAACCGGAATACGCGGGCGGCATATGCGCGGGCGGCGGGGGATTTCCCGCGCTGGTGTGAAGGGCAGGGGATTGGTGAGCTGGGGCGGGTTCAGCCGGTGCATGTGGCCGCGTATATTGAGCTGCTTGCAGGGTCAGCGGGCGGCTCGCACGGTCAAACAACATCCGGCCTGTATCCGGATGCTGTTCGACTGGCTCGGCGCGATGCCAAATCGCGTTCCCTTGCCGGCCACCCCCGCCGTGCCCCAAATTGACGCGATCTTTATGAGGCATTGCCGCCAAGCGGGGCAATGAGATGCTGGGCCTGACCGGAACGCCGCTCTGGCAAGACGAGGGCTACTACCATATGGTGCGGCATCGCGGAGAGTTCGAGAAGATCAGAGGCTATATCGAGCGAAATCCGGTGCGCGCAGGGCTGGTCAGCGAGGCTAGCGAGATTTGTCGGTCGAGCGCGGCAGGGTCGGCCGCGGACCAAGGAGTCGGCGCCACGAAAGGCTGAGCACTTCCCCACGTGCTATCCTGTCGTGATACGAGGCCTTCGAGGAAATGCGCCCGCATGTTGAACTTCCCCGCAATATGGGATTGTTTGTAACTCCCGGCCACTGCTATCACGTCTACACTGTCAAAGCCATACTCTCGGATCGTGGACTTCATGTTTGAAATCCTGTTCAAATACCCGATCGGCATCTTCCATAAGGGCAAGTTCGTCTTCTTGACGCCTTGGCCGCTCTGGCTGATGGCCATCGGCATTCTGGCGGCTGCCGGACTGCTCTTCTGGCAGGTCCGCCGCAGCCATGGCATGCTCAGCGGATTGCGCCCCGTCGTGATTTGGGTCCTGGAGACCTGCATGGTGGCGTTGATCCTGTTCCTCCTTTGGCATCCGGCGTTGAGTATTGCCACATTGCGGCCGCAGCAGAACGTGGTCGCGGTGCTAGTGGACGATTCCCGCAGCATGGCCATCGCGGATTCCTCCGGCACACGCGAAGCCGCCGCGAAATCGGTGCTGGAGAGCGGACTGCTGAAATCGCTCGGCGAGCGGTTCCAGGTGCGCCTCTACAAATTCGGCAAGGAGCCGGCGCGCATTCCCAGTCTCGATCAGGTTACCGGCGCCGAGCCGGCGACGCGCATCGGCGATACCCTGGAGCGCGTGCTGGCGGAGTCTTCGTCGTTGCCGCTGGGCGCGATCGTGATGCTGAGCGACGGAGCGGATAACTCCGGCGGCATCGATCTGGCGACCATCGCGGCCATCCGCCGCCAGCGGATTCCGGAGCATACCATCGGGTTCGGCAAGGAGCATCCCGACCGCGACGTGGAAGTCACCGACGCCGTCATTTCGCCGCGGGCGCTGCCGAAATCGCGGCTCACCGCGCTCGTGACCATGCAAAGCTACGGGCTTTCCGGCAGCAAGAGCAAGATCACCATTCGCGATAATGGCAAGGTGCTGGCTTCGCAGGACGTCACGTTTAAGGGCGATGGCGAGTCGCAGACCGAGTCGGTAGCCTTCAATGTGGGGGATGCCGGGCCGAAGACGCTGGAAATCGCCGTGCAGCCGGTTTCCGGGGAAGAGAACAAGCAGAACAACTCCATCACCCGCGTGGTGAATGTGGAGAATCGCAAGCCGCGCATCCTTTACTTCGATGGCGAGGAGCAGTGGGAGTTCAAGTTCATCCGGCGCGCGGTGGAGGATTACCCGGACCTGGGGATCGAACTGGCGGCGATGGACCGCACTACCGAGAACAAGATTCTGCGCCTGTTTCCGGCCAGCATGAGCGAGCACGACCTGGAAGACGGTTTCCCGGCCAAGGCCGAGGAGTTATTCCCCTTTCAGGCGCTGATCATCGGTTCGGCTGAGGCCAATTATTTCACCGCCACGCAGCAGCAGTTGATCCGCGACTTTGTGGACAAGCGCGGCGGCGGCGTGCTGTTTACAGGCGGGCGTTACGCGCTGGCCGAGGGCGGATACCAGTCCTCACCGCTGGCGGATTTGATTCCTACCAGGCTGCCCGCGTCGAAGGGGACATTCCATCGCGTACAGACTCCCGTGGAACTGACGCAGCAGGGCGCGCAAAGCGTCATCACCCGGCTGGACGACGATCCGGCCAGGAACCTCGCACGATGGAAGACCATTCCGCTGCTGGCGGATTACCAGGAAGCCGGCGAGGCCAAGCCGGGAGCCACTACTCTGCTGGTGTCGAAGCCGCAGGGCAAGGCGCCGCAGCCTCTGCTGGTGACCGAGAATTACGGCCGCGGCCGCACCGCCCTGATGGCCACTTCGGGAAGCTGGCGCTGGAAAATGTGGCTGGACCACGCCGATAAAACGCACCCCACCTTCTGGCAGCAGTTGATGCGCTACCTGGTGACCGATACTCCCGGCCAGGTGACCTCCGGCACTCCCAAACAAATGCTGGCCGACGACACTCGTGTGCCGGTGCGCGTGGAGGTCCGCGACAAGCAGTACAACCCCGTGACCAACGCCAAGGTGCAGGCGCGTTTCACCGGTCCCGACGGCGCGATGGCCACTCTGGAACTGACGCCGCAGCCGCTGGAAGAAGGCGTGTACGTGGGCGAATGGTCGGCGGAGAAGCCGGGTTCGTATGTGGCCGAAATCATCGCCGGGCGCGAGCAGGAAGAGTTGGGACACGACATGCTTACATTTCGCCGGGAAGATGGGGTGGCCGAGAATTTCCATACGTCGCAGAATCGCGAACTGCTGGAAAAGCTGTCGGAGCAGACCGGCGGCCGGTACTACAAGCCGAGTGAAGCGTCCAAGCTTTCGAACGAGATTTCGTATTCGGAAGCGGGCATCACCACGCGGGAAACCAGGGACCTTTGGGATATGCCGGTGTTATTCCTTTTAGTGCTATCGCTCCGCGCTTCCGAATGGCTGCTGCGGCGGCGATGGGGTGTAGTATGAGGGCCAAGGTGCGGTCAGCTCTAGCATCTGACACCGGTTGGACAGATGTGGGGCAGCCTATCCAGGCTGCGGACCCGCTTTCCAGCGGGTCCAGCCGGCTGAAAGCCGGCTGCGGGCACGATTGCCCGCCCCACAATGGCAAGCTCCGCATGCTGCGCTTGGTGGCATTCACACTATTTGCCGCGCTCAGCGCTCCGGCCGCCACGTTTTACGTCACCATTTCGGGACTGGGCGGGGAGCCGGATTACGACCAGCGCTTCAAGGGATGGGCCACCGACATCGATTCCAGCCTGAAAAAGGCCGGCGGCGATAGCAACGTGGTGACGATGATAGCGCCCACCCGCGACCAAATCCGCGCGCGCTTCGAAACCCTCGCCAAAGAGGTAAAACCCACGGATTCGCTGGTGGTGGTGCTCATCGGCCACGGCACCTACGATGGCGTGGACTACAAGTTCAACATCCCCGGCCCGGACATCACCGGCGTCGAACTGGCAGGCATGATGGACCGCGTTCCGGCGACGCGCCAACTGGTGGTCAACACCACCAGTTGCAGCGGGGCGTCGATTGAGTTTTTGCGGCGAGCCAATCGGGTAGTGATCGCCGCGACCAAGACAGGCACCGAGAAGAACGCCACGGTCTTCGCGCGCTATTGGGCGGAAGCGCTGCGCGAGCCGGCGGCGGATGTCGACAAGAATGAGTCCGTCTCGGCGCTCGAGGCCTTCCACTACGCGCAGAAAAAGACCAAGGAGTTCTTCGATACCCAGAAGCGGCTGGCCACCGAGCACAGCGTGCTGGAGGACACCGGCAAGGGAATGGGCGTTCCGGCCACCGGAAACGGTCCCGACCCCGAGACCGGCGAAGGCAAACTGGCGGCCAGTTTCGCCGTGGTGCGGCTGGGCGCCAATGCGGCGGCTGCCAAGGATCCGGCCAAGAGAGCGCTGCTCGAACAGAAAGAACAAACCGAGCAGGCTATCGACCAACTGAAGTACGAGAAGGCCGGTTTGGCGGCGGACGATTACAAGAAGCAACTGACGCGGCTCTTGCTGGAACTGGCGAGAATCCAGGAGGCCATCGACAAGTGACCAAGGTCCTGCGGCTCGGTGCCGTGCTTTTTCTGGCCGCCCTGGCTGTTCCAGCCCAGACTCTCCAGCAAGCCGAAACTTATTGGAAGCAACGAAACTTTGGCGAGGCCAATACCACTTTCCGCGCCCTGGTGGAGTTGCACCCCGGCAACGCCGATTATCGCGTGCGCTGGGGCAGGATGTTCCTGGAGCATGGGGCGCCGGACGACGTGCAGAACGCGTCGGACCTATTTAACGAGGCCCTGACCATTAAGAAGGATGATGCCGGCGCGATGCTCGGACTGGCGCTGATTGGCGCCGACGAGTTTCAGGGTAGCGCCGAGAAAATGGCTCGTCAGGCGCTGGAATGGGATCCCAAGCTGCTGGAAGCCCAGGAGCTGCTGGCGCGGATGGCGCTGGAAGACAACAATAATGAGAAGGCCACGCAGGAGGCCAAGAAGGCGCTCGACATCGATCCGAATTCCCCGGTGGCCAAAGGGATTCTGGCCGCCATCGACTATCTCACCGGCAAGACGGAAAGCTCCTGGGATCCGCACGATGCGCGCGGCTACGATACCATCGGCCATTTCTTTGTAATGAATCGCCGTTACGAAGAAGGCATCGAGTATTTCCGTAAGGCGATCGCGCTGGACCCCGGGTTGTACACCGCGCACGCGGAACTCGGCCTGAACCTGATGCGCTTGAGCCAGAACGACGAAGCCTACCAGGAACTCGGTATCGCCTTCAAGGGCGGACTGCAGACTAGTTCCACCAAGAACACGCTCCTGTTGATGGAGACTTATAAGAACTTCGTCGAGTTCAAGTCCGGCCTGACGGTTCTCAAAATGGATAAGAAGGAAGCCAACCTGCTGCGTCCTTATTTCCAGGCCGAGATGGACCGCTCCATCGCAACTTACGAGAAGAAGTACAAGCTGAAGCTCACTAAGCCGGTGACCGTGGAGGTCTACCCATTACACGATGACTTTGCGGTGCGCACCCTGGGAATGCCGGGACTGGGCGCGCTCGGTGTCACGTTCACCGCGAAGAGTTTCGGCGGGGCCATCGCCATGGATAGTCCGTCGGGCCGCAGGCCGGGCGACTTTCACTGGGCGTCCACGCTGTGGCACGAAATGAGCCACGTGTTCACCCTGACCCTGACCGATTCGCACGTGCCGCGGTGGTTCACCGAGGGTCTGGCGGTACACGAAGAGACCGCCGTCTCGCCGGAGTGGGGCGACCGCTTGATTCCCGAAGTGCTGATGGCCATCAAAGATAAGCAACTGCTGCCCATCAGCGAACTGGACCGCGGATTCATTCACCCCAAGGCGGCCGCACAGGTGCTGGTGAGTTACTATCAGGCCGGCCGCATTTGCGATTTCATCAACGATAAGTGGGGTTGGGATACTATCCTGGCCATGCTGCAGGATTACGCCCACGATGTCGACACGCCCACGGTAATTCGCAAAGAGCTGAAGATAGAGCCGGCGGAATTCGACAAGCAGTTTATCGCGATGGTCGAGGCAGAAACTAAGACGCGAGTGCAGAACTTCAGCGAGTGGAAAGACGACGTGAAGACGATTTCGGAAGCCTCCAAAGCCAAAGATTACGACACCGTGATCAAAATTGGCACTAAGGCTCGCGACTTGTTTCCGGACTACGTGGAAGCCGGCAGCGTCTATGAGTTTCTGGCCAAAGCTTATCTTGCCAAAGAGAATAAGCCGGCCGCGATTGCCGAGTTGGAACGATACATGAAAGCCGGCGGACGCGATCCTTCCACGCTGAATACGCTGGCCGACGACTTAGAGGCGGAGGGTAACAAGACAGAGGCCGCCGCGGTACTGGACCGCGTGAATTATATCTATCCGATGGACGGCGCCCAGCATCAGCAACTGGGGCTGCTGTGGCTGGACCTGAACAACACCGCCGGCGCCATTCGCGAATTCCAGGCGGTGCTGGCCCGCGACCCGATCGACCCGGCGCAGGCCCACTTCAATCTGGCGCGCGCCTATAATCAGAACCACCAGACGGAGCAGGCGAAGGACGAATTGATTGCCGCGCTAGAGGCCGCTCCCGGCTTCCGGCCGGCGCAGAAGCTGTTGCTGCAACTGAGCGGCCCGGACAAAGATACTCCGGACGCACCTGTAAAGAAACGAGAATGAAATCGACATGTCAACTATCGCGACGACACAGTTGGATCCAGAAGTCCTGAAGGCGCGCATTGCGCGCTTCCGGCAGGTGCAGTCCGAGATCGTGACGCAGGTGCGCCGCGTGATCGTGGGCCAGGAGGAGGTGTTGGAGCAGGTGATGATCGGCCTGTTTGTGGGCGGCCACTGTCTCATCACCGGTCTGCCTGGCACGGCCAAGACGCTATTGGTGCGCACCATGGCGGAGACCCTGGGCCTGATGTTCAAGCGCATTCAGTTCACGCCCGACCTGATGCCCAGCGACATCACCGGTACGGACATCATCGAAGAAGACCCCGCCAACGGGCGGCGCACCTGGACCTTCGTGCAGGGTCCGATTTTCGCCAACATCCTGCTGGCCGACGAAATCAATCGCACCCCTCCGAAGACGCAGAGCGCGCTGCTGGAAGCCATGCAGGAGAGAGCCTGCACGGTGCGCGGCAACAATTACCTTCTGCCGGCGCCGTTCTTTGTGTTAGCCACTCAGAACCCCATCGAGTTAGAGGGCACTTACCCGCTGCCCGAAGCGCAGCTCGACCGCTTCCTGTTTAATACGGTGCTCGACTATTTGACGGCGGAAGAAGAGTTGAAGGTAGTGGACCTGACCACGGTGACCACGATTCCGCATGCCGACACCGTGACCAACGCGCAGGAGATTCTGGACTTCCAGCAACTGGTGCGGATGGTGCCGATCGGCGAAAGTGTGGCGCGCCACGCCATCGACCTGGTGCGGGTCAGCCGGTCGAGCGACGACAACGCGCCGGATTTCGTCAAGAAGTACGTTAACTATGGCGCCAGCGTGCGCGCCGCGCAGTTCCTGGTGCTGGCGGCGAAAGCCAAGGCGTTGATGCGGGGCCGATATCATGTGAACTACGAAGATATAAGATCTTTGTATATTCCGGTACTGCGGCATCGCGTGCTGCTGAATTTCCATGCGGAATCGGAGAGGTTGAAGCAGGATGACATCTTGAAGAGGGTGCTCGAGTGGAAGCCGGCTCCTAGAGAGTAAGGATTTATTCACCGCAGAGACGCAGAGACGCAGAGACGCAGAGGTTTTGAGGGAAATGAGAGAGCCAAAGTCAAAACCGGAGAGCGCAGAGGGGGCAGAGGGAACATGTGCTCCCCGGGCGTTTGGGTTGAATCAGATCACGGAATCGATTATTGGCGCTGCGATTGAGGTCCATCGGGTTACGGGGCCGGGCCTGATGGAGTCGGTTTATGAGGAATGTCTCTGCTATGAGTTGAGTCAACGCGGTCTGGGTTTCAAACGACAAGTGGAGTTGCCGGTATCGTACAAGGGAATTAAGTTGAATTGCGGCTTCCGAATGGATCTCGTAGTAGAAGATGCCGTCGTTCTTGAACTGAAAACGGTCGATCAGCTTCTTCCCGTCCATTCGGCGCAATTGCTAACCTATCTGAAACTCTCCGGCAAGAAACTAGGACTGCTCATCAATTTCAACGAGCCGGTCCTCACCAAAGGTTTGAAACGCCTTGCCAACCATTTCAGAGAGCCAGGGGAACGGCAAATTACCTCTGCCTCCTCTGCGCTCTCTGATTTTGCCTTTGCCTCTCTTTTTCCTCTTAAAACTCTGCGTCTCTGCGTCTCCGCGGTGAACAAATAATGCTTCAACGTTTCCTCGACCCCGCCACGCTAGCCTCCATCTCCGGCCTCGACCTGGTCGCTAAGACGGTGGTCGACGGGTTCGTGGCGGGATTGCACCGGTCGCCGGATTTCGGGTTCTCCCAGGAGTTCGCCGAGTATCGCGCTTATAGCCAGGGCGACGATCTGCGCCACGTCGATTGGAATGTCTTCGCCCGCACCGGTAAGTGCTTCCTCAAGAAGTATCGCGGCGAGACCAACAGCCAATTGCTGATTCTGCTCGATACGTCGGCCTCCATGGGGTACGGCTCCCATACCGTCACTAAGCTCGATTACTCGCGTTTCGTGGCCGCCTCCCTTTGCTATATGGCCAATACGCAGCGCGATGCCGCGGGGCTCATCGTCTTCGACGCGGATGTCGCGAACTATGTGGCTCCATCCACGCGGCAGGGACAGCTTTTCCGCCTGCTCCACGCGATCGAAGCGGCCCAGCCGGGGACGCACACCGATTTCGCCAAACCGTTCGTCCATTTTCAGAATTTTCTGCACCGCCGCGGCATCGTGGTGGTCCTTTCGGACTTCTACGAGCAGCCCGCTACCATCGTCAAAACCGTCGAGCCGCTGCGCTATCGCGGCAATGAGGTCATCCTGTTCCACGTGCTCGATCCCCAGGAAGTCAAACCTAAGTTCCGCGAACCAGTGCTGCTGGTCGACATGGAAGATGCCCGCGCATCGCTCGAAGTCTCGCCCGAATACGCCCGCGAGGAGTACCGCCGCAAGATCGATTCCCATATCGAAGCGCTCAGCTCGGCGGCGCGCGGCGCGGGGATGGAATACTTCCTCATGAATACCGAACGGCCGCTCGATGAAGGGCTGCGCGAGTATCTGGCGGTGCGGAAGGGGAGACTGTAGATGGGTTTCCTGACCCCCTGGTTTCTGGCCGGCGTCGCCGCGGTAGGGCTCCCGGTATGGCTGCACCTGCTGCGCAAGCACAAGACTACGCCGCTGCCGTTCAGCTCGCTGATGTTTTTCGAGAAGCGCACGCAGAGCTCCATCAAGCACCGGCGGCTGCGCTACCTGGTGCTGTTTACGATGCGCACGCTGCTCATTTTGCTGATCGTGCTGGCCTTCGCGCATCCTTTCGTGACGCAGCGCATTCTGCCGCGCACGCGCTCCAATGAAGTCACCGTACTCGCCATCGACAACTCGCTCAGCATGCGCGCGGGCAGCCGTCTGGCGGATGCAAAGGCGGCCTCGAAGGCGCTGGTCGCGGGACTCCACGTGGGCGAGCGCGCCCAGGTGCTGGCTTTCGGATCGCGCGTGCAGGTGCTGAGCGAAGTGACCGACGAGCACGCGCCGCTCAACGCCGCTATAGACGCCGTGGAGCCTTCCGATACGCGCACTTCCTTCGCCGAACTGGCCCGCTCGGTGCGCTCCATCGCGCAATCCATCCACCTGCCGCTGACCGTGCATCTCTTTTCCGACATGCAGCAGACCGGCATGCCGTCGAACTTCAACGACCTGCGCCTGAATGCCGACGTCAAGCTGGAACCGCATCCCGTGGTGAAGAAAGAAGAGCCCAATTTCACGGTGGAGAACGTGGTGGCGCCGCGGCGCGTTTTCGATAGCAAGAAGACCCGCGTGCTGGCCACCGTGGCTGGCTACGGCGTCCGCAAAGACATCCGCAACGTGACCCTGTCGCTCAACGGCCGCGCGGTGGAGACCAAGACGGTCGAAGTGCCCGAGATCGGCCGCGCCACGGTGGAATTCCTTTCGCTCGACGTGCCCTATGGCCGAAACAAGGGCGAAGTGCGGATCGATTCCGCCGACTCGCTGCCCGCCGACGATGTCTACTATTTCTCCGTGGAGCGGAGCGACCCGCGGCCGGCCTTGTTCGTGCACGACACCGATAGCGATGGCGGCCTGCTGTATTTCAAGACCGCGCTGGAGGCGTCCGGCCAATCGGCTTTCGACGTGACGCCCGCTACCGCCGATCAGGCCACCAATCTCTCGCCTTCCAAGTACGCATTCGTGGTGCTCTCCGACGTGGGCTCGGTGGCCCCGGGGTTCGAAAATCAGTTGCGCGACTATGTGCGCGGCGGCGGTTCGGTGCTGATCGCTCTGGGGCACCGCTCGGTGCTGCGCGGCAAAGTGCCGGTGACCGGCCAGACGATTTTGGAATCGCGATATTCCGGCCGCGAAGGCGACCGCTTCCAGACGGCCGCATGGCTCGATACCTCGCATCCTTCGATCCTGAAAGACGACCGTTGGGACGACGTCAAGTTCGTCAGGACCATCCGCGTGGACCGGGGGGAAGCGCGGGTAGTGGCCAAACTCACCGACCAGACGCCGCTGCTGCTCGATCAGCAACTCGGCGAAGGCCATGTCCTGGTGTTCGCCTCCACCTTCGACAACATCGACAACGACTTTCCGCTGCATTATTCGTTTGTCCCCTTCGTCGACCAGACGGCACGGTATCTCGCGCGCATGGACAGCGGCCCACCCAGCGTGATGGTGGATTCCTTCGCGGAGTTGCGCGATTCCAAGGAAAAGGGCGCCGCCGTGGACGTGCTGGATCCCAAGGGCAACCGCGCGCTGACTCTGGACGAAGCCACCAAAGCGCAGAACATTCAGTTCACCATGGCGGGCTTCTACGATATTCGCCGGCCCAACGGCCGGAATGAGCTGGTGGCGGTGAATGCGGACCGCCGCGAGTCGGACCTGACCCCCGCTACCCCGGACACCCTCGGTTTGTGGCAGAATACAGCCAACGGGACCGCGGAAGCCGAGTCAGCTTCGGGGAATGTACAAAAACCACTTTCGCTGTGGTGGTACGTGATGCTGGCTGTGTTGGCCCTTACAGTGGCGGAGTCGTTGCTAGGGAATCGACATCTTTCGGTGGATAACGAGGCGGCATGAAACCTTTGGATCGCTTGTCCGAGTATCTGGGCGCAGTCGAGCGGCGGATGCGTTTGCTCGCAGTCACCCGCGGAGCGGCCGTAACGGCCGCGGCAGCCCTTTCTCTCACGGTCCTGGCCGTATTGATGGCTAACTACTTCTCCTTCTCGAACGGGAGCGTGATCGGCGCGCGGCTGGTGCTCTTTATCGGGCTGGCGCTGGCCCTGGCGGCGGCGCTGATCGTACCGGTGATCCGGCTCAACCGGCGACGCGCGGCGCGCGCGGCCGAACTGCGCTACCCGCAATTCGAGGAGCGGCTGCTCACATTCACCGAGCGCATGGAGCAGAATCCCGGCGATCCTTTCCTGCCCCTGCTGGCCGACGACACGTTGGCGGTAGCGAGCCAGGCTACGCCGAAGCATGTGGCCCGCAACTCGTGGATTTTCAGTTTTTCTTCGGCCGCGGTAGTGTGCGCCGCAGTGCTGATCTGGCTCGGTGTGGCGGGCGGCGGATTCCTGGGTTACGGTACGTCGCTGCTGTGGGGCGGGCTGCCCAAGGGCGTGACGAAGCCCTTTTACGCCATCCAGGTGGACCCCGGCAACCGCACGGTGCGCAAGCGCGCCGACCAGTTGATCAATGCCACGCTTACCGGTTTCAGCGCGCCCAAGGTGCGATTTTTCGCCAAGTATGTGAGCGGATCGAAGTGGGAAGAGGCCGAGATGCGCCCGGCGCCCGGCAGTTCCTCCTACCAGTTCCTGATTGCCGGCGTGCCCGAGACGATGGAGTATTACGTGGAAGCCGGCGGCGTCAGGTCGTCCACTTACAAGCTCAACGTAGTGGACCTGCCCTCGGTGAAGAACATCAAGGTCACTTACCACTATCCCGCCTGGGCGGAGATGAAAGATTTCGTGGAGAACCCCGGCGGCGATTTGAACGCCGTGGAGGGGACCAACGCCGAAGTTTTGATTCAGACCGACCGGCCGCTGGCCAACGGCGCCATCCTCCTGGATGACGGGACCAAGCTGACGTTGCGCCAGAGTGGCAACGATCTGGTGGCCAGCGTTCCCATTCAGAAGGATGGACTGTACCACGTGGCTGCGGCGGAAGGCGGCGACGATGTGCGGCTGAGCGAAGATTATTTGATCAATGCCCAGAAGTACCAGCCGCCTGAGGTCAGGATCACGCGGCCCGGCCACGATTTCAAGGCTACTCCGATTGAAGAAGTCGCCGTCGCGGTGGAAGCCAAGGACGACTTCGCGTTGAAGAGCGTGGACCTGCACTACTCGGTGAACGGCGCACCCGAGAAGGTGATTCCCATGCTGCAGAACAAGGACGCCAAGACGGCCACCGGCAACGCCACCATTGCCATGGAAGATTTCAAAGTGCAGCCGGGCGACGTGGTGAGCGTGTATGCCACCGCCAAGGATGCGCGCAAGACCTCGACCACCGACATGTTCTTCATCGAGATGCAGCCATTCGAGCGGAACTACACCCAGTCGCAGGAGCAGGGCGGCGGCGGAGGTGGCGGAGGCGGCGACGACGCCAATCAGAACCAGATTTCCGAGCGGCAGAAGGAAATCATTACCGCGACCTGGAATCAGTTCAAGGGCAGAGGCGCGCGGGGAACCGAGGCCGAGAACGCGGCGTTTCTGGCCCAGGTACAGAGCAAATTGCGCGACCAGGCCAAGTCGCTCTCCGACCGCATGAAGGCCCGCAGTTTGGAGGATGCCGGCGATTCCTTTAAGAGTTTCGTGGAGGACATGGACCAGGCCGCGGCCGCCATGGATCCGGCCAGCAACGAACTCAAGGGCGCCAAGTGGGAGTCCGCTTTGGTGCCGGAACAGAAAGCGCTGCAGTTCCTGTTGCGCGCGGAAGCGACGATGCGCGACATCCAGGTGGCGTTCGGCCAGCGCGGAGGTGGTGGCGGCGGCGGAGGCGGCGGCAACGGCGCTACGCGCGATCTGCAAGGTCTGTTCGACCTGGAACTGGATACCGAAAAGAACCAGTATGAAGGCGCCCGCAAGACACAGAGCGCCGACGAGAAGCAGAAGGCTGTCGACGACGCTCTGCAGAAGCTCGAGCAAATAGCCAAGCGGCAACAGGAACTGGCCGAGCAACAGAAGCAGGGCCAGCAACAGACCGCCGAGCAGCGCTGGCAGCAGGAACAGTTGCGCCGCGACGCGGAACGGCTCAAGCAGGAGCTGCAGCAGGCCACCAGCAATCAGGGCCAGCAATTGAGCCGCGGCCAACAGGGTCAGCAGGGGCAACAGGGACAACAGGGGCAACAGGGGCAGCAAGGACAACAAGGACAGCAAGGTCAATCCGGTCAGTCCGGGCAGGCCGGGCAATCGGGTCAGTCCGGTCAATCCGGTCAGCAGGGTCAGCAAGGGCAGATGGGCCAGCAGCAAGGGCAGCAGGGACAGCAACAGCGGGGCCAACAGAACCAGCAGCAGTTAAGCCAGATGGGCTCCCGGATGGGCGATCAACGGCAGTTGCAGAGCACGCTAGACAGTCTGTCGAAGGCTATCGACAGCATGAGCAAGGCGGCCTCTTCCCAGCAGGCCGGTACGCCGCAAGGGCAGGCCGAAGCCCGGCGCGCCGAGGCTGCACTGCAGGATGCCACGCAGTCGCTCGCCGGAGTTCGCGCCGGCCAATCCAAGAACCAGGTGGAAGATCTGGTGAACCAAGCGGACGAACTGGTCAAGAAGCAGGAGGACATCGAAGGCCAGATGCGCAAGCAGTATGGTCCGCAGAGCCAGACTCTGAGTCGCGACCAGGCCGGCCAGCGTGATCGGGAAATCGCCGGTCAGAAGGAAAATGAGATTGCCGATCTGAAGAAGCTCGAGGCCGGCATGCAAACGGCGGCGCGGGATCAGCAAGCCACCCAGCGGGCCGCATCCGCCAAGATGCGTGAGGCGCTGAGCGAAATTCAGCAGATGGAGATGGAGCGCGACATGCAGCGCAACGCCGACTACATCCGCCGGGGCTTGGGCGAGTACGTCGTGATGTCGGAATCCAATTTCACGCAGGGTCTCAACATTGTCCGCGACAAGTTGAAAGAAGTGCAGCAGGCCCTGGGCACTCCGGGCAAGGACGGCAAGGGCGCCGGGGATGACAAGGCCGTGCAACAGGGCTTGGCGAGCCTGGAGAATTTCCGTCAGATGATGGAGGCCGGCCGCAACGGGCAGCAGGGTCAGCCGGGACAGCAAGGTCAGCAGCCGGGCCAGGGACAGCAGTCGCTGCAACGCGGACAGCAGGGTGGCAAGCAGGGTCAACAGGGACAACAGGGTCAGCAAGGGCAGCAAGGACAGCAGGGGCAGCAGGGACAGCAAGGACAAGGCCAACAGGGGCAAGGCGGCCAGCAAGGTCAGCAGGGCCAAGGTGGTCAACAGGGCCAGCAAGGGCAACAAGGCCAAGGTGGCCAGCAAGGTGGTCAGCAGGGCGGAATGCAGCAGGGCGGCAATGGCGGCAACGGCGGCAACTGGAATAGCGGCGGTTACGGGGCCGGCAACTGGCTCGGACCGAATGGCACGGTGAATCCGCAAAGTCCCGACTATCAGGCGCAATATCGCCAGACCCTGCAGAACCTGCAACAGCTCCAGCAGCAACTCAAGGGCGACCCCGCCACGGCGAAGGACATCGCCGCGTTACTGCAGCAGATGCGTCAGCTCGACCCCTACGCGTACGCCAACGATCCGCTTCTGGCGCAGCGCATTCAGGCCGCCGTGGTGGCCAATGTGGAACAAGTGGAGATGGAACTTCGCCGCAAGGTGGAAGATACCAACGGCGGCAACATCCGCAGCCCCGGCACCGAAAAAGTCCCGCCCGGCTACAGCGACGCCACCGCGGAGTACTTCAAGAAACTGAGTAAGACCACCGGCAAGCAGTAGCGGCTCAGCCTCAAGGAATCATCCGCACCAGCGCGTAACAGATCACGCAGATCCAGAAGTCGACGGCCAGACCCCAATCGATCTGATAAAGCTGGTGCTGTCCGCGCGGCGGCAGGAACCGCTTCACGCTGTAGTAGATGGCATTCCCCACCAGGACGGCGATCAGCGACTGCCAAAACGTCCGATTGAATAGCTTCTTCTTCGGCTGCGGCATTTGGCCGGAATTCAGCATACACCCGATTCCGCCCAGTCGGGATTCGGGAAGGTCGCCTCGTCTGGTTCCGGCTCATGCCGGCGACAGGCCAAGTTGGACGGCAATGGCTCGTTCGACAGCCCGAATGTCGTCGCGCGATAGAGTGGCCAGTTTGGGCTTGAGCCGCCGCTTGCCGACGGTGGCGATCTGATCGGCCATCGCTTTGCGAGGCTCGCCATTCAGATCGACCAGCGCTTCACATGGATATACGCGGGTTGCGTTGCTGGTGATCGGTACGACTTGAACGCGATTGAGATGGCGGTTGGA
>Ga0182018_10002245_pt1 | contig 19869 bp, 24 predicted proteins | sample 812P2MmetaG_FD_120490 | JGI IMG/M metagenome (GOLD analysis project Ga0182018, IMG submission 120490) | Permafrost microbial communities from Stordalen Mire, Sweden - 812P2M metaG | ecosystem: Environmental > Terrestrial > Soil > Wetlands > Permafrost | place: Sweden: Stordalen | collected...
AGGTCGAGGTCGGGGTCGAGGTCGGGGTCGAGGTCGGGGTCGAGGTCGAGGTCGGGGTCGGGGTCGGGGTCGGGGTCGAGGTCGAGCTCGGAGTCGCCCTCTTCCCGCACGCCAGCAACAGCGTCGCGGCCACCAAGGCCCGCCGTCGCCCTGCGACTCTACTCGTCGTCGTCCCCGCCCTCGCGCTCACGCCGCGGATCCTTCGACATGTCCGCCGTCACCTCGTCGACCGTGGCCGCAGGATGTGCCGACTCGCCGTGTTTTCTGGCACGCACCCCCGAGTTGCGTCCCTCGGACGCTTTGCGGCCGGAAGCACGCTCGCTGATCTTGGGCGGCGGGATCGTCGGCGCCTCGGCCCGATCGCGCTTGCTCTTGGGCGCGTGTCCGCTGCGGCGCGTTTCGGGGCCGTTGGGGCTGTTGTCGGGTTTTGTGTCCGCTTCCGGGGGGAAGCGCTGTTTCCGCGGCATGGGGCCCTCGCGAAGCTTGGACCATAAGAAGCGCTCTTGCGCGATCGGAGCGAGCCTATCCGTCGTGGCGGGGCGTGGTCGAGATCCTGGCGCGCTTTGTTCGCGCGACGCGCCGACGGGAGAGAAGAGAGAATCGTCTGGTGTTTTATGCGGCCGTGCGGGCGCGGGTCATAAGGCCAGGGCGCGGAGAGGCTTGGCCAGGGATCCATGGGATGGCGCCCCTTCGAGTAGCGGCGCCATGGGCGCGGAAGAAAGAGTGTGCCAGTACAGTATGTGGCGGCCCCGCCTCGCGCGCACGTGCCAAAGGGCCGACGCGAATGCCTTCGCCGTGTAGGTGGGGTCGAGTATCAGGCCGGCGGCGGCGTCCGCCACTCGCGTCGCGTCGTCGCCGGCGGCGATCGCGTGGCCGTATCCCCCGCCCATGAAGCGCCCATCCGTCGCGAGTCGCGCGTCGATCGCCTCTCGAGTCGCACGGGCCCCGACGCGATGTGCGCACGCACGCGCGAGCCATCGGGATCGCCACCGAAGCGCCCACGCCGGCGGCGACACACACACACCGACGACCCTCGTGCGTAGGCCCTCCACCTCGAAGCCCGCCGCCAGCCCTGCCGCCGTTCCCCCCGATCCGAGCGCGACGACGCACACGTCAGGCTCGGGAAGGACGCCGTCGCGAATCTGTCCCGCGAGTTCGCGCGCCGCGCTCACGTACCCCATCGACCCGACGACGCTCGACCCGCCCACCTGAATGAAGCTCGCTCCGCGGACGATCCGCTGCATCGTTGCCCAAGGCACCGCGCCCCAAGACGTCACCGGGAACGGCCGCAAACCTTGCGCCACGTCGGCGCGAAGCACGTCGATCACGTGCGCGGTCCGGGGCTGCGGCACCAGCACGGCCTCGACCTCGAGACCGGCGTGCGTGCCAAAATACGTCGTCGCCAGAACGTGATGACTCCCGGCGGCGCCGACGGTGACGACGCGCGTCACGCCACGGGCAAGGGCGTCCGCGAGGAGAAACTCGAGCTTCCGGACCTTGTTCCCGCCATAAACCTCGTGCGTGCGGTCGTCGCGCTTGACCCAGAGGTCGCTCCTCGGCGTCGAAAGCGCTGCGACGCGCTCCACCGCCGTCGGATACTTCCCGATCGAAAGCGGCGCGGCTTGCTCGCCGGTGCGCAGGGATCTCTCACGCATCGCGTCGAAGCCCTTGCGTCACCGGCAAATGAAACAGCGGCGAAACCTGGGAATGGTAGGCACCCTCGAGATCGTAGCGCAGGAGGCTTGCGGTTGCGTTCGCGACGCGGTTCCATGCGCCGGCGCGAAGAGGACGTATGAAGAAGATCGAAGCCATCATCAAGCCGTTCAAACTCGACGAGGTGAAGGACGCTCTCGCCGAAGTCGGAGTCCAAGGGATGACGGTCACCGAAGTGAAAGGCTTCGGTCGCACCGGGGGGAAGAAAGAGGTGTACCGGGGCTCTGCGTACGTGGTCGACTTCGTACCGAAGGTGAAGGTCGAGGTCGTCGTCGCGGACGAGATCGTGCATCAGGTGCTGGACGCGATCGAGAAGAGCGCCAAGACGGGGCGAATCGGGGACGGGAAGATTTTCATCATGTCCGTCGAGGAGACGGTACGCATCCGGACGGGTGAACGCGGCAAGGACGCGATCTAAGGGGTTCGGGACACAGCCAGGTTTTTCGGAGGAAACATGACACCGAAGGAAGCAGTCGAGTTTGCGAAGAAGCACGACGTCAAGTTCGTCGACTTGAAGTTCATCGATTTTCCGGGCGTGTGGCAGCACACGACGATCCCGGCGAACCGGCTGGAAGAGAGCCTGTTCGAGGAGGGCATCGCGTTCGACGGCTCGTCGATCCGCGGCTGGCAGCCAATCAACGCGTCCGACATGACGATGATCCCCGACGCGTCGACGGCCAAGCTCGACCCGTTCTACGCGATACCGACGCTGAGCGTCGTGTGCTCCATCTTCGACCCCATCACGAAGCAGGCCTACTCGCGCGACCCGCGCCACATCGCGAAGAAGGCCGAGGCGTACCTTCGCCAGACCGGCATCGGCGACACCTCGTTCATGGGTCCCGAGGCGGAGTTCTTCATCTTCGACGACGTCCGCTTCGAGCAGTCGCAGCCGAACTGTGGGTACTACTACATCGACAGCGCCGAGGGCTCCTGGAACAGCGGCCGCGAAGAGTTCCCCAACCTCGGCTACAAGCCGCGGCACAAGGAGGGCTACTTCCCCGTGCCGCCGACCGACACTCTCGGCGACCTCCGACAGACGATCATGACGACCCTTCAAGAGTCGGGCGTCGAGGTCGAAGTCGGCCACCACGAAGTCGCGAGCGGCGGCCAGTGCGAGATCGGCATCAAGTTCAAGCGCCTCGTCGAATGCGCCGATCAGCTCATGTGGTTCAAGTACATCGTGAAGAACGTCGCGCGCAAACACAACAAGACCGCGACGTTCATGCCCAAGCCGATGTTCGGCGACAACGGCAGCGGGATGCATTGCCACCAGTCGATCTGGAAGGAGGGCAAGCCCCTCTTCTCGGGCGACGGCTATGGCGGCTTGTCGGATCTGGGCCTGCACTACATCGGCGGCATCATCAAGCACGCGAAGTCGATCGCCGCGCTCACCAACCCGACCACGAACTCGTATCGCCGGCTGGTGCCTGGCTTCGAGGCGCCGGTAAACCTCGCGTACTCCAGCCGGAACCGCTCGGCGAGCGTGCGCATCCCCATCACCGGCCCGAATCCGAAGACGCGCCGTATCGAAGTGCGCTTCCCGGATCCGAGCTGCAACCCGTACCTCGCCTTCAGCGCCATGCTGATGGCAGGCATCGACGGGATCCAGAACAAGATCAATCCTGGCGACCCCCTCGACAAGGACATCTACGCCCTCTCACCGGAGGAGCTGAAGGACGTCCCGCAGATGCCCGGAAGCCTCGATCAGGCGCTCGATACCCTCGAGAAGGACCACGAGTTCTTGCTGCGCGGCGACGTCTTCACGAAGGACGCCATTCACGAGTGGCTCGACTTCAAGCGCAACAAGGAGCTCAACCCCATCCGGATGCGCCCGACGCCGTACGAGTTCTTCCTCTACTACGACATCTAGCGCGCCCCCCTTTGTCATCCTGAGCGCGTCCCGCATCCTCATCGCCGCGATGGTGATGTCGGCCCTGTCGTGGCTGATGCACCGCTACGTGTGGGCCCGGCTCGTGAGGGACGCCGCGTGGCCGAGCCCGTGGGGACGAGCGCTCACCGTGGCGGTCTTCGTGCTGGCGGCGCTCGTCCCGCTGACGTTCCTCGCGATGCGATGGCTGCCGCGGCCGGTGAACGCGCCGCTGGCGTGGGTGGTCTACACGTGGCTCGGGCTCGCCCTGTACCTGTTCCTGTTGACCGTACTCGCGGATGCAGGGCGAGGGGTCGCGGCGCTCTTCGGCGCGCTGCCGGTGGATCCGTCGCGCAGGCTCCTTTTGGCGCGATCCATCGGCGCGACCATCGGTGCCGCATCGGGCCTCATCGGTCTCGGCGGCATCGCCAACGTGGCGCGCGGGTTCGACGTGAAGCGCGTTCGCGTACCCCTCGCGCGTCTGCCGCAAGCAGCCTCCGGATATTCGATCGTGCAGATGACGGACGTGCACGTCGGACCGACCATCGGGAGAGACTTCGTCGAGCGCATCGTGAGCGAGACGAACGCGCTCGCACCCGACATGATCGTCATCACAGGGGACCTGGTCGACGGACCGGTGGAGCAGCTCGCCCACCTCGTCGAGCCGCTGCGTAACCTCCGGGCGAAGGACGGCGTCTTCTTCGTGACGGGCAACCACGAGTACTACTCGGGCGCCGACGCGTGGATCGCGCACCTCGCGACTCTGGGCGTCCGTGTTCTCCGAAACGAGCGCGTCGCCATCCGCGACGCGTTCGATCTGGCGGGCGTCGACGACGCGAGCGCGCACCGCATGCTGCCGGACCACGGCCAGGACGTGGCGAAGGCCATGAACGGACGGGACCCTACGCGGGCCGTCGTGCTCCTCGCCCACCAGCCGAAGGCCATCAAGGACGCGCAGCGCGCGGAGGTGGACTTGCAGCTCTCCGGTCACGTCCACGGGGGCCAGCTGGTGCCCTTCAACTGGCTCGTGCGCCTCGACCAGCCCTTCGTCTCGGGCCTGCACCTCGTCGAGCGCACGTGGATCTACGTCAGCACAGGGACGGGTTACTGGGGACCGCCGATGCGTGTCGGACCCGGAGCCGAGCTCACCCGGGTCGAGCTCGTGTCGTCTCCTCTGCCCGCGGGCTGAGAAACGACCATTGGCCCCTTACGCAGGCTTGACCACGAACGACTTGCAGTAGCCGTTCGGGTTGATCGGGCCCTTGACGACCTTGCACGTGCCGCACGCGTCGGGCGCGGCGGGAATGAACTGCTGACACTTCGTACACGATTTACCGGGCTCCACCGAGTTGTCCACGTACGCCAGCGTGACGCGCGTCTGGGCGTCCGTCGACGACAGGCTCATCGTATCGGTGCACGACAGACTCTTGGGCTTGCTGCATGCGACGCCGCCCATTGCGGCCAGAACGCCGAAGGCCGCGCTTTGCTTGAGTACGTCACGACGGGAGAGCTTTTCGTCCATGGGGTCGGGCTCCTCTTTTGGGCCACTCTTATCGGAAGTCCAGGCACCGCGCGAGCTATCCACGCGAGAGGGCCCAGAGGACGACGAGCCCCACCGCCACGCGGTACCAACCGAACGGCTCGAGTCCCCGGCGCCGCAGGTACTTGAGGAAGCTGGCGATGACCGCCCACGCGACGAAGAAGGAAACGGCCAGCCCCGCGGCCACGCTGGCTCCGCCCACGGTGGCGGAGAGCTCGTGGCGGGCCTTGTAGCCCTCGTAGAGCGTGGCCGCGCCGAGCGTCGGGAGCGCCAGGAGAAACGAGAACTCGGCCGCCGTGCCCGTCGACAGGCCCGCGAGCTGCCCCGTCACGATGGTGCACATCGCCCGCGAGGCGCCGGGCCAGAGCGAGAGGCATTGCCCGAGGCCGATGGCGAGGGCGCGCCGTGGAGTCACGTGCTCGAGGCCGTCCTGTCCAACGACGCCGCGACGGGCGCGAACGCGCTCGACCGCGATCATCACGATACCGCCGACGACGAACGCGACGGCGACGGGCGCGAGGTGGCCGAAGAGGTGCGCCTTGATCGTCTTGCGAAGGAGCAACCCGGTGATCGCCGTCGGCACGAACGCGAGCGTGAGCGCCTGGAGGAGCTTCAGCGCCGCCGCATCGCGCGCGAGCAACCCGCGCAGTCGAGCGCCGAGCAGCGCCCGGTAGTGAACGACGACGGCGAGGATCGCGCCGAGCTGAATGACGATCTCGAAGGACGACGTGGCCGGATCGTCGTCGCGCAAACCGAGCAGGTGCCCCACGAGCACCAGGTGACCGGTCGACGACACCGGCAGAAACTCGGTCAGCCCTTCGACGATTCCGAGCAGGACCGCGAGGGCAAGGGGCATGAAGCTGTGAATATCAGCCCGCGGCGCGGCGGTCGCTCGTCACGGGGGCGATCTGCTGGACGCCCGAGATGCGTCGCGAACGGGACGGCGGGACCTCGGAGCAGAAGCTGAGATCGTCGACCTCGAGCTCGGCGCAGAGCGAGCGCACGTCCGCGGCGATCCGGTCGAACGAGGGGGACAACGGGCTGGCCGATTCGAGAAGACACGCGATGCCTTCGTCGAGCGTCTCCGAGAGGAGCATCCGCGAGGGACCTCGCTGTAGGACTGCCGTCGCCCGCACGACGGAGCGCGCGATCGATCGCGACAGATCGTCCCCTACGGGCACCGTCACGAGCCGCCGGAGCGACGGGCCGAGCCTGCGCAGGCGCGTCGAGTTCTCGGCTCGCGCGGGCCCGTCCGGAGGAGCGCTGGTCGGCAGCACGACCACCAAGGCGACGATGCCCTCGGGACAGCGTTCGACCAAACGGTCAGCCAGGTCGTACACCCACCGGGCCCGGTGCAAGCGGGCGGGCTCCTTGTAGACCACCACGAGGGTATCCCCGCGGAGTGCCGCCCCGACGCCGTCGTTTGCTTCCACGGAAACACCAAGCGTACCGAATAGTTGCATGGGCGGCTCCGGTCCCTGAATAGGAGTGTGTAGGATATAGCCTACACTAGAGCATCATGCAACCAGGTCCTTCTATGACCGTCGTGCGACCTCGAAAACGAAGAGCTCGCCCATAGTCTCGTGCTCGCGAACCCCGATGCGAGTCATCCCAACTTTCTCGATGACGCGCAGCGAGGGACGGTGCCAGCCGAATGTCGTCGCACGCACGACGCGAACCCCGGGCTGTTCGAACGCCCACGCCACGCACGCAACGACGGCCTCGGTGGCGTAGCCGCGACCCTGCGATCCCTCCTCGACGCCGTATGCCAGCTCCGCCACGCCGTCGTCGCCCGGCCTCCCCGCGAACACGATGCTCCCGACCACGCGACGCTCCGGAGGGTCCATGTCCGCGATCATCACGCGGGCGCCCCACAGGCGTCCCTCGGGGTCGGCGCGCAAGGCATCGAGCGATACGGTGAACGCGCGCTCGATGAGCTCCGGGTTAGGCCATCGCGCCGGCATCCGTGCACCGGCCATCGACTCGGCCTCGGCTCGACGACCGAGCATCACGGCCTCGACCATCGAGAACGTGATCGGCGCGAGCTGTAGCCGAGGCGTCCGGATCGTCATCGTCTCGTTCACGGTCACGCGTCCGCGCACATCTGGTCAAGAAACGCCGCTGGATGTGGTGCGGGGTGGGCGAAGCGAGAACGTGTCTCGTGCTCGGACAAGCGCGGCCGAGAATGCTAAACGCTCGGGCCCGCCCATCGATGATCGCCCCCGCTTCGCTCCGCGTCACAGCCAACGGCTTGCAACTCCACGTGCTCGAATGGGCGTCCCGCGCCGCGGAGGCCACCGTCCTCCTGCTGCATGGGTACATGGATGCGGCGGCGACGTGGGACCTCGTCGCAGAGCCGCTGGCCGAGCGCGGACTGCGGGTCCTGGCGCCGGACATGCGCGGCTTTGGCGACTCACCGCGGGTGCCGCTTGGCGGGTACTACTATTTCCCCGACTACATCCACGACGTGGCCGACGTGGTGGACGCACTCGTGCCCGCCGGCTCTCCCCTCTTCGTCGTGGGACACTCGATGGGTGGAACCGTGGCAACGCTCTACTCTGGCGCGTTCCCCGAACGCCCAACGCGCCTCGCGGTCCTGGAAGGCGCGGGGCCTCCGGACACCCCTGCCGGCGTCGCGCCGGAGATGACGCGCCGGTGGATCGACCAGGTGCGGGCGATGCGTGGACGCGAAGAGCGCGCGGTCCCGTCGCGCGAAGAGGCGCTGCGCCGGCTGGTCGCCAATCATCCGAGGGTTTCCGAAGACGTCCTGCGCACCCGCGTCGACGCCCTCGCGCGCAGCACCACCGACGGCCGCATGACCTGGAAGGCAGACCCGCTCCACGGCACGCGTTCACCGGTGCTCTTCGTCGCCGCCAGCTGGATGGCCTGTGCCCGGCGAGTCACCTGCCCCGTCCTTTACGTGTCTGGTGGACCGCTCGGCTGGCATCCGCCCGACGAGGAGGCTCGCATCGCCTCCTTCCCGCGCCTCGAGCGTGCGGAGATCAAGGACGCGGGGCATATGATGCACTGGACGAACCCCGGCGAACTGACACGGCTGCTCATCGGATTCTTCGAGACGTAGAGGGCGTGAGTGCCAGGCACGCATCGAGAGATGCGTCACCTTGGGTGGTCGTGCATTCGCGCGCGTCGTTCGGCGACATCCGGGGGCTGCGCGACGAGAGTGTGGTAGACGAGCTCGATGAGAGCCGCCTTGTCTTCGCACTTCGAGAGCAGCTCCTCGAAGATCTTACGATCGGCCTTCTTCTCCAGCGCGGCGTGCACGTGGCCCACGATTTGGTTGGTGGTCCAGGTCGGGTCGATGCCCCAACGGTAGACCGTGACCAGGTGCAAGTCGGAGACCGAACGTCGAAGCGCTACCAACCGAGGGTCAGCCAGCCATCGGTGCTCGGCGGACATGTCCACCGCAGACCTGGCGATCGCCGCACGTATCGGCGGCGGCAGCGAAGGCACCGTCGGAGGAAGGCTGCGCGGGGGCGACGATGCGTCCTCGGCCTTCGTTGCGGCGTCGGCGCCCTGGACCTCGTTACCCCTAGGTGTCGCCTCCGTTCGAGTCATGGTGATTCTCCTCGCGCTGCAGCTCGAACCATAGCGCCGACCCTTTTCGGTCGTGTTTCCAGCGCCCGAATTCCGTGCGATCGAGCTCAGCCGTGACTCGGATCAGAACGTGAGATTGATCGTCCCGGTGTCGCCCATCCCGTCCGGCATGATTGACGTGAACGTGCCGTGGGCGGTGTAGATACTCCCCACAGCGGCCGCCGATTGTGCGACCGAGGCAAGGCTCAGCGTCCAGGAGCCCGCGTTGGGAGCACTGACCGTCGTGCAGTTGGCCCCATCGAACGTGGCCGTGAAGTTGTATTCGAACGATCGGGTTGCGGGACCGTAGCTTATGCCGGTCGAGCCGCAGCTGTTGCTGACCGTGTAGGAAGCCCCCGCCTTCGGGGCGCCGGTAAAGATGACGGACGACGTGAAGGTGTAGCTGCCGATGCCCGACGGACTGGAGAACGTCGCGCTGCTCGTGCCGTCGCCCTCGGTGGCCGCGACGCTGAACTGGTAGACGTTCGTGCTCGTGAGGAAGTTGGCGATGCTGATCTGGAACCCCGCGAGCGTTGCGCTGGCACTGCCCGCCTCCGCGCCAGTCGCGGTGAACGTGCCATTCCCGAGAAACTCGCCGTCCGAGCCTCCATCGATCCCCGCGTCGGAGCTGGAGTTGGTGCCGGCGTCGCTGCCCATACTGGTGGCCCCGTCCGTACCCGTGCTGGTGCTCGCGTCGGTGCCTTGCTGCGTGCCGGCACTTTTGCTCGAGCTGGAACTGCAGGCCGCGACGACGGAAGTCACGACAGCGGAGAGCAGGCCGCTTCGGAGGGCGATGTTCATGGGGTGAGGTCCTCTGGGTGCGAGAAGGGAGCGTGTACCACCGTCACCTATCGAACGCCCTTCTTTCGGTTCGGGCGCCGCGCCGCGAGTGCCACCCTCCGTGGAGGCGTCGTCGACTCCACCGTTGCCCGGCTGGGCAGGCGTGCGGCGAAGGCCTCGACGCTCTTGCGCATCGCCTTGCGCGTCACGGACTCGGCCTGAGCGGGGTTCCCTGCGGCGATGGCCGCGGCCGTCGCGACCCTGTAGCCGCTGTGCCTGACCTCGTTGACGGACCACTGCTGGGCCGCGCGCCCCATCACGCCGACGCTCTTGACCATCGTGTTGAACGCGAGCCGGTATGCGACGTTGTCCGCCCCGTCGAGCACGCGCTCCCAGAAGCGCACCTCGAGGGCGAAGAGAGCGTCGTCGTCGGCGGCCACGCTCATCTGCGCGGCGATCGCACGAAGATCGTCCTTGACCGCCTGGCTGCCGCGAAGGGCGCACAAGCGGGTGGCGTCGGTTCCTACTACGACGCGCATCTCGAGGACCGACAGCCAGTAGTGTGCGACGTCTTCCCCCCCGCGCGCGTGCGCGGAGAGGATCCCGAGGAGGTCGAGCCCGGCGTGGCGCATGTAGTCGAGCACCTTCGTGCTGCCGCCCTGGGCAATCTTGATGAGGCCCACTTGCTCGAGGCGCTTGAGGGCCTCGCGGACCACGTGCCGATTGACCTGGAAGACCTCCGAGAGAGCGCGCTCGGCGGGGAGACTCGCGCCGGGGTCGTAGCGTCCAGTGACAATCTCCGCTCCGATCTGCTCGAAGACTTGGTCGGCGAGGGACTGGCTTTCGATGGCGCGGAGCGGCATAGGGAGACGCGATGTCGACTGGTTGGGGCCCCGACGGGGGTTGCTATGCCTTCACGACGGCCGACTGCATCTCGCGCAGGTACGGCTCGAGCGAATGCTTCGGCTCGCGCTGCCACGGATGGAAGCTCGGGCGGAAGTAGTCGAGGTACGCCGGGACGAGCTGCAGAAACCAGCCGGGGCGGACCCACAGCCTCACGAAACCCTTCACGCGCGTCATGGGGCCCGCGGCGGCCGGGTCTTGCCGCATCAGGCGCTCCTGGAAAGTGGCGGACGTCGCCATGAAGAAGGCCGTCGTCACGAGCATCGAGACGGCTCGCAGACGGTAGGTACCCCCGACGGCCAGGTACGTGTCGAAGGCGACTGCCTTGTGCTCCGTCTCCTCGATCGCGTGCCATACGAGGAGCTTCCGCGCCTCGGGGTGCATCATCTCTCGCAGCTCTTCGTTGTCGAGCACGAGCTCGGCCATCATCGCCGTGAAGTGCTCGAGCGCGCACGTCATCGCGAGCTGGTACCGCGGCGATCGCTCGCGCGCGCGCGAGAGACCCTCGGCGACGCGCTGCTGGATGGGCTGCGTATCGAGGCCGAGCGTGCGGATCCACTCGTTGAACGATGCGTGGGCGCGCGCGTGGAGCGCTTCCTGTCCCAGAAAACGAGAAATCTCGTGCCGGAGCGCCGGAGACGTGATCCGCTTCTCGTAGTGCCGCACGGCGTCCATGAAGAAGCGCTCACCTTCCGGAAACGTGAGCGAGAGGGCGTGGGCCAGGTGTGTGAGGAAGGGGTCGCCTCCGAACCAGTGCCGGGGCATCCCCTCGAAGTCGAACGTCAGGCGACGGACGGGGATCGGGCGGGGGGCCCGGATTGCCTCGCCAGCTGCGGCCACCGACGTCATACGCGTCACCTCCAGCGGAATATCTTGAGCGCGGCCGCGAACGAAGCAAGCCCCCACGCACCGAGGACCGCGATCGCAAAGGCCACCGTAGCATCCCTCAGCCCGGCCCCCTCGCTCGTGACCGCCCGGAGCCCGTCGTTCAGCGCCGTGAGGGGGAGAACGCGCAGGTAGGGCTGCATGCCGTCGGGGAAGTTCGACGTCGAGAAGAAGACCCCCGAGCAGATGAACATCGGCATCATCACCAGGTTCATGAGGCCGCCCGCCGTCTGCGTGTTCTGCGCCCGGGAAGCCACGAGCAAGCCCAGCCCGGCGAACGCCAGGGCGCCGAGGAGCGAGAGGCCCAGCAGCAGCGCGGCCGATCCGTCGACGCGCACACCGAACGCCAGGCGGGCGAACACGAACAGCACCGGAACTTCGACGATCACGAAGACGATGCGCATCAAGACGAACGAGAGCAGAAAATCCCCCCGGCGCATCGGCGTCGCGAGCATGCGCTTGACGAGCCTCTTCGTCCGCATCTCGACGATGGTGAAGCCGATGCCCCACATGCTGCTCGACATGAGGTTCATCCCGACGAGGCCGGGGACGAGAAAATCGATGTAGCGGGCGCCCGGTTCGGTCATGCGATCGTCGGCGACCGACGTGGGATCCACGCGCCCCTCCGCGCGCTGGAGAATGTCGTCGACCAGCCTGCGGGCGAGGCGGCCCTCGGGACGCGTCTCGTCGTAGCGGTACGTGCGCACGTCCCCGGAGGCGACGACGAGCACGACCTTCCCGGCGCGGAGCTCCCGGTGAGCCTCGGCGGGGTCCACGATGGCCGCCTTCACTTCCCTTCCCTGCGCACGCGCGAGCTCGGCGAGCGTGCGCCCGGCATCGGGGCCCGCCTCGATGGCGATACGGACGGCCTCGGGCGGCCGGCTACGGAACGCGATGCCCAGCGCGAACGACAGGATGATCGGGAACCCGAACGTCCAGAACACGGCGCTCGGCTCCCGGAAGAAGAGCCGGAGTCGAACGAGCGTCAGCTCGACGATCGCCGCGCGGGGCTCAGTCACGCAGGCCTCTCCCGGTGAGCGAGACGAAGACGTCCTCGAGGGTCGCGTGGCGCGTGGCGAGGCGCTCGAGCGTGATCCCCGACGCCCGCAGATGGTCGACGAGCGCAGGAAGCGCGACATGCAGGGGCTCGACCGCGAGCGCGAAGCCGCTCGCCACCGGACGCACCCCATGCACGCCGGGGAGCTTCGACGCGACCGCGGTGTCGAGCGTGCCCTTCTCGAGCGTCACCTCGATGACATCCTGCCCACCGAGCGACGCGATGAGGTCGCGCGGCGTGCCGAGGGCGATGAGCTTTCCGTGGTCGATGACGCCGACGCGATCGCAGAGGCGCTCCGCCTCCTCCATGTAATGCGTCGTCAGGAGCACCGTCCGCCCGCCCCGCTTGAACGCCTCGACGACGTCCCAGAGCTGCAGCCTGGACTGCGGATCGAGCCCCGTCGTGGGCTCGTCGAGGAAGAGCAGCTCCGGGTCGCCAACCAGCGCGCACGCGACCGCAAGGCGCTGCTTCTGTCCACCGGAGAGCTTGTCGTACCAGGCGTCCCGCTTCTCTTCGAGCGCGACCTCGCGGAGGACGTCCTCTGGCTCTCTTCCCTTGGCGAAGAAAGACCGGAAGAGGGTCAGGATCTCGACCACCGAGAGGCGCTCGGGCAGATGAGTCTGCTGGAGCGACACTCCGAGCCGTTCGCGTAGCGCGCGCTCGTCGGTCGACCAGCGCATCCCGAGCAGCTCGACGTCGCCGGACGTCGGGTCGAGCAGCCCCTCGAAGATCTCGACGGTCGTCGTCTTGCCCGCGCCATTCGGACCGAGAAGACCGAAGCACTCGCCGGCGGGCAGCTCGAGATCCAGCCCGTCGACGGCGCGCACGCCACCGTCGTAGTGTTTGACGAGCCCGCGGCATCTCACGGCGGGGCCGGCCACCTTGTTCACGCGGGGGACCGATAGCACAGGGAGCGGGGCCTTTGGTAAGAGGCCCCATGGTGCCGCGACGGGCGAGCCGCTGGATTCCAACGGCCGCGATGATGCTCCTGTCGCTCCTCAGCTACGTCGACCGGAACGTCCTCGCGATCCTGTCCCCGACGATCCTGCGCGAGACGCACATCAGCGCGGAAGACTACGGCTGGATCATCTCCGCGTTCTCGGTCGCTTACCTCGTCGGCAACCCGGTGTGGGGGCGGCTGCTCGATCGCTTCGGCGTCCGCGTGGGTGTGGCGGCGGCCGCAGCGCTCTGGACGTTCGCGTCCGCCAGCCATGCGTTCGCGACGGGCGTGGCGACCTTCGCCGTCGCCCGGGCCGTGCTCGGGTTCGGGGAGGGCGCCACGTTTCCCGGGGGACTGCGGACCGCGACGCACACGCTGGAGCCGGAGAGCCGAGCGCGGGGCGTGGCCCTCGCGTACAGCGGAGGGTCGCTCGGGGCGATCGTGGCACCGCTCATCGTGACGCCCGTCGCGCTGCGATGGGGATGGCGGGGGGCGTTCGGATGCACCGGTGCCCTCGGGATCGCGTGGCTCGTCCTCTGGGCCGCCGTGTCCAGACGCAGCGAGCTGCGTGCCCCCGCGCCCGACAGGCGCACGCCGCGCCCGAGCTTGAGAGACCGCTCGCTCTGGGGGTTCATGGCGGCGTACGCGCTCGGTGGCCTGCCCATCGGCTTCGTGATCTACGGCGCCCCGATTCATCTCAGCGCGGGCCTCGGGTGCGACCAGCGCACGCTCGGCCACGTCCTGTGGCTGCCGCCGCTCGGGTGGGAGGTCGGCTATTTCTTCTGGGGCTGGGTGGTCGACCGATCCCGCTCGCCGCACCGTTTCGCGCGTCTCTTCGCCTTGCTCGCGCTTCTTGCGCTGCCGCTCGCGTTGACGCCGCTCTCGCACTCGCTCCCCGTCGTCCTTGCGCTGCTCTTCTTCGGGATGTTCGTCTCTGCCGGCTTCGTCGTCGCGGCGCTCTCGGAGGTCACCCATCGTCACTCGATCCAGCACGGGGCATACCTCGCCGGGCTCGGCGCGGGCTCCTGGTCGGGCGTCGTCGCCCTCGTGATGCCGCTCTTCGGCCGGCTCTTCGGCCACGGCGCCTTCGGCACCGCCTACGCCCTGGCGACCGCGTGCCCTGTCACGGGCTGGCTGCTGTGGCGCACGCTGAGAGCTGCAGACCCTTAGCGCCCGCCGTCGGAGAGTTGCTGGCAAACGTCGATGATGCTGCCAGGTTCCGGTTTGCCGTCGCCGTCCAGGTCGGGAGCGATCATCGCGCATCCCTTGCGGGACGGACTGAACGTCCAGCTTTGGTCCAACCGCCCGTCACCGTTCGAGTCGTGGGCTCGCTTCACCAGATTGCCCTGCTCGTCCATGAGATCCCACGTATCGATCACGCCGTCGTGGTTCATGTCCTCGCCGTAGCAGCGATCGCGACCCTTGAACGATACGCGCACCTCGTCGATCTTCCCGTCGCCGGTGCGATCGTACCCGCGAGCCTCTCCCCAGTAACAAGGCTGGTAGTCGGGGGGCGGCGGCAGTCCCAGGTCTTCGGGTGGGCGCTCCATGCTGATGACCTGGAAGCGCATCCCGTCCCCGGCCGCGCAGGCGACGACAGCGAAGAGGAGCGTTATGCCGAAAAATTGCACGCCCCTCCGTAACTCATTCACGGGCAGCAAGCCACGGACACCGCCCTCACCTGGCCATGTCGTGAATCTTGTCCGCGCGGATGGTCAGGATCACACGAACCTGGCTACGCCCTCCGTACCATGCGTACGGCCGACCGGTGTAGCGCTGGGCGAGGGCCTCGATGTGTTCCGCACCGCCCTCGGTAGTGACATTCACGACGCGCCCGCGGATCGCGTAGTAGCGGGAGGGGTCGGACGCGTCGCAAACCGCCACGGCGACGCGCGGGTCGCGCTCGATGTTCTTCACCTTGAGGTGAGTCTGGACCGTGTTGATGATCACGTGCTCGCCGTCGGTGTCGACCCACGTCTCCGTAGTCTGCGGCGAGCCGTCAGGCATCAGCGTGGTGACGAAACAGGGGCTTGGTTTTCGCAGCAGATCCAAAAAGCCATCCGGAATCTTCACGTTCTCTCCCTCGCTGATGGGTCGATGCTCGCACGCCCGCGAGGGCGCCGGCTACACCGAGGCACCCGAAGCTCTCGCTCACGCCGTGCGGCGCTGCCTGGAGAAGGATCCCGAGTCGCGACTGCATGTCCTTGACCTCGCCCGGTCGCTCGCCGCGTTCGCGGAGGACAAGGGCGTCGCGTCGCTCGACGTGCTCGAGCGCGAGGGCGCCCTGCCCCGCGCCACGTTGAGTCCAACGTGACATGGTGAACCTGGGAGCGCACGCGCGGCCGAGGTTCGCCATTGGCCGTATCGTGTCATGATGAGGAGGGCCAAGCATGGTACGCGACGACGAACGGAAGGCTCGGTCGGCGGAGACGCCCATTGTCGGAGGTCTACCGGACGCTCCAGGGATCGTGGCGGCGATGTGTCTGTTTCCCGGCCTCGCCGTCCATCTGCGCGGTCTTGCCGACGAGCTCCTCGTGAAGGACGTGCCTGGTGCGACCCTGACCCGATCGGATCGTGAGCTGCTCGCCACGGCCGTGTCCGCCGCCAACGACTGCTTCTACTGCATGGACTCGCACGGCGCATTCGCGAGCGAGCTGCTCCGTCGAGGGAACGCCGACGGCGTCGACGCCGTCGTCGACAGAGTCAAGTCGGGCGACTCCGGTGGATTCGGACCAAAGATGGCCGCACTGATCGCCCTCGCTCGCGGTGTCCAGCGGAACCCTCGCAGTCTGACGAGAGAGGATGTCGCGCGAGCGCTGGAAGCGGGCGCCACAGACGAGGACACGCAGCTCGCCGTGCTCATCGCGTCCGCGTTCTGCATGTACAATCGGATGGTCGATGGGTTGCGAGCGAAGACTCCAGCGAGCACGGAAGCCTACCGCGCCCGCGCCGCCGAGATCGCGGAGTACGGCTACAGTGACCCAAGGGTCAAGTCGCTCCCCACGATGAAATAAACGGCCCGAGTCGGCCGATGCGTCGGCTGCCCATGGGAATCATCGCCGCGAGTCGCGGGATGGGCGTGGCTACAGATCCGGCCCATCGTCGCCCACGGCCGCGTCTTGATCGCATGCAGCGGGCTGATTCGGCATGTCGTAACAGAGGGCGCACTGATGCGCGAAGCAGCGCGGAAGGCCGCCCGCAGGACATCCGCAGGCGTCGGGCGGGCCCGAGCAGGTTGGCACCGAGCTGAGTGCAGACCCCACCCGTGCGTAGGCCGCGGTGTTGCCCGGGACTCGTCCACAGTTGCATCCGCAGGGGCAGATGGTTCCACTCCACACCGACGTACAATCCTCGTCGCTATTGCACGACAGGTCGCTCGGGGCGAGTGTTGGAGCCTCGACGCAGGTGCCGCTCTCTATCGAGCCATCGGCTCCGGTGTCCGACCCGAAGGCGCCATCCTGTGCGGCCCCACTCGATTGGCCCCCGGACGACGAGGAACTCGATACCCCGCTGCCCGCGCCGTCATGAGCGCGGCCTCCGGTCGAGGCGTCCGAGTTGGCGGCCCCGCCGACGTTGGCTCCGCACGCGGACGCCGAGAGGACAGCGTAAAGAATGACAGCCGCGATGACAGTGCGACAATGGACTTCGCGCCGCTCACGTCGCCCGCCGTCGTCCGGTCGAGGAGCAGCGACGGCGTCCCTGCCCGTGGTTGGTGTATGCGAGCGAGGGCGTGACGTCATAGAGTCGGGCGCATGGACTCTAACTTGAAGCTCGGGGTAATCCTCGCCAGCACACGCGAGGGGCGACGCGGAGAAGGGTTTGCGCGATGGATTCACGCGCTCCTGTCGGAACGGAAAGGCAGCGAGATCGATCTGCTCGACCTCAGGGACTGGAGGCTGCCGAACTACGACCACGCCGCGATGCCTCCCGTGGCCGAGAAGAGCTACACGGATCCCACGGCGCGCGGCTGGGTCGAGAAGATCGGCGCGCTCGACGGCTACGTCATCGTGACGCCGGAATACAGCCATGGGTACCCGGGCGGCTTGAAGAACGCGCTCGATCACGGATACGCCGTGTGGGCGAACAAGCCGGTCGCGTTTGTCAGCTACGGCGGGACGGCTTCCGGGGCGCGCGCCGTCGAGCAACTGCGGCTCGTGGCGATCGAGCTGCGGATGGTCCCGATCCGGGACGAGGTGAACATTCGCCTCATCGGAGTGTCGCTCGATGAGCGGGGGCGCCCGACCGAAGAGTTCTACGCGAAGCGTGCGGCGGCCATGATCGACACCTTGCTCTGGTGGGCACGCGTGACCCGGGACGGCCGCGAGCGACACCCGCTGCCCGCGCGGTAAAGCCGAGCCCGATCTCGGCGGCGGGTAGGGCCCCACGGGCGAGCCGAGCGGAAGCGGTTGACTCGCTCCCCAGCACGTCGTCATCTCTGAGGCCCGACGATGGCAACACCGATCTTCCAACCAGTCCCTTGCCTCATGGTGGTGGGCTCGGACGACGGCCTTGCCAACGAAGCCGCGCGAGCGCTTCCCGGGATAACTCATCTGCGCGTCGCTCACGTGGCCGCAGCCGTCGAACGAATGCTGGTCACTCGGCCGCTCGTGGTGATCGTCGACGAGTCGGTCGCAGGCGCGGACTTCGAGCGGGTTGCCGAGTGCGCACGCGACATTCGCGCCGAGATCCTGCGGGCGTCGATTCCCCTGCGTGCGAACCTCGAAGCATCCCTCCACTCGGCGCTCGTCGGTGCGGAGCGCGCGCGTGCGGAAGGGCTCTCGGCTCGGCCACGGCCGGTGGAGTGAGCACGCTTGGCACGAAGTGCTCGGCTAGCCCATCGAGGATCTCGTGGCGGACCGTGGACTACTGTGCCCGCAGCGCAACGAAAAGCTCGATTCGCGAGTGGACCTTCACCTTTTGGTAGATCGACGCGACCTGGTTCGCGACGGTTCGGGCCGCGGTGCCGTGGCGGCGTGCGATGGCATGCTGGGAGTCGCCGGCGATGAGCTCGAGGACGATTCGTTCCTCCGAGATCGACAGGCACGGCGGAAGCGACCATCGTGGAGCCGGGTACGTCAAGACAAGATGGTCGCCGCCACCGTAACGGACCCGGGTCGCGCTCAGGTGCCGCGGGGCGTATGCGCGCGAGCCCCCCTCGGGTCGGTGCGCCGCGCAGGGCAGTGCGGCCGATGCCTGGTGAAAAAGGACCACGAGCTCCGCCGGAGAACGCAGCCTCAGCTTTCGCATGACCTTCGCAATGCAGTCGGCCACCGTGCCGTAGGGCCGACCCGTCTCGAAGGCGAGCGCCTTGATGGAGGCTCCGCGCGCCCGGCCGATCGCGACGCAGAGGTCCTCGGTCCTCAGCGTCTCGCGGCCCGTTTGCGGGGAAACGAGCCGGGCGACGAGGGTGCCCATGCACACGTCGTGCTCGACGACGGTCCACTCACCCTGCATGAGCGCGTGCCACGCGTCGGCCGGATCGACGTCCTCTTTCCACGCGACGGGAGGCGCGCCGGCCGGTCGCGGCGTCCAGCAATCTGAGCCTGAGTAGTCGAGCATGGCCATGAGTCGCACTCCTCGAGAGAGAGGAGCGTCGGCCCGGCGAGTGTGAAGCGGCGATTGTCCCTTTCGATGGCGCTCGCGAGTCCACGGGCAACGCCGTCGATGGCGTGTGGGGGAACGATCGATCCCGTCGAGAGAGCCCGAACGTCAAAAGAACGCATCCGACTTCACATCGTTCACGCACGGCCTCTTTCATCTTCAGGCAGCGTGGGGACTCAGGTTCGTCCCCGCGGAGTTGTGTCGGTCGTCGAAACGGACGCCTGGTGCGAACGGTCGATCCGCCTTTGCATTCGATGACTTAGGCGATCGAGAGGCCCATGCATGGTGGTCGTCTGCGCAGGAACCGAGCCAAAGCGGCTGTCGCGTAACGGTTTGGAAACATGCGAGGAAGCAGGGCGGAAACGCCCTCGAGTCTGGGAGAACCCGTCGGTGCTCGCCGCGATTTGCTTCAGACAGATTCGGACAAATGACCATAGACGACCACCGGACTCAGGTGTACGGACCGGAACGCCGAGTTGCCATCGCGGCAATATGCGGGGAGATTTGAAATGACCAAGGCGATGGCGAGGGCCCGGTGGGCGTGTGCGGTTCTGGCGGTCGCGGGCATGACGGCGGGGTGCGGCGCGTCTGTCAAGAGTTCGCCCGACGAAGTGACGGGGACCACCAGACAAGCGCTCGCGTCGTCGAACGGACTCGGGCAGAACGGCCTGAGCACGAACGGCCTCTGGACCAACGGTCTTTGGACGAACGGCCTTTGGACGAATGGTCTCTGGACTAATGGCCTCTGGACCAACGGCCTCTGGACCAACGGCCTTTGGACGAATGGTCTTTGGACCAATGGTCTCTGGACGAACGGCCTTTGGACCAACGGCCTTGGAACGAACGGCCTTTGGACGAACGGCCTCTGGTCCAACGGCCTCTGGACGAACGGGCTAGAGCTGGACGGTGGAGTCGCGGCAGGATCCCCCGCCTCCACACTGCAGCAGAGCCCGTACGCGCGGGAATTGCTCCAGTACGTGTACAAGTGC
>Ga0182018_10002246_pt1 | contig 19862 bp, 17 predicted proteins | sample 812P2MmetaG_FD_120490 | JGI IMG/M metagenome (GOLD analysis project Ga0182018, IMG submission 120490) | Permafrost microbial communities from Stordalen Mire, Sweden - 812P2M metaG | ecosystem: Environmental > Terrestrial > Soil > Wetlands > Permafrost | place: Sweden: Stordalen | collected...
CAGCGCCTCAGGCTCCCGCAGCGCCCCAGGCCCAGTCAGCACCGACGGCTCCGGCTCCTTCAACGCAACCGCAAGCGAAATAGCTCAGCACCCTTCGGGTCCATAGAGCGCGAGCGGGGAGACCGCGGTGATTCACGGTCGAGGGCGGCAGCAGATCTATCAGGCCACGCTGGCAGGCAGCTCCGGCGTGGCCTCGATCAACTGACGTGTATACGCCTGACTCGGGTTGGCGCACAAGTCGACAGCTTCGCCCAGCTCAACCAGTCGGCCTCGCCCCATCACCGCGATGCGCGTGCTCAAATAGCGGACCAGCGGCATGGAGTGCGAGATGAACAAATAGGTGAGCCCGTGTTCGCGCTGTAACCGCCGCAGCAGGTTGACCACCTGCGCCCCGACACTCACGTCCAGGGCCGAGACCGGTTCATCGAGAATCAGCAGCTTGGGCCGCAGAGCCAGCGCACGTGCAATATTGATGCGCTGGCGCTGACCGCCGGAGAACTCGTGAGGATGGCGAGCGAGCACGGAATCATCAAGACCCACCTCCGACAGAAACTCGATGGCCTTGGCGCGCAGAGTGGCGCGGTCTGTTTTGATGCCCACCTCGCGGCGATGAATGATGAGCGGTTCGGTGACGATGTCGAGCACGTTCATGCGCGGATTCAGGGCGGCATAGGGATCTTGAAACACTGGCTGCATCTGGCGGCGGAGGCGGCGCAACTCGCTGGCCGAGGCAGAGGCCACGTCGGTGCCGTCAACCCGCACGGAGCCGCGGCTGGGCTCAACGAGCCCAAGAATCATCCTTGCGAGGGTGGTCTTGCCTGAACCGGACTCGCCGACAAGGCCCAGCGTTTCACCGGGTTCGATGGCAAATGAGACATCCTGTACGACGTGTTGCGGCTCATTGCGCAGGCCAGTCCAGCGGGGATAGCTCTTCCAAACCGAGTTGACCTCGACCAGCGCCATGCCCAAATGGTACATGGGGCCGACCAGGCCTCCGGGTCATCAGAAAAAAGACTCTTGACATATTCCCATATAAGAATGTAATTTCTTGCCATGGCACGAGCAGCCACCACATCGGACGCTTTCAATGCGGTGGCCGAACCCCGCCGGCGACAGATTCTAAGCTACCTTGCCCTCCAGGAAAGGCCGGTTGGAGATATTGTGGCTGCGCTAAGCCTTGACCAGCCCTCCGTGTCAAAGCATCTGGGGGTTTTGAGGAATGTGGGCCTGGTTCGGGTTCGGCGCGATGGGCGGCACAAGTTCTATCGGACCAACGCCGAAGCAATCCGGCCACTGCACGAGTGGGCAGGCACGTTCGAGCGCTTCTGGCGGCACCAGTTGAGCCGTGTGAAAGAAATTGCCGAGGAGAAGGCAAAGGAAGCTCAATCGATTTCGAAACCCGTAGTTGATCCCCAAATCTAATCCTGAGGAAACATCATGATTTCGACAGCACCCAGCATTGAGAATATGACCCTGGAAATCAAGGAACAGATCGCTGTCCACGCACCGCTGGACGTGACTTTCGCGGCGCTTCTTGAACAATTGGGGCCAAGCAACCAGAGACATGACGGCGTGCCCATGCCGATGAAACTCGAGCCGTGGCCGGGCGGAAGGTGGTACCGCGACCTGGGCGATGACAACGGGCATTTCTGGGGCCATGTGCAGGCCATCAAAAAGCCCACTTTGATTGAGATCAGCGGTCCATTGTTTGCATCGTATCCATTCGTCTCGAACGTGCAGTACCGGCTGACGGAGGCGAACGGCACTACAACAATTTCGTTCCGCCACACGGCGCTTGGATTTATTCAGGACGACCAGAGAAGCGGCGTGAGCCAGAACTGGAAGTTGATGCTGGAACGCGTGCGCAAAGACGCCGAAGGCAAGTAACGGCAAAAGCAGCGATACCCTAGCTGATCCCTAAAGCGATGAGAGGAGCGTCTACCTATGTGCCCAGTCTGTTTAGCAACAGCGGCGTGGATCACTTTGGCAGCTGTCTCGACCGGCGGGATGACCGCTCTTGTGGTCAAGAAAGTTGCAGCTGGCAGGTCCGCGGACGACATCCCCAAAATCACACCATCAAAGGAGGACAACCATGGCTAGCAGTGTGACAGAGGTCCAGCATCCGAAGGTTGTTTCGCACGCGGAATGGCTGACGGCGCGCGAGGAACATTTGAAGAAAGAGAAAGAGTTTACGCGGCTGCGCGATGAATTAAGCCGCCAACGTCGCGCACTCCCCTGGGAGAAGGTGGAGAAGCAGTATGTATTTGATGGGCCGAACGGCAAGGTTACCCTGGGCGATCTCTTTGGAAAGCGGAGCCAGTTGATTGTGTATCACTTCATGTTCGGTCCAGGGTGGAAGGAGGGTTGCCCGAGCTGCTCCTTTCTTGCGGATCATTTCGATGGCCCAACGATTCACCTGCCGAATCGCGATGTGACGCTCGCGGTGATTTCGCGCGCGCCGATTGCCGAGATTGAAGCCTATAAGAAGCGCATGGGCTGGCGGTTCACATGGGTGTCTTCGTTCGGGAGCGACTTTAACTACGACTATCACGTGTCGTTCACCAAGGACGAGCTGGCCAACACGAAGGTGAGCTACAACTACCAGGAGATGCAGAACTTTCCCCTTGAAGAAGCGCCCGGAGCCAGCGTGTTCGCGAAGGACGGCAACGGCGATGTCTACCACACCTACTCGAGTTACAGCCGTGGGCTCGACATGCTGCTGGGCACGTATCACTTCCTGGACATGGCGCCGAAAGGCCGCGACGAAGAGGGGCTGGCGTTCTCGATGGCATGGGTTCGGCATCATGACAAGTACAACGAAGGCTACTTTGTTGATCCAAAACAGCTCTACAAACAGCCGGACAAGAAGAGTGAATCGTGCTGCGGAGAAGAGCATCACTCGTGAGATCCGCAGTCAGAGCAGTTTCGGAATTCTAAATTCTTTCCTGCTCAAGTGACCGGGGCGCGCTACTTGGCCGCCTCATCGACCTGGCGGAGCGCCTTTGCCATGGCATCAAGGCGGTGTTGCCTCTGCGCGTCCATATCTGTGTTCGCAGGGCGCCAATTACTGGCCATGAGGCGTTTGGCGTAATCGTCGAGGTGCTGGGCAAAGCTTGCGTTGATGTCTGCAACGGAGGCCTGAGCCCTGGGCAGAAGCTGGTGGAATCGCGCTATCTCATCGGTGGCGTGTTCAGGGTGGTAGCTGAGGCGATCGCCAGTCTGCATCGCGTCAATAAGGATATTGGTCGGATCAGAGACAGGCCAGGTTTGATGAAGCGCGTCGTAAGCGGCGCGTAGCCTGGTCATGGCTCCTGCGAATCCATCGAGTTCGGCGCGGCGAGCTGTCACTCCGCTGACCCGGCGCACTTGCACCGTAACCTTGGAAGCGACATTGCTACTGGACACGGGAATCACCGTAGTCAGCGTGTTGCCCTGGAACGACCAGCCCGCTTTGCCGGTTGCCGCCGCTTGTTTCACCGGGACACCGTTGACCGTGACCACGGAAGGCGGCCAGTCGGCAGGCAGGCGCAGTTCATACGCCCGAGTCTTCGCCATTCCGGGATAGCTGCCCTGGACGGGCCCAATCTCGACGTTGAGGGTGTCGCCACTCTGCATTGCCTTGATCGGAGTGCGGGCGAAGACTCCCTTCTGATATTCCACTGATACGCCCGAGTCCTCGTAGACCTCGTAGCTAGAGGTAGAGGCCAACGCCATCGGCCAGACGTTGACGATCAGCGGATCGACGGGCTTTTCACCGGTGTAGCGCATGGGCGGCTGCATGGGCACAATGGCCCCGGCACGCATGTATACAGGAGTCTGGTCGATGGAGAAACTGCGCTCCACAGTCACCGGTCCAGTGAGATGCTTGCCCGTTGGACATTCAATCCATTCGCCCGCAGGGAGCCATACCTTCTCAGTAGCCAAGCCTGTTGTCTTGTCTGAAGGGGCGGTTACGGGTGCGGCAATCATCTGATCGCCAAACACATACTCACCCTTGCTATCGTAGGCGGCAGACTCTTCAGGCCAGTCGTAATAGAGTGGGCGGAAGAAGGCGACGCCTGTGTCGTAGGTGCGGCGAGCCTCAGTGTAGATGTAAGGTTGCAGCGCATAGCGAAGCTGGAACGTTGAACGAAGAATAGACGAGTACGGCTCAGGATAGGCCCAGATGCGGCGCTCTGATTCAGGATTCTTGGTGGTGTGCGTGCGAAGGATGGGACTGTATGCGCCAAACTGAACCCAGCGCGTGTAGAGTTCCGGTTCGACGGCGCCAGGCATGTGTCCGCCGATGTCGTGACTCCAGTAGGCGTACCCGACGTTGGCTGCGGTGGCGGTGAACCATGGCTGGAAGGCGAGCGAATCCCACACAGAAAAGGTGTCGCCGGAGAAGCCGATTTGATAGCGGTGATTGCCGAGTCCGCCCCAGCGGTGGAAGAGCAATGGGCGCTTGCCCTCGCGTTGCTGGTCAGTAAAGTGCACGTAGTTGAGCCACCATGTGGGCATGACGCCGGCCATCCTGGTGTGCTGCTCCTGCTGCCAGTCAAGCCACCAGAAGTCGATGCCCTGCTTCTCCAGCGGACGGTGCAGCAGGTTCATGTAGTTGGTGGCGTATCGCTTGTCGGTAATGTCGAAGGGCACATATTTTTTGGTGGCAGGATCAATGCCCATGGCAGTTGCCATGGCGGGATAGGCCTGCTCCCACGGCTGAACACCCGAAGCCGGATGCATGTTGAGTGTGGTCTTCAGACCCTCGGCATGCACTTTGGCAAGGAACTGTTCGGGATCCGGGAAGAGCAGCTTGTCCCAGGTATAGCCGGTCCAACCCAACCCTTCGCCCGACTGATCAACCTGGCCCTCGGCCTTGAGTTGGTCGACGCCAATGTGCCAGCCCATGTCAATGACCAACACGTCGAGTGGCACGTCGTTCTCATGGAAACCGCGCACCAGCTCGTCGAGCTCCTGGTCGCTGTAGTCCCAGTAGCGCGACCACCATGCGCCAAAGGCAAAGCGCGGCGGCAATGGAATGCGGCCGGAGACGCGGACATAGTCGCCGAGGGCATTGCGGTAGTCGTGGCCGTAGCCAAAGAAGTACCAGTCCTGGCGGTCACCGGCCGGGCGCTCAATCACCCATGGCCATGGGCTCTTGTCGCCATTCGAAAAACTGAAGTCGGCGGAGTCAAACAATGGGCGCGTGGAGTCGTCCACGAGCGCCCAGCCTGAGCGTGAGATCAGGCCCGGTTCAATGGGCTCTTTTGTCTGACTTCCCAGCGCGCCGTCCAGCGTGCGCGTAGTGCCTTGCAGGTTGTCAGGGTCGGCCTGGCCCGGATGCCAGACAACGTGTTTGCCATCGACGGTGAGTTCAATGCTCAAGTTGGATGCAGTAAAGCGGTTGTCAGCGTCCGCTCTCGTCACTGGGGAATAGGTTAGGGTTAGCACACTTGTTTTTATGTATAGAACCTGGCTTCCATTCAATCCTTGAATTCTGTGCTCGAACTTCGGCACCGGCAGGCAGCGATTAAGAAAGACAAACGAAGCGTGGTCCTCGAACTTGCCATCCGCCGCCCACTCCATGCGAATCAGCTGCGGAGTCAGCACGGTAAATCTTGCGTTGCCCACGGTGACAATTGCACGGGGATCGGCAACTGGGTTGGTCAGGTCCGCGGCTCCCTTTGTGGCTTGTCTGGCTGGCGGTGCAGGAGTTTGTGCGGTTAATCCAAGGCTGACTGCGGCTACAAGTCCGATGGCGGCAGGGCGTGCAAAACTGATGCGCACAGATCCCCCTAGCTTTAGCTCTTGTGAAGCCTATCACCGCAAGCTGAGGGAAGGGCAACTGGGCCGTCTGACCTTGAAGAGAATCCGAACTAAAGGTTCTTCAGACTGTTATGAAACTCGGCATCCAAAACTGCGGCGGTGATACCGACAGCCGCACCGAAGATGGCGACGACGATGATGACCTTGGTCCGGGTGGAGAGCTTCTGGTTGTGGACCCCGGTAATCTGGGTGTATTGGATCTCGCGGGCCTGGTCCGCGCCTTTTGGCTTGAGGGCAAAGCTCTGCTCGCCGATGCTGACGATGAGTCCCCTGGCCTCAGTGTCATCGGAGAGAGTGACTCGAACGCCCTGGCCGACGCCGTGCGCTGCCACTTTTGCTTTCATGGCGGCAGCATCGACAGGCTCGCCTGCGGCAAAGACGGGGCTGTTGCCCAACAGGGCAAGGATGAGCACCATTGCGGTGTGGCGTATGACGCGGGGAAGTGTCATGTCCGGCGACCTCCAAATGGAAAGATCGTACGCTAGATGTCGAGGTTCTTGACATCTAGGGCATTGTCTTCAATGAACTTGCGTCGCGCTTCAACATCTTCGCCCATCAAGGTGGTGAAGATGAGATCAGTCTCGGCCAGGTCTTCAAGCTTTACCTGGAGCAAAGTTCGGCGGTCGGGATCCATGGTGGTCTCCCAAAGCTGCGTGGAGGTCATTTCGCCCAGACCTTTGTAGCGCTGCACCGAGTATTCCTTCTTGCCCTGCTCGACGATATGGGCAAAAAGCTCGCGAGCTGTCTGCTTCTCCACTGGGTCACGGGGAAGGCGCGCGGTACGGCGGGCCGCCTTTGTTTCGGCCTGGGCCTCGGCACCTTCAGTTTCAACCGTCTCGGCATCTTCGGCAGTGGATTCGGCGGTCACGGCCTTGGTTGCGTATTCGATAAGGAAGGGTGGCTCGAGGAATTCCTTGATGAGGATGTACTTGGACATCATCTGCTTGAACTCGGGGCTTGAGGCCAGAGCCCAGTCAATGCAGCGCGTAGCGCCTTGCGCATCGGTAAAGCAGACGGACCAGGTGTGGTGCTCTTCATCTTCGACAGGTTTTGTGACCTTGATCTGGAATTCGTCGGCAAGTTCAGTCAGCTCTTCATGCAGCAAAGCCAGCTTGGGCGGAACTTCGCTGGCAGACTGCGAAGCGAAATCGGCGCGGTGAATCAGCTCGGCCCGGGCCAACAATTCGGTCAGCTTTTCATTACGAATGCGCTTGTCGACTTTTTCTACGAAGCCAAGGTACTCGTTGAGCGTGCCCATGAAGCGTGCCAAGTCGGCGCCTTCGATGCGGCTGGCTGCCTCTCCGTGGCGGACGATCATCCCTTCAGAGGCGCGATTGACCATCACCTTCACAAACTCACGATCATCTTTGATGTACTGCTCGAAGCGGCCCTTCTTGATCTTGTAGAGAGGGGGCTGGGCGATGTAGATGTTGTCGCGCTTGATCAGCTCCGTCATGTGGCGGAAGAAGAAGGTGAGCAAGAGAGTGCGGATGTGCGAGCCGTCGACATCTGCATCCGTCATGAGGATGATTTTGCCGTAGCGAATCTTGGTTGCGTCGAAGTCATCCTTGCCAATTCCGCAGCCGAGCGCGGTAATCATGGCGCGGATTTCTTCGTGGCCCAGCATCTTGTCGTAGCGAGCCTTTTCGACGTTGAGGATTTTTCCTTTGAGGGGCAGAATGGCCTGGAAGCGGCGATCGCGGCCCTGCTTGGCAGTGCCGCCTGCGCTCTCACCCTCGACGAGGTAAAGTTCGCAGCGGTCGGGGTTGCGTTCTGAGCAGTCGGCAAGCTTGCCGGGCAAACCGCCGCCGTCCAATGCGCCTTTGCGGCGAGTCAGGTCGCGTGCCTTGCGAGCGGCTTCGCGGGCGCGAGCAGCTTCAATGGCTTTGTTGATGATGCGCTTGGCGATGGGCGGGTTCTGCTCAAGGAACATGCCGAGGCGCTCGTTGACGAATGCCTGTACGGTTCCGGCGATGTCAGAGTTGAGCTTGCCCTTGGTCTGGCCTTCGAACTGTGGCTGAGGGAGTTTGACGCTGATCACGGCCACCAGCCCCTCGCGCACGTCGTCGCCACTGAGGTTCTCCTTCAGGTCCTTGAACAGGCCGAGCTGTTGGCCGATGGCATTGATGGTGCGCGTCAGCGAGGTGCGGAAGCCCGACAGGTGCGAGCCGCCATCCACGGTATTGATGTTATTGGCGAAGCTAAACACGGTGTCGGAGTAGCTGTCGTTGTACTGCAGAGCGATGTCCATCTCGACACCGTCGCGCATGGCCTCCATAACAATGGGCTTGTCATGCAGAACCTGTTTGCCGCGGTTGAGATGCTTGACGAACTCAGAGATGCCGCCCGCGTATTTGAATTCAGTGCGGCGAGCTTCACCGGTCTTGGTATCGGCAGTGCGTTCATCTGTGAGCGTGATCTCCAAGCCCTTGTTGAGAAAGGCCATCTCGCGCAAACGCTGTGCAAGCGTGTCGTAGTTGAACTCAGTTGCGGTGAAGATGCTCTTGTCGGGCAAGAAATGCACCTTGGTCCCGCGCCTCTTGCTGATGCCCGCCTGGCGGAGTTCGCTGGTGGGGGCGCCGCAACTGAAGTCCATTTCCCAGGTGTGGCCGTCGCGCCAGATCTCGACGTTGAACTCCTGCGAGAGGGCATTGACACAGCTCACGCCCACCCCATGCAGCCCGCCGGAAACCTTATATGTGGAGGCGTCAAACTTGCCGCCGGCATGAAGCTTAGTGAGGACCACCTGCACCGCAGGCATCATCTCGCCGGTAGGCAGTGCCATCAGGTCGACGGGAATGCCGCGTCCGTCGTCGACAACGGTAACTGAGTTGTCGACATGGATGGTGACGTCAATCTTTTTGGCATAGCCTGCGAGGGCTTCGTCAACTGAGTTGTCGACCACTTCATAAACGAGGTGATGGAGGCCCATTTCACCGGTCGAGCCGATGTACATGGCAGGGCGAAGGCGCACTGCTTCTAGCCCTTCCAAAATCCTGATGTTTTCGCCGGTGTAGCTGCCGTTGTTGCCAATGTCGTCGGGAGGAGGGGTGCCGGTCAGTACTTCAGTCGCCATAGGGTTCCGTTCGCAAGGCAATCGGTTTGAGCTCCACCTTGGTTGCGGTTCCCTGGTTTGAGGTGATGCAGGGAATCAGGAAATAGCAAGAACCAGATTAGTTACACGAGAAAGCCTGGCTGAAATCAGCGGACCTCCGCACGAAGCTTCTCAATGACCAAGCCCGCCAAGCCTTTGTTTAGCAGGGCTTACGGTCACTCTGATTCTGCTCTAACCGCTTGCAAGATGTGGGCTTTGCGCAAAAATTACCTGTCTCAATTTTACCATGCGCGGAGGGTCCGGAGAGGCATCGATTAGAGGGTAAAAAGTAGGTCTCTGGGGGTCAAGAATGAATCTGTGTTTATTACGTTAGTAATCCAAAAGATTATTACTTTCGCATATGGATGAATAATTTGGCCTTAATATGAATTATCGTCAAACAATACGGTGACAGGAGAGCCATCTCCAGTCCGAATGAACCAAAGAGAGGTTACCAACGATGAAACTCACAATTCGCATCATTGCCTTGTCGATTGTTTTTGCGGGAGCAGCAGCAGCTTCAGTCTCTTCGTCGACCACGAGCCCCATATCGAGCCACCAGTCGGCCACGGAAAGAATGCCGATCCCAGTCTGCGATCCGGCAATTCCGACCTGCCCGGGCGTGGCACCCACCAAGTAAAAATGGCGGGGATGGCACAAAAGTGTCAGAGGAATAAGAGATTTTTAGGTTGAGTGCAAGGGTATTCGGCGCTATTCTGTGAATGCATTCCCAGGATGGTGAGCCACCTATATGTCTTCTCAACTTGTAATGTCGATGATGGGCGCGATGGAGTTTCTACTCTCAGCCACGCTCGGATTCATGTTCTGGAAGAAGGGGCTACATCGGCGGTTCCCGGCGATGGGGGCGTACCTGGCTCTGCGCGTGGCGTCAACGCCGCTGCTGTCGATCTTGCTGCTGGGCCAGATGGGACAACTGTCCACGTCAAAAGAAGTGCACGACATGTGCACCTTCGCCTACTTCATCCTTTACTACGCGGTATATATCGCGAGCGCCGTTCTGCTGTTCTTCATCTGCATGGAAGTATTTCGTTCAGCACTTTCTGCGCTGCCGGGACTGGCGAAGTTCGGCATCGTGATTTTTCGCTGGACTGTGCTGGCCTCGGCGATCGTGACTCTTTCGTCAATGTCCTTTGTGCATAAAGGCCTGATGGTCATCACGGACATCGCGTACGGGCTGATGCGCTCGGTGAGCATCCTCGAGTTGTGCTTGCTGGCTTTCCTCTGCCTAAGCATGAACGCCCTGCGACTCTCGGTCCGCGATTTGTCGTTCGGGATCGCCCTGGGCTTTGGCTTAATGTCAGCCAATGACTTTGTGGCGGCGTCGTTCATTTCGCACAGCGCTTCGATGACCGGGCCGTTGCAGTTCGTTTATCAGTCGTTGGTTCTGGTTGTGCTGGGCACGTGGGTCACTTACGCTTCGCTGCCTGAGCCAGTTCGCAAGCCTTTGCTGGTGCCGGTGAACTCGACCATCTACCGCTGGAACGAGATAGCGTCAGCTCTGGGTCATACCGGAACACAGGTGGCCGTGCAGCAGCCGGCTAACAGCTTCTTCCTGACGGATGTGGAGAATGTTGTGGACCGGGTGCTGAGCAGGAACCTGAAGAACCGCGAATCTGAAACTTAAGCATCGAGAGAAGAGAATGTAAAAAGGCCACGGCAAGCGCCGTGGCCTTTTTACATGAATGCGAGTTGGATTTACTCGGCTGCTACGGGCTCGATGGAGGCAAAGCGTCCGCGGTTGCCGCGATCGACAAACTTGACCCTGCCGGTGACCTTGGCAAAAAGGGTGTCGTCTGACCCGATGCCCACGTTGACGCCGGGCTTGATTCGTGTGCCGCGCTGGCGCATGATGATGGAGCCGCCGGTTACAAGTTCGCCGCCAAAGGCTTTTACGCCCAGCCGCTGTGCATTGGAGTCTCTTCCGTTTGTGGAGCTGCCTCCACCCTTCTTATGTGCCATTGCCGAATCCTCTTCTCAATTTTCTGTGTTGCCAATTATTTCTGTGCCAGCTAGCTGGCCGCGGTGTAGGTGACGCCGTCGGCCTCGATGGCCTTGATGCGAACTTCAGTAAAGTTCTGTCTGTGCCCCTGAAGCTTCTTGTACTGCTTCTTCCGCTTCAGGTGGAAGACCAGAATCTTGGCAGCGCGGCCTTCGCCGAGGATTTCTGCCGTGACCTTGGCTGCAGCGGGTTTGGCCATGGTTCCCGGCTCGCCGGAGACTGCCAGCACATCGCTAAACTCGATGGTCTGATTCTCTGAGACCACGCTCTCGATCTTGACGACGTCGCCTGGTGCGACCCGGTACTGCTTACCACCGGTTCGAATGACTGCGTACATAAAAAATCCTCCAGCGCGGCCCCGCCTTACGGGGGCGCCTATCCGTTCAAATAGCTCGGGCGGAAACTTCCGCTCCGTGGTACGCTCAAGCCCTTAACATTTGGGCGAGCGTCTGGCTCCACGGCAACAGGCAGGAATCGCCAAACCAGTGTAGTGTACCGGGTTTTGGGTGCGAAGGTCAATGTTTACGATGGGAAACGCGTGAACCTGCCTAGAGCCCGGTCGACCTGTGAAACCTTCGGCAATGGTTCCCCGGATGTTCGCTTGAAGAAGCGACGTTGGACGGGACCGAGATTGGTAGGGGCCCGGGATGCGAATCAGCTGGCGGGCCAGAACTTGCGCAGGCCGGGGATCGTGAATCCCAAACGGGGTTGAGCCTGCTGGAAGAGGTAAACCGTGAGAACGGCGAAGATTGGCTCAAGCGGGTTGCGGAAGCGGGACCCAACGGTGATGAGGTAGTAGATGGCCGGCAACAGAACCACGGCCCAGGCGAAAAGGCCTGCCGCGGGCAGCCTGTGGCGGAGCGCCAGGATCAGGCCCAAAATCCCGCAGATGGATCCGAAGCAGTGGGCGAATTCGCGGAAGTTTTCAGCGGCAGGGTGGCCACCCGCGGTATGCGGGACGCTGGCCCAGAACATGTAAATGCGCAAGGCGACGATCTTCCAGAAATATGCGGGATTTTGGCGTGCGGATTGGTTGGCGATCTGGCCGCGCATCCGCACGTACGCCAGTTCGCCCATCCGGGCATAGAGTTGGTGTTCTGTCGCAGCTTCGAAGGTGGGCACGGTGGCTCCCCAGGGAAATCCTCCGTACTCTGGTGACCAGGCGAGGGCAGCTTCAGCGCCAAAGTTGCCTCGTGTTGGAATGAAGGCGTGAAAGACACGCTCATTTCGCACCACCCAGGGCGCAGCCACGGCGGCGCACGAGATGACAGAGAGCAGCGCGAGCGCCAGGCCTCGGAGCAAGTGGTTCTTTGGTGCGCCACCCTCAGGACTCGGGCCGGTAAGAACCCAGATGCCCTGCACCGGAGCCATCAAGAGCAGAGTCGGGTTGGTCATTGAGATCGCTCCCCAGAGCAGGCCAAAGAGCAGCCAGTCGCGCACCCGCTGCCTTGTTACGATTTCAGAGCCGGTGCCACGCATCCTCATGCCCAGTACGAGCAAGGCCGCGAAGAACATGGTTGACAGTGACATTTCCCACACCCACTTCACGCCGTATTGCATGATTCCTGGGTAGAGCGCCCACAGCCATGCTGCCCAAAGCCCGTTGCGGCGGCCGGCCACGCGCACGCCCATCTCATAGACCATTGGCGCGGTGAGAGCCTGGAAAAAGCTGTTGACGGTCTGGATCACAAAGGCCGAGAGGGCTGAGTAAATCCCGAAAAGCTTGAAGACACCTGCCAGAAGCAAGGTAAAGCCGGGAACCATCCAGGCAGTGGGGCCGGTGTTGCCGCTGAAAGGGGAACTGTAGCCATGGCCGGCCGCCACCGATGCAGCGACGCGGCCCGTCTCCCAGCCAAATTCGAAGTGGTTGTTGAATGGGGTGATGCGGTATGTGTGGGCCAGCGCGATGTAGGCGACGCGCACAAGGAATGCGGTCCAGAAGATTGCCCGAGGGGCGCGAAAGCGATCATCCGATGTGGACGGGACAATCTGGCTCATGAAATCCACTTTAATAGGCGCACAATTCCCATCTCAGCGGCTCGAGAGTGGGCGGAGACATTCTTGCGGGCAAGGATCGCTTCGCGGTTGTCAGCATAGTATCTATACGCCAGAGTGAGCATCTGGCTATTGGTGACCATGGGCCGCCAGCCCATTGCGTTGCGAATGCGGCTCGTGTCGAAGACGAAATCTTCGGCGATCATTCGATAGTGGTAAGGCCCGAGGGGAGAAATCTTGAACTTGTGGGCCACGCGCATCGCAGCGAGCGTTGGCCCCTTGGGCAATGAACGGACGCGCGAGCGGCTACCCGCTTCAGTGATGACGGCCTCATAGCACTCGCGCAGGCTGGGGACATTGTCGCTGCCAACATGGAAAGTTCCGGAGCCCTTGAAGTCCATCGACTGGATGCATGCCTGCGCCAGATCGCCTGCATAGATGAACTGATAGCGGTTGCTACCTGAGCCTACCACCCACACCGTTTTGTTTTCTCGGATGAATTCAAACAGAATTGCGAGAAGGCCGAGGCGACCACTGTCGATAATGGTGGGGCAGCGTAGTATGACGATATCCATTCCGTCTTGAAACTGGCTGAGCACTCGCTCGCCTGCGAGCTTCGACTCCCCATACATCTCAGCGGGAGCTGGACGGTCATCTTCTCTAACCGGATGGCCGAGGTTGCTGGCCCACAGGCAATTGCTTGAAGTGAACACCAGTTTCTTGACCCCAGCCTCGCGCGCGCATCGGGCAATGTTGCCGGTTCCATCCACGTTGCTTGTCCAAAGGAGTTCGCGGTTCATGCGGCCGTGCGCCAACATCGCGGCTATATGAAATACGCCGTCGAAGCGGTGCGCGGAAAAGATTGCGCGCATGGCATTTTCGTCACGAATATCCTGTTGCAGGCTGGTGAGAGCAGGATGGCTTGCGGCGTTGGGCACCAGGTCCACGCTGACTATTTCGTCACCGTCGGCAAGCAGCCTGCTGGCGAGAATGCCGCCGAAGAATCCCGCCCCGCCAGTCACCAAAAATTTTGCCATCACCGCTGCCGTCCAATGCTTTCTGCGGAACCGGAATCCAGCCGGCGCCGGCAGGTCCCAAATTCGTTTCAATCATAGCATTCGGCAGATAAACCGCAATCAATTCAAATACTTGGCACACAGGAATTCGAATGGAGAGGGAAGGTACGTCGGTAGCCTATTTCCGGTTTGAACTACACGAGGCGATTCGGCGCGCTCCATGGACAGGCGGGGGAACGAGCGTGAACCGCAGCTTATAATTGGCGAGGCGCATATCCGATTTAATTGCTATCGATCTTTTTCCGGCGAGCTACGTGGTGCATATGAAAACAGAGAGCAAGGAGCCGGAAGGGGCATCCACGGGGCTAAATTCCATCCATTTGGCGGCCTTTAAGGCAGGGCTATACCCATTCCCAGACTGCAGAATGCACGACGCCGCCCGCGGCTGGGAGTGCCGGGGCTTCAGGGAGCCTTATCTTGTTCACGCAAGCGCAGGAATTGTATCGAGGGATGGGGATTGCCCCGGGGGAAGGAATCAGGGCGCTCGATGAAGGAAGGCACTGCGATCATTATTGGAGCGGGTCCAGCGGGCCTGACAGCCGCACTCGAGCTGCAGCGTCATTCGAGAATCAAGCCCGTTTTGATCGAGTCCGGCACGGAAATTGGGGGGATTTCCCGCACGGTCCTCTACAAGGGCAACCGCATGGACATTGGCGGCCACCGATTTTTCTCAAAGTCGGACCGAGTGATGCGGTGGTGGCTCGACCTGTTTCCGGTTGAGGCACGGCCCAGCCAGGACGGGCGGCTTCGCTACCAGGGCCAGCAGCGTGATTTGCCGGATCCAACGCACGCTCCCAATCCTGAGACTGAAGATCGGGTGATGCTGGTGCGCCGGCGCAAGAGCAGGATCTACTTTCTGCGGCGATTCTTCGACTATCCCATCAGCCTTACGGCGGCGACTCTCCGGAACATGGGCCTCGTCAGAACGGTTCGCTGTGGACTGAGTTACATGCGCACAGTGGTGCTGCCTCAGCGCGAGGAGCGCTCGCTCGAGGACTTCATCATCAACCGGTTTGGCAAGCAGCTTTACCTGATCTTTTTCAAGTCGTACACGGAAAAAGTGTGGGGTGTGCCCTGCAACCAGATCAGCGCTGAGTGGGGCGCCCAGCGCATCCGGGGACTCTCACTCAAGGGCGTTGTGATGCACTTTCTCAAGAAGGCCTTTGCGCGCAAGCCTTCCGCGGATCTGGCTCAGAAGCAGACAGAGACGTCGCTCATCGAGAGGTTTCTTTACCCGAAGCTCGGTCCGGGCCAGCTATGGGAGCATGTTGCCGGACTGGTGCGCCAGGGTGGCGGAGAGATCCATCTGGGGATCGGCATCGACCGCATTCATGTGGATGGCAACAAGGTGGTTTCAGTCGAGGGTCTCAACAAGGCTGGGGAGCGCGTGGTTTATGCGGGCGATACGTTTTTTTCAACGATGCCTGTCCGCGATCTGATTCGGGCCATCTCAGCCAAGGTGCCCGCGGAGGTGACCGAGGTGAGCGAGGGGCTGGTATACCGAGACTTCATCACTGTGGGGCTGCTGGTGAGCAAGCTGACCGTCACCGAGCAGGACGGTTCGCCGCTCAAAGACAACTGGATCTATATTCAGGAGCCAGACGTAAAGCTGGGCCGGCTGCAGATATTCAACAACTGGAGCCCGTGGCTGGTCGACCGTGCAGACAAAGTCTGGATTGGCCTGGAGTACTACTGCAACGAAGACGAGCCGTTGTGGAAGCTTTCCGATGAGGAGATGACCAGGTTTGCCGTCGAAGAGGTGGCGAGGATCGGCATTCTCAAAGCGGAGGATGTTGAAGACTCCCATGTCGTCCACGTGCCGAAGACGTACCCTGCGTACTTTGGCAGTTACGATCGCTTCGACGTGATCCGCAACTATACGGATTGCTTGGAGAATCTTTTTCTGGTGGGCCGCAATGGCATGCACAAGTACAACAACCAGGATCATTCAATGCTGACCGCGATGACCGCGGTGGAGAATATCGTGAACGACGTCACTACGAAAGACAACATCTGGGCAATCAATACCGAGATGGAGTATCACGAAGAAAAAAGCGGGAAATAGATTCGACGTTGACCGTACCGCGGCAGGGCGATTCATGGGCGTGGTGGGACGATGTAGAAGAGAATGGCGAAGTAGTGGGCCAGACTTCCGGCAAGAACAAACAGATGCCAGACGGCATGAAAGTAGCGCAGGCGGTCGAGCGCAAAAAAGATGATGCCGAACGTGTAGGCCAATCCGCCGGCGGCGAGCCAGAGGATTCCGTGCCAGCCGATGGAATGAAACAGCGGCCGGATTGCAAAGACAACGAACCAACCTTGAAACAGGTAAACGAGCGCCGACGCCACGGCGAACTTTTCTACTGCGAAGCTCTTGAAGATAACGCCGGCAATGGCGAGTGACCAGACAACGGTTAGCATCGTCCATCCCACAGGACCTCGAAGCGAGACCAGAGTGAAGGGTGTGTAGGTTCCCGCGATGAGCAGGTAGATTGCGGAATGGTCGAGGACCTGGAAGACGTGGCGCGCCCTCGTCCGCACCAGCGAGTGGTAGAGCGTGGAGCAGACGTAAACGAGCACAAGCGTGATGGCGAAGACGATGCAGCCGAGGACTACCCAGGCGTTTCCTCGCGTTGATGCAGCGATGAGGTATACAGAGCCCACAACCGCGAAGACGGCTCCGATGCCGTGCGTAATGGTATTGGCCAGAATGTCGCCTAGCTTGTAGTGTTCGGGCACAAGCCGATGATAGTCCGCAACGGGAGGGAAGGGCTGTGACCTCGGCGTTGGAATGCAGCCTGCGCCGGCCTTTTGTGGGAAGCAGTGCCGGTGGTATATTTCCGAGACTGGGTTGAGCGCGGTGCACGCGCATCGAACCGGGAGCCAGAAAATTCCAACCTCGCATGCCGGCTTCAGGCATGAAGATCAGCACGATAAGAAGGAGTCCGCATGTGTCGTTTTGAGAGCTTCGTACATTCGATCGTCTTGCTCAGCTTGATGGGCAGCATGGGAATGGCGGTGGCGCAAGCACCTGCTGCACAGACGGCGCCGCCTGCAGCCACACGGCCGCCTCGCCCGACGCCGCCGACGCGCGATCCCGCCACGGCGGGGTATGTGACAGCGAAGGAGTTGCCTGATGGCGCCAATGCTCCGGTCAATGGGGATGGGAACTTCATCCTTGGGCCGACGCACAACCCGGCGCCGGAGACGACTGTGCAGGAGGGTGTGCCGCAGGGAACAGTGGTTGAGTTCACCATGAATTCGACCGACAGCAAGATCTATCCGGGCATCGCACGAGATGCAAATACCTTTGGCACTCCGGACCCGAGCGATCCAACCATACTGGTTGTGACAACGAGCCATCCCGCGACCTATACGCGTCACGTTGCGGTTTACGTGCCTAAACAATATGTTCCCGGAACGCCGGCGCCCTTTATTGTGGGGGCGGACGGGCCTGACAGGATGTTGTTCACGACACTGGACAATTTGATTGCAGAGCACAAGGTGCCGGTGCTGGTGGCCATCTCAATCGGGAATGGCAGCGGTGACGCGCAGGGCAGCGAGCGCGGCCTGGAGTATGACACCATGTCGGGTTTGTATGCGGAGTTTGTTGAGAAAGAAGTGCTGCCGCTGGTGGAAGCGCAGGCGCATGTGACCTTGACGAAGGATCCCGATGGGCGGGCGACAATGGGCGGCAGTTCCGGCGGCTCGTGCGCATTGATCATGGCGTGGTATCACCCGGAGTGGTATCACCGCGTGCTGACTTACTCTGGAACGTACGTGAACCAGCAGTGGCCGCATCACGCGGAGACTTCACACGGGGCATGGGAGTTTCATGAACACCTGATTCCGAACAGCCCGGTCAAGCCGTTGCGCCTTTGGATGGAAGTCGGCGACAAAGATCTTTTCAATCCAAATTCGATGAACGATCATATGCACGATTGGGTGGTTGCCAATGAAGAGATGGCAAAGGTGCTGGCGGCGAAGGGATACCGCTACCAATACGTCTTTGCGCGAAATGCGTTGCACGTGGATCACTCCACCAAGCTGCAGACCTTGCCAGAGGCTCTGGAGTATCTGTGGCAGGGCTATCCTATCGGAAACGAAAAGAAGTGACTGCAGAGGTTAAACTGCTGCCGACCAGCGACGTTCCATTGAAGAGGAAAACGCAATGAGTGTCTCCCAGCAAGCGGCTTACGCTTACTCGCTCTATAAGAATGTCAAGAAGATCCGGAAGTACGGGAAACTGGTAACGGAGGCTGTTGACGAGGACACGCGGGCTAGCGCGCTGCTGACGCTGGGTATTGATGGAATGATGGCGATTGCAAGAAAGGCGTTGGGCACATCGCTGACCAAGCACCCGTACTTCGCGTTCCACAAAGTTCATCTTGAGGCGCTGGTGCAGGCGCTGAACGCATCGAGCAATTTTGATGGGGCGCAGGCAGCCTTGGGCCGCGCGATCGGGTCCGCCGATGCCGCGGAGGCACTGGCGCAGGCACTGCAGGACTATCGAGTTCGCCGGAAGGCACTGAATGTGGCGTACAAGTTCCAAATCGCGGGAGCGCTGCTGGTGTTGCATGATCGCGGCGGAGACCAGATGATCAGAGAGAGCGGCCAAACGCATGCGGGGATGCAAGCGACGACAGATCAGAACATTTATGAGTGGCGTGCCTTGTGGAGCGAACTTTATCTCGAGAGCGTTCAACTGATGGCGATGGCGCAGGTGGAGTTGCGAGCCACGGAAGCGGCGATGAAGAACTTCGACGCAAAAATGAAGGCGCTTTCCACGGGTGGAAACATCGGAGGGTTGTTTGCAGCGCAAGTGAAAGAGAACCGCGAGTGGCAATGGTACGACCGAGCGACCAAGCCAGGGTCAGGCAGCGAGAAGGCTGTCCTGGACCCGGTGGGCTTTGCGCAGAAGCAGGTGGATGCCATTCTGGATTTGTCAGACAATCTGGCCGATGAGTGCGAGTGGGCGTTGAGCGATAATGCTTACCGGCCTGAGGTGATGCAACACCACATGGGGGGTTTCTAGAACTTTCTTACCAGACTGGGAGATCGGGGAATGCCCTGACCCGGCGTGGAAACAGAGGGCCGATCAACCTGCAGCATACGGAGACTAGACGGAATCGTGGGGCAGGGAAGTCGGATTAGAGCGCAGCGTTGATAACACGTGACTTACAGATTTTAAGGCACTCACGAAGCGCATAAAACGCAAGAACCGGACTTCCACGCACGGAATCCATTTATGGAGTTTTTGACGTTAACAGAGACAAAGGCGCATCTTATTTACGCAAGGCCATTCCGAACGCCGTGGACACGATGGACCGACGGAGGTGAATCGATGGCAACCTCAAAGAAGTGTGGCAACCCTGCCTGTAGCTGCATACCATCCGACAAGGAGAAGTTTTGCAGTCCACATTGCGAGGCGATGAAGTCATCCATAGAATTCTTGTGCGGATGCGGCCACTCCCATTGCACAGGAACGGCTTCAAGCGTAGAGCCTCGCGGAGAGTCTACGGAGGGTAGCGCCGCGGGGCAATCCTAAGCTACCGGTTCCGCGGTAGAGCGTGAGTAGAATCGCTGGTCAGAGTCCACTGGCCATCCAGTTGAGGCGGAGCTTGTCTTTATTTCGCCCTTCGACGTGCCACCGCACCGCCACGAACAATACTCTCAGGATGAATTACGTGTATGGGCAGTAAAACGGTTGACTCATAAGTGTGTCAACCGTTTTATTGACGATAGATTGGTGGAGGCGGCGGGAGTCGAACCCGCGTCCGAAATCGCTGTCAGCCAGGAGAGTCCATGCTGTGTCCGGTTCCGAAGAATTCACGTCATGCGCTCAGAACGGACAAGATGCACATGAAGC
>Ga0182018_10002247_pt1 | contig 19845 bp, 15 predicted proteins | sample 812P2MmetaG_FD_120490 | JGI IMG/M metagenome (GOLD analysis project Ga0182018, IMG submission 120490) | Permafrost microbial communities from Stordalen Mire, Sweden - 812P2M metaG | ecosystem: Environmental > Terrestrial > Soil > Wetlands > Permafrost | place: Sweden: Stordalen | collected...
GCACTTGTGAAGGCCAGCGTTAGCCGGCGACGACCCGGCGCGCTTGAAGGCCGTGTCCGGCAAGCCGCACGATCAATTGGACCGCGGATGATTGTCGCCCGTCCTCCTGTCGGACGGAGCATCCGCCGCGTCCAGAAGACGACGCAATCAGGCCTTCACCGGTACAGAGTCACCACAGGCTGATGTTTGGACGGTTGACCGCGTTATTCGTGCTTGCCTCACCCGCCGCCAAACGCGACCCGCCAGACCGTCCCGTTGCCATCCTCGCTGACGAAGAGCGCTCCGTCGCGGGCCACGGCGACGCCGACGGGACGAGCCCAGACCGCATCGTCGTCGACGACGAAACCCATCATGAAGTCCTCGTACTCACCCGTCGGAACGCCCCCCTCGAGTGGGACCATGATCACTTTGGGTCCCGTGCGCTTGCCTCGGTTCCACGAGCCGTGGAGCGACGCGAACGCGGCGCCTCGGTACCGGGGCGGGAACGCCGTCGCATTGTAGAAGGTCATCTGCAGCGACGCGGAGTGCGCCTGCAGGAGGACGTCCGGCACGACGATCGTGCGGGCGAGGTCGGGTCTCGCGCCGGCGTGGCGCGGGTCTTCATGGTCACCGAGGTAAAACCATGGCCAGCCATAGAACCCGCTGCGGCGAACGCGCGTGATGTAATCGGGCACGAGATCGTCGCCGAGCCCGTCACGCTCGTTGGTGGAACACCAGAGGTCCCCCGTCGTCGCGTGGACGGCGAGGCCCACGCAATTGCGGACACCGCTCGCAAAGACCCGCCTGTCGCGGCCTTCGGGATCGAACACGAGCACGTCCGCGCGGTCGCGCTCATCGGAGTCGCCCTCGGCCACGTTGGATCCCGACCCGACCGAGACGAACATCTGCCTTCCGTCGAGGGAGAATGCCACGTCCCGCGTCCAGTGCCCCCCTTGCCCGTCGGTGAGCGACGCGACGATGGTCTGCCGTTCTCCGCGCGCCGTCATATCGCCGTTGGCATACGGGAAGCGCACCACCGAGTTGGTCTCGGCGACGTAGACCCACCTCGGGTCGGGGCCCGGAGGATAGAACACGATTCCGAACGGCCGATCGAGTCCCGAGGCGAAGACCGCGTCCCGCTCGGCTGCGCGAACGCCGGCTGCGGCGCGAAGCACCCTCACCCGTCCGGCCTGGCTCTCGGCCACGAACAGATCGCCCGAGGGCGACACGCGAAGAAGTCGCGGTCCGAGCAGATCGTGCGCGAAGACGTCCACGCGGAAGCCGGGAGGCACATAAGGGTGTGCGCCCACGGGGGGCGCGACGACGTCCGGGCCGTTCTGGGCAGAGGGTGTGGAGTACGGCGGCGGCAGGTCCGCGGTGGTGATGCGGCGCCGTACGCCGGGCCCGTCGCCCCGGTAGTCGCCGAAGGCGGCCTGACCCGTGCGCAGGCCAGGGGGCGCTGGGGGCGTGGACACGGGCGCCTCGGCCGCAGGAGACGGCGTGTCGCCGGGAGCCAGGGTCGCCAGGTAGTCGACGAGGGCGCGACGTTCGACGTCGCCTGGGATCGCCATCGGCATCGTCGTCCCAGGCACAAGCTGCGCCGGGGCAGCCAGGAAGCGACCGAGCGTCGCGCGGTCCCACGTGAGGTGTGACTCGCGCAGCGCCCGCGAGTAGCCGAAGGGCATCGACGCCGCCCTCCGTCCGACGATTCCGCCTAGCCCCGGGCCTTGCGCGGCATGTTCTCCGGTCGTGTGGCACAGGGCGCAGCGCTGCTCGAAGATCCGCCGTCCGGATTCGGCGGTGTCGCGATCCGGCGGCGACGGTCGATCGGAGGTGCGCGCGGAGGCGACGACGGCCGCGCCGAGCAGCGCAAAGCATGCGAGAGTCGCGAGGCCGCGCATCACGGCACCACGACGGCGCGAGCCTCGACCGTACCGCCCTGCAGGCGAAGTGGCTCCGCCCGGCTGTGGGCGTAGCGACGGATGACGGCCGACACGTCGAGATCCGCATCCACTGCCGCGGCTTCGTCGACCCATTCGCGCACGAGCGCCGTGATCGGGACGTGCGCGTCGACGCGGTGAAATGTGCTCAGGGCGAGGTCGAGATCCTTGCGAAGGTCGCGCAGCGCGAACATCGTCGGTTCGTGCCTGTCGTCGAGGTAGCCGGCGCGACGAATCGCAAGCGACGGCACGAATCGCGTGATGATGTCGAAGGTCACCGCGGGATCGAGCCCGGCGTCCTTGCCCGCCGTCTCGAGCTCCGCGGCGATGAGGACGAGCGCGCCCAGCATGCTATTCGCGACGAGCTTGAGGCGTATGCCGCTCCCGAAGGGCCCCACGTGGCGCACCTCGCCGAGGCGCTCGAGGATCGGCCGGACGCGGTCGACGTCGGCGCGCTCGCCGCCCGCGATGACGAGCTCTACGCCATTGAGTACATTGGGGGGAGCGCCGACCACCGGGGCGTCCACCAGCGTCGAACCGGTCCTCGCGACGAGCGGCGCAAGCTCCTCAAGCACGTCGGGTCCCGCCGTGCTCATTTCGACGAAGCTCTGTCCGCGCGCCCCCGCGAGCGCACCCGTTGGGCCACCGAACGTCGCGCGGAGCGCGTCGGGGCCCGTGAGGCTCGTGATGACGACGTCGACCATCGCGACGGCGTCCGCGGGGGTCCCCACGACGATGCCGGCACCGACGTCGTCGGCGCGCGATCGCGTCCGGTTCCAGACCACGAGCGGGACGCCCGTATCCGCGAGACGGCGTGCGATCGCCGAGCCCATATGCCCCGTGCCCAGGACTGCGACGCGCGTGTTCATGCGGCCCTCTTCGATGAGGGCTCGAGCGGTCCCGAGCCCGCGGCGGTCAGCCGGATGGCTACGGCGATACTGGCAAGGTCAGAAGCGTCGAGATCGAGCGAGCCCCCATCGATCCAGCCGTCGACTTGCTCGGGACTTCGCGCCCCGACGATGGCGCCCGTCACGCCGGGGCACGCGAGAGTCCACGCGACCGCGACCGCCGACACCGTGACGCCGTGACGTTCTGCGATGGGTCGCAGCGCGTTGCGGAGCGCGATGTTGCGCGAGACCTGCGGCTCTGTGAACTCCGCCGACCGACGTCGCCAGTCGTCGTCAGCCATGGCGGCGAGGCGTTTCACCGAGAAGGTGTCGGTGAGCAGGCCCGACTGCATCGGGCTGTACACGATGACCCCCGTCCCGTGCGACGCGGCCCAGGGGATGACGTCAGCGGCGGCGTCGCGCCGCACGAGGGAAAACGGCGGCTGGAGGCTGTCCACATGGCACACCGATTCTGCGCGCTCGAGCAGCGCCACGTCGAAGTTCGAGACGCCCGCCGCGCGGACCTTCCCCTCGGCGACGAGCCGCTCCATCTCGAGCCACGAGTCCTCGATGGGCGTGCCGATGCTGTCGGGCCAGTGGAACTGATAGAGGTCGATCCGATCGACGCCGAGGCGCCGCAGCGAAGCTTCGACCTCGCGCCGGATCGACGCCGGGCGCAGGTCGCGCGAGGGCTCGTCGTACGGCCTCTCGCGGTCGGGGATCATCCCGCCCTTCGTGAACACGAACGGGCGGTCCGACGCGGGCATCTCGCGGAGCGCGCGCCCGACGATCTCCTCGGAGTGCCCGAGGCCGTAGATGGCCGCCGTGTCGATCCAGTTCACGCCGCGGCTGATGGCGTGACGGATCGACGCGATCGAGCCCGCGTCGTCCTGGGGGCCCCAGCCGTAGGCCCAGCCGCCGCCGCCGATGGCCCACGCGCCGAATCCCACCGTCGTGATTTCGAGATCAGTCGTTCCGAGTCGTCGTTTGTTGGGTGCCATGGTTTTTTCCTCTTACCAAGACCTTCGCAACGTCCATGCCCGAAGAAGCTTCGGCGGCGACACGCGGCAGGCGGCTCGATCCGACCGCGTTGTGCGGTTTCGGCACGACTTCGGTGCAAGATCCGCAGTTCGCCGTGCGGCCGCAGTCACCCGGTTGCGGCGATCGCCGTCGAGTGCGCGATGGTCCGCCGCTTGCTGTAACGCGGGACCATGAACCCCCCTCCCCGAGCCATCGTTCATCAGCTGCTTGCTTCGCGGTTGCACATCGAAGAGGCATCGATCAGGGACACGGACCTGCTCGACGATCTCCGTGTGACTCCGCTCGACCTTCTGCTCGTCGTGCTCTGGCTCGACCGCGTCGACCACGTCGACGGTGAGTTTCCCCTGCACGCGCTGGAGCATGCGAACACAGTCGGCGACCTGGTCGATCTGGTCGAGCCATGGTTGCAGAAGGACGCGAGGCCGAAACCTTTCGCCCAGGTTTCGGGACTCTGACCCCCTCAGCGGATGTCGTAGCGTTTCAGCTTCTCGTAGAGCGTGCGCAGCCCGATGCCTAGCTTGGCTGCGGCGAGTCGCCGGTTGCCATCGACCGCCGCCAGCGTGCGCTCGATCGTGTGCCGTTCCAGCTGCGCAAGCGAGCCCTCCGCAGAGCCGCCGGCAAGTGATGGCTCGGTCGGCGCAGGGTCCGCCTCGATCCAAAGATGCTCCGGTTTGATGACCTGCCCGTCGGTCAGGATCATCGCGCGTTCGAGCACGTTGCGGAGCTCGCGCACGTTGCCGGGCCAGGCCCCGCTCTGAAGCCGTGCCCTCGTGACGTCATCGAGCCGCGGAGGCGGGGATCGCCCCGCCGAGGCCGAGAGCCCCGCGATGAGCGACTCTGCCAGAGGCACGATGTCCTCGCGCCGTTCGCGAAGCGGCGGCAGGCGAATCGGGAACACCGCGAGGCGATGATAGAGGTCCTCACGCCACGTTCCCTCGCGCGCCATGGCTCGCAAGTCGCGGTTCGTCGCGGCCACCCACCGCACGTCCACCGTGATCGAGGTGGATCCTCCGAGCCGCTCGAACCGACGTTCCTCGAGAACGCGGAGGAGCTTCGCCTGCAAGACGGGCTTGAGCTCCCCGACCTCGTCGAGAAAGAAGGTCCCGCCATCGGCGAGCTCGATTCGACCCCGGCGTTGCGCGTGCGCGCCCGTGAAGGCGCCCCTCTCGTGCCCGAAGAGCTCACTCTCGAGGAGATCCTCGGTCAGGACGGCGCAGTTGATGGCGATGAACGGCTTTTTCGCGCGCGGGCTCGTCTCGTGGATCACCCGTGCGGCGACCTCTTTGCCCGTCCCGCTCTCCCCCTGCAGAAGGACCGTTGCCCCCGTCTTCGCGACGCGCGCCAGCGCTTCGACGATTTGAGTCATCGCTGGTGCACCGAACGTCAGGTTGACCGAGGTTGGAGGCAGCGACTTGGGCGTTGCCACGAGCTTTGCCCGGCGGTCGAGCGCACCGGCCACGAGGTCGCGTACCGCCGTTGGACCCGAGACCGGCTTCTGCAGGTAGTCGAAGGCACCGAGCTTCATCGCTTCGACCGCCGTCGAAACGTCGCCGAATGCGGTGAGGACGATCACCTCGACGTCCGGCTGCTCCGTGCGCACTGTGCGTACCACGGTCATTCCGTCCACTCCGGGCATGCGGAGATCGGTCAGGACGACGTCGAACGGTTCGTCGTGTGCGGCTCGAAGCGCCGCTTCGCCGTCGGCGACCTGCGTGACTTCGTGCCCGGCGCGCTCAAGCGACTCGGCGAGGAACGTACGAACGCCCTCCTCGTCGTCTGCGACGAGGACCCTGCCGACCCGCTTCTCCGAGGTGCTCATCGTGACTCTGGCTTCGACTCGAGCGGAAGAACGAGACGAAACAGGGCGCCGCCCTCACCGTGCGTCTCGCCGGTGAGCGTACCATCGTGCTGCTCCGCGATCCGCCGCGCTATCGAGAGGCCGAGCCCGGTGCCACGCGTCTTCGTCGTTACGAACGGGTCGAAGATCTGAGCTTCGGCCCCGGGGGCAAGGCCCGGTCCGTGGTCGCGCACTTCGATGACGACCTCGCGCCCGTCCCTGTCGATGCGGACCTCGACTTGCTCGCCCCCCTCGGGTGTCGCCTGGACGGCGTTCTGGACCAGGTTGCGGACCGCGAGGGAGGTTCGCTCCGCATCGACGTGCAAGGTGCCGGGCGCGCGAGAGAGGTCGACGCGGATTCGATCCTTCGGCAGATCGACGAGCGCACGGTCGACGACCATGGCCGGCGTGACGGCCCGCACGTCGAGGGGCCCGTCGCGTACGAAGTCGAGCAGCATGCTCATGAGCCGTTCGAGCCGCTCGGCGCCATCGACCACTCGCGTCGCCTTCGATCGCGAGGGCTCGGCGAGATCCTCGACGAGGAGCTGAGCGTGCCCCTTGAGCGCCGCGAGCGGGTTCCGGAGCTCGTGCGCCATCACCGAGGATGCCCTTCCGAGCGCGACGAGCTGGCGCTCGCCTTCCACCTGCTCTTGAACCGTCGACAGACGCGCCGTGGTGCGGGACCAGGCCGCCGCGAAGGCGATGAGGACGAGCGCGGCGATGGTCGCGACGACCGCGATGCGCAGGAGGACCCCCTGGAGCCGTTCGATGACGGGCGGCTCGAACTCGACGACGAGGTGCGGCCGCGGATACGCTTGGAGCAAGAGCGGTCTGTCGGGCGCGCTGGCGGGATAGTTGGCAGCCCGCGTCTCCGCGCGCGGGGGAATCAGCGCGACGAGTCGCACGCGCCGCCCCTCGCGCAGGGTCTCACCCGGCAAGTACGAGGTCCTCCCCATCGTCGCCGTGCCCGCCTCCGCGATCGCATGGTGATCTTGCCGGTCGAAGAGCCCCACGTAGCGGAGCCGCTGGGCCGCGTGCTTCTCGAGCACCCGCGCGAGCATCTCCGAGGTGATTGAATCGGACTCCCAGAGGTCGACGATCACACTGGAAACCATGGTGTCTCCGTCGCCCCGTATCACGACATCGGTGGCGTCGTTGAGGGCGTGCTGCGCGAAGAGCACGGTGACGGCCAAGACGAGGGCGGAGAGCGTGGCCATCGCGAGGGCACCTTTCTCGGCCCACAAGGACCACCGCCGGTGCCGTCGCTCGCTCATCTCCCGCAACCTCTCCGCCGAGGATACTGCGAACGCCCGCGACGGCAGGGACGATGGGGCGCCGCCGACTCGGGTGCGGCCCCACCCGTCCGCGGCGACTACCCGAGCGGTGACTATTCGATGTGGCCTCACGTTGCGCCTGCCTCCCTTACTGTTCGAGCGCCGGATCGATCAGCTGAAGGTCTGTCGCGGGATCGAGTCGCTTGTGCAGCGGCTCCGGATAGGTCGTGATGTAAAGCTCGAGGGTCGGGGAGGCCGTGGCTTCGATGAGATGCCCGCCCCAGGCCTCGCCGTCGCTGCGAGCCAGCGCGAGGTGCGTGTGCACGGTCGGCTGGCCGTCGACGCCGAGTGTGATGTCGCCGGAGAGCGTCAGGACCTCCATCTGCTCGCGCAGCGCCATCGCCTTGAACTGCTTTCGGCTCTCGTCGAACCAGGCCACCTCGGGATCACGAACCGCGCCGATGGCCGAGAAGTGGGCGTCAACGACATGATGGTCGCTGGCGAAGGCCGCGATGGCGGCCTGCACTTGGTCGCCCTGAGAGAGAACGAGCGCGTAGGTCTTGGTGCCGTCAGGTTGCGTCGTGAGGAGGCGGGCCTCTGCGCCCGGCGCACGCCCGTGCGGCGCCGTCTCCGACGGCTTCAGCCATCGGACGACGGGCGCGGACGGTCCGGGTGGCGAGTAGGCCGCGCATGACAGGCAAGCGATCGCGAGCACCACAGGTGAGAGCCGCCGAGCAATTCGCGCGGACCGCATTCTCCGAGCGATTGCAAACGCTCGGCCATTTCCTCTGCCGCACGAAGGCTCCGAGCGCGTTGGGCCCTCCCTGCCGGGAGTGCGGATTCCGCACCCGGGAGGGTGCCAAACCCGCATCGGCAGCTGCATCCACGCGTGCACCGCTGCGATTCCGCCCGAAGCCTCACCGGCACGGGGGTTGCCAAGTGGCACAGCGTCCTATCGAGGGAGCCGAGCGATGAACGCCAGAATCTGGAGCGCTGGACCGGTTGGGTGGGCGGCCTTCCTTTCCACCTCACTCGCGTGGGCGCAAGCGGTTGCGCCCGATTCGCCGGCGCGCTCGGACGCCGTCACTCCGGCGATGCGCGTGACGCTAGACGATGCGGTGGCTCGGGCTCTCACCAAGAACCCCACGTACGCGACGGCGCTGCTCGAGGCCCGTCGTGCCGACGCCGTGGTGCGCGAGACGAAGGCGGCGTGGCTGCCCACCATCTACAGCTACGACAGCGTCACGCACGTGGACGGCAATCGCGCCGAGAACGGCAACGTCATCCTGGCGCAGAACGAGCTCTCGGCCAACGTCACCGTGACGGTGCCTTTGGTGATGACCCGGCAGTGGCTCACGACGGAGGAGTCGCGGATGGGCGCCGACGCAACCCGGGCGACCAGCGCCGACGCAAGGCGCCTGGTTGCATATTCGACGGGGCAGGCCTATCTGGCCGTCTACGCGCAACAGCTCGTCATCGACGTGGACGAGCGCGCGCGCGACACGGCGAGGAGCCACGCCGCCTACGCTCACCAGCGGTACGTCGGCGGCGTCGGCAACAGCATCGACGAGGTCCGGGCCGTTCAGGAAGCGGCGACCGACGACGCCCTCGTCCAGCAAGCCTACGCGCTGCTCACCTCCGACCAGGAGGCGCTCGGGATCCTGGTGGGGGCCGATGGCCCTCTCGACACCTCGGACGAGCCGACCCTGGCCGAGCCTCCGAGCCTTCAGGAAGCGCTGGGCCTGGCCGCTCGTCGCCCGGGCGTCGTCGCGCTCGAGTTGCGCTCGCAGGCGGCCCGAAAGACCGTGGACGACGACTGGTCCGACTATGCGCCTTACCTCGTGGGCGTCGCGCAGCCGTTCTACGAGAACCCCGCCACGCCCACGCTGCCGCTCAGCGGCTACTCGCTCGGGCTCCTCCTCACCGTGCCCCTCTACGACGGCGGCCTTCGGGACGGGCAGCACGAGGAGCGCTCCACCCTGCGCGACGAGGCGAGTGTGGCGTACGACGCGGGTCTGCGGCAGGCTCGCTCCGACGTTCGCGCGGCGTTCGAGTCCATGCGGCGAGCGGACGACGCGCTTCACTCGGCTCGCGACGCGGCGAGACTCGCGCATCAGGCGCTCGATCTCGCGAACCTTGCCTACCGGGGCGGCGCCACGACCAACATCGAGGTCATCGACGCCGAGCGGCAAGCTCGCGACGCAGCGACGTATGCCGAACTGGCCGCCGACAGCGCCCGTCGGGCGCGCCTGACGATGCTCACGGCGACCGATCGTTTCCCCGAGCGCACGCGAAACCCGACCTGAAACCTCACACGATACGAGCCTGCCATGTGGATTGTCCGTCTCGCGCTCCGGCGCCCCTACACCTTCGTCGTCGTCGCGCTGCTCATCGTCATCGCGGGGGTCTACTCGATCCTCCAGATGCCGACCGACATCCTGCCGGAGATCGACATCCCGGTCATCGCGGTGGTTTGGCAGTATGCCGGCCTTCCCCCGGACGAGATGGAGCAACGCTTCACGAGCAACTTCGAGCGCGCCCTCACCACGACGGTCAATGGCATCGAGCACATCGAGAGCCAGTCGCTCTACGGCGTCTCGGTGGTCAAGGTGTTCTTCCACCCGGGGACCAAGATCGAGATGGCCAACGCGCAGGTGACGGCGATCTCCCAGACATTGCTCAAGCAGTTCCCGACGGGCGCGACGCCGCCGCTCGTCGTCAACTACAGCGCCTCCAACGTCCCCGTCCTTCAGGGGTCCGTGCACTCAGATTCGATGTCGGAGCAGGAGCTCTTCGACCTGACGAGCAACTTCCTGCGCACGGGCCTTGCGACCGTCCAGGGGGCGCAGATGCCCTGGCCGTACGGCGGCAAGCAGAGGCAGGTGATGATCGACATCGACCTGCGGAGGCTGTACTCGCTGGGGCTCTCGCCGAACGACGTCACCAACGCCATCCAGGCGCAGAACCTCGTGCTGCCCTCCGGCACGGCGAAGATCGGCGACCAGGAGCTGCTCTTTCGCCTGAACGGCAGTCCCGACGATCCGAACACGATCGCGAGCCTGCCCGTCCGAAGCGCCAACGGAGCGACGGTGACCATCGGAGACGTCGCCACGGTGCGCGACGGCTTCGCGCCCCAGACGAGCCTCGTCCGGGCGAACGGTCGGCGAGGGGTGCTCATGACGGTGCTCAAGAGCGCCGGCGCCTCGACGCTGGACATCGTCCATCGCGTCCGCAGCGCGCTGCCGAGCCTCCTTTTGACCCTGCCGTCGCAGTACAAGATAGACCTCTTGTTCGATCAGTCCCTCTACGTCCGCGCGGCGGTCGACGGGGTGATCAAAGAGGCGGGAATCGCCGCAGGGCTCACGGCGCTCATGATCCTGCTTTTCCTGGGGAGCTGGCGGAGCACGCTCATCGTCGTCACGTCGATCCCGCTGTCGATCCTGGTGTCGCTCGTCGTCCTGGCTTGCCTCGGCCAGACGCTCAATCTGATGACCCTGGGCGGTCTGTCTCTGGCCGTCGGGATCCTCGTCGACGACGCGACCGTCGAGATCGAGAACGTGCACCGCAACATGGCGATGAGAAAGCCCATCGTCCAGGCCATTCTCGACGGAGCGCAGCAGATTGCCGTACCGGCCATGGTGGCGACGCTCTGCATCTGCATCGTCTTCATTCCGGTGGTGTTCATCTCGGGCGCCGCGCGCTCTCTCTTCACCCCGCTCGGGATGGCGGTCGTCTTCGCGATGCTGACGTCGTACCTCCTGTCGCGCACGCTCGTCCCGACCATGGTGCACTACCTGCTCGGGCCGGAGGTCACGCTCTACGCCGGCGGAAGCCACGGCCGGCGCGACATCGTCTGGCGCATGCACGAGCGATTCAATGGCCACTTCGAGCGCCTTCGGCATCTCTACGGCGGCCTCCTCGACTGGGCGCTCGACCACAAACGGATCGTCACGGGCGTCTTCGCAACCTTCGTGGTGGTGTCTCTCGCCGCTCTCTTCCCCAACCTGGGTAGAGACTTCTTTCCCTCCGTCGACGCAGGACAGATTCGCTTCCACGTGCGGACCAATCCCGGCACGCGCATCGAGACGACGGAGCAGCTCTTCGAGCGCGTCGAGGACGAGGTCCACGCCGTCATCCCCAAGGACGAGATCGTGACGGTCATCGACAACCTTGGAATGCCGATCAGCGGCTTGAACCTCGCGCTGGGAGATCCGTCGATGATCTCGTCGGCCGACGGCGAGGTCCTGATCCAGCTCGGCGAGAAGCACCATTCCACGGCCGGGTACATCGAGCAGCTCCGGAGTCGCTTCGCGACCGACTTCCCCTCGACCGAGTTTTTCTTCCTGGCGCCCGACATCACGACGCAGGTGCTCAACTTCGGTCTGACGGCGCCCATCGACGTCCAGGTCGCGGGTCCGCTGATGAACAACAGCCAGGACTACGCGATCGCCCGGACGTTGCGGGATCAGATCTCCCACGTGACCGGGGCCGTCGACGTGCACTTGGCCCAGGTGGAAGACCAGCCGGAAGTTCGCGTGAACGTCGACCGGGCGGAGGCCAGCGAGCAAGGAGTCACGCAGCGGGACGTGTCGAACGAAATGCTCGTGTCCTTGAGCTCCAGCGGCCAGGTTTCACCCAACTTCTGGCTCGATCCGCAGAAGGGCGTCCAGTACCTCGTCGCGGTCCAGACCCCTCAATACAAGGTCGACTCTTTCGACGCGGTCCGGCAGACGCCGGTGCACCTGCCGCTCGTCGCCTCGCCGCAGATGCTCGGGAACCTCGCGACGCTCCACCGCGACGCCACCCCTGTGAACGTCACCCACTACAACGTCCTCTCGACCTTCGACGTCCAGGCCAACGTGCAGGGTACGGACCTCGGGTCGGTGGCCGACTCGGTCGACCGGCTGGTGGCTGCCACGAGGAAGCACCTGCCGCGGGGGACGTCCATCGTCGTTCGCGGACAGGTCGAGAGCATGAACGCGAGCTTCCGGGGGCTCTCGTACGGGATCCTCGCGGCCATCGCCCTCGTCTACTTCCTCATGGTGGTGAACTTCCAGTCGTGGCTGGACCCGATCATCATCCTCTCGGCGCTCCCGGGCGCGCTCGCGGGCATCGTCTGGATGCTCTTCGCCACGGAGACGACCCTGTCCGTGCCGGCGCTCATGGGCGCCATCATGAGCATCGGCGTGGCCACCTCGAACAGCATTCTGATGGTCACGTTCGCGAACGATCAGAGAAAGAACGGAATGGACGAGCGGCGGGCAGCGTGGACGGCGGGTATCACCCGCCTCCGTCCGGTGATGATGACCGCGCTCGCGATGATCCTCGGCATGCTCCCGATGTCGCTTGGCCTGGGCGATGGGGGTGAGCAGAACGCGCCGCTCGGTCGCGCCGTGATCGGCGGCCTGGTCGTTGCGACGTTCACGACGCTCATCTTCGTTCCCGTCGTGTACAGCGCCTGGCGCAAAAGGCCGCCCCGCACGACCGAACTGGAAGGAGTAGGAGCGTGATGGACACGATCAATTCGCCGCAGGTGGTTTTACCCGAGACTCAGGGCGAGGGGGAGGTCTTCGACCCCGTTCGCTTTCGCCCTACGAAGAAAGGCCTGACGTGGTCCGCAGGCGTTGCCGCGTTGCTCTTCGGGTGCCTCGTGACGACGGGACTCGTGCCGCGCGTGGTTCATCGATCGGCGATGGCAGCCGAAGCGCGCGCGACGGAGGAGAGATCGGCACGCGTGACCGTGGTGCGAGCCGAACGGTCCGCCGCAGCCTCGAGTGTGGTGCTGCCGGGGTCCGTGGAGCCCCTCCAGGAGACTGCCGTGTACGCGCGGGCGAACGGATATGTCCGCAAGTGGTTTTTCGACATCGGCGCTCACGTCAAGCAGGGCGAGGTCATGGCCGAGCTCGAGGTGCCCGACATTGACCAAGAGCTGACGCAAGCACAGGCGACGGCACGCCAGGCTCACGCCCAGATACGGCAAGCCGAGACACAGCTCGAACTCGCCAAGATCACCAATCAACGCTACGCGGCCCTCGGACCTTCGGGCGTCGTCACGCAGCAGGAGGTCGACCAATATCGGGCCGGGTACGACGCCCAGCAGGCAAACGTCGCTGCGGCCAAAGCAGCCCACGGCAGTGCCTTGGCCAACGCTGAGCGCGTTCACGATCTGAAGAGCTTCGGCGTTATCGTCGCTCCGTTCGATGGTGTCGTGACGGCGCGTACGGCGGAGGTCGGGCAGCTCGTGATGGCAGGAACGGGCACCGGGAAGCCGCTCTTCAAGGTGGCCGAGGTCGACACGGTCCGCGTCTTCGTCAACGTGCCCCAGCTCTACGCCGGCGGCATCACGTTGGGGATGGACGCTCCCACGACCGTTCGCGAGATGCCCGGGCGCGCATTCGCGGGCAAGGTGGCGCGGACGGCGCACGAGCTGGACGTGGGTACGCGCACGCTCCTCACCGAAGTCGACATCCCGAACCCGGACGACTCCCTCCTGGCAGGGATGTACGGTCAGGTCTCGTTCCACATGGCGGGACAGGGTGATGCGCTCTTCGTGCCGGCGACGGCCGTCTTGATCGACGCGCGGGGTACGCGCGTGGCGGTCGTCCACGACGGCGCCCTCTCCTGGAGGAGGGTCGAGGTCGAGCGTGACCTCGGCGACAGGCTCGTCATCTCGACCGGCCTCGCTGAAGGCGAGGTGGTCGTCGCGGCGCCGAGCGATCGCCTGGTCGAGGGGATGCGCATCCGCGCGAAGGAGGCGAAGTCTCCGGAGTCGCGCATCGTGGAGCAAGACCACACCGAACCAGGCTGAGGAGGTCCTGTGCGCCGCAAAAACTCGAGGTGCGGCTGCGGAGGGCAACGGAACCGACGAGGCTGGACGCGCGCTGGACCCGCGAGACCACTGGGCCGAAGATCGCTCGGCGATCGACCCTCTTCGCCAGGCTGTTGCGAAAACCCTCGATCCTGAACGGACGATGCGTAAATCGGCTGTTGGCAAGAACTTGTGCGAGCTTTGTTCGGCGGCAGCGCGGGCGTTGCAACCGGGTCGCCGTTCGAAAGTCTCGCAGCTACCGTCGACCACCGAACGCTGCCAAGCGGCGGTCGCCCGCGAGTCGCCGATTTCCGAGGCAATCGCGCCGATCGAGTTTTGGAACAGTACGCGATAGCCTTTCTGGGCCAACCTCAATGCCGAGACGCGCACGTAGTGCCGGGTCGGGAAGGCAGACCGCGTCCGGCCGATCCAAAAGTCTGGTAAACGGCAATTCCGTGCGGTTCCACTTCCCGATCTTCCAGTGCCCCCCGCAGGCCGAGGCGCTGCGCGCCGAGGTACGCGCCTTCGTCGCAGAGGAGCTGGCCGCCGGGCTCTGGCAACGCGGCGGCGACTTCGCGAGTCATTACGACGCAGCCTTCTCGCAGCGCATCGGCGCGCGCGGCTGGCTTGGCATGACGTGGCCGCGACGCTACGGCGGCCACGAGCGCTCCATGTTGGAGAGATTGGTCGTGACCGAGGAGCTGCTCGCGGCGAGCGCCCCTGTCGCGGCCCACTGGATCGCCGACCGGCAGAGCGGACCCTTGCTGCTGCGTTACGGCAGCGAGGCGCAGCGGGGCGAATTCCTCCCGCGCGTCGCTCGCGGGGAGCTCTTCTTCTCCATCGGCATGAGCGAACCGGATTCCGGATCGGACCTCGCCTCGGTCCGGACCCGCGCGGTGAAAATCGCCGGCGGCTGGTTGATCACGGGGCGCAAGGTCTGGACCACTTTCGCCCATCTGAACCATTTTGCGATCGTCCTGGCGCGCACCGGCGAGGGCGGCGAGTCCCGCCACGGCGGGCTGTCGCAGTTCATCGTCGATCTCAAGGCGCCCGACGTGAAGGTGCGCCCGATCGTCAACATGGCCGGCCAGAGCGAGTTCAACGAAGTCATCTTGGACACCACCTTCGTCGCCGACGACCGCCTCGTCGGTGAGCCCGGCAACGGCTGGCAGCAGGTGACCAGCGAGCTCGCCTTCGAGCGCAGCGGCCCGGAACGCTACCTCTCCTCGATCCGTCTGGTGGAATCCGCGCTTGCCTGCGCGCGCGAACGGCCAACGCCCCGGGTCCGCGAGGCTCTCGGCCGAATGACTGCCAAGCTGATCGCGCTGCGTACCATGTCCATCGCCGTCGCCGCCCAGCTGCAGAACGGCGAAACACCGAACCTGGAGGCGGCGCTGATCAAAGATCTGGGCAACGCTTTCGAGCGCGAGCAGATTGCCGTGTTCCGCGCGCTCGGCGCCGAGCTGCCAAGGCGCAGCGACGAGTACCTCTTGGCGCTCGCCGAGGCCACGATCAGCTCGCCTTCATGGACGCTGCGGGGCGGTACGCGCGAGGTGTTGCGTGGCATCGTGGCGCGCGGGCTAGGATTGCGATGACGGTCGCACCGATCCTTGCCGTCGATGCGCTGGTGCACGAGGCGGCGACGCGCGCCTTCGGCGACCTCGCCCAGAGGTGGTTCTCGCACGACCTGGGGCGCGAGGGCATGCTCGCCGCGGTGGAGCAGCTCGGCTTCACCGACGCGCTCCCCTCCCCGGACGGACGCGATGCCTGGCCGACAGCCGCGGCAATCATCCGCGCCCAGGGCCGCTCCGCCGCGCCGATCGACATGGCGCTGCTGCTGGCGACCGGCGACCGCGCCGGTTCGATCTCGCAGCCGCCCGGCGCGTATGCCTGCGCCGCAAACGCCGACGCGCCGGATTCGCCGGCGACGCTCGCAGCGCTCTCGCTCGGGCGCTGCCTGCAGATCGACGCCGCGATGGAGGCCGCGCTCGAGCTGTCGCTGCAATACGTGCAAGACCGCAAGCAGTTCGGCCAGGCGCTGGCGAAGTTCCAGGCGATCCAGCACAGCCTCGCCCTCGCCGCCGAGGAAGTCGCCGCATGCAGCGCGATCTCGGACCTCGCGCTCGCCTGTGCGGCGCGCGAGGGCATTCTTGGCGCTCGCATGTCCGCGCTGCTAGACGCCGCGGCGGTCGTGGTCGGTCGCGGCGTGGACGTGGTCTACGACGTCTGCCACCAAGTGCACGGCGCCATTGGCTTCACCCAGGAATACGCCCTGCACCGGCATAGCCTCGACGTTCTGCGCTGGCGCGATCACCTGCAGCTGCTGCGCGGCGGCGAGTTGCGTTGCGCCGAGCGGCTGGGCGACGCCGCACTCGAAGCAGGCTCCGTGTGGCGCACCGTAACCTCGGTGATGAAACTTGGAGACTCCCATGACTGATTTCGTGCGGTTCGAGCGCGACGGCGCCATCGTTACACTCACCCTCAACCGGCCAGAGGAGCGCAACGCGCTCTCGACGCAGGCGCAATGGGACGAACTGGTGGACTGCTGCGCCAAGGTCCGTACCGACGAGTCGATCAAGGTGCTGATCCTGACCGGCGCTGGAACGGCGTTCTCGGCCGGTGGCAACGTGAAGGACATGCGCGACAAGAAGGGAATCGCGGGCGGCACGCCCTACGCCGTCTCCCGGGGTTATCAGGGCGGCATCCAGCGCATTCCGCTGGCTCTGCACCAGCTCGAGGTGCCGACGATCGCGGCCGTCAACGGGCCCGCGATCGGCGCCGGCTGCGACTTGGTTTGCATGTGCGACATCCGCATCGCTTCCGACAAAGCAACGTTCGCCGAGAGCTTCGTCAAGCTCGGCATCATTCCCGGCGATGGCGGCGCATGGCTACTGCAGCGGGCGATCGGGTACCAGCGCGCCGCGGAGCTCAGCTTTACCGGCGACACGATCGATGCGCAGGTGGCGCTCGCCCTGGGTCTCGTGACCCGCGTGGTCGCGCCCGAGGCGCTTATGCCGAGCGCTCGCGAACTGGCTGCGCGCATTGCGGCAAACTCCGGCCCGGCGCTGCGCATGACCAAGCAGCTGCTCAGGCAGGCGCAGACCGCGCGGCTGGACGAAACGCTGCAGCTCTCCGCGGCGCTGCAGGCGCTCGCACACCACACCACTGAGCACGACGACGCCGTGGCCGCGTTCTTCGCGAAGCGGCCATCGCGCTAAGGGTCCGTACCCATCCCCCCCCCTCGTTGAAGAGCCCTTACCATGCGCGACACCGTCATTTGTGAACCGCTCCGGACGCCGGTTGGCCGCGCCGGCGGCATGTTCAAGTCCCTCTCTGCGCACGATCTGGGCGCGACCGTGGTCGAGGCCCTGCTCGCGCGCACCAAGCTGCCGCCGGAAGCGGTGGACGATGTCCTCTTCGCGCAATGCTACTCGAGCATGGAGGCGCCCGCGCTCGGGCGCGTGGTTGGCCTCGACGCAGGGTTGCCCATTACGTCGGCCGGGCTGCAGATCGATCGCCGCTGCGGTTCGGGCCTTCAAGCCATCGTGTACGCCGTGCTGCAGGTGGGCTCAGGCGCCTCCGATGTCGTGCTCGCGGGCGGCGCTGAATCGATGAGCAATGCGCCGATCTATTCGCATGCTGTGCGCTGGGGCATCGGCAATGATGCGACACTCCAGTTCCAGGATTCGCTCGTTCGCGGGCGGCTGACCGCCGGCGGAAAGCGTTTCCCGGTACCCGGCGGCATGATCGAAACCGCCGAAAATCTACGCCGCGACTACAAGATCGGCCGGGCTGAGCAGGATGAATTCGCCGTGCGCTCGCACCAGCGCGCGGTCAGCGCGCAAAGGTCCGGCGTTCTGAACGACGAGATCGTGCCCGTCGTGGTGAAATCCAAGAAGGGCGAAGAGACCCTCCGCGTCGACGAGCATCCGCGCGCCGACACCAGCGTGGAGACTCTCGGCAAGCTGAGACCCATGCGACTTGGCGTCGATCCGGAAGCGACCGTGACGGCCGGCAATTCGAGCGGACAGAACGATGCGGCCTCGGTCTGCATCGTCACCACGCGCGAGAACGCCGACCGCTACGGTTTGAAGCCGCTCGCGCGCCTGAAGAGCTGGGGCTTGGCGGGCGTGGCGCCGAACATCATGGGCATTGGCCCGGTGCCGGCGACGGCGAAGGCGCTCCGCAGCGCGGGTCTTGCGTTGAAGGAAATCGATCTCATCGAATTGAACGAAGCGTTCGCATCGCAAGTGCTTGCCTGCACGCGCGAATGGAAATTTGCGCCGTCCGATTTCGACCGAATCAACGTGCACGGCTCGGGCATTTCGCTCGGCCACCCGGTCGGTGCGACGGGCGGGCGCATTCTTGCCACGCTGCTGCGCGAAATGGATCGGCGCGGCGCGCGCTACGGCCTCGAAACCATGTGCATCGGTGGCGGCCAAGGCATCGCCGCTGTATTCGAGCGCGGCGCCTAACCGGCGCGGGACCGCAGCGCTCGTTCGGCAACAGCCCCTCAGCGCCATGCTTCCATCCGCGCTGCCGCGGAGCGCGACCTCGACGAGACAGCGAGCTGGTATCGCGAGAACGCGAACGATCCTCGCATACCGCTCCTTTTCCTCCTCAGAGGTGCGAGCGACCTTCGAACTCATTGCCGAATCGCCGGGCGCCTTCGCCGAAATCCACCGCGACGTTCGGCGGTGCCCCGTTCGGGCATTCCCAGCCTATTCGGTCTTCTATCGCATCACGGCCGACGTCGTGGTCATTTACGGCTGTGTTCCACGGGCGGCGGCGGCCGCTCGCTCTGGAAGCGGCGTCGCTGAGCGACCAGTGTCGATGCAGGTAGTCGGACTGAAGAGGACGATGAAGGAGACCGTGCTTCGATAGCACCGTACGGGATTCCGTGTCTTGTGGCGTCGAGTATGCCGCTCGCCCGGCCCCCGCGAACCGCGCGTCGCTCTCGATGTCATCGCGCTCATCCGGCGCATGGCGGCCGAGAGCCGGCTGTGGGGAGCCGAACGCATTCGCGGAGAACTCTTGAAGCTCGGCATCCGCGTCGCAAAGCGAACGGTCCAAAGGTACATGCCCGGTGCGCGGCCTGGTGCTCCGCGCAGCGGACTCGGGGCCACGAATCACTCGCTCTGTGCATCCGCCCCGCTGCCGTCCACTGTCGAATCGGACGCGCCATCTAGGATGGCGGAGGGCGGGTGACAATAAGCAATGACGAAGCCTGGGTTAGGTGCGGGCGGGCCGCAGACGTCGCCCGGGATGAAGCAATCAGCGTTGGTCAGACAAAGCTGCCCCGGCATTCCCAACGACGGCACATATGGGCACGGCCCGGTTTGACAGAGCGCCGTCGCGGTCGTCGAGGCGACACAGCAGATCAGACCTGCAACGCAAATGGGTTTAACCAGCATGCCCGATGGGCCTGGGTTGCAGGGAGAGCCGCCTGCCTCAAAACCAGCGTCACCAGCCTCGGAGGCGGGATCGCGAGCAGCTCCCGCATCCAGACTCCCGTCGTTCTTTTCTGCAGCGGCCGATGACTGGGAGCTGCAACTCGTCTGAAGACAACCAACAATGGCTGCCACTGCCGTCGAGAAGACGACGAGACCTGTCGTGGCGTAAAACCCGTTCACGCGGCGACCCTCCTGTAGCGATGATGAAGCCCGCCGAGCTTTGGCATCGCGACTACGCGGCTCATCGATGGCGGCTCGACATCGCGTCGCATCGGCGCTTCGCCCCCGAGCGACATGTGAGGGCGATCCGCGTTGTAATACGCAACGTACGCGCGGAGAATCCGACGAGGTGGTGCTCGCCTAGCACGATCAGGTGATCGACGATCTCCCGACGCGCAGTGCCCACCCATCGTTCAGCGAACCCGTTCTGCCAAGGGGACCGAGCCGCGATTCGGAACTGCGTCAGACCGAGGTTGTCGACGCGGCGGTCGAACCCCACGCCGAAGATCTTGTCGCGGTCGCGGATGAGTCGTGCGAGCCCGGCGTCCGGGCCGACCGCCTCGACGATCTGCTGCGCCGCCCACTCGGCCGTCGGGTGCGCGGTGACGTTCACGTGGATCACGCGC
>Ga0182018_10002249_pt1 | contig 19833 bp, 17 predicted proteins | sample 812P2MmetaG_FD_120490 | JGI IMG/M metagenome (GOLD analysis project Ga0182018, IMG submission 120490) | Permafrost microbial communities from Stordalen Mire, Sweden - 812P2M metaG | ecosystem: Environmental > Terrestrial > Soil > Wetlands > Permafrost | place: Sweden: Stordalen | collected...
GTTGCAGACGGCGTTACACGCGAAAGCGTGATGCTTCCTCCGAGAGCCGTGTGCGGGAAATCCGCACGCACGGTTCGATAAGCGGGGTGTGGAAACGGGGCATGGTGCGGCTAATGAGGCACCGGCAGACGAAAGGGCCGGAAACAGCTAGGCCGCACCTAATCCACCGCGCCACCCCTCGACTTTACGGGCTTTCCATAAACTGAGGCCTTGGATGAGAGCGGCTGTTGTCCCTTGAGAACAGAGTCGGCAGAAAAACGCGATGGGAATATATCGCCAAGTGAGAACGGGAAACAGCCATAAACAATTGAAAATGAATATCTTATTACAGAGCTTCATGGAACCGAAGCACCAGGCGCCTGATGGCCACTTCCGCCGACCACGAGGGAATAAAGATGAGGAGAGGGGGCAGCCAGATTCCGACCACGCTCGCCTCCTAGTGCGGGAAGCTTAGTTCGTATGTCGATCTACGCGGGCGCTGCGGACCGGTTTGTACACCAGAATTGCCGTGAGGAATTGCGGCCAACATTCTTACTTCAAATAGGCACGCACCAGATCAATCAGGACTTCGGATGCTCGCCGAGAAAGAATCCTCCGGCGGAGTCGGAGGAGTTCCCGATTAGGTTATTTTGCAGGGGACAGCCGGCCAACCAGCGTCAGATCGATACCCACCTCCCTCGCAACCTTGAGGACGAACACGCTTGGATCCTTCAAACCCCACTGAACGTAGGGGACTATAAAGCGCCCTTTCGCTTTAAGGTCGGCGCCATCGATATGCAGTTGCATCGGAAGGGTGAGGTCGTGCGGAGTGCCGTGAAGACGCCGCTGACCTGAATGGTGGAATCGCCGCTGGCGGCGATCGGTGCGAGGCTAGTCAGTTACTCTCAGCAAAGGTATTATGAGAGGCCGGAAGCGATTCATGCATCGAGATAAGCCTGCAATGCAATTGCCGATTGGTACGGTTCTCGGGAATTTGCCTGGACTCCGATTTTGCTTGATGTTGACGCTAGGCGCGAGCATCATGCCCTCGGCCGCTCTGGCCACTTCCCCATCGAGAGCCGATCCAGTCGGCAACACGGCAACCGCGCAGGCGAGGAACACGGCCCCTGAGGATTTGGTGGGCGCCGACGTTTGCGCTATCTGCCACAAGGAGGTTTCCAGCGACTTTGCCAACAATCCTCATTCCATGGCGACGAAGATGCACGGCCCCACCGGGATCGATTGCGAGAGTTGCCACGGCGCGGGCCATGCGCATGTTGAGAGCGGCGACAAAGCCAAGATCTTCAACCCCGCCAATGGAGCCACCAAGGAAGTGAACGCCAAGTGCCTGGGATGCCACCAGGCACAGCACTGGAGTCATGACGCCTCGGCTCACGCCGAGGGCAACGTAAGCTGCGTCGGATGCCACGACATTCACCACAGCAAGGTAGAGTCCCTCCTCAAGGCTTCTCAGCCTACCCTCTGCTACCAGTGCCACGCAGATATCAAGCCGGAGTTCTCCATGCCCTTTCACCACAAAGTGAATGAGGGACTGGTTCAGTGCTCAGATTGTCACGACCCTCATGACACGAACAAGAAGAAGGTCCTCAAGCCAGCAATCGAACAGGACGCTTTTTGCGTCAAGTGCCACACTGAAGTTGCTGGTCCGTTCATCTATGAGCACGCCGTCGTGAAGACCGGAGGCTGCACTCTCTGCCACCTCCCGCACGGAGGGCCAAATGCACACATGCTCAACCGCGTCAACGTGAACACCATCTGTCTCCAGTGTCACTCTCCATCGGCGAACTTTGCGACATTGACGTCTGCCGGTCTCTCCCACGACCAAGCGGCTCAATCCCAGTCGTGTCTGGCTTGCCACGCCAGCATTCATGGCTCCAACGTCAGCCGCATTTTCTCGAAGCAAAGAGATTAATTCACTCAAATTGGCCCATGAGGGTGTGGTTGCGGGGACTGGTTGGAGATACCCTCTGCGGAGCCTTTATAGGGCGACAGTTTCCGGCCGCATCGGAATTCCGCCGGTTAGATTCCCGTCCTTGGCTCAGAACTTCAATTCGATCTCGATCTCACTGCCGCAACTCCGCGCTGCTGGTGCTTGTTGCAATCGTTGCTTGCTTCAGACATTTACCAGCGTCGATGCTTTCCCTACCGGTCTGAATTCTGCTCGTTCGATTGAGGACTCTCGTTCAGAATCTCCTGAGGTAAGCTTACTTCGTTTGAGGGAGCGGGCACGAACGGCTCTGGTCCCAGGTGACCGCGATGACAAGTGCCGCAGGTCACCGGCACACCAGAGTTGTCGATGCCGGCCATGTATTTCGTGTTGATCTCCTCGGTCATGGTGAACATGGTTCGAGCGACTGCCTTCAAGGGTTTTGAATCGGCAGCGAAATTGAGCAACGGGCGACCATCGGGCCCCATGTTCTCATGATCCTCGGCGTGGCATGAGCTGCACTGGGCACCAAGTGAGGCTGTCCATTGCACCATCAGTGTGTGAATCTGTTCACTGGTCAGATCTTTCGGTAGCACTCTGAGGTTAGTCGGTACGGGAAATGTCTCGGGCTGAGGCTCTGCAGCGCCCGCCCCGGTTTGCGCAGCCTGTGCCGCGATGGTAACGAAGCAGGCAGCCGCGACCAACAGAGGCGCGAGGCCAACAGACAGGAACGAAAACGATGGCTTCAAAACAAGACACCTCGTAGCAGGCAGAATCGCATCTTCGCGATACGCGGCATTCGCCACTGACGCGATACGGTTCTTCGTTCTACCGGATTTTTCTTCCTTGTCGCTTCGACGACATAGGATCGGCAATCCAGTCACTTCCTTCGCCGCTCAACTCTTGCCTCCGCCAGGGAATAATGAGTGGCGCCGGTGCTCCGGCGGCTATCTTCAAGGCTGAGCGCTGCCTTGCGCAAGCTCCAGGTCAAGTCCCACGCGCTCTCCGTTGATGAGCACGATTCCGTCATTGATGAGTTGCTGGCCGGTGCAATCGTACGATGCATAGCGGCGAAGAGATTCTATGGGAAAAAAGAACTCAACCGATAGAGGCTTCGCTGCTGGCAGGCCCGGTTTTGTGCGGCTTCGCACCGTGCTGCTGAAGCTTATTCCGTCGAAGCCTTGGTCGCCAGGGAAGTAAGTGAGTACACGGCGAATGAGTGGCGAGATGTGTTCGTCAAAGGCCAGTGCAGCGAGCTTGTAGCGAGAGCTGTCCGGCGGCTCGGCCAAAGTTGTATTCAAGGAAAGCTCGAGAAAGACCTGATGATGAAATGGAATAAATGCCGGCGGCGCGTAGATAACGAAATGCGCATCAGGCTCCAGCTCCTTCAACATGTGATTGCTGGCGCCCTGGATGGAAGACTGCAGCGTTGCGAGCGCCTGCGAGGAAGAGTCGTGCACTGGCGGTGGAGGAGTGGCCAGGATCGGGGGCGCGGGCGCTGAAACGGGCCTGGGCGCAGGCTGACTTGCGGCGTCGTTTGCTGCAATCACCGGGGTGGTGACGCTCTTACCCGCCGGGAGCGCTTCGGCTTCTGGCGCCCCTGTTCTCGTGACATCCGGCGCATTCAGTGCAGGCTCCTTGTCGGAAGCCGGCTCTTCGTCAGTCAGCCAAATGTCCAGTTGCTTGGCATTGAGCATCACATCAGCATTAAGCAGCGCGCCTTGCTGTGCCAGGTTATTCTGCGCATTGACTAGTTTTACCGCCGCAGCCTGAGGGAAATAGATCATCAAGTTTTCAGGTCGCTCTATCGGCATACCCATTGTCTTGCTGATTACATGGTGCGACACCTCAACTGCGTATCCTTGCACAGCGGTGTTGCCCTGGAATGTGGGAACCACGGCCTTCAGAATGGGCACTACAACATCCTGAAAGGTCTGACGAGCGCGCTGCTCTTCGTTGAACTTGTCGGATGCGTAGGCGCCGTAGTAGTTTCCGGAGATGGCGATCACTGTTGCGCCGTTGTAGTGTTCAAAGCGGATGGAGTGCTGGTCAGTCCGCTTCTGTATCTTTTCGTCGATATCCAATTTCCGGCTTAAATAAAAGGGAAAACTGAATTGATGACCGGCAATGTTTTGGCCAACCGTCTTGAGATCGGCGAAGGACTTTTCCTGGAGTGCGCGCAGCGCAGGATCAGTTATTTCGACCGAAGCCACGACCTGCGCGGGGACAATCCGGGCGCCGACCAGTAACATAACTAGGACTGCAAATCTACTTGCGCGCATAGACCGTCCCTGCAGGCTCGTACGGAGGATCAGCCACCGCGCGAGTGTAAGAGATAAGAGCCCGTGCGTCGGCCGGGCTCAGTGTATTTCCGTACGGAGGCATGAGCGTCGAGCGATTCAGCGCCGGGCCGCCGTGAAGAATGATTGACATGAGATCGGCATCGCTCATCTTGTTCAGAGTTGCGCCGTCAGTGAATGAATGCGGCTTTACTTCAAGATTGTCGTAGTTGGAGACGCGCTCGGGAGAAGACTCCGAATCGTGGCAGCGGCTGCAGTATTTATCCGCGAGAATGGAACCGAGTCGCTGTTGATAGCCAAGCGCCGTTTCGACGATGTCAAGGCTTACTGGCTTTGATTTGCCTGGTGTAATTGCGCTGATCTGGTATCTTCCCGCAACGGTGCCCAGAGTGACCGAGGTCGTAGCCTGTCCACTGGAATCGGTGACGATCACAGCTGGGTCAAAGGCGACGCCCGTGGTGCCATGAAACTCAACCAGTGCGCCGGGAACAGCGGTTCCCTGATCGTCATTCACCTGCACCACAAGCGGATCTTTCAACACAGTGCCGGTGGCGCCCACCTGGTGCCCGCCGCTCGATTCGACAATTGCGGTTCCAACAGCAGTAGCTTTCAATCCAGCGGCCGATGGAGCGGGGCGCTTGCAGCCTGCCAACGCGGCGAGAGCGAGCAGCGCCCACCATCCGAATTCACGGAGCGCCCTGCGTCCAGTGCTTCGCATTTTCATTTCTTCGCCCCCTGCCCGGCTGGGCCTTTCAGTGACATCAGGAATGCCGTCAGAGCGCGGGCGTCCTCATCGCTCAGGTCCTGGTTCGGTTCAGTCGTGCCAGGCCGCAGCGCTTGTGGATTCCTGAGCCACGCGTAGACCCAGGCGGAAGTCAACCGCGAGCCAACCTGTGTGAGCGTCGGTCCAATGTACCCCTTGTCGGTTTTGGAATCGACGATGTGGCACGACTGGCAGGCATACTTTGAATAAAACAATTGCCGCCCCCGCTCCACGGCTGCCGGTGGACTCGTGGCCGAAGGCGCAAGGTCAGCGTCGATCGACGGCGATTGATAGACGGTGAGGATGTAGTCTGTCAGTTCCTTGTTGTCACTGTCGCTCAGGTTGAAGCGCGGCATGCGCCGAATGAGTGATGGTCGAAGCGTATTGGGGTTGTGCAGGAAGCTAATCAGCCATTGCCGCTGCACTGCACTTCCTTCCCATGTAAGATCGGGCGCCATGTCGCCGCCCTTGCCGTTGATCCGGTGGCAACTAGTACACGCTAATTCAGTCATCAGCTTGCCCGCCTGTCCGGCTGGTTGGTAATTCGTCTCTTGAATTGCAGCTACGCGCAGATTGTCCGGCATTGATCGGCCGCGATTTGTAAGCGCAAGCAGAGCGGTTGTCAAAGCGTCGGTCTGCGAGGCAGTCAGCGTGAACTGCGGCATTTTGACACTGACGCCGAAGGCTCGTGGCTGACGGATCTTGGCTGCGATGTAACTCGGCAGCGAGTGCTCCATGCCGGGCAGAAAGACAATCTGCGCCAGGGGCTTGCTCCCAATCGCGCTGAGCTCGGGCGCGAAGTTCTCGGGCTTCTGCACACCGTTCATTTCGTGGCATGCCGCGCATCCCAGCTCGACGATGAGCTTTCGCCCGTGCGCGATCTGCTTCGTGTTCGCCGTATCCAGATGAACGCCCGAGCCGTAGTCTGAATCCGTTTTGCTCTGCAAATACTCGGTCAGAGTCGCGATCTGTTGCGCTGTGAACCGGTAGTGAGGCATGGGTGTTGTTGCATCGTAGATACGAGGATTCTGGAGCCACGCCGTCAGCCACTCGGGCCTGACCTTGTTGCCAAGGCGAGTGAGTTCGGGACCTACATCGCCGCCCACCAAGTTACCTGCGGCATTCTGGACCGCGTGGCAAGAAGAGCAGAAGGATTCACCATAGAGACTCGGTCCTGCGGACGGATCAGCTTTTGCTGCCAGTTGAACGCTAGCCGCAGCAGTATCTCCCGCTTGCGGCGTGCTGCTGCTCACTAGGTACGCTGAAATGTCGCTTGCGTCGCCATCATTGAGCTTGTAATTGGGCATCGTCGTTGATGCCGCGTATGCCTGGGGATCCTTCAGCCAACTATAGATCCACTCGCGAGTCGTCTTGTCGGCGATATGTATAAGTGACGGGGGGCGATCCGTAGCCAGCACTTTGGTGCCGTCTGGCCGCGTGATGGCGTGGCAGTGAACGCACCCGTAGCGCGCCAGCATGGCTCTGCCAAGGTTCAGTTGGGGAGTTCCGGGCAAAGCATTCTGGTGGCATTGGCCGCAGCCGGATTCAATGTAGCGAGCAGGTAGGATCGGCTCTTCGCCAGCTCGGTCGCTGTGGTGCGCCTCCGCAACGGTCGTGGCTTGGCCCTGACCACCATGACAAATGACGCAGCCGAATCCGTCAAGCGAGTGCGGAACAAACGGGTGCTTACGGAAGGGTTGCTGAGTCACGTCGCCAAGGCTTGCCTCATTCAATCCCAGGTGGCACGTGGTGCAGCGGTCGACGACGTCAAGATCCGGCAGCCAAATCTGATGGATGCCCGGCTGGAATCGCCGGCGCAGGCTCACGGCATCTCCGCGATCATGGATGAGCGCCAAGTAGTGCCGCTGATAGCCGTGCCACTGGCTGAAATGTTCTTTGGCCGGTGCAATCGCAAGAGCCAACAGCAAACCGAGGCTGACAATGCCGAATGCCCGCACCGGATCGCCGAAGAGGGCCTGCCATGCAGAGGAAAGAATTTTTCTCATAAATTGCACTTAACTCCTCCATGGCACAACCCAGGACCAACCCGGGCCGCGGAACCACGTGCCTACAGCGGTGAGCACAATGAGCTCGAAAAGAAACCAGGTCATAATCCAGTAAGCCAATGGTTTCCTGGCCAGATAGCGACGGAACCGTGAAGGCGAATCGGGCGTGCTGTTGGCGGCGACAATCATTGCTAAAGCCACAATCACGGTGGGCGGAACGGCGACGTAGACATGGAAGACCAAAAGAAAGGCCAGCATCCCGAGAGCTGCCAGATAGAACAACCGCAATCGCTTTGTCCGGTCTTTCAGAAAGAGGCCGTTGGCTTCGATGTTGATGTTGAAATACGGAATGACCACCAGGGCGATGATGAGCAGCGTAGGCACCAACACTCCCGCCACGACAGGCGGAAAGTAGTGCAACAACTCCTGCAGGCCGAGAAAGTACCACGGCGCTTTCGCAGGGTTCGGCGTGTGGGTGGGATCGGCGATGCCCTCAAGCGGAGAGTTGAGGAACAGCGAAACAAGAACCAATGCGATGGCAAGCAGTTCGATGGCCAGGGCTGCGCGGAACAACACCGCAGGATAGGTCTGCACCTGGTCTTCCTGCGTGACACGAACCTGCGCCGAGGTGCGGCGCGTGACGAAGACAACGCGGGTGGGTGAGCGCCGCTGGTCTGAGTCGATGCTGGCGACGAAGTCCTTCGGATCGCTCATTGAACCTCCTTTGCGTCGGGTTCGCTCTCGACGTCTGCTTGCGCTCGCGGGTCCGACTGCTGCACGTAGAGGCCGCCATCCTTGCGAATGCGCCAGAAATGGATTGCGATGAAGAGAATGGCCGCGAGCGGCAGTATTACGCAATGCAACACGTAAAAACGAAGCAGCGCATTTGCGTTTACCTGGTTGCCGCCCAGAAGCAGGAAGTGGATCTTGCTGCCTACCAGCGGTACTGCGGATGAAAGATTAGAGCCGACGGTGATCGCCCAGTAGGCGAGTTGATCCCACGGAAGCAGGTAGCCGGTGTAGCTAAGCAAGAGAGTAATAAGCAACAGTACGATTCCGATGACCCAGTTGAACTCGCGCGGAGTTCGATACGCGCCACGATAGAAAACCTTGAACATGTGGGCAAAGACCAGGAAGACCATGAGCTGCGCCGACCAGCGGTGCAGATTCCTGAGGAAGAGTCCCGACGATACGACAAATTGCAGATCCTTCATATCCGCGTATGCCTGCGGCACGGACGGGTGATAGTAGAGCATGAGCAATATGCCGGTGATGACCAGGATCAGGAATGTTCCGAACGTCAGCGTTCCCAGGTACCACGTCGCGCTAAAACGCACCATGCGCTTGCGAACTTTGGTCGCGAACAAGTGAAGGAATATATTCTGCTGGATTGCCAGTGCGCGGTGCAGCGTGCTTTGACCCGTGCCGCTGCGGAAGACCGACCGCCACACCCGGCCCGCGCGAACTTGTTCGATGATCTGTTCGGCCTTCGTGGACATGCTCATATCCTTAGGTACTGGAGTGAGGGGATATCGGTAGAACGGTCGACCATGAGGTCGCCTTCATCGTCCACCCAGGTCTTAAGCCATGGCAAGGGCTTGGGCGCAGGGCCTTCAATCTTTTCTCCGGTACGTGTGAATTTGCTGCCGTGGCATGGGCACGCGATGATGCCCAGGTCCTGGTTCCATGCGGTCAAGCAACCCAGGTGTGTGCACACCGCACTGAGCGCAAAGTAGCCTTCTTCAGCGCGAACCAAATAGATTCCAGAATTCACATCCATGGTCACCGAGTTCACCGCGAAGTTCTCAGGCTTACCTACGTTGACGATCGCCGAGGGTTCGTACAGGACATTGGGCGAGAGATATTCGTAGGAGAAGACGATCGTGCCCGCGGCTGCAATGCTCAGCGATCCAAGCCCGATCTTAGTGAAGAAGGCTCTTCTATCGAGTTCTGCCGGAAGTTTGTGCGTCAATTCAAGTGTTGCGTCGGGCATGTATTACCTCTTCAGCGCGGCCGCCAGCGGCGGTCTGGAGCGCAATGGACGATCAATGGATTCGACAGAAATCAAGCCGGTTGGGTCCGCGGAAACAAGGTTGAAAGACTCCATGGTGATCGTGCCTGCTGGACAGCGCTCCGCGCACAGTCCGCAACGGATGCATCGCGACTCATCTTTCAGCATGGCCGAACCGGCGATCACTCCAAGCTCGTCTGCCTTGATGTCGTCCAGTTCCACGCCAAGCAGACCACGGACCTCTGCGAGTTGTCCGACTGTTGATTCGTCGAAGGCGATGCGGTCGAGCGACACAAGTTCCAGGCAGTTCTCGGGGCAAACGTCAACGCACCCGCCGCAGAGAATGCATTGAGTGGCGTCCGCAGCGTTGCCTTCAAAGACGGTATTGACCCAACAGTGGAGGCAACGTTGCGCTTCGGCTACCGCGGCTTCCTCGTCGAAGCCGATCTCAACCTCAGTGACTCCGGTGCGGCGATTGAGCGGGAGCATTGGAATCGGCGGCCGCACCAGATCGAGGAGATTCAGCGGCATGCGATGGCGCTCAAGCACTTCCACTTCCACAATCGGGGCAGAGTGTTCTTTTCCGCGCAGGAACTCATCAATTCCCACCGCTGCCCGCTTGCCATCGGCGACGCTGTCAATAATGAGGCGCGGCCCAAACACGCAGTCGCCACCGGCGAAGACACCTGCGGCGGAAGTCATCAGCGTCTGAGGGTTCACGGCGATCAGCCCGCGCGGCGAGATGTCCACCCCATCTTCGGTTCCAAGAAACTGCAGATTGGGGGCCTGGCCAATGGCCATGATGATGGTGTCGCAATTGAGCCGCGTCTCGCTGTTCTCGTAGAAAGTGGGGCTGAACCGGCGGTTTGCATCGAAGACCGACTTGGTTTTCAGCACCTCTAGCGCTACGGCTCGCCCATTTTCGCCAATGATCTGCTTTGGGCCGAACCCAGGGTGGATGATGATCCCTTCTTCTTCCGCCTCTTCAATCTCCTCCAGTGCGGCAGGCATCTCCGCGCGATTTTCCAGGCACACCAAGTGCACCTCTTGCGCGCCAAGCCGTAATGCAGAGAGCGAAACGTCCATCATCTCGCGGGCAGCCACCGCATTCATGCTTCCTTGTGACGGCTCGAAGTTTTCAACACCACTAGCATGCTGGCGCAGGACCTCGCGTGCCGCGGACCTGGCCACATCCATGGCCACATTGCCTCCGCCAATGACGAGAACCTTTTTGCCGATGGTGAACCGGTAGCCCAGATTGACATTGAGCAGGAAATCGATGCCCTTGTAGACTCCGTCCAGATTCACGCCTGGAATTGTGAGGTCGCGGCTTCGATGCGCGCCGACTGCGATCAAGACGGCATCAAACTCCCGCCGCAGATCGGCGACCGTGAAGTCGCGACCAGCCGCCTGGTTCAATTTCAGCGTGATATCGCCGGTGGCGAGAATCTCGCGAACCTGCGCTTCCACCACGTCGCGGGAAAGGCGATACTCGGGCAGGCCGAGGTAGAGCATCCCACCTGGCACCTGCGATGCTTCAAATATGGTGACTGCGTATCCCATCAGTGCAAGATCATGGGCGGAAGAGAGTCCCACCGGCCCGGCCCCCACGACGGCAACGCGAAAAGGAAGTTTCGGCTGTGTGCGCCCGGCGTTTACATCGATGGGGTGCCGTGACTCTGGACCGTATCTCTCGGTCAGGAATCGCTTGAGCGCCCGGATTGCGATAGGTCTGTCGATCTCTCCGCGACGGCAAGCTGTCTCGCAGGGATGTGCGCAGACACGCCCGCAGATGCTGGCCATCGGATTGGGCTCGCGCGCGGTGCGATAAGCCTCTTCAAAATCGCCCTCTGCAATCAACGCAACATAGCGGCCTGCATTGGTGTGCGCGGGACAGGCCATCATGCAGGGAAAGTTGGTGTTCAGCCAATCCCGGTCAACCATTTTGTCGACATAGCGCTGCAGCATGGGGGACCTCTCCCATTAGGGGATGGGGAATACGGGCGGCAAGAGAAGACTCCGCCGCCCCTAGATTTACTTGCTGAGTGTGAAGTCCGCCGTGGTATCTCCGGCAACTTTCACAGGATTGGATTTGTTCTTGGCGCCTTCGTGCCAAGCGGTTACGGTGTAGGCACCGTCCGGCACGTTGTCGATCTTGAAATCGCCGGACTTGTCCGTCACAGCGAAATAGGGCGTTGGCGAAACGATTACGTAGCCTGACATCTCCGGGTGGACGTTGCAAAGCAGAGGCACGATGCCCGGGTCGTCAAATTTGAAGGACTTCCTTTGACCCTGGGGCCACGTGCCCAGGTTGTGCCCAAGCTTCTTGTTGCCGCTGATGGAGGGCCAGAACACATTATGCGCAACGCTGTCGCTGTTGAGGAATTCGACGGTTGTGCCTTGTGCGACTGCGGTGATGTGCGGCACAAACATCAGGCCCTTCTGGTCGACGGTGATATGTTGTGTGGGAGCAGGGAAGGTTTTGCCGGCGACGCCCTCAACATATACCACGGACTCACCGCTAACTCCGGATACCTTGCCGTGAATTGTGCCGGCAAAGGCCACTGTAGCCAGTGCCGTCATAAAGATTGTCACGAGTGCGATCTTTTTCATTTGTTCTCCTCTTTGAAGAAAATGTGAGTCCTGTGTGCCGCGCTAATAAACGAATTCCAGCCCAACAATCAGAGCGTTTGTTCGGAATGGCCCGGTGAGCGGCAGACCCGTTGCCGGGTTGTAGACAATCTGTTGTGGCCGGATCTGGTATTCGATCGAGGCCTTGATGTTGGCGTGGATAAGAAACTGCTCGCCAGGAGTAAAGCGGTTTCGCGTGGCTGAATACGGTGAGAAGAACGAAGAGGGTGGAGGCGCTGACGGATCGTACTCGATAAAGTTGACCCGATCGGCCGTCGATTTTACCTGGTCCCATCGCATGATGGTCATCGCCCAGGGCAGGGCCAGGTAGTCCGCTTCAGCGAAGCCTCCGCTGAATGTTGCCGCCGCCGATGGCGTAAATCCGGTGATGCCCGCTGCTCCCGATGCGGTGACCGGCAAAAGATTGTGATCATGGGCTGCCACATACACGCCAAACACATTGAAGGTACGGTAGTTGAAGTTGACGTCCCCGCCTATGCGGTAGAACGGCTCCCGCGCCGTGAGTACGGTTGGCGTTACGCCATCGGAAAGCACGCCGCTGAAGGGCTGCACTGTTCGCCCGTAGAAGTAGAAGGTGCCCAGAGCGAGATAGGTGTGATCGCGCGGGCCTGTCGTGCCTGCAGCTTGCACCTCATTGCGGCTCGCTGGGTCCTTTTCCAGGTTGAATCGGTAGACGAACCTGCCGTAGAGATCCTTGAAATTTGAGTCGGAAGAGTACGCAATGGCGTTCTGTGGCGCGACGTTCGGCGGGTTGCTGAAAACCCCGGTAGTGTTTTGGTCAAACACCGCAACGGAGTAGTGGTATCCCTGGTAAGCGTGGCCACCGCTGAATTCGACGCCATTGGCTGCATCCTCCAAGGCCAATCCGTTATTGACATTCTGTGCCGGCGCCAACCCGTTCTGCACGCCGATGTTAGCTTGGCTGAATATGTCCCAGCCGCTGAGGTTCCAGGTGCGCGCCTGGCTGAAGGGAAGATCCAGCTCGAACTGCCCTGCGCGCAGATTCAGTGAGTCTTTGGGCAGCTTGAGGAAGCGGCTGAGGTCATTGAACTTCAGGTAGCCGTCGCCCAAAGCTCCGTTGACGTTTGCGCCCGCAACACTTATATCGTCATCCACCCACCACGAAATACCGGTGCCGAAGTTTCCAGCCGTGAAGATGCTGAAGTACCCAGGCTCAAAATCTGACTTGGGAATGAAGTTTCCAACTGTGCCTGCGGGTAACGCCAGGTTGAAGTTGTTGCGGTTGGCACTTACCTGCTGGAAGTAGGTGTTGTACCGCAATCCGATCGGTAGCAGACCGGGAATGGAACCGGGATACACCGTGTGCGGCCACAGCTCCGCCTGAGCCGGAGCGCCCAGGAGGACGGGCGGCGTCTTCAGGAAAGATTCGTCATCTTTGGGAAACTTGAATCCCGCGTCTTTGAAGGCCTTGCCAAAATCGTTGAGCTTGGGAAAATCCGAGTGGCAGGTTGTGCAGGAGGTGCCATAGCGTCGTGAGAACGCGGGAATTGCGTCGGCGGAGGGCGGAAGCGAAAGGACTACCAGCGCGCACAAGATCGCCAACACAGCGGCGAAGACGAAGGAGAACGATTTGCCGTTCATGGGTGGGCCTCAGTGTTCCAGATCACAGCATGAAAAGATGCTTGAGGAAGAATTGTGAGCTAACTCACACCACAAGAGATGTGACGGCAATCACCGCATTTGAGGTATTTGTTTGGCGCGTGGGGAGAGAGACACTTCAGGACTCTGAGGGTAGTCTGTCAGAGCGTCAAATTGGCTACGATTTTGGGCTTTGGGACCGGTCTGACAGTCAGCCATACTTCGTTCACGCCATGAATCTGCACGCCATCCGCCCAATGGAAGCAGCCGTGTTCATTGCGGCGCATCTCGCAGGCACCTTTGCCGCAACGCTCCCCTCGCGGTGACTTATGCATGCCTCCAAAACAAACTCAAAGCCTTTACTCGCGGAGTGCGATCAGGACTGATCGTCCTGACCTGCAATCATTAAGCTGCCTGCAAATTATCTACATAGAACTGAAACGTTCCAACGCTCCAGCTGGCTTGGGCCGATGAGTAACGAAAAACCGACCACTTCTCGTCAGTTAACGGAAACGGTCATTCCGTAATCTGAGGCCACATTCTTTGGGCTTAGCCTATTCGCATGGGAATTGGTGTGGGGGCAGGTCGAGACATCTGTTCTGTGCACTATCAGGATTTGACAGCAATCAGCTGAGGGCGTACCGTGACTCCATCGCAGAACCTTTCCTTGGATCTCCACGAAGCCTCTCGGGAACGAGGGGTTTTCGTGTTTTGGAGTGATGTGGATCACATGAACAAATCTCATTACCCTTCATAATCTTGGAGCGATCTAATTGTATCGAGAATGAAGGCTCAACATTGCGGCGACCCTCGCCAACGTTATCACAGCTTTTCAAGTCTGAACGCGATCAATTGGAAAGGCTGAGGGTACTTGACTCCAGACTGCTTCATGCCACGATCGACGCGGCGCCTGCAATCGAAAGAAAGATTGACGCGCTAGTGGACGAGATTTCAGGTCTGAGTAAGGCAATCCGAAATTACAAATCGGGCTGCCTGTCAACAACGCAGTGATAGGGCACTAACCATCTTGAAGAAAGCGACCCGTCTCAATCCGTTTAGCCACTCCATTCGGCAGCGGGGAAAGAGGACCTTCAGTGGAGCCGAACTCATTCAAAGCAGATCACAAGTTGATTCAAGTTCTGGAGAAGAGGTCCCGGGCAGTTTCTTGCAGTGAACATTGCATTCTTTTCAAGCAGGGCGAGACCCCACGAGGCCTCTACATTCTCGAGAATGGAGAGGCTGTGCTCACTTTGGAATCTGCATCGGGCAGTCCAGTGATGTGCGTCCGTGCCGGAGCCGATTCGCTGCTTGGGCTGCCTGGAATTATCGGGAACGAACCGTACACGATGACTGCCATGGCTCGTAAGGGCTCTGAGGTCAGAGTTGTGACCCGCGCTGATTTTGAAGACGTCATTCGAATGGAGCCTTCGTTGGGTCTGCTTGTCCTGCAGGTTCTCGCTGCGGAGGTTCGATCTGTGCGGCAGGCACTTTCTGAAGTCTGAAGAAAGAAGGTTGAGAAGCCTCCATGGAGATCGTTCGCTTAGTTTCGGACGAAGGGTGGTCGACCGATCTAGCAAAGATTGAGGGTCAATTGGCGAAAACTGGGCATTCCATGAACTGAGGCAAATCGAACGAATCTGTGGGGGAGGCACGCCTAGATGCCCTGGCATAAAATATTTTCGCGAGGTGTAAATTCATCGAACGAGCCCGGCAATCGCCAGACGGGGGTACATCTTGGTGTACTCATGGATAATTGTCTTCTAAGTTTCATGTAAATCAAAATACATCAATCCCCGGGGGCAGCCAAAAGCATCAACAACGTTGGTAAGGCTTTCGATATCGGGCTGGGTGCATGTGTGGAACACGTTACTTCGGCGACAGAGCAGTTCTCGCGGCCGTCTTGCGAGCCGACCTTGTAATACGGAGTTCGGCTACACAATGCCTAGGTTGTAGGTTACAGGCCCGTGTCGGCGGGTGAGCGGGAGCTCCCTTCTTCTTCCAAATGTGATCGTCAGCACTGACCGAGTTGGCGGGACACGTCGAGGATCAACCCGATTCATGTCACTGGATTCCGCGGAACTCTAGTGGATCGACTGCGTTCTGTCGAGTGCCGGGCAGCGGAGGCATCGGTGTTGTCGAGCAGGGAAAAACCACGGCTGACGCGTCGGCAGTTTGTTTATGCCGGCGCCTTGGGAACCGCGGCAATCGCCATCGGCTGCCGTGCCGGTCGGCGCGGAGAGTGGGAGTACCTAAGCGAATACCAGGCCCGAACGCTGGCAGCGATCTGCGATCAGATTGTTCCAGCAGATGAGTTCCCCAGCGCATCTCAAGCCGGGGTGCTCAGTTATATCGATCGACAACTGGTTCGGCACTACCGGCGTCATCGAGATGCATACAGATCCGGTTTGGAAGGGGCTCAGGCACTTAGCCAGAGGCGCTTCGGGCAGGATTTGGCTTCACTGTCTCCTCCACAGAAGCTTGAAATCGTCAACTCCATTGAGAAGCAGAACCCTCGATTCTTCGAACTGGTGCGAAGACACACTCTGGAGGGTTATTACGGTTCGCCACGGCACGGTGGAAATCGTGACGCGATAAGTTGGCGAATGCTCGGGTTGTCTGAACCCCCTGTGCTCGGCCGCGCGCAGTATGACCTGAGAAAGGGTTCGCCGTCATGAACCGGGTGAACGCGATCGTTGTAGGGGCTGGCGCGGCCGGTGGCATCGTAGCCAAGGAACTGGCCGTTGCGGGCCTCAGCGTCGTTCTGCTCGAGCGCGGCAAGTGGTATACCGCCAACGATTGCCGCAAGGACGACTTGCGCAATCAGCGCACCACGGTGCTCGGCAATGCATTTGGGCCGGAGGACGATGGCAACCCCCGCGTGTGGATGGATGAAGGGGGTTTGCCGCAAATCGCGCTTCCCAGTGAGGGAGCGTACCAGAACAATGCAGCTTGCGTTGGCGGAGGAACACTCAGCTACGGGGCACAGGCATGGCGTTATCTGCCCCAGGACTTTCGCATGCGCTCGACGTACGGAGCGCCGGCTGGAAGTTCGCTCGAAGACTGGCCAATCTCCTACGACGACCTGGAACCGTTCTACGAAAAGGCGGAATACGAGATTGGGATCTCGGGCGATTACGGAGGCACGCCGTTTCATGGTCCGCGCCGGCGTCCTCTGCCCATGCCGCCGTTGTCGCCCAATCGCGAATTTACGATCCTGGAGCCAGCGGCAAAGCGCCTTGGGCTGCATCCATTTCACATTCCGATGGCCCGCAACAGCATTCCCTACAATGGTCGCGGTCCGTGCATGCGCTGCCGCTGGTGCTGCGGGTTTGCCTGCGAAGTAGACGCAAAGAACGGCTCGCAGAATACAGTGATCCCTATTGCATTGAATACCGGCAACTGCGAGCTGCGCACCGGCTGCATGGTGAAGGAGATTCTGACCGACGAGCGGGGACGGGCACGCGGTGTGGCCTACTTCGACTCAGATGGCCATCTCAAGAAGCAGCTTTCCGATCTGGTAGTAGTTTCTGCTTGTGCCGTGGAGTCGGCGCGTCTGCTGCTCAACTCCAAGAGCCGCCTGTTTCCGGAGGGGCTTGGCAATCGCCACGACCAAGTCGGGCGCAACCTGCAAGGGCACCATTACACAGGCGCGATCGGCTACTTCGACTTCGACACCTACGACGATGTAGGCCCGGGTGCCAGCATTGCCATCTGCGACTATAACCACGGGACGCCGGGCCTGTATGGAGGCGGCATGTTGGCCAACGAGTTCATTCGCCTGCCGATTCACACGGTTGACCACCTTCCTGCGAACACCCCACGCTGGGGCCTCGGGCACAAACAGGCGATGCGCGCATGGCACAGACGCAGTATCGTCATCTTCGGGCCGACGCAACAGATTCCCAGTGCTGACGGACGTGTGACTCTTGATCCGGACGTGAAAGACAAGTGGGGTCTGCCGGTAGCGCGCTTCTCGGGCAATGTCCATCCGGAGACATTTGAGATTGGCGAAGTACAGGCCAGTCGCGCGGAAGCTTGGCTCAAGGAAGCAGGAGCGATTCATACCTCGCTCATGGCCGGTAAACCTCATTCGGTCTCTGCGGGCCAGCACCAGGCCGGCACTTGCCGGATGGGCGTCGATCCCCACGCTTCGGTCGTCAACCGCAACTGTCAGCTTCATGATGTCGACAACGTATTTGTCATCGATTCGAGCGTGCACGTGACTAACGGCGGCTTCAACCCCGCACTGACCATCATGGCCATCGCTTACTTTGCATCGCAATCGCTGGTTGGCAACTGGAAAGGAACGGGCATGAGATCATGAACCGATTTCTGCGCGTTTTTTCCCTGATTGTCGCCTGCATGGCCGTCATCGTCGCTGGTGGCATCTTCGGAGCCGATCGCTACTATACTTCGCAAACCGGCCAGGGCTGCGCAAGCTGCCACGAAATGACGGCCTATGTGAGCGCAATGCATGGCTCGGCACACCGCAACGTGGGCTGCATGGACTGTCACGAAGCGAGCCTCGCCACTAAGCTCCGTCATATCCGCGTTCATCTTTTCGGCATCCCGTCGGAGACCATCCGCCTGCGCGACGTGGACGTGCTGGAGATGGTTCCCAATTGTCAGAAATGTCATCAGCATGAATATGCATCCTGGCATGCCGGCCCGCACAGTGCTAGTTACAAAATGATCTTCACGAATTCAGCGCAAAACTCGCACCAGCAACTTATGGAGGATTGCTTGCGTTGCCACGGGATGCACTTCGACGGTTCGGTGCGCGAGCTGGTTCAGCCACAGAACACCCGTGGTCCCTGGCGACTGGTTCGCCAGGATCTTGCGGATATGCCGGCGATACCATGTCAGGCTTGCCATTCGGTACATAGTGAAGGCGCGCCCGCGGCGAGGCCAGCGGCGCGCATTTCCGTCGCTGATGATCCCATTCATCGTTCACTGGCTTACTTCGATCGCCGCGAGAGGATGCACTTTGCCGCATCCACACTGATCATTCCCGTGCTCTACGATGGCACGCGCCTTGTGAAGGTGAGTCCAGATCCGCGCGCCGCGATTTGCTACCAATGTCACGCTCCCCGCTTCCTTGAAGTGGGAAGTTCTGTGCCCACGCATGGCTGGGAGATGCAGATTGGCTCGGGCGATGACCGCACCCCGATCGGCGTCCATGAGGGGCTGAGTTGCATCTCATGCCACGCCGGCCACGGCGAGAACGCGCGAGCCTCGTGCAAGACCTGTCATCCGCAGATGTCCAACTGCGGCCTTGATGTGGAGAAGATGGACACGACCTATGCCAACGCGTCCAGTTCTCACAATATTCACTGGGTCCGCTGCACCGATTGTCATCAACACGGGATCCCGAAGGCCAAAGTACCGGAAAAGTGAGTTGACATCCACCCCGGTCTGAAGACCGAGGATTCCTACGAGGCCCGCTATGCGGCCCTTTCGGTGGATTCCTGGTGCTGACTGCTTACCTCGCAGTTCACTGGACAGGCTAGCCGGGCGTATCCCGCCCTTAGAATATTGATTGCTGCAACCAGATCGGCATTTTCGGAGAAGCCACACTCTACACAACGGAAGATGGCCTGCGAATTGCGATTGTCTCCTGAGGTGTGATTGCACTCGGGACAAATTCTCGAGGTATTCGTCGCCGGCACGGCCAGCAACTGGCCACCAGCCCAGAGCATCTTGTACTCCAGTTGGCGCCTGAATTCAGTCCAACCCTGATCGAGGATGAACCTGTTGAGCCCGGTCTTCTGCTTTACGTTCCTGCCGGGTTGTTCGATAGTGCCAGCGGCGGACCGGGACATGTTGCTCACCTTCAAATCCTCTACGAAGACCATCGCGTGGTTTTTGCTCATGGTGGTTGAGGCCTTATGCAGGTAATCCCGGCGGCCATTGGCAATGCGAACGTGGATACGCTGGACCTTGGCTTTAGCCTTTTTCCAGTTACTTGAGAACTTCTTCCTGAGGCTCATGGCCTGCTGCGCTTTGCGCAGATGCTCCCGGTGCTGACTAAAACTGCTGAGCGGCTGATATACCGGTCCATCGGAAAGCGTGGCGAAATGGACAATGCCCAGGTCAATACCTACTGCCTCGCCCTTGGCAACTGGCTTCTCAACCTCACGCGCCGTTTGGACTGAGATGAACCGCTTACCAGCAGACAAGCTGACGGTGACGTTCTTCAGGGCTCCAAGCACCTCGCGGCTGTTGCGGTAGCGCACCCAGCCGAGCTTGGGAAGAAAGATCCTGCTGTTCGCCTGGTCCAGCTTGATCTGTTTGGGATCGGGAAAGCGAAGGCTGTCGCCGCGACCCTTCTTCTTGAATGTTGGAAAGTCGGCTCGCTGCGCAAAGAAGTTCTTGTAGGCCCTGTCGAGGTCTTTCAGCGCTTGTTGCAGGGTGTGAAAGGGCGCCTCCGAGAGCCACGCCGTGCCTGAATTGCGACGCCAGGTGCCAAGGTTCTTAGCCATCGACTCGTAGCGAATGTACTTTTCACCCGCTTCGTAATTTGCCATCTGCAGCCCCAAGCCCATATTGAACACTCGACGGCGGCAGCCTGCGAA
>Ga0182018_10002250_pt1 | contig 19832 bp, 17 predicted proteins | sample 812P2MmetaG_FD_120490 | JGI IMG/M metagenome (GOLD analysis project Ga0182018, IMG submission 120490) | Permafrost microbial communities from Stordalen Mire, Sweden - 812P2M metaG | ecosystem: Environmental > Terrestrial > Soil > Wetlands > Permafrost | place: Sweden: Stordalen | collected...
CTTTCAGGCTGCCAAGGCCAAAGCTAGGGGGTATCGCTCCTCCCGCAACATCGCCACCATCATTTACCTCATCGCAGGCAAACTTGATCTGTCATGTCAACCCACTTGAAATAGCGAAGAACCATCGATCTCAACAGCGGCTACAAACAGCAAGACATTGTGATGAACTCGCCCGTGACGGTGACCGGGAATTTCGCGCCTCTCATAGCCGCCCAGCCCGCATTTTCCTCCATCGTCGTACCGGCAGGTGGCTCGAACACCGTCATGTTTACCATCCCCAATGGGGGTGGCGGCCAGTCGCAGTCGGCTCTGCCCGGCGGGCCGACGCCGAACATCCAGCGATTGATTGGGCATTTAGTGAAGCGGCGGCAGCCGCGCGACGATCCGTATGTGTCCGCGGACTGCTACACCAATGGCGAGGGATACTTAAGCGCCTCAGTCGCCCAGGCGATCCAGTATGAATCGTATACGGCTTTCTGGGCCACGTTCTCGGCAGCATCCAGCAGCCCAAGCGGCGGCCCTTTCGATGTGACATGTAGCTGCGAGTATTATGGCTGCTCGATAGACATCGAGCCTGTTGAGACTGGCCCCCCTGCCAATCCGGTGGTTATCACCGGGGTTTCCCCGCCGTCGTGGGTAGCGGGCTCGACCGTGAACTTCGCAGTAACAGGTTCAGGTTTCGGGAGCAGTCCGACGCTGAACATACAGTGGCCGAATCCCGAGGGAAGCTCCTACAGCACGACCTGCTCGGGAAGCGCCTGCGACGGGGAGATCGACGGCACTGCCACGGTACCGCCCGACGCTGTTGGACAGGCGATAGCGACCGTTTCGGCCTCATACGCGGGGCAAGGCCTCTTGGGTGGGAGCGGCGAGCTTGGAAGTCCCGGGTATGAGTTTGACGTGGTGGCGGTGCCAACGCTCACGCTTCAGCGACAATGTCTGGTGCAGGTACTGGCGACGGGCTCGCCCTCTGGCGGAGTCTTCTCCGTGTCTATTACACCCTCCGGCGGCGGTAGTCCCCTCGGCCTATACCCGGCGGGCAACACTACCCAAGGAAACAATACGACGATCGACACAATCAACTTCGTCGATCCGCCGAATCCGGACCCCAAAATGGCGCCCTCTCCCGGCGCCCTGGCCCAAGTCCAGGTAACCTACACCGCCTTTGGCGCCTCAGCGTCCAAGCAGTTTAGCGTCCCAACTTTCGGCATGTCTTGTTACCACAATGCCCTGGAAACCGACTATGGAGCCTCTTGTACGGGCACCTACGAAGCCTATGGCACGATCTGGGGACCAGGTTATTCGCTTGCGCCACTGCCGAACCTATCCGCAAATTACTGTGCCGGATTCCTGGGCGAGATCACGGTCGAGGGTTCGGGCATCGCCCGTGACGGTACGCTGATCCAGTACAACCCCCCAACAGGGATTTATACAGTAGTGACGCAGATAACTGGAGCCACCGGGCCCGTCATAGCGGGGCAAACAGTGGCCCGAGATCCCAATATCATTCCGAGGAGCGGCACTTGGACGGTGCAGCTTGACGGGGGAGGGAACCTGCTGGCGACCGATGTTGGCGGGGACATCAAGGGATATCGGCTCGATCTTTTCAACGGCACCGGGACGGCGGCGTGCGCCTCCTTCACGAACCCCATCTTGGTCGGCGCCTGTTCGCCGGGGAACTCGACATGTCCAGGGAGCACTATCCAGCAATGAAACAATCAATCGCACAAACCACTCTTCTCTTTGTCGCCGCTCTCGCCTCGGGACCGTTATGCCGGGCTCAGCAGGCCAGGATAGCCCTGCTGAAAGGGGAAGACCTTCTCCTTACCGACATGGATGGCACGACTGCAATTGTACTTCGGTCCGACCCTCGACCTAAGAGCATGCTCCGATGGCTGCCGGGCGGTCGCCAACTCTCGTACGTGGTAAGGGATCCTGGTGGCGCCAAAGCAAGGCTTGTCGTGGTAGATCTGGCAGGCGAGGTGGTAAGGGAGGTTGCCATCCGGCCGCCGAATCCGTCCCTGGGCGGCTTTCGATTCGTGGAGGAATTGTCGTGGGTCTCGACGACCAAGGTGCGGGTTGGGGGCAGCTACAACCCGTACAACTGCGAGCGAGTCGACATAGACGCCGAGACTGGGCGGGAATCGAACTGGCAGATTGGTGAGTGCGGCTCGCTGGTTACGTCACCCGACGGCAAGCACTTCGCCGAGCTTGGGCTAAGCGGTCCACAGCCAGAGGCGGAGAAAGACAACACGGTGGAGATCGACTGCCGGGGCCCTCGCTGCCAGTTAGGCGGCGTCGCGTACCGCGGGGGCGGATTTCCAATCAAGGTGTTGGCGGGGCCGATGTGGTTGACGGATAGTTCCGCGGTGGGGGTAGTCGAGAAGCGCTTGGCATCGGGTGAAACCGCAGTAACGCTCCTCTCTGTCGGTGGGGTCGTACGCACGGTCCCTGTTCCCGAGGCCGTCGCCGATCATCCATCTCTCGTGGCGCTGGGCTCGGCGGTGGTGGTCGGCGAGGGGCCTGACCGGCTGCTTATCGACCGCGACGGAACTGCGCCAAGTCCCCCGGCTCCCGACGTGATAGAGCAAATCGAGAGGCTGCGGATGGTGATCGCGCATTCGACTTCCGTCTCGAACCAAACCCAGCAGCTAATGAAGAGATTGGGAGCCCGTGAGGCAGTCGCAGCGCAGGTCGAATGATGCACGGCGGATCCGAAATGGAAGCCTCGAATGCGGATCCGCTTCCTCCCCATCGAGGCGAAGCCCTTACGGGGATGCGATTCGTGGAGAGCTCAAGTGGCTCTCGGACTCGCGCCTCACACTTGCCGGCAGTTTGAACGGGAGCGCCTGACCAGATCGCTCACCGAGCCGCGCCCCTGCCCTACCGCGCTCATGCAAACGGCGATCAGCGCGACATGGCAGCGCGCCGCCCCGTTACCCACCCACGGGAGCAGCTTCGGCGATCTGCCGCTCGACTGCCTGGAACTTCTCGAAGTTCTTATTGAAGCGGGCGCTCAAATCGCGAGCGGCCAAGTCGTACGCCGCCTTATCGGCCCACATCCCGCGGGCATCCAGGAACTCTGCGGGAACTCCCGGGCACTCCGTCGGAACAGCCACTTTAAACACGGGATGTGTGACCGTGGGAACGTCGCGCAGCAGCGCGCCTGAGAGCGCGGCGTTCAGCATGGCGCGCGTGTATCGCAGCTTCATGCGCTCGCCCACGCCGTAGGCTCCACCCACCCAACCGGTATTCACCAGCCAGCAGGCCGACCCGTACCGCCGCAGCCGTTCGCCCAAGAGGGCGGCGTAGGCCGACGCGGGGCGGGGAAGGAACGGCGCCCCGAAGCAGGCGCTGAAGGTGGCCTGCGGGTCTTTGCTCAAGCCGCGTTCCGTGCCGGCCACCTTGGCGGTGTATCCGCTGAGGAAGTGATACATGGCCTGCTCGGGCGTCAGCCGGGAAATCGGCGGCAAAACGCCGAACGCATCGGCGGTGAGGAAGATCACGTTGGACGGAGTCTCGCCGACGCTGGGAATCAGGGCGTTCTCGATGTATTCCAACGGATATGCCGCGCGGGTATTCTCGGTGATCTCTTCGGAATCGAAATCCAGCGCGCGCGTGTCGGCGTCCATCTCCACGTTTTCGAGAACGGTGCCGAAGCGAATGGCGTTCCAGATCTGCGGCTCCTGGGCTTGCGAGAGGCGTATGCATTTGGCGTAGCAGCCGCCTTCAAAATTGAAAACGCCGCGATCGCTCCAGCCATGCTCGTCGTCGCCGATCAGCCGGCGAAGCGGATCGGCGGAGAGCGTCGTCTTGCCGGTGCCGGAGAGACCGAAGAACAAGGCCACATCGCCGGCTTCGCCCCGGTTCGCCGAGCAATGCATGGGAAATACGCCGCGTTCCGGCAGCAGGTAGTTCATGATCGTGAAGGCGGATTTCTTCATCTCGCCGGCATATTGCGTGCCGCAGATGAGGACCACCTTCTTCTTGAAATCGATCACGATGCAGGTTTCCGAATTGGTTCCGTCGGTGGCCGGATCGGCCTGCAGGTCCGGGGCGAAGAAAATCGTGAACTGCGGCCGGTGGTCTTCGGGATCGCTCACGCCGGGACGGATGAACAGCTGGAGGGCGAACAAGCTATGCCACGCATATTGACTGATCACGCGCAGCGGGAGGGCGTACTCCGGATCGGCCCCGACAAGGCAGTCCTGAACGAAGACGTCGCGTCCGTGCCAGAAGGTCTGCATGCGGGCATAAAGACGATCGAACTGAGCCTCGGACATGGGCTGGTTCACGCTGCCCCACTGAACGGTGGAGTCGGTGATCTCGTCTTTGACGATGAATTTGTCCTCGGGCGACCTCCCGGTGAACTGTCCGGTGCGGACCACCAGCGAGCCGCCGCTCGAGAGGTGTCCTTCGCGCCGTTCGATGGCTTGTTCCACCAGCCGTGCGGCGCTCAGGTTCCAATAGGCCGCGTTGATATGGCGAATCCCGTGGTCTTCGAGTACCGATTCGGCGGCGCGGATGGCGTTAGCTATATGGCTTGGCTGGCTTGGCATTATTACCCCAAACTGGGAGTCTACTTATCGTAATATGGTCTCATGAAACGGCTTCTCGGGGCAGTCGGGCTGGGGACGGTGTGGCTGTCGCAGTGCGTGTCAGCCCAGGTAATCGAACTCCAGGCCAACGGGATGACGTACCAGACGCTCACCAAGTCGGGTGTGACCGTGATGTTCAACCACCTGCCCGGGAATTTGCACCAGTACACGATCTTGCAAGTCGCGGTTTCCAATGGTTCGCAGGGGCCATACATCATCCGGCCAGAGGATTTCACCTTCGAGCGGGCGGGTGGAGAGAAGGTCCGCGCCGTTCCGGCGAGAACCGTGATCGACATGCTGCGGCAAAAGGGCAATGGCAACGACGCCATCAAGCTGGTCACCACGTATGAAAACGCCATTTACGGCAGTCCGCACCCGCAAGCTCTCAAGGGGTGGGAAGGGCGGCGGCAAGCGGCGATCGCGGCCGCGGGCAATAAGGTAACGACGTCTTTGCTTGCCAGTGCGCTGGCGCTGGTGCAGACGAAACTCGGGGTCGGCGACACTACCGACGGCGCGGTCTTCTTCCCCACCGACGGCAAGCCTTTGGGCGCGGGCCGGCTGGTGGTCCGCACCAACACCGATACGTTCGAATTCAATGCGGAAGCGAACTGAGGGAAAGCGTGCGTTACCGAGCCGCGCGCGTGAGCAAGCGGTTGCGGGCAGCGTAGAATCCAGTCTTGAAACAGCATCCCTCAATGAGCCGCGGCCGCCAGGGAGCGGTGCCTTTTTCTTCAGGCTGCGCCATGCTGTGACCGCTCCCTCACGGTCGCGGCTCGGTAGAGAACTTATTTCAGTGGGTAACCGCGCGTCAGCCGGAACGTCCGCGACCAACGCGTCTTGGTAAAGAAGTGCGCCACCACATCGACAATGTGGTCGATCCCGATATTCCCGTTGGTCAGATCGGCCGTCGGCGCGTCGTACGACCAGTAAATGACTACCGGCGTTCCCACGATGTTCTCGCGCGGTACGAACCCCCAATAGCGGCTGTCGGAGGAATCGTCGCGGTTGTCGCCCATGGCGAAAATCGCCCCCGGGGGCACCACCAGCTCGCCGTTCACTACGTGATTTTCGAGCATGTCGATCGCCGGCTGCTGCAGCGGCGAATTGGGCGGCCCGGGGAAGTTGTCGCGGTAGGAGTCGATCATGGTGGAGGAGTGAACCGCGTACGGCTCGTCCACGGGATGGCCGTTGAGCCACAATTGCTTGTTCACCAGCTTGATGCGGTCGCCGGGGACGCCGACGGCGCGCTTCACGTAGTCCTCTTTGATGTCCAGCGGATAGCGGAAAACGATGATATCGCCACGGCGAACGTCGCGATAAGGAAGGAAAGTGCGGGATACAGGCCCCGACGGGGCGTAAGTGAGTTTATCCACCAAAACGTGATCGCCAATCAGCAGCGTGCCGACCATGGATGCGCTGGGAATAACGAAAGCCTGCACCAGGCTGGTGGTGGCGAAGAGCAGCAGAACGATGGTGACGGTCCATTCCCCGATGAATCCGCGGTTCACCTCGCGCGACATTTCCTTGTAGCGAATCCACAGGGCGCGCATTCTACTTGTCTCGGTAGTTTCCACAGCAGCCATTGTAGCGAATGAGCGCGATTGCTTTCGCAAAGCCCTTGACCTGGCGGCACGTAAATGCCGAGAATTACCGCAAGGGAGGGAACGTCCTTATGCCGCTGCGGAGACTGACCCTGGCGCTGCCCTTGGCCTGCATGATCGCGGCGGCGCTGGAGCGGCTCACGTTCGAGGCGGCGTCGGTAAAGCCGGTAGAACCGGGCGGCGGGGGTGGCGGGGGCGCCGGGACGGCCGTGCGCAAAAAGGCGCCTGGGCTCGGTTCGCGAAGGTACGAAGCGCCCACCGGCGGACCCGGCACCACCGATCCCGGCCGCATTCACTAGCCCATGGTCACGGTGCGCTTCGTTCTGACCAAGGCGTATGGCGTGAACGATTATCAAATCGTAGGACCGGACTGGCTCGACCGCGACCGCTTCGACATCGACGCCACCATGCCCGCCGGTACCACGATGGCGCAATTCCGGACGATGCTGCAAAACCTGCTGGTCGACCGCTTCAAAATGGAGTTCCACAAGGAGACGCGCGAGTTCTCGGGCTTCTCTCTTGTGGTCGGCAAAGGCGGCCCGAAGCTGAAGGAATCGAGAGATTCGTCCGCCCCCAAGGACGACGGTGCCCCGGACCCTCCGCTCAAGCCCGGCCCGGACGGCTTCTTCCCACCGCCCGACCGCCCCGGCATGTTCCTCCAGGTCACCGGGATGCCCGGAACTGCCGACGCACGCGAAAGCTTCCGGCTGTTCACCATGCCGATGCTGGCGACCGTTCTGCAGAAGCAGATGAAGCGCCCGGTGGCCGATGAGACCGGCCTCACCGCGAAATACGATTTCGTCCTGAACTTTTCGTCGCAGGGCCTCGATCTCGGAAACGGCCGGATCGCCGTCAGCAGGGGTGACGGCGACCCGCCTCACCAACCGGACATCGCCGGCGCCCTGCAATCGCAGATCGGACTCAAACTCGAGCCGAAGAAGGCCTCGCAGGAAGTGGTAGTCATCGACCGCATGGAAAAAACGCCGAGGGAGAATTAGCAGGGATAGGGCAGGCTGGCGTCGTTCTTAGGTCTTGCGGCCGGCAGTAGCCGCATCGGCAGGTGCGGACGCGCGAATTTTGTCGTACACCTGATCGAGCATCCAGCGTTGAATCACGCTGCGGACCTCAGGGTTTTCGAAGAAGATACCCCCGCCAATGCTTTCACGATCTCGTCCTGCAACTGCCGAATTTCCGCTTCGATCTCTTCCAGTGGACGTGGCGGCACGTACTTATAGAAGTGCCGCGTGAACGGGAGTTCGTAACCGACCTTCGTCTTATCCTCATCTATCCAGGCGTCCGGGACGTGCGGCTTGACCTCGCGATCGAAGTATTCATGGATGTCCTCTTTGAGCGGGACGCTTTCGGTATCGCGGAGCTCGGGATCGGGCTCGGGATTACCGTCACCGTCCAGACAGATCTCGGCCGTCTCATGGCGCTCGCTCAGCGCAGCCAGAACAGCCTTGCGGACCGGCGCAGGAATTCGAAGGTCGTTCTTCGCAAAAGCTCGATCGAGATCGGCTTCGAACACGGCGCGACTCTTCCACACCATCCCGCCTGGCATCGCCTCCAGCGCAACGATCAGATCCTTTTGCAATTGCAGCGCCGCCTCGACCTCGGCGGCGCCCTCCTTGCCCTTCTTCTTGGAAGTCGCAAGGCCCTCGAACGCCTTCGTCACCTTCAGCGCTTCAATGCGTTCCGGCGTGACGGCAAAACTCAACCGCAAGGGCCGCTCCACGGTGATCTTGCGGAAACCGAAATCCTCATTGTCGAAAATCTTGCAATACTCGCCTTCCTGGAACCCACCGTAGATCCAGGTGATTTCCTCAACCTGATCGGGGTCGCCGATCTCATTGCGCTTGTTGCCGAGACTCTTGCGCATCTTGCGATAGAAGTCCACCGCGTTGATCAATTGGATCTTGCCCTTGCGCTCGCGGACCTTGCGATTGGTGACGATCCATATGTACGTACTGATGCCGGTGTTGTAGAAGAGCTGGTCGGGCAGAGCCACGATAGCCTCCAGCCAATCGTTCTCGATGATCCAGCGGCGGATTTCGCTCTCGCCGGAACCGGCATCGCCGGTAAACAAAGGCGATCCGTTGAAGACGATTCCGATCCTCGAGCCCTGCCGGTCCTTGTGGGCGTAGGGCTGCATCTTGGAGATCATGTGCTGCAGGAACAGGAACGATCCGTCGTTGATGCGAGGATAGCCGGCGCCGAAGCGGCCGTCATAAGCCTGGTCGTCATGCTCATTGACTACGGTGTCCTTTTCCGGCTCCCACTTCACGCCGAAAGGCGGGTTCGCGAGCATGTAATGGAATTTGTGGTCGGGGAGGTAGTCTTCGGTCTTGCCGTCGCCAATGGTGTCGCCGAACTTCATGTTGTCGAGCGATTGCCCCTTGATCAACATGTCGGCGCAGCAAATGGCGTAAGCTTCGGGATTGTAGTCCTGCCCGAAGAGAATCAGCTGGGCGTCGGGGTTCAGGCGGTGCAGATGTTCCGAGGAGACGGTGAGCATTCCGCCGGTCCCGCATGTGGGGTCGTAGAGCGTGCGGATGATGCCCTTCTGCGTGAGGATGTCATCGTCGGGGTCGAACAGGATGTTGACCATCAGCTTGATGACTTCGCGAGGGGTGAAATGGTCGCCGGCCTCTTCGTTGGCGGCTTCGTTGAATTTGCGGACCAGTTCCTCGAACACCAGGCCCATCTGGTGGTTGGGAACAGCCTCGGGGTGCAGGTCGACGGCGGCGAATTTGGAAACGATCAGGAAAAGGCGGTTGGCGTTCTCCAGCTTGGCGACGTGATCCTCGAAGCCGAAGTACTCGAAAATGGCGCGTACGTTGGGAGAGAAACTGCGGATATATTTCAGTAAGTTGGGGGCGATGTTGTTCGAATCGCCCTTGAGTCGCTCGAAGTCCAGCTTGCTGGTGTTGTAAAAGCCCTGCCGGGCGGCTTTGCGCAGAAGCGCATCGGCAGCCTTGTTGTTCCATTTCTTCTGGGTTTCCAGTACCTGGTGTTTTGTTGGTTCCAGGACACAGTCCAGGCGGCGAAGGACGGTCATGGGGAGCATCACCTTGCGGTACTCGGGCGGGCGATAGGGGCCTCGAAGGGTGTCGGCGATGTCCCAGATGAGGTTAACTTTGTCGCCGAAATGATTCATGGAAGCCTGTTCTCCACCGGAAGAATTGTGAGCTTTCATGTTAACGCCCGATGGCTCGAATTGCAGGCCGGTAGCCAGGCGAAAAACGAGTCGCGGAAAATTTTCGACTCTATTTGCTTTCCCCTCACCGCCGCATCCCGTCCGGCGCGGGAACTCTACCGGCGCCCATGCTAGAGCTGATGACGAAGAACCCTATATGCCGATCCCCCGACACCCTTGCAAACCGAATCGAGAAGAAAATGCAAAACGAACCCATCGTTTGTTGCCCATGTCGAACAAAACACAACCCCGCTTCGTGGGCGGCAACCCGAAACGAAGCCAACGAAGCCACGGACGAACCCACACCCGAGTCCCTATTCGTTCGAGTTTTCGGCACGATTTTTCCGCCTCTGATACAATCGCCAACAGAGGGGGCATGCTTGTCTAGAACCAGTCAGGATTTACCCCGTACCCTGGGTGCACTTCGTCAAAGTTCCTTCCCGGAATCGCGCCTTGCCAGCCGAACCGTGAAGGACGAACTTCGCGCCAATCTCATCTGCAAAATTCAACGCGGCGAGGAACTCTTCCCCGGCATTCTCGGGTTCGAAGACACCGTGGTGCCGCAGGTCATCAACGCGGTACTCTCCCGCCATAACTTCATTCTGCTGGGACTGCGCGGACAGGCCAAGACGCGGCTCGTCCGCATGCTGACCACCTTGCTCGACGAGACCACACCGTACCTCGAAGGCTGCGAGATCCACGACAATCCCTACCGGCCGATCTGCCGGCGCTGCCGTGACCTGGTGGCAGAAATGGGCGACGACGCGCCCATCGGTTGGCTCACGCGCGACCACCGCTACGTGGAGAAGCTGGCGACGCCGGACGTCACCATCGCCGACATGATCGGCGATATCGACCCGATCAAGGCGGCGCGCCGCGGGCAGGATATCTCCGACGAACTCACCGTCCACTACGGACTGCTTCCGCGCGCCAATCGCGGCATCTTCGCTATCAATGAACTGCCGGATCTCGCCGGTAAGATCCAGGTGGGACTGTTCAACATCATGCAGGAAGGCGACGTGCAGATTAAGGGATATCCGGTGCGCCTGCCGCTCGACCTGATGCTGGTGTTCACCGCCAACCCGGAGGACTATACGGCGCGCGGCAAGATCATCACGCCGCTCAAGGACCGCATCGGCAGCGAAATTCGGACGCATTATCCCGCCGCGGTGGAGCAGGGCATCGCCATCACCGCGCAGGAGGCGTGGCTCGACCGGCCTTCGCCCATCGAACTGCGCGTCCCCGATTACATTCGCGAGGCCGTGGAACAGCTGGCCTTCGTGGCGCGCGACGATAAGCGCGTCGACAAGCGCTCCGGCGTCTCCCAGCGGCTGCCCATCTCGGTGCTGGAAAACGTGTGCTCCAACGCCGAGCGCCGCGCGCTGAAAAACCACGAGAGTGTCGCCGTGCCGCGCGTGCTGGATATCTACTCCGCGCTGCCGGCGATGACCGGCAAACTAGAGCTGGAATACGAAGGCGAGTTGAAGGGCGGCGACGCCGTGGCGCAGGAGTTGATCCGCGTGGCGGTGGGCAAGGTGTACAACCACTACTTCGAAGGGTCGAACATGGCGCAGATCGTGCAGTGGTTCGATCTGGGCGGTTCGCTCAAGCTCGATGAGGGCGTGGATGCGGCCACCATGGTGAAGCAGCTCGGCGGGATTCAGGGGCTGATGGAGAAGACGAAGGCGCTGGGGTTATCCTCGAACGAACCGGATGCGGTGCGCGCGTCAGCCGCGGAGTTCGTGCTCGAAGGCCTGCACGCTCATCGGCGGATCAGCCGCAGCGAAGAGCGCGGCTATGCGGCGGAAGAGAAGAAGCGCGAGGGCAACCGCGAAGAGGCGAAGCCGGAACGGCCGAATTTCCGGAGGCAGTACAACTGATGAGCGCAAGAATGATCTAGCCGCCGATAAACGCCGATGAACGCAGATGAAAACAAGAATTCTTATCGGCGTTCATCGGCGTTTATCGGCGGCTGAATTGGTTTTGTAGAGGGGTGCTGCTAATGAAAGCTGTTCGCTACTCTCGCTACACCGGTGAAGACCTCGGCATCGACGCCGAGGATCTTCTCAAAGCGCTGGCCGATTTCCTCTTGGGGAGCGGCTTCAACAATCCTTACATGTCGTTCAGCGAGCTCAACGAGCACACCCTCGAAGAGCTCAAGAACGCTATCCAGCGCGCGCTCGAACAAGGCAACATGTTCGATAACGATGCCCTCCAGGAAATGATGGAGCGCATGCAGAACATGAGTTCGGAGCAGATGGACCAACTGCTCGACCGGCTGGTGCAGAAGCTAATCGACGAAGGCCACCTCACCGTGGAAGAGCCTGCCGACCAGCAGGCTGCCGACGCGGGCGAAGGCCGCGATTCCAAAGCGCGCTTCGAAATCACCGACAAGTCGCTCGATTTTCTGGGCTTCAAAACGCTCAAGGACCTGCTGGGATCGCTCGGCAAATCGAGCTTCGGCCGCCACGATACGCGCGACCTCGCTACCGGCGTGGAGGCATCGGGATCGTCCAAAGCCTACGAGTTCGGCGATACCATGAATCTCGATATCGGCGAGACGCTCTTTTCCGCCGTCCGCCGCGAGGGCGCCAAAGTCCCGCTCAATCTCGAGTACAGCGATCTCCACGTTCACCAGTGCGAGTATCAGAGCTCCTGCGCCACGGTATTGATGCTCGATTGCAGCCACAGCATGATTCTCTATGGCGAGGACCGCTTCACGCCCGCCAAGAGGGTCGCGCTGGCGCTGGCCCACCTGATTCGCACGCAATATCCCGGCGATAGCCTGCGCTGCGTGCTGTTCCACGATTCAGCCGAGGAACTGGCCATCAGCCAGTTGGCGCGCGTGCAGGTGGGGCCCTACTATACCAACACCCGCGACGGCCTGATCCTGGCGCAGAAGCTGCTCATGCAGGAACGTAAGGACATGCGCCAGATCGTGATGATCACCGACGGCAAGCCGAGTTGCCTGACGCTGGAAGACGGACGCGTCTACAAGAACGCGTTCGGACTCGATCCGCTGGTGATCAGCAAAACGCTGGAAGAGGTCAATCGGTGCAAGAAGAAGGGCATCCTGATCAACACCTTTATGCTCGCCAGCGATTACGGCCTGGTCAACTTCGTCCAGAAGGTGACCGAAATGTGCCGCGGGAAGGCGTACTTCACCACCCCTTACACTCTCGGCCAATATCTGCTAATGGACTATATGAATCGCAAGACCAAAACGATTCACTGAGACCACGGCGGTACGATCCCGTTCATGCGCGCATATGCCACTAGCTGGCCCATGTGCTCGTTGGCATGGACGATGATTCGCAGGTACATGCCCTCGACGGTGGCATCTCTGCCTTCAACTTTGACTCGCCGCACGAGATCTGCCGGTTTTACGGCGGCGTGAGCGGTCTTGACGGCGTCCAGCGAGCGCTTCAGCCAGTTCACCACGTCCGCTTTCGCAGTGACGGTCTTTTCCAGGTCCGGCGATGTCATGTCCGCCGGCATTTTCGGGCCCGTGACGCTCAGCAGGTAGAAGTTCGCCATGGCAAGGTGCATGAAAACCTCGCTGGTGGACCGCACACCCGGGCCGGGGCGCCACGCGTATGTGGCGGCAGGGATCGCTTCGGCCAGGGCGACGAGCTGTCGCGAAACATGGCCCCATTCCCCGTCGTATCCCTGCCAGAGTCCTTCCAGCGGATCTTGCTGAGCGGGTAGGACCGCCGCGCTGCAAACCAGAGCCAGCAATAGTGCTTTCATGAGGGTTTCCCTTCTCCTGGAGATTATCATGGAGCGTTGCGCCGTCATGGAGCTGTCATCCGGTTATAATCCCTGTTTGGCACCGAAAACCGCATTTCTTTTCCCCGGCCAGGGGTCGCAGTTTGCCGGTATGGGCAAGGCCCTGGCAGAGACCTTCCCGGCGGCACGCCGCGTCTTCGAGGAAGCCGACGAAACCCTCGGCTTCGCGCTCTCACGCCTCTGTTTTGAAGGCCCGGACGACCAGCTGAAACTCACCGAGAACACGCAGCCGGCGCTGCTCACCGTCTCCGTGGCGGCCTTCGCCGTCCTCCTGGAGAAAGGCTTGAGCCCTGATCTCGTGGCCGGCCACAGTCTGGGCGAATACTCGGCGCTGGTAGCGGCCGGTAGCCTGAAATTCGCCGACGCCGTGAAGCTGGTGCGCAATCGCGGCCGCTACATGCAGGAGGCTGTCCCGGCGGGAGTCGGAGCCATGGCCGCGATCCTCAAGCTTCCCGAAGGCAAACTGGAAGCGGTGCTGCGACACGCCGCGCAAGGCGAGACCGTCAGCGCCGCCAACCTCAATACGCCTGAGCAGGTGGTGATAGCCGGGCACGCCGGCGCCGTGGGCCGCGCCATCGAGCTGGCCAAGGCGGCGGGCGCGCGCCGCGCCGTGCTGTTACCGGTGAGCGCGCCCTTCCATTGCGCCCTCATGAAGCGGGCGCAGGCGCGCTTGCGCGCCGACCTCGACGCGGCTGAATTCCGCGAGCTGACGTACCCACTCGTGAACAATTGGCAGGCCGCCGAGGTCCGGACCGGTGCGGAAGCGCGCGAGGGTCTCTACCAGCAGGTGCCGAATCCGGTTCGCTGGGTGGAATCCGTCCGATATTTGGCCGCCCAAGGGATTGTCCGCTGCGTGGAAGTGGGTGCCGGAGGAGTGCTGACCGGGTTGCTGAAGGGCATTGACCCGTCGTTAGCCGGGCTGCGTTTCGGAGAGCCGGGGGAACTGGCCGCGGTGGCAGGATAAGAAGGATAAGAAGACGTGCCAAAAGCCTAAGAATTACCCATAAGAATTCGGCAATTGTGTGAATCTCGGCGTAGAATAGGAAAAAGGCGGCAAAAGGCCTCGATCGTGGAAAACGGATCAGAACCCGTGAGGCGGTGTCCGAGGTGTTTCGGACGGGACGTGCGTCCTTCCCGAAAAAGCGGTTTCCTCGACTCCCTCATGGGAAAATTTCGCCGGACGCCGTTCCGCTGCCGCGGGTGCAATAACCGCTTCTTTGTTTATATTCCGGAACACTTGGAACCGGTCGCTGAGAGCCCGGAAAGGGAAACCGATCCGGACGTGGCTAAACCCGCCGGACCTTAATGCCAGCCTCGCTGAAAAGCACTTCCGTCATCCCAAAATGTTGGTTGTAATACTCGCTGGAGTATAGCCCCATCCGCTCGGCCGAAACCACCACCTGCACGATTCCCGCCTGCACGATGGCGCGGGCGCAATCCATGCACGGCATGATCTCCACGTAGATGGTGCAGCCCTCGGTGGCGGTGCCGGCGCGCGCGGCATTGCAAATGGCGTTGCGTTCGGAATGTTCGATCCACAGGTATTTGGTGGGGCGAACCAGCCGCTCCGGGACATCGTCGCGGATGCCTCGCGGGAAGGAGTTATAGCCGGTAGTCCGGATTTCATGGTTTGGTCCCACTACCACACAGCCAATTTGTGTGTTCGGATCCTTACTGCGGCTCGCCACCACCTGGCAAATCTGCAGATAATATTGGTCCCAACCGGGTATATCTCGCATGCTTTCCATAAATGTAACAGGTTCCCAGCGGGCAATTGAAACTTTATGGCAGGAAGGACTTGCATTTCTTGCCGCTTTCAGGCAAGCTGAGAGGTTTTCCCGTTTCGATTCTCCCATGCTGGAACGCGTGCTGTACCACGACCACTGTTTTGACGGCGCGGCCTCTGCCGCGTACTTCAGTCGCTTTATCGCGGGGGCAGTTCACCCGGATGCGGAGTTCCGCTATACCGGGATGGCGCACAAAGCGTCTCAATTGTTCGACCCCGGGCTGTTCGATGGCGATGAAAATGCCATCGTAGATTTCAAATATTCGAGCGATCCGCGGCTTACCTGGTGGTTCGATCACCACCAGAGCGCCTTTCTAAGTGCCGAGGATGCCGAGCACTTTCGCCGCGATAGCAGCGGCCGTAAGCTGTACGACCCGGCTTACAAATCCTGCACGTCGTTCATCAGCACCGTGGCTTGTGAGCGCTGGGGCTTCCGCGCGCCCGACCTGGACGACCTGGTCAAATGGTCCCTGATAATCGACGGCGCGCAATATCCCGATGCCCGCACGGCCGTGGAGCTGGGCGCTCCGGCCATGAAGCTGACCCTGGTGATCGAAGCGGTGAAAGGCTCCGACATCGTGCACAAAGTGATCGGCTGGATGCAGCGGCGGCAGCTCGCGGAAATCATCGATGAGCCGGAGGTCCAGGCGCTTTATGCGCCTCTGTATAAGCGTCATCTGGAGATCAAGGACATCATCCAGGGGCGGGCTACCCAAGCGGACGGCGTGGTGTTCTTCGATCTCGCGGGCTACGACGTGGAAGGCTACAACAAGTTCATCCCCTACTACTTGTTTCCGGACTCCGTCTACACCGTGTCGGTAACTCCATCGAGCTTCCGCACCAAGATTTCCGTGGGCTCCAACCCATGGACCAAAGAGGAGCTCAAACATAATTTGGCGACGATCTGCGAGCGGTACGGCGGCGGCGGACATGCACGGGTGGGCGCGATTAGCTTGAGTCCCGGGGAACTCGACCGGGCGCGGGAAATCGCCGCGGAAATCGTGGCGGAATTGAAAACGTAGAGGCGAGCTCCGCTCGCTTGGACAAGCTGAAGCTTATCCCACAAAATCCCCGGTCTTTCCGATGTGGGGTAAGCTTTAGCTTAGCTTTAGCTTGCCCAGCCGAGCGACAGCTCGGCCTGCGATGTTCTTCAACCGAGCGGTTTCTCAGTAGCCGTTTTCGCGGAGCTTTTCCACGGTGATCGGCGTCCTGAGATCCAACTTCGCCAGCAGTTTCTCCACGTGCTTGGCCAACACATCGCACTCCAGATTGACGCGCGCGCCCGGGCGGTAGCCGTCGAGAGTCGTATTGCGGTAGGTGTGCGGAATGACGGTCACCGAGAGCACGTCCGATTCCAGTGCCGCGATGGTCAGACTGATGCCATCGATGGCGATCGACCCTTTGTAGACCAGAAACCGGTCGATCTCCGCCGGCACGCGAATGCGCAGCCACCAATTCTCATCGCCCAACGATTCGAGCGAGAGAAACTCGCCGGTGGCGTCGACGTGGCCTTGCACGATGTGGCCGCTCAAGCGCCCCGAAGGTGACAGTGGGCGCTCCAGATTGACGCGCGAACCGGGCCGCAGATCGCCCAGATTACTGCGGCGCAATGTCTCGGGAGCGAGGTCGGCCGAAAAGGAGTCGGGCCGCAACTCGACAGCGGTGAGGCACACGCCGTTCACGGCGATGCTCGCGCCCTCCGTCATGTCCGGCATTACCGTCACGCAGCGGACCTTCAGCCGGGCGCCCGCTGTGCGCGACTGCATGGCATCGACCGTGCCTGCTTCTTCAATGATCCCGGTGAACATCGATGTATCCCTCTACCGCGAACTCGTCGGGTGGAATGGAGTGGATCGTGACTTTGTGAATGCGAATCGCGTCGGCGCGCCGCCGCCTGCCGATGCCGCCTGCCAGGGGCAGCGCCTCCAGGCCGCCGAGAATCTTGGTGCCGTAGTAAAAGAAAATGCGATCCACGCAGCCCGATTCGAGCGCCGTCCAGTTCACCTTGCTGCCGGCCTCGATCATCAGCGAAAGGTATTGCTTGCGGCCCAGCCACTCGACGATGCCGCGCAGGTCGGCGCGTCCGCCCGGGCCGTCCAGCACCAGCACCTGGATGCCGCGATCGGCCAGAAGCCGGCGCCGCTCCGCGGAAGATGCGGAGGTGGTGACGATGATCAGATCGCCCTGCGCGCCGCGCACCATTTGCGAATCGAGAGGAATGCGCAGTTGCGAATCCAGCACGATGCGCAAAAGCGGCCGGCAACGGGGAAGACCGGACCGGTCGGTAAGCGCGGGATCGTCGGCCAGAACCGTGCCGATGCCCGTGAGAATCGCGTCGTGGTCGTGCCGGAGTTGTTGCACGTGGGCGCGTGCCCGCGTGCTGGTAATCCAGCCGCGATTGTCGTCGGGCGCGGAGATTTTGCCGTCCAGCGTGATGGCGGTCTTCAAAGTCACCAGCGGCCGCCCAAAGCGCATGTAGTGGAGGAACGGCTCGTTCAGCTTCTCCGCTTCCTCGGCAAACTCGGAGGCCATCTCGATTTCGATGCCGGCTTGCAGCAACTCGCGAAATCCCGTGCCGGCCACGCGCGGATTCGGGTCGGCGACGGGCGCTATCACGCGCGCCACGCCGGCGCGAATCAGGGCCGCGGTGCACGGCGGCGTGCGCCCCTGGTGCGAGCAGGGTTCCAGATTGACGTACAAGGTGGCGCCGCGCGCGCGTTCACCCGCCTGCGCCAGGGCGATAATCTCCGCGTGGTGCATGCCGGCGTAGGTGTGAAAACCGCGGCCCACTACTTCGCCATCGCGCACCAGCACCGCGCCCACCATCGGGTTGGGACTGGCCAGGGACCGTCCCTTGCGGGCCAGATCGAGCGCCTCGCGCATGAATTCGGGGTTCATTTTTCGAACAGCGATTGGATGAATTTTTCGGCGTCGAACGGCAGCAGGTCTTCCACTTTTTCGCCCACTCCCACGTAGCGGATGGGCAGATTGAGTTCGCGTGCGATGGCGACCACGATGCCGCCCTTCGCCGTGCCGTCCAATTTCGTCAATACGATGCCGGTGACGCCAGCGGTCTCGGTGAATTTCCGCGCCTGCTCCAGGCCATTCTGGCCGGTGGTGGCATCCAGCACCAGCAGCACTTCGTGGGGCGCGCCGGGGATCACCTTGCGCGCGGTGCGGCTCATCTTTTGCAGCTCGGCCATGAGATTGTCTTTGGTCTGCAAGCGGCCGGCGGTGTCCACCAGGACGTAATCGATTTTGCGGGCTTTGGCGGCCTGCACGGCATCGAAAAGCACCGCGCTGGGGTCGCTGCCGGGGCCTTGCCGCACTACTTGGATGCCGGTGCGCTGTCCCCAGACTTCGAGCTGGTCGATGGCGGCGGCGCGGAACGTGTCGGCGGCGCAGAGCAGGACGGAGCGCTGCTCGTTTTTGAAGCGCTGCCCCAGTTTTCCGACGGTTGTGGTCTTCCCCGAGCCGTTGACGCCGACCAACAGGACAACGGCTGGTGGTTCCGTCACGCGCACCGGCGCACGTTCGCTGGCCGCCAGGATTTCCAGGAGCTGTTCGCGGATGAGTCCCCTTAATTCGGCAGCGTCGGCCAGCTGGTGGCGCTCCACTCGCTGGCGGATGCGCTCCAGGATCTCCTCGGTGGTGCGCACGCCGATATCGGCCGCGAGGAGCGTGCCTTCCAGCTCGTCCAGCAGATCGGCGTCGATTACCTTTTTGCCCTGGATGGCGTCTTCGAGAGCATTGACCAGCCCGGCGCGCGTCTTCTGCACGCCGCTCTTCAATTTCTCCAGAAGGGAAGGCTCTTGCTCGACGGAGCCGAAAAGCGTCTGAATCATTTTCACCTCATTTTAGCAGCTTCGGTTTTCGGGGCTTCGTGGGACATGCTTCAGCTTGTCAAGCGAGCGGAGCTCGCCCTTATCCGGTTTCCACGCCGCCCAACAGATTTCTCCGGCTTCGCCGCGGCGTGCCTGCGGGCACGAAGCGAAGAAACCCTCCCGGCTGCGTCGACTGGCTTGTTCCGACGCGGATGAAGGGGCGAGCTTCGCTCGCCGTGGCAAGCTAAAGCATGCCCCACGTCTGATGAAGCAGCACATCCGCGTCGGCGCGGCCGAACACCAGGGGAGGCTTGATTTTGATCACGTTGTGCCGCGGACCGTCGGTGCTCAGAAGCACTCCGCCCTCTTTCGTGCGGTCGACCAGGGCCGACGCCTCGGCGGCCGTAGCGTTCAGTTCGACGCCCAGAAACAGGCCGCAGCCGCGCACGTCGCCGATCAGCGGACTCCGTGTGGCCAGATCGCGCAGGCCGTCGAGCAAGTAATCACCCGTCGCTCGGGCGTTCTCCTGCAGGCCCTCGTCGCGGACGACGTCGAGGACGGCCAGGGCGGCCGCGCAGGAGACCGGGTTGCCGCCGAAGGTATTGAAATATTCCATGCCATTGGCGAACGAGTCGGCAATCGCGCGCGTGGTGGCCACCGCTCCCATGGGATGGCCGTTGGCGATGGGTTTACCCATGGTGACGATATCCGGCAGCGCGCCTTGCGTCTCGAACATCCAGAAATGCGAGCCGGCGCGGCCGAACCCGGTCTGCACTTCGTCGGCGACGCACACGCCCCCGGCCGAGCGCACGGCGGCGAACGCATCCGCCAGATATCCCGGCGGGAAAAAGATCTGGCCGCCGCAGCCCGAGGCCGATTCGGCGAAGAACGCTGCCGGCGGGCTCCTTCGCGCGGCGTCGGCGACGTGGGCAGCGTAGCGCGAGGCGGCGTCGGGTCCGCGGTACGGTCCGCGATAGGTGTCGGGCAGCGGCATAATTTCCACGTGGGCTGGCTTGCCGCGGCCGCCCTTGCCGTTGA
>Ga0182018_10002251_pt1 | contig 19829 bp, 18 predicted proteins | sample 812P2MmetaG_FD_120490 | JGI IMG/M metagenome (GOLD analysis project Ga0182018, IMG submission 120490) | Permafrost microbial communities from Stordalen Mire, Sweden - 812P2M metaG | ecosystem: Environmental > Terrestrial > Soil > Wetlands > Permafrost | place: Sweden: Stordalen | collected...
CAGGCGGCGCTCCTCGTCGAGCGCCGCGGCGGTCTGGGCCGATGCCAGCGGCATCAGGCCGGCGCTCAGCCCGAGGACCAGCACCGTGTGCCACTGCAACCCCTTGGCCCGGTGGAACGTCGTCAGGACCACCCGGTCGTGGTCGACCTCTTCGTTGTCGGGTTCCTCGTCGTGCTCGAGGTGACGGCGCCCCGCGCCGCCGCCGCGTACGTCACTGGCCGGACCCAGATCGGAACCGGCCACCTGGCACGGCACGTTTGCCGCCTCCATGGCCACCTGCACGGCCGCCAACTGGGCGTTCGTGCGGACCAGCACGGCGATGCTGGACCAGCGCCTCCCGGGTGCGCGTGACTGCTTGGCCCGCTGAGCGGCCCAGGCGGCCTCGTCGGCGTCGGTGGCGTGTGCGATGACCGTGGGCACGGGGCCGTCCACCCGGCTGCTCGAGGCGGCGTCGATCTCGCGCAACACGGCCTCGTCGGTCTCGCTCTCCCGCAGCACGGCGGTGGCGACCGCCACCACCTGAGGGGTGCAGCGGTGGTTCTCGTCCAGGCGGATCACCGTGGTCCCGCGCAGGATATCGGGCAGGCGGTAGAGGAGCGTCGGGTCCGCACCGTTGAACCCGTACACCGATTGGTTGGGGTCTCCCACCACGAAGAGATCGGGCTCGTCGGAGAGCAGCGCCGTCAACAGGCGGAACTGCGCCGGGTTGACGTCCTGCATCTCGTCGACGAAGAGGTGGCGGGTGCGCCAGCGCACCGCGTCGGCGAAGGCGGCGTCGCCCGCCAACGCGTCCGCACAGGCGATGATCAGGTCGTCGAAGTCAAGGAGGCGGCGGCGCACGCGCTCGGTCTCGTAGCGGGCGAAGACATCGGCGATCTGCCCGGCGCTGATGCCGCTCCGCCGCTTGGCCCGGTGCGCCTCCGCCTCGTAGCGGCCGGGCGGCACCAGCCGGGCCTTGGCCCATCCGATCTCACCGTCGAGCGCGCGCATCCGGCGCGGGTCGCTCGCCGCCACCTCGGCCAGCAGCCGGCGCCGGTCGGGCAGGAGCTGGGGTTCGGGTCGTCCCCGCTGGGCCCGGTGCTCGCGCAGCAGGCCGAGCGCGGTGTGATGGAAGGTCCCCGCTTTCACACCGGTCACCCCGAGCGACCACAGCCGGGTGCGGAGCTCTTCGGCCGCTTTGCGGCTGAAGGTGGTCACGAGGGCGCGGTCGGGCTCCATGGAGCCGTCACGGACCCGCCGGGCCACCCGCAGCGTGAGCACCCTGGTCTTCCCGGCGCCGGCGCCGGCCATGACGCAGAGGAGTGGCTCGTCGGACTCGATGGCGGCCCGCTGCGCCAGGGTGAGGCGGCTTGCCCCCGGGAGCGTCTCCCAGGCTTCGTTCTCGAACATGGTCACCACTGTGCTCACCGTACCGAACGGTTGCATCGGGGTCCGGGGGTCCGTCGCTTCGGTAGGGTGACCCGGCAGTTCGGACAGGTGAGAAGGGCGAGGTTGACCGCCATGGGCAGGAAGGAGCCGCAGGTGGCAGTGGGTGTGCCTGCCGGCGCGGGCGGGGCGGGCTGATTTTGCTCCGGACGTTTGCCGACGGGCACCTCTTCGGTTCGGTCACCGGGACCGGCGCGCCGCAGGTCCTCGCCCTGCACGGCTGGGCCCGCTCCCACCGCGACTTCGATGCCGTGTTGGCGCCGCCTGGCGCGCCGCCGCTACGGGCCGTGGCGCTCGACCTGCCAGGGTTCGGGGTGTCCCCCCCGCCCGCCGAGGCCTGGGGCGCCGCGGCCTACGCCGAGGCCCTGGCGCCGGTGCTCGATGACATGGACGCGCCGGTGGTCGTGCTCGGCCACTCCTTCGGCGGTCGCGTGGCAGTGCATCTCGCCACCCAGCGCCCCGATGCGGTGCGGGCCCTCGTGCTCACCGGCGTCCCCTTGCTGCACCCGCTCGACCGGCGCTCCCGGGTGGCGGTGGGCTACAAGCTCGTCCGCCGGCTACACCGGATGGGAGTCGTCTCCGACCGCGCGCTCGAAGCAGCGCGGCAGCGGCACGGATCGGCGGACTACAAGGCCGCGCAGGGCATCATGCGCCAGGTGCACGTGCGGGCGGTCAACGAGACCTATGAAGCGCAACTCGACGCCGTGCGTTGTCCGGTCCACCTCGTCTGGGGGGCCGATGACACGGTGGTGCCGGTCGAGGTGGCGCAGCGCGCGCTCGCCCGGCTCGCCCAGGGCGATCTCGCCACGTATCCCGGCGTCGGCCACCTCACCCCGCTCTTGATTCCCACCGAGCTTCGTTCCGCCGTCGTGGCGTGCTCGTCGTAATCGGCGCCGTTGCCAGCGCGCTGGCGCTGGTGCCGGCCGGGGCCCGGTGGCTGCGCGTGGCCCAGCGCGAGCACTACCTGCCCGGTTCCACCGCGCGGTTCGCCTGGCGCTGGTGGAGGGGGGGACCGTTGGCCCCGCTGATGGCGCTCGTCGCGCTGGCCGCGGCCGGCGTCGCCTTCGCCTACCCGCTGGTGGCGCTGGGCACGGCGGCCGTGGTGATCGTCGGGCCGCCGCACCTCGGCGTGCGCGGGCGCACGGCGCCGCTCGCGTTCACCCGGCGGCTTCGCCTCCTGGTCGCAGTGTGGCTGGTGCTCCAGGCGGCGGTGCTGGTCATCGGGATCCTGGTGCACCGCGCCGCCCCTGTCGCCGCGCTCGGCGCCTGCGCGGCACCCCTCCTGGTCGATGCCGCCTGCGCCGTGCTCGCGCCGGTGGAGCGCCGGCTGGTGACGCCGTACATCACCGCGGCGCGCACCCGGCTCGCGCAGGTGAATCCCACCGTGGTGGCGATCACGGGCTCGTTCGGGAAGACCTCCACCAAGCAGCACGTGGCCCACCTGGTCGCGGGGACGTGCACGGTCGTGGCGAGCCCGGCATCGTTCAACAACCGGGCCGGGCTCGCCCGCGCCGTCAACGAGCACCTCACTGCGGGCACCGATGTCTTCGTGGCCGAGATGGGTACCTACGGGAAGGGTGAGATCGCCGAGCTCTGCCGCTGGTGCCCCCCTGCCATCGCCGTGCTCACGGCGATCGGGCCGGTGCATCTGGAGCGCTTCAAGACGGAGGAGGCGATCGTGGCCGCCAAGGCCGAGATCACCGAGACGGCGCACACGGTCGTGCTCAACGTCGACGATCCCCGCCTGGCCGCGTTGGCCGACCAACTGGTCGAAGCCGGCGGCAAGACGGTGCTGCGTTGTTCCGCCACCGATCCGGCGGCGGACGTCTTCGTGGACGCCTCCGGCGGCATGGTCTCGGTCCGTGCGGCCGGTGCCGACATCGGTGCCGCCGTCGCGGTCCCGGGCTCGGTGCAACCGACCAACCTGGCCTGTGCCCTCGCCGCCGCCTTCGCGCTGGGGGTGCCGCACGATGTCGCGCTGGCGCGCACCAGCTCCCTCCCTCCGGTGCCGAACCGCCTGGCCTCCGCCCAGGCGCCCTCGGGAGCCTGGGTCATCGACGACACCTTCAACTCGAATCCCCGCGGGGCCCGGGCGGCCCTGGCCACCTTGGCCGAGCTGGGAGCTTCGGGGCGCCGCGTCGTGGTCACCCCGGGCATGGTCGAGCTCGGGCCGCGCCAGTTCGCGGAGAACCGGTCCTTTGCCGAGGCCGTGGCCGCGTGCGCCACCGACCTGGTGATCGTCGGCCAAACCAACCGGCGCGCCCTGCGGGCAGGGGCGCCCCCGCTCCGACCGCTCTGCGTCGCGACCAGGGAGCAAGCGGTTGCATGGGTCCGTGCCACCCTCGGGCCCGGCGACGCCGTGCTGTACGAGAACGACCTGCCGGACCACTACCGTTGAGGCCGCCTCAGCGGGGGACCGTTGGCCGGCGCGGCCATCCGGCCATCTGACATCACCGAAGCGAGGGATCGAACGTGCCTGATATCGCCGTGATCCTCGGGGGTCCGTCTCCCGAGCACGACGTCAGTGTCCTCACCGGACTGCAGGCGGCCCATGAGCTCCAGCGCGCCGGCCGGACGGTGCACGCCCTGTACTGGTCCAAGACGGCCGAGTGGTTCGCCGTCGATGCGGCGTTGGAGGCGGACGCGTTCCTCGACGGCGTACCCCGGGGCGCCCAGCCCCTGCGGCTCGTCCTCGGGGCCGGGGGCGGATTCGAAGCCGTGGGCGGTCGCTTCACCAAGCAGCGGGCGACGGCGTTCGAGGTCGCAGTGGTGTGCTGCCACGGCGGCCCGGGGGAGGACGGGACGCTGCAGGGCGCGCTCGACGGCGCTGGCATCGCCTACACCGGACCCGGGGTGGCTGCCGCGGCGTTGGGCATGGACAAGCTGGCTTTTGCCGGCGTGATGACGGCTGCCGGCATCCGGACCCTGCCCCGCGTCGCCCTGACGCCCGCGACCGACGGGGTTGCATTCGGCGGCCCGTACATCGTGAAGCCGCGCTTCGGCGGCTCCTCCATCGGGATCAAGGTGGTCGAGGACGTGACGACGGCGCGGGCTCTCCTCCGGAGCAGCGTGCACCTGCGCGACGGCGCCGTGCTCGAACCGTTCCGTCCCGACCTCTTCGACGTGCAGGTGGCGCTGCGCCGCTGGCCCGACACCGAGGTGTCGGCCATAGAGCGTCCCCTCCGCTCGCCGGGCGGATCCGGTGCGGCCGGGGGCGAGATCTTGGGGTACACCGACAAGTACGTGGGGGGAGAGGGCATGGCCAGCGCCCCGCGCCAGCTCCCGGCCGAGCTGCCGGCGGGGGTCGCGGAGGCCGTCCGGGCTGCGGCGCGCCGCATCGGTGACCTCGCCCTCGTCCGCGGGGTGGCCCGGATCGACTTTCTGACGGACGGGGACGACCTCGTCGTGAACGAGATCAACACCATTCCGGGCTCGTTGGCCCGCTATCTGTGGATCGATCCCGCGGTGCCCTTCGCGCGCCTGCTGAGCGACATGGTTGCCGAAGCGGTGGCCCGGCCCACCGGGCGTTACAGCGCAGCGGGCGCCGATGGCCTGGTCCTGCGTGGGGCCTCCTCCATCGCAGCCAAGCTGGCGTGAGCGACGCCTCTCAGCGGTCCGGGTTGACGGCACCCACCAGCACGCGCCGGGCCAGCTCGTCGTAGAGGCGCTCGGTGCGCGGTGACGGTGCGCTCCCGGGATCGAGCTCGTCGATCCTGCGCTGGCATTCGCGCCACTCCCGGCGCAGTCCGTCGGCGTCGCTGGCCGCCGCGGCCACCTGCATGGCGGCGCGTGAGATCGCTTCGCTGTAGGGATCGACCAGGCGGGCGCGCGCGAGTCCCCAGCGCGCGAGGTCGTAGAGCCCGGCGCTGACCGCAAGGCGCGCGAGGTCGCTCGCGGCGTCGACGAGCACGGCGGCGATGCGGGCGCCGTGACCCTCCGCCTCCCACCAGGTGTACCCCGACAGAGCGTTGGCCAGCGGCTCACCCTCCACGAGGCCGAGCGCGGCGCGCAGGAGGGCCATGGCCACTTCGGGGTCCTCTGCTGTGCGCCCTTCGGCGGCCAGGGTGGCGGCCCGGTGCGCATCGACGGTGACCGCGTCGGTCACGTGGTAGTGCCCGCTGCGGGTGCCCGGCGGGAGCAACGGCACCCCGGCCGCGTCGGTGCCCATGGCACGCCGCGCCGCCGTTGCGATGTTGAACAGGGTCTTCGACGCGGCATCGGCATCGGAGGACCCGAGGACCCGCGAGCGCAACCGGTCGCTCGTGACCTCTTCGTCGTGATGCAGCGCCAGGTAGGCGACCAGCTCCACGGCGCGGCGTGCTCGGTTCGGTGCCAGCGCCGCCCGCAGGCCATCGAGCCGTGGCGTCGGCGTCAACAGCCGTACCTCGACCGTGCCGGGGCTCGGCGGTGCCGGCCCATCAGGGGTGCCCCCGCCTTCGGCGTGACTCCCGGCGGCGAGCGGCATCTCGTCTCGAAGGTGCGCCGCGCCGCCCATGCGCAGCTCCGCCGGGCGCGCTGCGTCATCGGGCAACGGGGTTGCCACGAGTTGGCCCACCGCGTCGGCGCTGTCGTGGCCCAACAGGTGCGGGCGCACGGTCCGGGCCAACGGGTGGATCGATGCGGCGCGGTGGTCGGCGAGCACGGCCACGTCGCTGGCCGGCACGTGCGCCAGGGTGACCACCGAGACCGCCCGTGCCAGCGACTCGGGGAGCAGCGTCGGATCGCCGAAGAAGAGGACGTGCGGAGTGTCGTCCGGGTAAATGGCGCTGGCGTCGTGCCAGCCCACCTCGTTGGCCGCGGCGTCGGGGTCGGCGGTGACCAGGACGGTGTCGGCCCACGCCCAGGCCTCTTGCACGGGGCGGGCCGCCCGCCACAGGGCGCCCGCCGCTTCGCCCAGCAGGGGCAGACAGATGCCGGGCTGCACCGGGACCAGCCAGGTGCCGTCGCCGTCCTCCCCGATCGGCAGGACAATGGGCAGGTACGGCCGCCCGACGTCGTGCGAGGGATCGTCCTCGTGCGCGGCATGCCAGGCGCGGCCGTCGGCGGTGAGGCTGAAACCGGCGGGAGCGGCGCGTCCGGGATCGCAGAGCCAGAAGTCCACGCCGGCCGCACCCACGCAGACGGCACGGATCCCGACTCGGCGCTCCGACGGCCCCACTCCGCAAAGTGCGTCCGCCAGCCGGCAGTTCGCGGCCTCGAAGGCGTGCAGGGCGGGCACGCCCGAGAAGCGGGCGAGGAGGACCTCCGTGTCGATGGCGCGCGCGGGGAGCACGAATTCGGGCTCGTCCGCCGGGGGTGTCAGCTGACGGAGCAGGCGGGCCCGCCGCGACCGCCGTGCCAGCGCGGCACACGCGATGGCCCCGATCCCCAATGCGGCGAGCTCGGGCAGCCCCGAGGCCGGCGCCCGCGCGTCGGGTTTGGCGTGATGCGGAGTGACCGTGAAGGCCCGCTGGTAGGAGACCGGGACGGCCGGCGTCTCCGTCGGGGCCGCCGGCGGCGCCGCCGACGGGGCCACCGGGTCCGGGGGCAATGCGGGGCCGGAGATGTCCGTGGTCGGGGGAGCGGGCATCAGCAGTGTCCAGCCGGCGTAGATCCGGCTCGGGTCCACGAAGCGCAGACCGTCAGGCATCATCCGGCCCAGGTTCAGCGCGGCGATGGCGGGCCAGTCGGACCCGTCTCCCAACTGCGCGTCGGCGATCGACCACAGTGAATCGCCGGGACGGACGACGTAGGTGGTCGGCACCGGTACCGGAGCCGGAGCGTGCGCCGGCAGGGCACTGGTGCCCGGCACCACTGACTCCGTGCGCGGGGCCGTGGTGGCGGCACCGGCCGTGGCAGTCAGGGCGACCGGCGCCGCCAACGCCGTCAGGGTCAGCACGCCGGCGGCGAGGCGCGCCGCGATCCTCTCGGTGAGGGTGGCGCTGGAGGCGGGACTGATGTGGCCCCGGCGGACCTGTGCGATGACCGAGCGGATCAATTGGGAGCAGCAGGCCACCCAGGCCACCCACGCCACCAGCACCACGGCCGCCAGTCCGACGCGGGCATCATGGTTCAGTTGATGTCCCAGCCCTCCGGACAGGGGATCGCCCACGACAGTGACAAGGACCACCGGGGTGGCGCCGAAGGCGAGCAGGGCAGTGAGCAGCGAGCCCACGAGGTCGGCCGCCTTCTTGGCGCTGGCGTGGGTGCGGCGACTACCCACCCTCGGCCGGACCGATGGTCAAGGTGTACGGGACCTCGTCGTATTGGACGATGGTCTCCTTGAGCGTGGCCCCGCAGGCCCCATCGGCATCGGGCAGCACCACGGTGACCGGCGATGGCCCCTCGTCGGTCTGCGTCCCGGCCGGGCACGTCACGGTCAAAGAGAGGATGCTGGAGGACGTCCAGCTGGCGCTCACCTCCATGGACCCCTGGCCGCTGAAGGAGTAGTTGGCCGTCGCGTCGTCGGGTTGCTGGAGATAGCCCGGGTACGACTCGGTGGGCACGACCGGTTGCACCGGTGCGGCAGCGACGTTCGAACCCCGCGCCGGGGAGGCTGCGACCGTGCTGGTCGTCGTGGTGACGACGGGGCCGCTGCTCACCCGCGCGTCGGTGACCGGTGCGGACGTCGGAGCCGGACCGGCGACCGGCGACGTCGCCGGTGTCTGCGAAGAGCGCACGGTGGTCGAAGTGGTGGTCGTCGTGCTCGATGCCGGTCCCGCTCGTGATGGGCCCAGGGCTGTATGCGTCCGCGGTCCCGGTTGCTCGCCCAGCGGGTGCGGACGGCCCGCAGCGACGGCAGCCACCACTGCGAGGAGTGACAGTGACACGGCCAGGACGACCCACCAATGGGGGCGACTGCGCGCTGGCCGAGAGCCGTCATATTCCCGCCTGGTCGCAACCCCTCCCACGGCGTGACCTTACGCGCCATGCGACATGCGGGAAATCGCGACGTCACACGCAGAGGCGTCGGTGACCCCGGTCGCGCCGCGCGTAGAGGGAGCGGCGGTCCCGGCCCGTCAACGACGCCAACTCGGCTATGGAGAAGCCCAGCACATGGTGGGCGTAGAGGACCTGGACCTCTTCTGGCCGCATGCCGTCGCGGCGCAGGTCGATCAGCGTACGCGCCAGCACCTCGAGGTCGGTCTCGCTCGCCACGGCGCGCGGCTCGGCGCTGTCCGGCGTGAACGGCATCTGCAGTTGCCGGAGATCCTTGGCCCGGAACAGCTGCCGGCGCATGCGGCAACGGATCGCCGACAGGAGGTCGAGCACGGCATAGGGCCGGTCCTGGCCCGACCATTCGGTCACCACCATCCACGTGGTGGAGAGGGTCTCGCTGAAGAACTCACTCCCATCCTCCCACTCACCTCCTTGACCCCACCGCAGGCGCGCCGCGATGGTGAGCAGACCGGGGAGCAGGGCCTGCACGAGGCAGCGGACGACCAGCGGGTCCACGGCGGCCTCGCGGAGCATCACCCGGACGAGCCCTGCCGCATCCTCTCGGCCCCGACTCCCGGTCGCCTGCCGCATGTGGTCGATCAGGGCACACGGCGTCGGGCACCGGGGTGGCGCGCCCGGCGCGCCCCCGGGGGTGTCGGGCGCGCCATGCACCAACATTGCGAGGTGCGGGTCGCGCTGGGCCAGGCGGTGCAGGGCGCGCACCGCCCCTTCTGAGCGGCCGAGCGTGCGCCACTCCGTGTTCAGCTGTTCGATGGGCAGGAGCCCGTGTCGCATGGCGGGAGGCATGGCCAGCACCCTCTCGGGTCTCGCTCCCCCCATGCCTCCCCCAACGGGCCTCCGGCGGCAGGGCGCGGGCGCAATCCTGTGGGCGCCCTGGTGGGGGATAACCTCCCGCTGATGGATATCGAAGAGTTCTACGACGGCGACCCCAGGCGCCGTCCTTCGGCGGAGACCGAGCTGGGCACCGAATGGCATGACGCGCACGGCACCCGGTACGAACTCAGCTGGCTGGAGGACACCGGAGAGCTCTACGTCATGCGGGAGCCGGCCCCGCACATCAGAGGAGACCCCTTTGGTGGGCTGCACTTTTCGATGCGGGCCGCCGAAGAGGGAAAGATGACCGTGCACGTGGTGGCCCACATCCCATCCCTCCCCGACGTGCACCGGATCCTCGACGGCTGGCAAGCCGCCATGGCGGGTGACGGCGGAGCCGAGTGGCTGGCCGAGCGGCTGCGCACGGCGGGGGTGGCCACCGGGCCCGAGGAACCGATTCCCGACGATGCGGGCGACGCCGACCCGCTGGGCGCCTGACGATCCGAGCGAAACCTCAGCCTGGTGCGGGGAGGTCCAGCATTTTGGCCAGTAGCTGCGTGGCCAGATTGTTGGTCGCCATGTCGGAGTCGCCCGGCAGTGTGTCACTGCCCACCAACAGGTCGGCCAACCGGGCCATGACCACGGCGAAGCGGAACCCCGCGAAGACCTCGTAGAAGAACAGGTCGCGCAAGGGCCGGCCGAGGACCTCGGCATAGTGGTCGATCGTCTCTTCGTGCGAGCCGAAACCCGCCGGCCGCGGCACCCCGAGCCCGTCAGAGAACTGAAGGTCGAAATAGAGCCACCACCCGAGGTCCATCTCGGGTTGGCCGAGTCCGGCCATCTCCCAGTCCAACACGGCGGCACACTCGAAGTCGTCCCAGATGATGTTGCCGATGCGGCTGTCGCCCCAGCTCAGCGTCACCTCGCCCACCTCCTCGGGCTGATGGGCCACCAGCCACGCCCATGTTGCGTCCAGCGTCGCGATCGGCGTGCCTTTGGCGACCCAGTGGTAGAAGTCCCGGTAGTACGCCATGTGCTGCTCAATGCCGGGTCGACCGCGACGGGGGTCGCTGAGCCAGCCGAGCCCGAGCGCGGTCCAGTCGACGCGATGCACGGCCGCGAGCGCATCGATGCCACTCCACCACATCCGGGCCTGTTGCTCGGGCGTCCCTTCAATCACCCACCCCTCCAAGGTGTAGGGCAGGTTGTCGGCCGGCACCTGCCCTTCTACATGGTCCATGGTGAAGAACGGCACGCCAAGGTACCGCGGGTCCTCCTCGTACCACCCCAGCTGGGGGAGGGGGATGCCGGTCTCGCCCTCGGCCAGGGTCCGCATGACGCTGTACTGCGAGGAGAAGTCGGCGTCGAGGAAGAGGAGATGCTTGGTGGGCGCCACGCGCACGACCAGTCGCTTCTCGGTGGGGCCGTCCCCGGAGTCGGCGCGGACACGGCACATGATGGTCTCGTTGGAGAAGCCGTTCGTCTCCGGCGACTGCACGTCGAAGACCTCGATCCGGGTGCCGCGGCCGGCCCCGCCCTGTTCCGCCTTCTCCGCCAGCCACTGGGAGAGTATGGAGGCAACCTCACTCGGGTCTCGATGATCGATATCGGGCATGGGGCGGGAGTGTAGCCAGGGCCCCGCTGTCGTCGGGGCCTCGCCGTTGGCTACCCTGTGGGCTGATCGCGCGCGCGTCCTGGGACGGCCGCGGCGACGCTCACGAAAAAGGGGAGGGCACATGCCCATTCGGGACTATGACCACTTGTTCATCGGCGGCGACTGGGTCGCCCCCGAAGGGTCCGAGACCATCGCCGTAGTGTCGCCGTCGACCGAAGAGGTCGTCGGGCGCGTGCCCGAGGGCACCGAGGCGGATATCGACAAGGCCGTGGCGGCGGCGCGCCTGGCGTTCGACCGCGGCCCGTGGCCGCGCATGACGCCGGCCGAGCGCGGGGCGATCCTGACCAAGGTGGCGGAGCAGATCACCGCGGAGATGAACGAGATGGCAGAGATCATCACGAACGAGATGGGATCCCCCATCTCGTTCTCCACCCTGGGCCAGGTGCTGGCGCCGACCATGATCTTCAACTACTACGCCGAGATGGCATCCACCTTCGCCTTCGACGAGGTGCGCACCGGCCTGCTGAACCCGCAGGTACTTGTGTCCAAGGAGCCCGTCGGCGTCGTCGGCGCCATCGCGCCGTGGAACGTGCCGCTCTTCATCGCCGCCGCGAAGCTGGCGCCATCGCTCGCGGCCGGCTGCACCGTCGTGTACAAGCCGGCACCGGAGACACCCTTTGACGCGTTTCGCCTGGCCGAGATCTTCGCCGACGCCGGGCTCCCCAAGGGCGTGCTGTCGGTGATCCCGGCCGGTCGTGAGGTCAGCGAGCATCTGGTCACGCATCCCGGGGTGGACAAGATCTCCTTCACCGGCTCCGGGGTGGGTGGGAAGCGCATCGGTGGGCTTTGCGGCGAACGTCTCAAGCGCTGCACGCTCGAGCTGGGTGGCAAGTCGGCCGCCATCATCCTCGACGACGCCGATCTCTCGACCACCATCGCGACCCTCTTGCCCAACGCCATCATGAACAACGGCCAGGCCTGCGTAGCGCAGACCAGGATCCTGGCGCCGCGCGCCCGTTACGACGAGGTTGTCGATGCCCTGGTGGCCGGCGTACGCGCGCTGAAGGTGGGTGATCCGCTCGACCCGGCGACCGAGGTGGGCCCGGTGGTGGCCGAACGGCAACGGACGCGTATTGAAGGGTATCTGGACAGCGGGCGTGAGGAAGGGGCCACGGTGGCCATCGGCGGTGGCCGGCCGGCGAGCTTCACCAAGGGCTGGTACGTCGAGCCCACCGTCTTCACCAACGTCGACAACAAAATGAAGATCGCGCAAGAGGAGATCTTCGGCCCCGTTCTGGCCGTCATTCCCTATGACGGAGACGACCAGGCAGTCGAGATCGCCAACGACTCCAACTACGGCTTGTGCGGTTCGGTCTGGACGAAGGACAACGACCGAGGTCTGGGGATCGCCCGCCAGGTTCGCACTGGCACCTACATGCTTAATGCCCCTGTGCCGATCGATTTCGCCACCCCCTTCGGCGGGTACAAGGAGTCCGGTGTCGGCCGCGAGTTCGGGCCCGAAGGCCTGGAGAGCTTTCTCGAGAAGAAGTCGATTGCGTTGCCGGCCGGCTACACGCCGGGCAGCTGAGCGGCCCGGCCGTCCCCGCCCGCCGCGACGACAAAGGACTGGATCATCACGACGTCGAGCGCGGCGCGCTGGGCGCCACGTAACCCGAGAGCCGGCCGCCGTGGCCCTGCACGTCAGCGAATGCCTGGTCGTCCCCCGCCTCCACCACACTGAACCCGGTACGGTCGCCGTCCCCGTTGATGACGTCGGGCGCGTCCGGGTTGGAGGTGGCGCCCGTCACGATGGCGACGTGGTCTGCCGTGACCGAGGTGAGGTCAAGGCCGTAGACGGCGACGTCGCCCGGCTGTGGCGTGTAGTGCGAGCCGACCGGGTGCCAGGTACCGTGATCGACCCCCCACACATAGAAGCTGGCCGAGTCGGAGTTGAGGAATCCGGGTGCCAGTTGGTAGTCGACCTCAGCCCCGGCCTGTTTCCAGACCCAGGCCGCGAAGTCGGCGCACCACTCCTCGTTGCGGTTGGCATTGCCGCAGTCGGCGATGCCCGCGTACCAATAGGCGCTGAAGCGGTTGCAGTAGGTGTCGGCGGGATCGGTGCGGTACCCGAGCTGGCTGCGTGCCACGGCCACGATGCGCGCCCGCAGCGGACTGAGGGACGGCCCGCTGGCGACGCGGTCCACCACGGCTGCGGCGATGGCGACGGCGGCAAGGAGAACGAGGAATCGCCGCAGGCGATGGCGTCTGGGTGCCACTGGTGGTCGAGAGGGGCTCAGGTCACTGCAGGGTAGCCAGCGGGCCGTGCCATTTGGCGGCAGCCCGGTTCTGCCAGAATGTCGCGCCTCCACCTTCGAGCGGGAGACTGACAAATTGTGACGGTGGAGAGGACGGACGAGACAACGAGGAGGCCGCCCGGGGCTGCGCACCAGCGCGTCGCCTACATTCCCGGCCTCGACGGGGTGCGCGCCTTCGCCGTCGTGGCTGTCATGATGTTCCACGGGGGTCTGGCGGTGGCCACCGGCGGCTTCATGGGAGTCGACACGTTCTTCGTCTTGTCGGGCTTTCTCATCACCTCGCTGCTCGTCTCGGAATGGCGTGCGACGCGCACGATCCGGCTCGGAGCGTTCTGGGCCCGGCGGGCACGCCGGTTGCTGCCCGCACTCTTCTTGATGCTGCTCTTCGTCGCGCTCTTTGCCTCGGTGATCGTGCCGGAGGGCACGTACCCGGCCTTGCGGCTCGATGCGCTGAGCACGCTGCTCTACGTCAGCAATTGGCACTTCGTACTGGCGAGCTCCAACTACTTCAACGAGACGGCCTCCGCGTCACCCCTCATCCACACCTGGTCGCTGGCCGTCGAGGAGCAGTTCTACCTGATCTGGCCCTTAGTGGTGCTGGGCATCCTGCGCCTCACGCGCGACCTGCGCGCGTTGCTCGTGGTCTGTTGCGTGGCGGCGGTCGGATCGGCCGGGGAGATGTACCTGCTCTTCCGTCACTCTGTCTCGGTCAACCGGGTCTATCTAGGGACCGACACGCGGGCCCAGTGCCTCTTCATCGGTGCCGCGCTGGCGGTGGCACTCGTGCTGGCGTCCCAGCGCGGCCATTCGAGGGGCCGACTGACCGGAGGCGAGCTCTGGCGGCCGGCCCACCGGCGCGGCGCGTTCCTTTGTGCCTTCTGTGGCCTGGCCGGGGCGGCGGGATCGATCGCGCTGTGGGTGCGGGTGAACTCCACCACGTCGTTTTCCTACGAAGGCGGGTTTTTCCTCATCGGGTTGGCCACGGCCGGCGTGATCCTGGCCATCGTCGGCGCGCCACGCAGTCCCGTCCCGTGGGCCCTCTCGCTGTCCCCGATCCGCTACGTCGGCCGGATCTCCTACGGCCTCTACATCTGGCACTGGCCGATGTTCATCTGGCTCAATGCCGCTCGTACGGGCCTCGCGGGGTACGAGCTGTTCGGCGTGCGCGTGGCAGTGACCTTTGGTGTCGCCGTGGCCTCCTACCACCTGGTCGAACGGCCGATTCGCCAGGGCTCGTTCTTCCGCCAGTGGCGCGCCTGGGTGGCTGCGCCGGTCAGCGTCGGCGCGGTCGTGGCCGCCGTGGTGTTGGCCACGGCCGGATCGAGCGTGGCCGCAGAGGCGGTGCCCCCGGTGACCGGGACGCTGGCGCCAGTTTCGCCCAGTTCGCCGAACAGTGCAGGACCCCCGGTGCGGGTGCTGCTCCTCGGCGATTCGACCGCCCTGACCCTCGGAGAGGGTTTGGGGGAGAAACCCGTCCAGAGCCGGTACGGCTACATCCTGGCCGACGACGGGATATTGGGCTGCGGGGTGGCGGAAGGCCCCGCAGTGGAGATCATGGGCGCGATCGACATAGTGAGCTCGGTCTGCAATGGGTCCACGCCGCCACCGGACGCCCCGATAGCCGAGCAAACCCTTACCGTGCAGTGGCAGCACTACATGGCGGTCAATCGCCCCAACGTGGTGGTCCTGCTGGCCGGGCGCTGGGAGGTGGTCAACCGGGAGTACCAGGGAAAGTGGACCAACATTTTGAGCCCGCCCTTCGCCGCCTATGTGAAGCATCAGCTGGAGCTGGCGTCAAACCTCGTCACCGCCTATGGAGCCCACATGGTTTTCCTGACGGCTCCGTGCACCGACGAGGGGGAGCAACCCGACGGTGCGCCGTGGCCGGAGGAGAACCCGGCACGGCTCGCCGTTTACAACAAGCTGGTGCGAGAGGTGGCGGCAGAGCACCCGCGCACCGACGCCGTAGCCGATCTCGATGCCGCTGCCTGCCCGGGGGGCAAGTACACCCCCACCAAGGACGGCGTGACGATCCGCACCGTCAGTGACGGCATCCATTTCACGCCGGCCGGCGGCGTGGCGATGGCGCCGTACATCATGCCGCTGATTGTGGCGTCGGGTCGCGCCCAGCGTGCCGCGACCGCCAAAGCGAGCGGTCAACCCTGAGTGCCGGGAAGGTCACCCCCTGGAGCGGGGTTGACGTTCGAATCCGGAAGGTCGCCCCCTGGGGCGGGGTTGACGTTCGAGTCCGGAAGGTCGCCCCCTGGGGCGGGGTTGACGTTCACATTGTTGTCCACCATGGCGCACTGGCCCTTGAGCGCGGGGATGAGGTGGGCTTCGTCCACCGTGGCGCTCTCAGAGATCGTCGTCATGAGCGAATTCAACGATCCGTCGTCCGAGGTGGCCGCCGCCGCCAACGGAAGGGCAGCGCGCAGTTCTACGTCGGCCTCGGACCGTAAGCGGGTGACGTCGGCCGCGGATGTGGACGATTTGGTCGAGAGCTCGTAGTCGCGGACCGAGAGCCGCACGTGCACACAGGCCTGCTGGGCCAGGTTGATCCCATCCTGTTGCCCGCAGGCACTGAGGCACAACAACGCTCCGACAGCGGAGCCTCCGAGCCCGATGAGGGAACGGCGACCGGTCGGGCGCGGTCGCCGCACCTCAGCCGAGCCAACTCTCGGCTGACTCCAGTAGGTAGCGGCTGACGGCCAACGCCCGGTCGAAGACGTCGCACAGCAATTCTTCGCCGCCGAGCACGCGGGCCAGTGACACCGGGTGGCGTGCCACGATGCTCAATCGGCGTTCGGAGCCGTCAGTGGCGTTGGCGAACGAGTCGATGGCCGACACCTCGAGAGGGAGCTCGATCCCCCCTACGCCGGCCAGGTCGATGGCCAACCGGAGGAGATCCGGACCGCTGGGCAACGGAGGGAGGGCCCATGTGAAGGTGAGCGGGAAGTGGAACTCGTCGGGCGGTTCCTCCTCCTCGGTGAGGAGCACTACAGCGTCCTCGAAGGAGAGGAGGACGCGGGGATCCACATCGAGGGCCAGATGCAGATCCAAGGGACCCCCACATCCCTCCTCGGGATGGAGGTCGACTTCCCACACCTGGCGCAGCGAGTAGGTCTCCACGAAGTGCCGTTCGTCATGCACGTGGAACCCGTGATCGACGGAGTGATCTTTCAGGTCTGCCACGTATCCGGCGACGTCAATGGCTGCCACAGTGGGGCGAGCCTAATAGCCACGATGGGCCTGCCAGCCAGTAGGGTTCGAGGCCCGTGGATGAGGCACGATTGCTACACGTACTCGATGAGGCCATCCGGGCGGTGCGCGCCGCGCTGGACGGACTGGACGATTGGGGCCCGGCCGGGACACTCCCGGGACAGTACCGGCTTGACCTGGCTGCCGACGCCGCCGCGCTGCCGGTCCTTCAGGGTGCCGGCCTCGCGGTGCTTTCCGAGGAGTCGGGCCTGTCCGGCGACCCGTCCGCCGCCCTCATGGCGGTGATCGACCCGGTCGATGGATCAACCAACGCGCACCGGGGTATTCCCTTCTATTCGACCAGCATCTGCGTGCTCGACTCCGATGGCCCGTTGGCGGGGATGGTCGTGAACCAGGCCACCGGCACGCGCTTCGAGGCGGTGCGGGGCGGAGGGGCGCGCCACGATGGCAAAGCCATTGCACCGTCGGGTTGCACTGACCTGCCGTCGGCCATTGTGGGGATCTCGGGGTTCCCTGGCTGTCATCCCGGTTGGGCCCAGTTTCGTGCCCTCGGTGCGGCGTCGTTGGAGTTCTGCGCCGTGGCCGAAGGGATGCTCGACGCCTACAGCGTCGTGGGAAAGAGCACGCTGTTCGGCTGGGACTACCTGGCGGGAATGCTCATCTGCGCGGAAGCCGGTGCTGTGACCGCCGACCGTGACGGCGCACCCGTGGTGGTGCGCGACGCCAGTCCGCGCCGTCCGGTGGTGGCGGCGACGCGGCAGCTCTCCGCGCAGCTGCTCGTGGTGGGTTCGCTGTGAGTTCACACGCCGGAGCGTTGCTCGCCCGCAAGACGTGGAGGACGCTCGAACCGCTGCACGGGATGATCTATTTCGTGCCCGAGGCGGCCGATGCCTACGCCAGTATCGGCATCACCGGGCGCACGGGGTACTTCGCCTCGCGCGCCGCCCCCATGGGGGCGGTTTCCGCCGAGGTGGTCATCGCGACGTTCTTCAATTTCAACCCCGAGTTGGTGCACGCCGCCATCCCGCGGGCGTGGGAGATCGCTTCGCCCCAAGCCATGGTGAAGGCTCGTTTCGAAGCGGTCGACGGCGCGTTTCGTCGCCTCCTTGGTGACCAGGTGGTGGCATCAGCAGAGATGGGTCGAGCCGCCGACTTGGCACGCGCCCTGGCCGAAGTGGTCCGCGATCGGGTCGAAGGCCGACCCCTCTGTGCCGGGCACACCGATCTGTCGTGGCCGGAGTCCCCCCACCTCGTACTGTGGCACGCCCAGTCGATCCTCCGGGAATTCCGAGGCGACGGGCACGTGGCTCTGCTGCTCACGCACGATCTCTCCGGACTTGATGCGCTGGTCACCCACGGCAGCGGCGGCGAGGTGCCGGCGCACCTCCTCCAATCGACGCGCGGTTGGCACGACGAGCAGTGGAGCGCCGCGGTGCGCTCCCTCAAAGAGCGCGGCTGGCTGGCCGAGGGTGATGTGCTGGCACTCACCGAGTGGGGTGCGGCCCAGCGACAGGAGATAGAGGACCAGACGGACCGCCTGGCGGCGGCACCGTACCTCGCCCTCGGCGAAGACCACTGCGCCGAACTCCGTGCCTTGGCTCGACCGTGGAGCAGGATTTTCGCTAATTTCCTGCTCCGTTGAACCGCCGCCCGAATGGACGAGGCCACCGATCCGGTCACCTACGCTTGTCGCTCCACCCACATTTTGGTTTCAGGGCGCTTAGCTCAGTTGGTTAGAGCAGCTGGCTTACAACCAGCAGGTCGGGGGTTCGAGTCCCTCAGCGCCCACAAATTTCGCTTGCGCGAACCGCTTGGTGGCCAGCCGGCGGCTTAGACCGCGACGACATCGACGAGCCCTCGGAGACTTCGAAAGTCGTCCGGATTGCGCGAATAGAGCGGGAGTCCTGCAGCACAGGCTGTTGCCGCGATCAAGAGATCCACCGCTCGAGCGCCACGTGCCTTGCGTCCGCTCGCGACTTCGGCAGCGTAGATCCGCCCATAGGCGCGAGCCGCCTCTCCATCGAAGGGAAGGGGATCGAACGCTGCTTCTGCCCGTTGTAGTCTGTCCTGCCGGCGCGCCCGCTCGTTGGCGTCAGCGGTCGCGTGCGATCCGGCGGCAAGTTCTGCCATGGTGATCGCGCTGACGGCTAGCTCAAAGGGAAGCTGGTCGACCTCGAGCTGTTCGAGGTCGATGACCACCGAGGTGTCGATGACACCCCGGTGAGCGCGTGGAGAATTAGGCACGAGGGCTGGGGTCCTGGGATGCGACGCTGTCAAGGTCGTTGCGGAGCTGGTCCAAGTCGACACTCGGAGCGCCCCGGAACATGGCGATGGCATTGTCGGCATTCACGAAGCGGTGGCGCCGAAGCGGGGTCAACTCCCCGACGGGTACTCCATGTCGGGTGACGACGAAGGTCTCACCGCGGTCCAATCCCCTCATGATCTCGCCGCTGTCGTTCCTGAGTTGACGTTGGGTGATGTCTCGTGCCATGAGCATATTGTAGCACGTGGTGCTACAGAATTGATCGTCAATCCATGGCGGCCCAGTCCAGCTGACCTGCCCTCAGTCGGAGTGACTGTCTCAGGCCGGTCGGCGGGCCGGCCATCACCGGAAAACGGTTCCCGTACACGACCACAGAGTTGTGTTCCGGACGGGGGCTGAGTCGGATTCGGGGAAGATCTTCATTGCTCACGATCAGACGGTACTGAGCGGTAGTGACTCAGCAGGTAGCGTCGGCTGGTCCAGGGCCCCCGGTCACTCGCCGGTGCTTACCCCCAGATGACGGCGCAATGTGGCCATAATCCTCCGGTCAATCGAATAAGCAGTGATGACAGCGGCGGGGACTCTGTCGTCGATAGCTTGGGAGTGCCGTGACGAAGAGTCTGTGGCAGTTCGATCCGAGTAGCGGTGGGCGTCCGGTTCCAGATGCGGTGCGCCGGGCGACGAAGGCGGCGATCCTCGCTCACGGTCAGCGGCACTTCACGAACCGTTACCGTGAGCTCGAGGTGCGTTTCAAGGCGCAGTTCTGTTACGTGGACGCATATGTCGAACCGGAGGAGCCGGTAGGCGATGAAAGCGAACTGAAACTGTGCCGAATTCGCTTCTTTGCCCCTGAACGATGGTCACTGGCCATTTACAGCTACGCCCAGGAGCGATACGAGGCGTCTGTGTTTGCCGACGGCGGGTTCGTCGGTCTTCCCCAGGACGGGTTCGACCTCGCCGCGAACCTCTACCTCGGGTGACGGGTCCGTCCAGCATGGGCACCGAGCAGGAACCGGTACGGGTATACGGACCTGAGACATGGAGGACGGTGGCCGGCACCAGCGGACAGCGTTCCGACGCACCCGGTAGACCTTCCGGAAGAAAGTGAAAGTGACAGCCGAGCTGACCCGACGCGTCCAAACATGCGGTCGGTCTCCGATCCCGGGCGACCAGTCCAATGGTCGGAACATCCTCATCGACGCCAGCCGTGGAGAGGTCAGAACGCCGTCCCGTCGCTTAG
>Ga0182018_10002252_pt1 | contig 19825 bp, 10 predicted proteins | sample 812P2MmetaG_FD_120490 | JGI IMG/M metagenome (GOLD analysis project Ga0182018, IMG submission 120490) | Permafrost microbial communities from Stordalen Mire, Sweden - 812P2M metaG | ecosystem: Environmental > Terrestrial > Soil > Wetlands > Permafrost | place: Sweden: Stordalen | collected...
ACGCGCCGGATTACTGTCGGCGCCGACAAGGCCTATGACACGGAGGATTTTGTGCGCACAGTGCGGGAGCTGCAGGTAACTCCGCATGTGACGAAGAACGACAGCAACCGCGCCAGCCACCTGGATCGGAGAACTACGCGCCAGCCCGGCTATGCCATTAGTCTGAGCCGTCGCTGGCTGATCGAGAAGAGCTTCGGGTGGCTGAAGCAGACCGGGCCTCTGCGCCAGGTGAAGCTGCGCGGCCTGGAGAAGGTGGACTGGCTGTTCGTCTTCAGCTGCGCCGCGCACAACCTGCTGCGCCTGCCCAGACTGATGGCCCAGCCACCGGGCAGGCTCAGGGAGCAGTGTGCCTGAACCTGGTTGCGGGCCTCGGGAAGCATTTCTCCGATGCCCGCAAACCCCGATCAACACTGACCACACGCACAATTCAGACAGATTCTAACTCGACACGACTCGCGCTGAACACGCTCCAGGCAGTAAGTAGAGTTCGGTTTTACGGTTTACGCCGCCGATAGCGGGGCGGGTAGTTTGGAGAGGCGGACGGAGACAGCGATTTGCCAGAATCCACTCTGTGAAGCATAATGACGTCTGCACGGAGTCGGGAGGCTTTTAATGGCTGTTTTGTCTATTGCAGTACGTTGGCGCCACGATGTGGGCGTTCTTGCAATGGTGATCGGCTCATGTGCACTATCTACATTGTCGACGCGGGCTGGGGCGCAGGTCCTCAGCAGTCGAGTCGACCAAATTTCAGTGATGCTTCCACAAGCGCCCACGGGAGTCGGCGTGCCGTGTTCCAATCGTGCGGTGTGGGCGCCCCTTTTGGAGCGCTTTTCCGGGGAAGTTCAAGAGGCAATGGCGGGACTCGCCAAGCCTATTCCGGCTTGGGATGATAATGCCTATCTCGAGTTTTCCCGGAACGGTAACCGTGTCGACGGGGAAAGGATGTTGGAATCTCGTCAGGATCTTCTCGGTCCATTGGTTGTTGCTGAATGTGTTGAAGGTCAGGGCAGGTTTATTCCGCGCCTAACAGAGTTGATCGATTCTCTTTCGACTCAAAAATCATGGGCGTATGCCGGAAACGACCCAAATCTCACGGTTTATCGGGGAAAGCTATACTTCGTTGAACTGAACTCAGCGGCCGTGGCCGATATGATCGCCGAGAGCCTATTCCTGCTTGGTACCAGCCTTCCCGAAGCAACGCGAGTTCGTGCAATGAATGCTTTGGAGCAGAGAGTCTTTGTGCCGATGCGCCAAGCATATGCCACCGGAAATGGCGAGAGCTGGCTCACAGTAGAGTCGAACTGGAATGCAGTGTGCCTGAATGGCGTTACTGGCGCTGCCCTCGCGGTGATGGGTGATCGGCATGACAGAGCGTTGTTTGTGGCGGGGGCGGAAAGATATTATCCGTACTACCTCAAGAGCTACTCAGCGGATGGATATGACGTTGAGGGGATTGGTTATTGGAATTATGGATTGACGAGCTTTGCAGAATTGCGAGAGCGTATATGGCAGAGCACGAATGGCAGGATCGAGATCTTCAAGGATCCGCTAACCAAGAAAATCGCCTCCTTTGGTATTCAATTCCAGATGCTACCCGGCGTGACCGCGGATTTCGGAGATGCCGCGTTCAATGCTCACCCAAATCCGCAGCTAGTCGCGTATATAGAGGATGTGTTCGGCATTGTTGACCCGCAAACAGGTCGTCCGGTCGTGGACCTCTCATCGTTACCACCAGTCCACACTCTCATAAGCGACGTAATGACCAGCTTTCCAATCCATTCGCAGCTAAACAAGGCGACTCAAATGAACGACGATTCCATGTTAGTTGGGCTGCGTACCTATTATCCGGACTCCAAAGTACTTGTTGAAAGGCCAGCGACTACGGGACGATTTGCTATTACATTCAAGGCAGGCGGAAATGCGAGTCACAGCCACAACGATATTGGCGCCTATTCAATAGGCGAAGGCGGAACGCAACCTCTTGGAGACCCCGGTGGTCCGGCATTCTATACAGCTCAATCCTTCAGCGCCGAGCGGTACCAATCGCCGCTCTTCAATTCCTACGGTCACCCCGTCCCGGTGATCGGAGGTCAACTCCAAAAAGATGCAACCACAGTGAACGTGCCCGTCCTACAGACATCGTTCACTCCCGAACAGGATTTCATCGTTGTCGATATGACTGAAGCTTACAATGCTCCTTTTCTCACGCGGTATGAGCGCACAATGCGGTTCTCTCGACAGGGGCCGGGCGCAGTGGACATTGTCGACAACTTCCAACTGAAGAGTCCTACAGTAATCGATGAGGCGCTCCCGACACACGGCACATGGAGCGTGCTCGACGCCAGGACCTTAGAGGTTACGGTGCAAGGTCAGCGTTTGGACGTTACGGTTGATTCCCCCTATCCGATCACCTTTGCATCAAAGCAAATTAATGACAATGGGAATCCATTCACTCGAGTCTCGTTTTCCGTGCAGATGCTGACTTCTGGGGCGATTACAATGCACGTTGCTCCGCGCTAAGCAACCACAATAACCGCTGTCCTGGACTCTCTTAATTTCAGCCCTGAAGTCTTCGTGAACATCAACGGCACTGAGGATTGCGCACCGCGCCGTTTGCGTTGGCACTGCGGCACCACAAGCCCGGCTTCGAGAATAAAGCCCGAGCGAACCCGACCTCTTCCTCCAGCTTGGGAAGCTTCCGTCGGTCCTTCGGATTACGGCCCACAGCATCCCCTACCGGGGTCAGAGCCCTTTCCATGTACCGCGCGGTCCGCCCTGCATCCGAATTGGGTTGATCTTGCCGACCGAGCCGTTGAGTACGTTGTGATGCCCTCCCGCTCCCGGCAAAGGTCCCCCGTCTTCGCGCCCCACCACATTTAGCCGGATTGTCAGGGCACACTCTAGCTCACCGGAGCTACCCAATCCTGAACCGCCACTTTCGCCGGACGAAAAAACAAAAACTCATAAAAACCGATCGAGAGGGGCAGCACGGCCAATTCTATAACGTGAAAATCAAGTATGACATTTGACCCACTCCAGAACAGAATCCAGTAGGCAAGCCAAGGGTAAATCACAATCCCCAACGTCTGGCCGCGCTGGAAGAGCGACCAAAACCACGCTACAACAAGTCCCGTAAAAAAAATATACAGTGGAGCGAACCAACCTAAATCGGAGTAGACATAGCCAAATACCCCAGACCAAATGAACGCTTTGTTCAGGCCTGCGGCGTGCACTGACAGGAACTCAGACTGCCAAATCAAGAAATAGGTCGGCCATCCGAAATGTCCCGCCATAAAATTCGACAGCGAAGTGTTTTCGACAAGAACTGGAAATAGGTAGACACCTCTCCCCGCGTATTGATAGTGCATCACGCCAGCTAAAATCGCCGCCATCCTATTGTAGGATGCAATCGAATATCCCAAAAGAGTGATTACGAAAGATCTGGTGGAGTTTGCTCCCCTAAAAAAAGAGAAAAGAAGAAACAGTAACACCAGCGCAATACCCGAGCCGGCCCCTAAAAGGGCTATGCGGAGGGAGCGGACGTTCTCGGACGTCGCCCCATGGTAGATGTAGATGCACGCAAGCCCGATGACGAGAGGCATGAGGGCCCCTCGACTGACTTTAGCCGAACACGTTAGCATGTCGACAACGAGACCGAAGGTAAAGACAACCCGAAAAGCGGTCCGCGAAGGCCTGAGCTGCCTCGCCCTGAACGCTGCCCACCACAGGGTGCCAGTTAGCCACAAAAGTGTATGCACCCACACTCCATCTGTGTTGTCGCCACCGGAATGCGTCGCCGCTTTAATCGCATTTCCTTGCTGGGAGAGTAGCAAACCCCAAAAATCAATCTCTCGACCAATTATAACGAGATATCCTAAGCAAGCGAAGGTGGCAACGAGCAACGGAACAGCCAAGAACTCCAAGGGTCTCGAGACAGCAACAGAACTGATGCGCAACTGAGGCGGAAATATCACGCGATAAGTGAGCAGGCCGGAACAGAATGCAGCCAAACACGCAAGAAACAGATACATCGATTGAGGGTCAAGATACATGAGATCGGGCTCAGTCGCATATTCCGTGTAAAGTGCGGGCGGGAATAGCCATGCGGCGAGAAAAATCCCAAGCGAAATTGTCGCGAGACCGTAGGGCGATGCGGCGTGTTGTGTTATTACGTTCCGGTGGAGGCGAGGCATATTCAAGAATCCTGATCGAGCGCGTGAGGTATTCGTAGGGCGTGGTTAGGGAGGCAAAATATTCCGAAGCAAGTTACACTGTCGGTTAGTCTCGGACAGATCAACGCGCCAGTCCCTCGTTCTCGCGCTCTAAGCATTGGTTGTGCTCACGCTTTGCCCCTCGCCGGTCTGCCAAATGGACGAGCGCGCAGATCCGGCTTAGCCAGAATCGGATGAGCGGGAGCATTATCGCGGGGGAGTTTGCTGACCCGCGCCAGTGGCTGTTCTACCCAGATGTGTGTCACGGGTCAATGACAGTCTGGGGGCAAGACAGCGATGGCTGTTGCGATTCGCTCTGCGCAGGCGAAGTATCGGCCGGTGAGAGCCGAGAGACCATGGTCCAACAGAACCGGACATTTTCCAACCAGCTTTACGTCAAAGCTATGTTTGTCGGCGTGCGCGCGGAACAGGACATTCTTGAAATCGATCCATGTATGCGCGATGGGATACCACGTCTTGAAGGCGCTCTCCTTCGCGCTGAACAGCAGGCGGTCCCAGGCGGGACCGTCTTCGCGGGTAGCGCATAACCATGCGATCTCCTCGGGAAGCGCGACGGTCTCGAGGACTCCGTCCGGGAGAGGCTGGTTGGGTTCGGCGTCGATGCCAAGGGCCAGGAATTCGTTCGACCAAGAAACAGCAGCCGCAGAGTAAAGATCACAGTGGGTGATGCTGCCGACGACTCCTGGCGGCCAGAGCGGTTCGCGATCTGGTCCGGGCAGAAGCGGAGACTCCGGAATTCCTAGCTGTACCAGCGCTCTCCGCGCGCAGGTTCGTCCAGCGGCAAATTCTTCACGGCGTTTAGGAGCTGCGGCTGCCATGATTTCTGCTTCAGCCGGAAGTAGCGAACCCTGATGCGGACCGACTTCTTCGACAACAACGACACCGGTAGGCAGAATCTGCGTCATCATTGCAGGGCGAACCGATCGTGCAGGCGGCAGCAGCACTGCGGAGGAAGGGTCAGGCGCATTCGCTGCACTGCGCGTTGAGGTGGCAGGCGATGGCGTTCGCAACGTTGCGGACGGTTTCGCCTTTCATCAGATCGCGATGGTGGGTGTCAACAAATTGAACGCAGAGATGGTGCGGAACAACAAGCTGCCAGCCCGGGACGAAATTGTTTTGAGGGGAGTGTTCCGAAGCCAGCAACAGCAACACTTTTCCATCGTAGGTCCGAGGATTGTAAGCAAGGCTTGCGGTCTCGATGAGCTCCTGAGCGATTCGCAACTCTGTCTTGCGAGCGCTGTGTCCGGTGATGAGCACAAGCCGTCGTCTGACGCGCTCACCGATGTGGAGAAATGTATTCCGTAGGCCAAGCCGGTTGCTTCTCGTGATGTAGTAGCGTAGCTCGTTCAATTTATCCGCAAGCGAGCTCCTAGCGGCGAAGTTGGAGGGATTAGGAGCATCCAGCATAACGAGAAGAGACACTTGATGTCCCTTTGCCTTGAGCTGGGTCGCGATCTCATACGCCAGAATGCTGCCAACGCAAAGTCCGCCGATTATATACGGACCCCGAGTATGAATTGCGAGGATTTTGCGCACGTGGTAGTCGGCGATCTCTTCCAGTGTGGGGTTATGGCCGAGAGCGCGGACATCGTCGGAGGTCAAAGTGACGAAGACAAAGGGCTGATCATCGCCAATCTCCCTCGCCAGCTGCGTATTCATGTAATGCACCCAAAAAATCGTCCTGCGACTACCTTGTGGCTGCAGAGGGAGGACGCCGGGAGGCAAAGCGGGATTGTGCGAGGCGGACTCCCGTATGAATTCTGCTTGCTGGCGGACGGTCGGTAAATGAAACAAATCCGCGAGGGGAATGAGAAGGCCGAAGTCTTTGAGGATGCGCTTCTGGAGCACCGCCATGAGCACTGAATGACCACCAAGGTCAAAGAAATTCTCTTCCGGGCCGACCGCCTGGCCTAAAACGTCGATCCACACGGTCGCGAGCCGTTCCTCCGCAGGCGACCGGAACCGCAGTAAAACTGGAGAGACCTCTGGGGCAGTAGGAGCCGGCAGCCGGGCTCTGTCGACTTTGCCATGCGGCGTGACTGGGATCGACGACAACGGAATCACATCGGAAGGGACCATGCTGTCTGGAAGGTCCTTCCTGAGGAAGGATCGAATATCCGCGAAGGCGGGCGGAGCAGCAGGATCAGAAGGGACAATGTAGGCACTGAGGCGCAGGCCGCCCGTCGGTTCCGGCCATGCACGAACGGCAGCCGCATCAACCCGAGGATGTCGGAGAATTGCGGCCTCGACCGCATCGAGATCTACGCGGTATCCGCGAATCTTTACACGATTGTCCATTCTTCCAAGGATGTCAATGGTGCCGTCGGCCCGTCGCACCGCGATGTCTCCGGTATTGTAGAGCCGGAGGCCGCCGACCGAGTCCACGTTCATGAATCGCTCGTCAGTTTGTTGCGCCTGACCGCAGTATCCTTTCGCCAGTCCCACTCCACCAAGAAACAGCGTGCCTGGAATGCCCACGGGCAGCAATTGCCGCTGAGAATCCAAGATGAAAGCCGTAGTGTTGGCGATCGGGCGCCCGACAGAAACGGTGGCCTTCCCAGTGCCAGCCCGGCGCTCCACGCGGTGGATGAGCGACCAGATGGTGGTCTCCGTCGGACCGTACATGTTCCAGAGTTCGGCACCAGTTGCGAGCAGCCGGTCGGCTAGATCGTCGGACAGCGACTCTCCACCACACAACACGCGGAGGCGTTTGGATCCGTGATTCTTGGAAGAAACGGTTGCATCGCTCCAGCCAGACAACAGCAGGGTGCGCCAGGTTGCGGGCGTCGCCTGCATGATGGTGCAATGTGAGCGCCGGATGGCCTTTGCGAGGAGGTAGGGATCCTGAGCTTCGCCGCGACTTCCGATGACGACCCTGCCCCCGCTGATCAGAGGCAGGAATAGCTCGAGAGCGGCGATATCAAAGGAAATGGACGTCACCGCGAGAAGTACGTCTTCGTGAGAAAAGCCGGGCGATGTCTGCATGGAGACGAGCAGATTCACCAGACTGCGTTGCGAGATTTCGACCGGTTTGGGCGCGCCCGTGGTGCCAGAGGTGTAGATCAGATAGGCCGTGTCGTCAAGACTGCCCGCAAACGGGTTTTGAACGCTTGCGGCGACATCTCCCCCCTCAGCAGCGTTCCTATCGACAAGTAGGCAGGGGTTTTCCAGAAAAGGAACCAAATGGGTGAGGGAACGCTGTGTCAAGACCGCGCCGGGGTTTGCGTCACGGAGTAGAACCTCGATACCGGCCGGGGGCAGTTGGATATCGATTGGCAAATAGGCAGCCCCAACCTTGTGAACGGCTATAAGGCTGGCGAGCATGTCGAGCGAACGGTCGAGAACCAGGGCGACGACTGATCCGCGAATCACGCCTGCGTTGTGGAGCGAGGACGCCAGGACGTCGGCCCGGGAATTCAAATCCTGGTAGGTCCAGCGCTCCTGGCCGAAAGCCGCTGCAATGGAATTAGGGGTGCGACGGACCTGTTCCTCGAAAAGAGCCTTCAGCGTTCGCTGCGGGAACGGCCGTGCAGTATCATTCCAGCCACCTGGTTCCAGAAGCATGGCGGCTTCATCCGGTGTGAGCACGCCGAGCGAACCGAGAGTCATTTCGGGATTCTGTGCAATGGACTCCAGCAGCACCAACCAATGCGCCGCCATTCTTTTGATGCTGACTGTGTCCCATGTGTCTGTACGATAGAAGAAGCGCGCGTCCATCGCGTCCGGAACATCACCCACTTCCAGATGAAGATCGAACTTACTCGTTCCAACAATGACATCTGTCGGAGCAATGCCCCAGTCTTCAGCGAGATGCGGCGTGGGGGGGCGCATGGTAAAGAAGACCTGGAAGATGGGGTTGCGTAAGGGGTCACGTCTGGGATTGATCACTTTCACAACCTGATCAAATGGCACATCCGCGGCCGCAAGTCCGCCGAGAACGGAGTCGCGAATCTGAAACAAATACTTAGAAAAGGTGAGATCGGCGGTGGGACGCGTGCGCAGTACGAACGTGTCGATGAAATACCCCATGACGTTTTCAAGTTCGGGCCGTCGCCGAGCGTCGGTTGCGCTCCCCACGATGAAATCGCTTTGCCCGCTGTAGCGAAAGAGTAGGACATTGAAAGCAGCCATGAGGGTCATGTACAAAGTAACGCCCTGGCGGTGGCTCAGTCGGCGCAAACTTTCAGCCAGAGAAGCGGGGATGCGGAAGCGTTCCATTGAACCGCGGTAGTCGGTTGATGCGGGCCGCGCTCGATCTTCCGGAAGATGAAGCGTAGGGAGTTCTCCGGAAAGCTGATCGAGCCAATAAGCTAGATGCTGCTTCACTTCGGAAGACTCGACGTGCTGCTCTCGCCAAATGGCATAATCTCCGTATTGAACTGGCGGTGTCGACAGGGAAATCGTTCTCCCCGCTTCCAAAGAGGTGTAAATAGCCGATAGCTCTGGCAGGAAGATCCTTGAAATGGAAATTCCGTCGAAGATGATGTGATGAAATGTCAGGTAGAGGCGGTGCTCATTGTCACTCACGCGTACCACTTTGGCTCGAAAGAGTGGTACGGCACTGATCGGAATGGGCGTTCGGGCGTCCTCAGTGGCGATGCGAAGCGCCTCGGCCTCGTTTTCTGCCGGAGATAGGCCGCTGATGTCGACAAATGGAAGACTCACGTGCACATCCCCGTGAACGATCTGGTCGCCGTCCGACGAAAAACTGGTGCGCCAGGCCTCGTGTCGACGAAGGATCTCATTGAAGCTGGCTTCGAGGATCCGAAGGTCAAATCTGCCGTATTTATAAATGCTTGAAGGCTCGTTATAGACAGGGAGATCGGGCTGCTGAAGTGCATGGAGCCAAACTTGACGCTGTTCGGCAGAGAGAGGAATCTTTGCGCTTGGGTTGCGGGGATGAATAGCCTGTTCGCTATGTGGTCCGATGCCACGCATCCGCTGATTGAGCAGGCGCAGCTTGACCCCTGAGAGGCTCGAATTGCGACCCCCTGCATTCACCTCATCGCGATCAGCCTCCATACTCATGCTTTCGCCATCGAGCGATCCGAATCGAAACTGATCCTAAACCACCTATCATCGGTGCCGCTAATGATCATCTGAACCTCTTCTGTCGTCGTTGATACGAAGGTCCGGAGTATTTGATGGTTTGCATCCACCCATTGTTGCAGGAGACATGAAGAATCTTAGACATGCAACCGTCCAAGTTTTCCCATTAAGCTTGCGCGCTTACGCGAGGATCGAAGCCTATTAAAAGCCTGGTCAGTCCCCGTAAACCGGCATTTAGTCGCCATCTCGGTTCCTGAACAATCAGAAACGGGTTCTGAAGTCTCCGCAAAAGTGTGTTGAAAGCAATCTGACCTTCCACGCGAGCTAGCGGTGCTCCAAAACAAAAGTGGCCGGCCCAGCCAAAAGCCAGATGATGATTATCGCAGCGAAGCAAGTCCAGACGGTCCGGATTAGGGAATCGGCCCGGATCGCGATTGGCCGCAGCAAGCACTGCGACTACTTTTGATCCCTTGGTCAACGTCTTGCCGCCAAGCAGCATGTTATCCGGTGCAATTCGTGCGGTATGCTGGACGGGCGACTCGTAGCGCAGCAACTCTTCTACTGCAGTGCAAATGATTTCTGGATGGCAGCGCAACTGCTCGAAAGCATCGCCATTCCGTAGCAAAGTTAGGAACCCGCTTGCGATCAAGTTTGTAGTGGTCTCGTGACCACCGATGATCATAACTATAGTATTTGCAACCACTTCATCATCGGAGAGGCGTGTGCCGTCGATCTCCGCGGTCATCAACGAGCAGATCAGCCCGGCATTAGGGAGCCTACGCAATTCATTCATACGTTCTGATATATATATCTTCAGATTCTCAAGGCTCTGTAAGACTTCGGTTACCCGATCGGGGTCGTGTTGGAAGTTGCCATGCACTTCTGCGATATCGTTGACCCATGTCCCGATTTGCTCATGATCCTCCACGGGAATGCCCAATAGTTTCGCAGTCACAATCGCCGGCAAAGGCGCGGCAAAGTCGGCAATCATATCCATACGTCCTGAGGCCATCACTTTATCGAGCAACTCGTTGGCGACTTGTTCGATCAAGGCTCTTAGCTGGTCGACTCTTTTTGCAGTGAATGCCGCTGAGCAGAGTCCGCGAAGGCGCGCATGCATGGGGCCATCCATAAACAGCATTTGCCGCTTCATCGTCTCAGCAAATGGCTTGAAGAAGGACAGTTCGAGCATCTCCAGATGTTCAGGGGTCGGGCTGCGATCGGCTGAGCAATGCCCAAGGACGGTAGTGGCTTCCCGGTAGCCTGTCACTACCCATGCGTGCACATAGGGGTCCCAATGGACCGGGTCGACCTCCCGAAGGATGCGGTAAAATCTCTCGGGCGCAGCCAGAAAGTCGGGTCGCAGCAGCTCAAGGAGGCTAAGGGTCTTACCTTGTGCTGCGACGCTCGGACTGATAGACACAACATTCACCTGTGTGATCCTGCTATTCGGTCAAATGCGTTCGTGCCTCGTCGTCCGTCAGTGCATTAATACCCTCTATAATCGTTTGTTCCACCGTCAGGGCGAGGCTTTTCACGGTAGGTGCGTCAAAAAGCTGCTGAAGGGTCAGGTCGGCTCCGAATGACTGCCTGAGGCGCAATACCAGCTGCATACCGAGCAGGGAGTGTCCTCCAACCAGGAAGAAGTTGTCATTCGCGCCGATAGCATTGTTGTCAAGCACCCCCTGCATCATCATGAGAAGTCTTTCTTCGATGAGTGTGGCCGGCGCTTCCTGAGTGCGCTCCATCGGCAGCAAGTCGCCGTGGCCGGCCAACCTGGCAAAATCCACTTTGCCATTAGTGGAGGTCGGAATGAAGTGGAGGCGCGCGAACGTGGAGGGGATCATGTAGTCGGGTAAACAGTGCAGCAAATACTCCTGAAGCTCCCGGGCCGTGGGAACTGAAACCCCGTCGTTGAGCAGAATGTAGGCCGTGAGGTACTTCTCCCCGTTGTCGGAAAGCCTTTCAACGGCGACAGCGAAGGAGATGTCGGGATGATGCATCAGAACGCTGCCGATTTCATCCAGTTCTACACGTTGGCCTCGAATTTTAACCTGTCGGTCTCGACGGCCGTGGAATTCTAATTCGCCATCGGGGCGCCGCTTAGCGAGGTCGCCTGTGCGATATATTGTGGCGCCGGCCACTCCCGAGAAGAGATCGGGCAGGAAGCTTTGTTCCGTAAGGGCAGGCAGATTGCGATACCCACGCCCTACTCCGCGCCCGCCAATATAGATTTCACCCACCGTGCCTTCGGGGACCTGCTCTCCCTGATCGTCCAACAGATACACTGTTGCACCGTCGATCGGGCAGCCGATCGGCGGCAGTTCATCGGACCCCGGCGTAAGGGTCGCCCATGTAGCAACTACCGTACATTCCGTAGGACCGTAATGGTTGACTACCTTGAACGGCAGCTGCGCGGGCGGACCGTGGTGTAAGACATCTCCCCCGACAATGAGCATTCGGAGCGCAGAATTTGACGGCCATTGCAAGGTCATCAGGCGAGCCCCAAGAATCGCGGGCACCAGAGAAATGGTCACGCGTTCGCGGATCATCCACGCCTGGATCAACTCCGCTGATGATCGTTCCGTCTCATCCGGCAAACACAAAGTTGCGCCAGCGCAGAGATGGGCCCAAATCTCAAGGGCGGCTGCGTCAAATCCGAGGCCCAACATATGACTCGCACGGTCCTGTGGCGTTACGTTGCAAGTCTCCCGATGCCATCGAACGACATTAGCCAGGTTGGCATGCGTGATCTCGACTCCTTTGGGAACGCCCGTAGAGCCGGAGGTGTAGATCACATAGGCAAGGCTATCTGGTGCGCCTGTTGTGCACGTCGACAGGCGGCTTCCAGCAATAGCTAATGCGTCTCGCCAAGGGTCTATGCTGTGCGTTCCGACTCGAAGTCGGGCCGAAAGGTCCCCTCGACAAACCACGGCACTCGCGCCTGAATCCCTCAGCGCATAGGACAAACGAAAATCCGGCCATGACGGTTCAAGAGGAACGTACGCCGCACCGGCTCGCATGACTCCGAGAGCGGCAATAACCCACTCGAACGATCGCTCTAGGCAGACTGGCACGACCCCGCCAGAAACTACACCCTTATTGAAAAGATAGCTGGCGAACGCGTCCGCTCTTTCATTTAGGTCTCTGTAATTGAGGCTTTGCTCACCGCGGCTAAGGGCTATGCGGTCGGGGCACGCATCCCGATACTCTGAGATTAGGTCACCGACTCCGCGGGCACCCGCTGACACACTATCCATAGGCTCAGTATCCTCGCACGGGCGCATAGCCTCGCGCTTCTCCCAGACTACGATTACCGAAGGAAATGGCCGGTACCGCTGTCAACGACGGCTTAGAGCGACTCCCAACCGGACAACCTATCCGCTCAAAAAAGTCATGGAACGACTGACGAAATACGTCAATGCTAAACAGTTCAGCATGCCTCCGCAAAAGTTCGGAGCTCCACTTCTGCTGTTCACTGTAGTTTATTGCCCTCGCGAGGTCTTCGGGGCACTGCCGGTCGAAGAACACGCCGGTTTCCCCCTCGATGATCGTCTCAACGGCGCCGCCGGCTCTAAACGCAATGGTTGGCCGACCTGCAGCGGCCACTTCGATAGGAACCATACCAAAGTCTTCTTCACCCGGAAAGAGTAAAGCACTGCATCGTGACGCGAAGTACTCGACATCGCGATCTTCAAGGCGTCCCAGAAAACTGACGCTCGAACCAGCGCGCGCCTCGAGTCTGGGGCGATCCGGCCCGTCGCCAATTATGACGAGACGGCGGTTGAGCGCAGTGCACGCATCAACAGCAAGATCGATGCGCTTATACGAAACCAACCGAGACACGACCAGATAGTAGTCTTCATGACCGGAACAAGGATGAAATCTACTAATATCTATAGGCGGATATATGACCTCCGCCGTACGGCCGTAAGCCGTGTGGATTCTAGCTGCGACTGCCTTGGAGTTGGCTACAAAGTGATCGGGTTGACGAGAAGCACCCACATCCCAATGGCGTAGCCCGCGAATCACATGAGAAAGGAGGCAGCGCATTAACGGTCCCATCGCCTCGCGGGCGGAATAGTCGTCAAAGGCCCACGCCCATCGCATCGGGGTATGGCAATAACACACGTGAATGGAATCCCGGCTCGTCCGCACTCCTTTCGCGTACCCTGATGAGCTGGATATCACGAGGTCATAATTATCTAGTTTGAGAGACCCAACGGCAAATGGATAAAGCAGAAAGTAAAGACGATAGTGATCCCTGATCCGGGGTAGGTGCTGCATCCATGTGGTCCTAACATCTATACCGGCAATATTTTGCGGCATGCACTCCGGCAACGCTACGGTAGAATGAAGCGTGCAGCCGGGCAGCATTCGCACCAACTCCGCCGCAACCCGTTCGGCACCGCCTATCTGCGTAAAGTAATCATGCGCCACGGCTATCTGCATTTGCCCTCCCCGGAATCTAGGCTGCACCCGATCTCCGCAGCACGGCCGGCACCGTCCGCGCCAAAATCTTAAGGTCTAGTGCCAATGACCACTCGTCAATATAAGAAAAATCATGCCTAATCCACTGATCAAAACTCAGTGACGAGCGGCCAGCAATCTGCCATATCCCCGTGATACCCGGACGAACGCTAAAGCGACGCATCAAATACGCCTCGCTAAACAAAGAAACGTCGCGAACGCTCATTGGCCTCGGGCCCACAAGTGACATTTCGCCCGACAGCACATTCCACAGTTGTGGCAATTCGTCCAGCGAAGATCGCCGCAAGAAGGAACCCAAAGGGGTCATTCTGGGATCATTCCTGATTTTGAAGATCGGGCCTTGTGCCTCGTTGGCCGTCTCAAGTGACGTCTGAAGATGCTCTGCGTTTTGCACCATGCTGCGAAATTTGTACATATTGAAGCGCCGACGGCGAAAGCCATATCTCGATTGGACAAAAAACACCGGTCCGGGGCTAGTAACCTTCACAAGGGCAGCAATAATTAGTATGAGAGGGAAACCGAAAAGCAACAGGCTGGCGGCGATAACGATGTCGAAACCCCTTTTTGCAGTTTGTGCGATGGTTTGCCCACTGTCACGTGGCACGAGGTCTACGAACAAGGACGCTCGCTCCCGGATTCTCTTGGCGTGAACAAGAGAGAAAGCTTCGTTGACGCACACCACGTGGACACCGGCCGCTTCAGCAATGCATACGGCTCGCTGGGCGAGGTCGTAGCATGAACGTATGGGAACAGCAATTATGAGTTCATCCACTACATGTTTCACCAGGTAGGTGGACAGTTCACTGACGTTCCCTAAATACCTAGCGGCGATATCGGGAGGCACTCGCCCCGGATCAATATCGTCCACAAAACCCAACAAGCATTTGTCATGTTCGTGATGAAGGCGCAGCTCTCTCCACGCTTTGCCCGCCCGACGCCCGGTTCCGAGAATAACTACTTGTTGTAACTCCACGCGGTGCCGCAGCCGGAAATGCGACAGCACTAAACGGCAGCCTTCGTAGAGAAACGCCAAACCGAAAACAGTCGCTATAACAAACACGGACGGGTCGCCTATTTCCCGACCCTTTAAGTAAAACACCAGAAGGCCAGCCGCAACCACACACCAAAGCCCGGTTTTACGCAACGGTGCTGCAAGCTCAGCGAGATCGTTGCGGTACAGACGAAGCATCGTCAGACACCGACTCCATACAAGGCCAAACCCGATGCACAATGACACATTCAGGACGGTAACGCGGCTATTGAGAAGGGCGACGACTCCCCCGTAATGGACATAGGTCCGATGCGCCGCGTAGACGGTCGCGATCACGAGGCCCGATGCCACGAAACCGTCAACCGCCACTACTATCGAATGGAGTCGCCGGGCGTTTTCCATGGAGATATCTGTGCCTCAGTGAAGCTTCGTAGTCGATGCAGTTCGGGCGAGCCAGCCGAAAGCAAGACTCCCACCTCGCTGCCGTCTTAAGTGGTGCAGATCGTGGCCGTGGAGCGTCTTCAGTCGCGCGGAGTGGGACCGATTGCCGATTCGTCCGAAAGATACTGGCCCAAGGGAAACTAAGAGCCCGTTAGTACGTACCGTCCCACACTTGTAGTTGCTGGCGTAGCCTTCGTGGTCACAGCAAACGAGCCGTTCGTCATATGGTCGGCCTTGCGAATTGAAGCAAGTGTGTCCCCAACATCGGAGTGGGCCGGTTCTCGCCCCGACGTGGGACGTCGCATCCAAAGCCGAGATTAGTATGTGGTTGTGACTTGTTGCACACATGCTAGCAGAAGCTAGCTCGCCGGATCACGCACAAGGGTTAGACTAATGATTACAGAAAAGGTATGACACTACCGAGCCTGACAGTTCAGCTGCTGGTCCACGAGTTGCTGACTAAAAGGCTGTCTTAATGACAATACTTCGTATGTGTTTCTTTTCATCCGTGAACCTCAGGGGATTGCGTAGATTGCCGCTCCTGCGGTGGAGGCAGCAACGGCTGAGGCTCCAGTCGTCGCAAAGTTGCGCGCAAAGGAAAATGGCAGGTAAAGTACGTCACCCGGAAGAAGGGCTAAATCTGGCTGTTTTCCCTTTTGAATGTCGCCAACTGAGAGCTCGGTGTCGGCAAATCCACCTCCTGGTTTCTTTCGGATCAAGCGCGCATGGCCTTGCTTGGCAGCTCTGGTGACGCCACCGGCCAAAGCCAAGCCCTGAAGTAGAGTAAGCTGGGATTCGTTGTTGGACATGACGTAACCACCCGGCCGATTTACGTCGCCAAGAATATATACGATGCCAGCACGAGACACTATGATAGTATCGCCAGGATTTACCATAACCTGCTGCTCGATCGCCTGCGTAGCGTCATTCGAAACGTAGTAGCCTAAAGGATGCTGTTGATCGCCGTGTCGCTCGATGAGTATATGCCGGTCGGCTTCCGGAGTAAGGCCGCCGGCGAGAGCCAGTACATCGAGAATTGGACGGGGCGTGGCGATTGGATAGGCCCCACTCGTTTTGACCTCGCCGATGACCGAAACCAGCTGCGTCGCAAATTCGCCTACATTAATAGAAACTTGGGGATGATTCAGGTAATGGCAATCGATCAACTTGTCATGTACGACTCTTGCAGCAGCGCCGGGGGTGAGGCCAGCCACTTTGACGTCACCGATGCCGACGACCGGCACCATACCCTGATCCGTGACACGGGCGTCCTCGTCCATTTCCGGAGTGTCTGCCACGTGGATGTGTAGAAGATCGCCTGGTGCGATGAGAAGAGTGTCTTGGCCGTGAGCCAGATGACTACAAGCTCCTGCTAGAATTAGGCGGTATATTAGACCGGAGACACGAAGCCTACACATGGCTGCCTTCTTTCCGTTTTCCGTAATAACCATTCCCATAATAACCAAAGTATTCGGCGTATGCTGCGGAGTCCCGACTTACAGCGTTTAACACGACTCCCACCTTGGTATCTGGATCGATCCGAAGTATCTGCCAAGCCCTTTCCAAACTTGTGCGCGTGCTTCGTGCGTGACGGGTTATCAGCAGAGTAATATCCGCCATCTTTGAGAGTACTGCGGCATCGGTAACGGCCAAGAGTGACGGACTGTCAATGAGCACAAAATCGTATGCCTTTGACCATTTGTCGATCAGCCCCTTCATCTTCGTAGAACCAAGTAGTTCGGCCGGATAAGGCGGTGTTGGTCCCGAAGGTACGATCGCCAGATCCGGAAGATCCACAAAAGGCCTGAGTTCCATTTCGTCCTCGTCTCCGGAAAGCACGTTACTTAGACCTCTCTTGCCAGAAACGGACAGGCGTTGCGATAAGGTCGGACACCTCATATCGGCCTCGACCAGGAGTACTCGACTGCTGTTCCTGACCAGCGCGGCTGCGAGATGGAGGGAGATCGTGGTTTTGCCCTCACTTTCTGCAGCACTCGTAATTAGGATAACCTTCGGAGGGGCTGAACTGCGAGAGAGTAACAGAGCCGTCCGCAGGATGCGCAGAGACTCTGAAAAAGCCGTGTTGGACGCGGCGAGTGCCGCCATCGTCGCGTCGGGAGTTGCGGTGATCGATATCCCATTCGTCAATCTGTTTGGGCGTTTAGGGGCTGAAAGTTCAGATTCTCGACGCCAGCCAGATAGAGCCGCGTTCGGAATCACCGCGAGGAGCGGCGTATTGAGGGAACGTTCGATCATCTCCATGCTCTGTACACGATCGTCGACGATGTCTAAAAATAGCGCCCCGACCGAGCCAAATAAAAGGCCGCCAAGAAGTGAAAGGCCGAGATAGAGCGGAACATTGGGCTGCGCGGGCTTTGCGGGCACCCGCCCCGGATCGACTATTGTGACATTCGATGAGCGGAGCCCCTCAATGACCCCGGCCTCTTTCAAGTGCAGGTAGAGAGTTTGATAGAGCCCGCGACTTTCTCCGGCCTCTTCTTTCGCTATCGAATACTCAACCGCTTTGTTGTTCAGCTGGTCGGCGGCGGCGCGCTGGCTGTTATACGCCTGCTGCATTTTGCTTTCCGTAATCTGAGCTGCGTGATAGTCACTCTCGGCTCGCGCACCGATCCGCTGGATTTCCTGTCTGACTGCAGCGGTGACACCAGCAAGGGCAGCTTTATCGTCCTGGAGTTTTGGGTTAGCTGAACCGTACTTCGACGAATCGGCGGCGAGCTGAGTCTCAATCGTCGCCTGCTGCGCGCGGAGTGTCTGCAGGAGATTGAAAGAGTTGTTGACGCCGGGGGATACGCCCGAAAGAGAAGTACCAGCCAGCCCGGAGATCATTTCGGGATCGCCGCCCCTCACCATCTCGTATATCCCGCCTTTAAGAATGCGGTCCGAAGTCGCCTGCGTCAGAGCTTCTGTGGACTGCTGGAGGCGATCAAGAGTTGCACTATACGAAAGCTCTTTACCCGTTGCGTCCGACGTACCCAAACTGTAGACGCCCGCTTCGCGCTGCAGTTGAACAACCTTGGCCTGAAGAGTTTCCGCCTGGTTTTTCAGATCATTCATCTGTCCAGCCAACCATTCTGAAGTCTCAGTCGTCGCGTTGTATCGAGTCTGGAACGTGTAATCGAGCAGGTCTTTAGTGAGCTGGTTAATGACAGTCGCAGAGATTTGGGGGCTTGAGCTTGTATAGCTGATTTCGATCAACTGTGTCCCGGCCACAGGCCTTACCTTCAGATGACTCTCAAAAACCTTCAACACGCGTGTGCGTCGCACGGGAGAATCTTCCAGACTTGAGCGTGCGGGATCCTGAGGGCCTCGCGGCGAAACCAAACCGAGCGCCCATCCGACCGGACTAAATCTTGGCTGAAAATCCCAAGTGTTTTCCAGGTTGAGGTTTTGAATCACCTTTAGGGCCAGCGTATCGGACTTCAGGATATTGGCTTGGGTCTGCAGCGCAATATTGTCCTCCAGCGGATCCGAATTAGTTCCTCCATCGCCTTTCATATTGTCCAGACCAAGGTCGTCCGAGCTCTGCTTGGCAACCTGTATTTCTCCTGTTGCCTCGTATTTTCGGGTCATGAAAATGCACAGAAGCACGGCGATAGAAACACAGAGCAGCGTGGTCAAGATTATGAATGAGCGACGGCGCTTGAGGATGACGAGCAGGCCCGAGATGCTGAGTTCTTGGATAGTGGACGAATCTTTGCTGGGTAACATATGTAGCAGACCCTCCGTTAGTCGTGGACAGCAGTGCAATCATCATTTACTTGCACGTGCGTGCCCGGCGTTGCTGATAAGCTGGGTCGTATATTATGCCTTTGGGTGTTACTCGGGAGGCAGTACTTCGGCGATCGAGCAGGGCTAATGTGCCAGATATTGATCATCACTGGATTATCGGCTGTCAATTAACTAGCGTGCCGTTGCCCGGGCAAAGCGGGGGGGCGATTGCGGCGCCCTCACCGCGACTCGCGAGACAGGTTCGACGTCCGAAGCCGAGAGGTTAACCGAGACTGACCGCCGAATCATCTCTACAGAGATGACCAGTTTAGATTGGGCCCCGTGGCGTATGAATGTGCCCTCGAGTCCCACAAGCGCGCCACTTACCACCCTTACACGGTCGCCGCTTTGGGGAAATGGGTGCGGAGAGCATCTGTTGCCGCGGGAGAGTATTGTCCGCACACCATCCAGTTCGCTTTCCGGGATGGCCAAGGGGCCGTTTTGATTTCCCACGAAATTGACGACTCCTGGCACCTTTTGTACGCTGAGCCTGGATTCAACAGTCTTGGGGATCTGCACGAACAGGTACCCCGGAAAGAGCGGCACGGAGATCACCTTCTTTCGATCGCTCCATTTGCGCTCCTCGTCGAGCAACGGAAGAAAATGCACAATTCCCAGGCTTCCTAGGGTCATAGCAGCGACCTTCTCTTGACGAGACCGGGTAGAGACCGCGTACCAGCAAGGCTCCTCGCGGCGGTTGTACGTTTCCATGTGACCTGCCCCCAAACTCCGCACAGGTAATTCTGTAAATCTAACCCGCCGCCAGAGCTGTGGAAAAGTGGGAAACGCCAGAGGCGTTTTCCACGTGGGCGGAGCCCACGTCAATTCCATA
>Ga0182018_10002253_pt1 | contig 19814 bp, 15 predicted proteins | sample 812P2MmetaG_FD_120490 | JGI IMG/M metagenome (GOLD analysis project Ga0182018, IMG submission 120490) | Permafrost microbial communities from Stordalen Mire, Sweden - 812P2M metaG | ecosystem: Environmental > Terrestrial > Soil > Wetlands > Permafrost | place: Sweden: Stordalen | collected...
GGAAGACGTCCGGCTGCACCAGTTCCAAGATGCTGTTGGACTCCACAATCACGTTCGCCGACTGGTCGAGAATCTTCCGGATGGTGCCCGCCGCGCGCGCCAGTCCGCCCGCCGGGACGCGCAGCCACAAGCTCCGCTCCGCGCCCGCTGCCAGAAAACGGCCGGTATCGGTCTTGTTCGGCTGGTACTCCTCGGTCAGCGCGAACGCCTCGCCGGCGCCCGGTTCGCAGCCGCAGGCCCCGCCGTCGCGCGCGCAGACGCCGTTGCCGTATTGCGTGATCTTTACCGCCGTCCACTGGCGATTGCGAAACTTGCGGATCAGTCCCGCCACCAAAGACGTCTTCCCGATGTTGCGCGAATGGCCGCCCACCGCCACCAGCATCAGGCCTTCCCTTCGAGTTCCGCCAGCCGCCGCTTCAACTCCCCCACCTCGCGGCGCACGTCCGGCAGGCGCGCCAAGTTGGCCAATTGCTCCAGGTGTTGTTTGAGCGGCCGCGCCGGCGTGCCCCAAACCGTCTCCCCCGAGCGCACGATCTTGGACGTCAGCACGCCGCACCCCGAGCCCAATACCGCCCGCGATTCGATCCGCGCCTTGTCGCCGATCCCCACCTGTCCGCCGATCACGGCGTAGTCTTCCACCACTACCCCGCCCGAAAAGCCGGTCTGCGCGGCCACCACCACATGCCTGCCGATGCGGCAGTTGTGGCCCACGTGGACCATATTGTCGAGCTTGGTGCCTTCGCCGATCGACGTGACGCCCATCGCCGCCCGGTCCACGCAGGAATTCGCGCCGATCTCCACGTGGTCGCCGATCTCCACCCGGCCCACCTGCGGAAATTTCTGCCAGCGATCCTCCTCCATCACGTAGCCGAAGCCGTCCGCGCCAATCACCGCACCCGAATGGAGAATCGTGCCGCGCCCGATATCCACATTGTCGTAGATCGTCACATTGGCATGCAGCACTGAGCCCTCGCCGAGGTTGACCCGCTTGCCCACCACCGAGCCCGCTCCGATGCTGCAAGCCACGCCGATGCGCGTCCCATCGCCCACCACCGCGTGGGGCCCGATAAACACCATGGCGGCGATGTCGACGTCCTTGCCGATTACGGATGTGGCATGGATGCCCGGCTTGAGTTCCGCGGTCGGGTAAAAGCGGTTGAGGGCGCGCGCGAAGGCCGTGCGGGGCTGGGACACGCGGATCACGGTGCGGTAGCTATTGCTGGGCCATTCTTCCGGCACCAGCAGGCAGCCGGCGGCCGAACTCTCGGCTTGTGCCGCCGCTTTGCGGGTGGCGACGAAGGCCACGTCGGAAGCGCCCGCGGTCTCGAGCGGCGCTACTCCCGCCAATTCCTTTTCGCCGTCCCCTTCAAACGTCGCGCCCAGCCAGTCTGCCAATTCGCGAACGCGCATGCCCTCATCATAACGTGCGACACACAAGCATGGCCACTGAACGCAATGCCGGCCCAGTGGGAACACATCTGACCGAGCGGCGAATGCTAAGGAGCGGAGGGCTCTCAATTCGCGCAGAGTTACCTTTACGGCTGAGGCTGGCCCACCGCAGGCGCTTTGATGTCCGGCTCGGTCTTGCCGCAGTGGCAATTCTCCGGCGGGAACCGGGCCAAGTCTGGCCACTCTAAGCAACTAGGGCTACCCAATTCGCGCAGAGTTAGCTCTAAGGCTGAGGTTGGCCCGCCGGCGGCGGCGCTTTGATATCCGGCTCCGTCTTGCCGCGGTGGCAGGTGTAGCAAGTGACAAACACCTTGTCAGCCTCGGGCGGAAACTTGGAATTGATATCCTTCACCATGGTGATCATCATGCGCGCGGTAACCTTCTTGGGGTTTTCGTCGCTCGAACGATCTTGCACGTGGCAGAAGTTGCAGCCGCCCTGTGGCCCTACGCCCAGAGCTGCCACATAAGTCCCCATCACTCCGGAATTGAGTTCGTCTTGCGTCAAAACCTTAAGGTTCTTGGCGGGCGCACGTGCGCCGCCACCTTTCTTTTGAGCGGGAGGGGGATCCTGAGCGCAAAGCGGCAGCAGGCAAAGCAGCATCGTAACTAGAAAACGCATGGGTCTAGCATACACGATGCGCGCCCCAATATTAAATAGTTCCGGCAAAATTTTCTTTGCCGCCGCCTTATGCCGATTCCCGCACCACCAGGCGGCACTCCACCAGAACGTCGCGGCCTATCCTATCCGGACGCTCGATCCGGCTGAGCATCGTCTCCATGGCCGCCTCCCCAATCTCCCGGCAAGGCTGGTGTACCGTGGTCAGCGGAACCGGCAGCAGACTGGCATATTCCACATCGTCGATCCCCACGATCCGCAAATGCGCCGGCACCCGGTACCCCAGCGACAGCACCACTTTCATGAACTCGCCGGCCGTCCGGTCGTTGGCGCAGACAAATCCATCGCCCGGCCGGAAATTCTTCAACAACGGGCCGACGGTGGCTTCGGTGACTTCGTCCACGCGGTGCACCGCGCCGCGCTCCCAGCTTTCCCGAAACCCGGCGATACGCGCGTCCACGGTCGACGCTCCGCCGGCATATGCCAGGAACGAAATGTTTCCGGCTCCTTGTTGCACCAGATGTTCCGTCGCCAGGTACGCGGCGCGGCGATTGTCGATTCCCACCAGATCGTGCCGCGAGCGGCGGGGATACGGCAGCTCCGAGCGGTCGAGCAGCACGATCGGAATGCGCGTCTCTTCCAGCCGCGAGACAATCGTCAGATTCGTCTCCCCAGATTCTGCCCCTCTTTCCAGAGGAGCGAAGAAAACCCCGGCCACGTTTCTCCCGATGAATTGATCGCACAATCCCAGCGCCTGCTCGTCCACCGAAGTCCGTTCCACCGCCAAATGGCCCCACAACAACGCCGGCCGGCTGGCCGTGGGAGCGCTGGCGATTCCCTGGCAGATCGGCTCGAAGATCTCGCTGGTTCCCAGGTCGGGAATCAGCAGGCCGAACACCAGGCTGCCTTCGGAAACATGCCCGTGACCCACGAAGGTTCCCGACCCTGCGACGCGCTCCACCAGGCCGCGCTGGCTCAGTTCCCGCAGAGCGCGCCCCACCGTAATCCGCGAGGTTCCGAACCGCTGCACTAACGCCGCTTCGCTGGGGAACTTCTGGCCCGGCGCGTATTTGCCCGCGAGGATCTCCTGCAAGAGGTCTTCGAGTACCTGCCGATATTTGGGAATGTGCGGCAACACCCTGATTCTACGTCGGTTCACACCTGATATTACAGCTTTCAGCGTGACTATAGCAACTTACGGCCCGCAGGGCACATCCAAGAGGTGAGGAGGACTCGCATGTCAACGTTGGAAATCCGGGCCAAGGAACACCTATTCGTCAGCGATTTCGACCAGACCCTGAGTTTTAACGACTCCGGACTGGTCCTCAGCGAACTGATCGGAGTGAAGGGCTTTATGGAGCGGATCCGCGGTTTGGCGGACATCCACCTGGTGCAGCAAGGCGGCGAATTGGCCTACCTGCTGCTGCACGATCCCGAATACCGCTGCGTCCGCCGCGAGCACTTGCGCGAGGTGGGCAGGCGCATTCGCCTGAAGGGCAATATCGCACTTCTGCTGCAGTTGCTGGGCGATCTCGACGGCCATCGCTTTTCCTTTTACGTGGTTTCCGCCGCGCCGCAGGAAGTCATTCAATCGGCGCTCGAAGGCATCATTCCGGCCGACCACATCATCGGCACGGAATTCCGTTACGATTCCGGCACCGGTGAGATTCAGTCCATCGCGCGGGTTCCCGCCGGCTACGGCAAAGTTGCCGTGGTGGAGGAATTGCGCGCCGCGCTGCCCATCAGCCATAACCGCATCACCTATGTTGGCGACGGCAGTTCCGACGTCCATGTGATGCTGCACGTGAATCGGTTGGGCGGGCTGACCATCGCGGTCTCCGAAAACAAGTACATCAACCAGATCGCCCGCCGCACCGTGCTCAGCGACGACGCCCTGAGCGTGCTGGTGCCGGTGATGGAGAGCATCATGGGCTGGAACTCCGCCCGCATCCGGGAGTTCTTCGAAGCCCACGGCTTCGCGCTCCGCGAGTGGGACAAGGTGCAGACCGATTCGCTGACGATTTGTCCGTTGCCGCCCCATCCGCCCGCGTTCGCCGCCGAGGCGTAAACCAAGCTTCGGCATTCAGCGGTCAGCGATCAGCCGTGCAGGGCGTCGCACCAACTGACCGCTGAAAGCTTATAATAGCTTTCAGCATTCACCAATCGGCAATCAGCCGTTGCATTCCGGATCGGCCATCGAGGGAGTCGCACGAGCTGACCGCTGAAAGCGGAGTGCTGAAAGCTTATATGGAGAGACACCAGATGAAGCGTCATGTTCCTGTTGCATTACTCGCGCTGGTCGCCGTTGCGCCACTTGTCGCCCAAGCGCCCGCTGGCTGGAAGCAGCGGGTCGATCACAGCACCTCCGCGTCGGACCCCGACGCCACCGGCGCGATCAAGTTCGTAAAAGAAGGCGCGGGATTCCACGCTACGAATCCCCAAGCCGCCGTCTACTGGAATCCGGCCAGTACCGCGACCGGAGCCTATACTCTGAAGGGCACGTTCACCCTGATGAAGCCCAGCGACCACACCAATTATTACGGCCTGGTGTTCGGCGGCAGCGGTCTCGAGGGCGCCGACCAAGCGTATTTGTACTTCGTGGTGGCGCAGGATGGCACCTGGCTGGTCAAGGGCCGCAACGGCAGCGCGACCCCTCCAGTGACCGCCAAAACGGCCAGCGACCTGGTGAAGAAGCCGGACGATACCGGGAAATCCACCAACAGTCTCGAAGTGCGGGTGGGCGCCGACAAAGTCGACTTCGTAGTGAACGGCACGGTAGTCCACAGCGAGCCGAAGACCGGACCGCTGGCCAAGACCGACGGCATCTACGGCATCCGCATCAACCATCTCCTCGAAGTGCAGGTGGACAACTTCGGCGTATCGAAATAGTATTTCGTTCCTCGGCGGCTATTTCGGGGACAGGGTCGAAAGAGCCAACTCGCGCATCGGGGAATCCCGGGGCCTCCCCGGGTGTGTTCACGAACGTTCGCGGATCGCAGGCCCATCCCAACAGGTGAGGAAGTTGCGGACGGAAGCGACAGCCGTTCTGTCTACCGAGCCCGGTCCAGCCACTCGCGAAGCCGGGTGACAAGCGATTCCGGAGTGAACGGCTTGGAGATGTGCTCCGCCTCCGGGATCAGCGAGATGCGATGGGCGATCGTTTCTTCGGCATAACCGGACATGAACATTGCCTGGATCTCCGGCCGCCCCTGCCTCAGTTTCTCCACCAGATCGGGACCGTTCATGCCGGGCATCACAACGTCGGTAAGCACGACGTGGATTCGGTCGTCGTACCCCTCCGCCAACGCCATCGCCGCTGGGCCATCGGCGGCGGAGAGCACCTTGTACCCGTAGGAGGCCAGGACGGCCGAGACCAGATTCCGGACGCTCGCCTGGTCCTCTACCACCAGCACGGTCTCGAAACCCCTAACGCCGGCGTCGTGAGCAACGCGAGGGACGGCCTTTTCTGTGGCAGATCGAATCTGTGGGAGATAGATCCGGAAGGCTGTCCCACGGCCAAGCTCACTGGTGATTTCAATCCACCCCTGGCTTTGCTTCACGATGCCGTACACCGTGGACAGTCCGAGGCCGGTGCCCTTTCCCAACGGCTTGGTGGTGAAGAACGGCTCAAAAATGTGACGCTGCGTTTCCTCGTCAATCCCGCTGCCGGTATCGGTGACGGTGAGGAGGACATACGGGCCCGGAGAGATCTTGCGCGGATCGTTGCCGGCGCTTTCCCCGATCTCGACATGCGACGTTTCGACAAGCAGTTCCCCGCCGTCAGGCATGGCATCGCGGGCGTTCACCAACAGGTTCATCAGTACTTGGTGAATCTGGCCGCTGTCCGCAACGATCAGATCCAATTCCGGGGCGAGCGCGGTTTCGAGGCGGATATCTTCCCCCAGCAACCGGCGCAGCATGTCCTTCGACTCGCTGATCAAGGCATTCAGATCAAGCGGCTGCCGTTGGGCTGCCTGCTTGCGGCTGAACGCCAGTAACTGCTGCGTCAGGGCCGCGGCCCGCTCCCCGGCGTGGCGGACCTCTTCCGCGTGCCCCCTCAGCGGGTCCTCGGCGCTTAGCCCCGAAACAACGATATCGGAGTAGCCGTTGATGACGGTGAGTAGATTGTTGAAGTCGTGGGCGATGCCGCCTGCCAGCCGGCCGACGCTTTCCAGTTTCTGCGCCTGCAGATACTGCTCCTCCAGCGCGCGATGTTCCGTGACATCCGCCCCCAGTAATGCAACCGTCTCCACTTTGCCCTCAGAATCGCGCAACGCCGCACTGTTCACCTGCAGCCAGCGCCGCTTACCGTCTTTGGTTAGGAACGGCATCTCGGAAAACCAGTGGGCGGGACCGCCGGTCTTCGCCAGACTCTCCATCAACTTATCGATGCGTTCGTGCTGATCCGGCGGCAGGAATTCGGTAGCGTGGCGCCCCCTCATTTCGTCCCGCGTCCAACCGGTGATGGCGAGCATGCAGTCGTTCACAAAAACGAAGTTCCCATGCATATCGAGTATCGCGGCCGACAGTTGCACATCCTCCAGGAGTCCGCGGAAGCGCCGCTCCGATTCGCGCAGCGCCTCATCGGCCAACCGGCGTTCCGTAATATCGCGCTCGCTGCCCTGCACGCCGATCTGCCTGCCGGCGTCATCGCGAATGGGACCCCAGGTGGCCGAGACCCACTTGGTGCGGCCGCCCCGGGTGATCAGGCGGTACTCCTCATCCTCGAACCCGCTTCCTTGAAAGATCGCGTCCCAGTAACCCAGCATGCGCGCCTGGTCGTCCGGATGAATCCAGTTGACGAATCTGTCTCTCTCGAGTTCGGCGATCCGGTAGCCGGTCAGCGTTTCCACCGCCGGGTTCGCGAAAATCAGGCGCCGGTCCATGTCGTAGGCCAGCACCATCTCTTTCATGTTGTTGGCCATCAGGCGGAGCTTCTGCTCGGTCTCTCGCAACGCCTGCTCCGCCTGGCGCGTGCGCTTAGTCTCCCGCATAAAGCGCACGCTCTGCCAGCAGGCCACAGCGAACAGAAACGCAAACAGCAGGGCCGCCGCCGCCAGGCGCTGCCCGTGCCGCCGCGCCTCCAGCAGCGCCGCCATGGATTCCAGTTGCTGAGACATGTAGCCCGACTCGCCCAGAATCGGAGCCAGCTTGCCTTCCGCGGCAATCCTGCCGATCTCTTCGCGTAGCGCATCGGCCGTACCCCGAAACTCGAACGTTGCGGCAACTCCAAGACGCGAACGGATCTCCGGCGCCGCAATCCATCGCAGTGTCTGCCCCCCGCAAACACCGCGCGTATCCAGCAGTGTCGCAATCCCCGTGTAGGCATTCATGAAAGCGGCATCGGAGCGCCCCTGGCATAGATCCTCCATCACCTCCGGCCGATTCCCCCTCGACAGCTTGCGCACATGCGGCAAATGGCGATCGAGTTGCCAGGAGTCGACGGGCCGGTCCGCGAATGAAATGATGGCGGTCGCCAGATCCTGCATTTTGGTGTATGGGCTATCGCCGCGCACCAGCAGGCAGAATTCGGCTTCGAGGTATGGTTCGCTGACGTAAAGGTGCTGGAGCCGTTCCGGCGTGATGGTCATGAGAGGCCACAAATCCACTATCTTGTCGCGCAGGGCGAATTCCGAGTTGCGCCCCCAGTACACCCACTGCAAGCTGATGCCGCGGCGCCGAGCCGCGGTTCGCAGCAGGTCTACCGCGAGCCCGGTTGGCTGTCCGTCCGCTCCGCGCACCTCAAAGGGCGGCGAATCCGTCCAGCCCATCCTGTAGACTCGGGGCGTCACCTTGGGCCCCCCAAACTGCAGCCATGCCAGAACCGCAACCAAGATGACAGCGCCCCCAACCACCATCTTGTTCTTGCGCATGTACCGGCTTGGCATCTCCCTCCATTAGAACCGGCAGACAGGCGGCTGGCAATCCGTAGATTTACGGGGAACTTAGGGAACGGCCCCGGGTCCGTATCGATAGGGACTGGTCCGCTGCCCGCCTAAAAGTGAAACCGATACCTCACCTCACCATAAATCTGGCGAGGGTTGATGTAATGTGTCCCGCCGAAAGTATTGCTGGTGTCCAGCAGATAGCGGGTGTTGGCGATATTCACGGCGTTGGCGGAAACCGTCCAGTTCTCGCCAACCTGTTTGCCGATGGACAGATCGAAAGTAGAGTGCGGCGGAAGGTGGCTCGGCCCATCCCCATTGAGAAAGCCGGAGCCGAACTGGTACGCCGGCGTCGCCCACAGGTGGCCAGGCAAAATCAAGGAAAGTACCGAGGTTACGGTGTTGCGCTGATCGTGATCGAGGAGGAAATTGCCCGACGGAGCGTATTCCAGTAATCCTCCCGTAATCGGCCCGATCCCTTGCCCAATTTGATTCGAGTACGCCACGCGCCACTGCGCAATCCGGAAGAGCCGCGGCGAGCGCACGGTGACCTCGGTGCCGCTGATGATCGCCGCCAGATCCGTCAACGGAACAAAAATGCCGGAGTCGCCGATCACGTCGTGGTCCAGAAAGTTGCGCGCGCTGGTGTGAAAGTTATCCACGTCGAGCGACCATCCGCCAACCGGAATCTCCAATCCGATATCGTGTTGGATATCGCGCTCGCCCGGCAGCGGAATGAAGCCGAAACCTTGTGCCACTGCAAAATTCAGCGCGGGGCCGGCGAGGCTGTCGAGCGGAGGTGGCTGGTAGTAATACGCGTAGTAACCATGCAGCGTCCAGTTCAGACGCGGAATACGGATGGCCGCGCCCAGACGCGGATCGGCGGCGTTTTCATTGAGCAGCCCGCTATAGTGTGTAAGCCGGATTCCGAGGTCGAGGGTTAACCAGGAGGTGACCTTGTATTGATCCTCCAGAAAGAATGCCGTAGAGTTGGCCCAATGCCTCTCCACTTGATTCAGAACCGTTCCACCGGGATTGGCCGTGAGCCCGAAAAACGTATTGTCGTGCTGACCCCAAACTTCGATACCCACCCGCGCATTGTGCCGCTTCTTTTGCACCTGCAAAACCGAGCGGCCGCCAAAGTAGTTCGAGCGGGCATTATCGTCCAGAACGAAAGGAGTATCGTTGGGCCCACCCACGTATTGCGCGCTGTTGAAATGGAAATAAGGAGCAAGCGTGAACGTGACCCCATCGGAACAGCTGTGTATCCAATGGAAGCCGGCCAGATAATCCCGCTCCAGATCGAGGTCGCGAATGCCCGCTGCCTGATCCTCTTGCGGGTTGGGAATCTGGTAGTGGTCTTCGCGCAGCGAAGCGATCCACCGGAGTTGATCCTTGGCGGTAGGGTTATAGAGGAGCGAAAGAAATCCGCCCGAGCCGCTCGATTGATCGTGGATCACTTGCGAAACCGGTGGCGCCAGCCCCAACTCCGAGCGGCTGCCATCGAGGCTCGCATAGTAGGCAAAGCGCTGTGTATGGCCGCCGATATTGATCTGGTCGTCGGTTGAATAAGAATTCCCGGCGGACAGGATCAATTCGGCCTGATTGTTGCGCTCGAAGCCGGAGGGGGTCACGACGTTGAAAAACCCGTAGGTGCGGTCGCCGTATTCGCTCGAATAACCGCCGCGTTCGATCTCCAACTCTTCCACGTTCTTGGGATTGATGAGCGGCGCCACGTTGGCCGCGATATTGGTATTGATCACCGGGATGCCGTCGAAAAACCAGTTCACCTGGTGGCCGCCGCGCATGTGGAGCATGTCGTGAACCATATAGGCTCCCGGAGTAAAGTCGGTGATCATGGCCAGGCTGTTGGTTTGATCCGCTCCGGCCGTCTGCGCGATTTCCCGCGGCGAAACCATGGTCTGAACCGTCGACGCCTGCGTGTTCAGCCTGCTGGCGGCGCCGGAGACTTCGACGCTCGTGCTGATCGATGCGAGTTCGAGTTGCACGTGCAATACGGGCCCTTTGCCGGCGGTCACGGTCACCTGCTGCTCGCTGGGCCGGAAGCCCGGCGCGGAGACCGCGATCGTATAGGCGCCCTCCGCAAGTTCGTTCACTTGGAATTCACCGTTCGCGTCGGACACCACGGTCTTCGTCAAGGTCGAACCCGGACCGTGAAGAACCACCTGCGCGCCCGGCAGCGGACGGTGCTGCGGATCGTGCACGATGCCTCGGAGAGTGCCGGTATCGGCGGCCAACGCGGGTATCGTCAACAGACAACTTACAAGAAACTTCCTGTAAATACTCTTCATTCCAATCTCCTTTTTCGGACTATTCGGGCGACGAGGTCGCACGAGTTGAAGCTTCGGAGCTGTCGAAAAACTAAGTACACCATCTCACCGGGCCGCGACTGTAAAGGTGCGGAGTGACGAAATACGAATGGTGTACTAAGCGAGAGGAGCTGGAGGTCCGCGCTTCTGACCGGCGCGGCTATAGGAGATTCGGCAAAGGGCTTCCGTCTGGGGGCAGACAGCCGGATGACTGAGCAGCCCGGCAAAGATAGCCGGGGCAACTCCGGAGAGACTTACGGTTTGACCCGCAGGAATCGACTGGGCATCCGGAAAGAGCGCGCATCGGTCCGCCCGCAGTGACGGCCCCGACGGCGAGGCCGATTGGCCGGCCGTCATGGCGCAGTGGTGCTTTCCGCCGCGCCGGCAGCAGGGTGGAAGCTTGGAGTCCGGATCCGACGCAAACACTGCCGGTGCGATCGGCGAAAAGCCGAACACAGCCACCAGCAGCATTGCCCAGATGCGGCGCATCCCACCGATTGTACTCCACTTTCCGGACAGCACGATGGGACCCTGGCAACGTTGACGGGTTGCCGATCGACGTTCTCCTGCTGGAATCTCTCCAACATATTGCGCAGTGTGCCTCAGAGAGTATCCGATTCCAAACTGTGACCTGCCTCTCCGGCCCACTTCCAGCCCCTAAGCTGCCCCTAAGCTGCCATTGCCACCTCCATCGAGTGGTGCTACCATACCGGCATGAAGCGGATTAAATGGTCTCAAATTCTGATTCTCGCGGTTCTGGTAGCCGGCCCCGTCGCCGCCCAGACCAAAACGAGCGAGGTTCCGATACGCCCCACCGCGTCGGTGAATGGGGCGGATGTATTCGCGCAGTATTGCGCGGTTTGCCATGGCAAGGATGGCAGGGGCAATGGCCCGGCTGCGGCCGCGATGAAGCGGGCGCCCACGGACCTGACGCAGATCGCCAGGAAGAACGGCGGCAAATTTCCAGACATGGCGGTGCAGCAGGCGATCGCCAATTCGGACTCGATTGCGGCCCACGGAGCGCCGGGGATGCCGGTCTGGGGCGAGTTGCTGGAATCGAGACCGGGCGACCCGTCCGTGGCTGCCCTGCGCGTCCATAACCTGATGAAGTACATCGAAGGACTGCAGAAATAAGGACCGGGCGCCTCACTCCGGTTCCTGCCCTTTTCGGATCTTCGAAGAGAAAGCCTTGCCCTGAGCCCGGGGACGCCCCGGAAGAAACCCGCCCTGCCCATCGTCCGCGACGAGTTCCGGCCGGCTATTCCCTGATCGGGTTGCTCGCCGGCATCCGCGGCGAAAAATCCGCCAACCTCGAAACCCTCAAATCCGAATATCACGACCGCTTCCACCCCACCACCCCCGAACAGCGCATGCTCGTCGACGTCCTCATCGACTCCGAATGGCTCCTCCGCCGCTTCCGCATGGCCGAAGCCGAGCTATGGGAACAAGGCGCCCGTAACGTCTACAAAGACAACCAAGACCTCGCCATCGGTATCGCCGCCGCTCGAGACTCCCAAGCCTTCGCCCGCATCCAGCGCCGCGTGGACACCGCCCAGCGCAATCACCGCACCGCCCTCCAGGATCTCAAGCGCCTCCAGGCCGAAACCCCCGAACCGGCCCCCGGCCCCGCTCCCCAGCCCGACCCTCCGGCCCCACGCAATCAACCCCTTACCGCCCCAATTGGCTTCGTTCCTCAAGCTACCCCGCCACCCCCCGCCGACCCCTCATCCGCACCCCCCGCCGATATGATATCCTTGCCCTCGCGAGGGGACATTCCACATGCAACGAAAGAAAGCCACCGATTTCCCGCAGGATCTGCTGAACTTGTTTGACAAATACATTCACGGCGATATCGATCGCCGCTCTTTCCTCGACGGAGCCCAGAAATTCGCCGTCGGCGGTCTCACCGCCATGGGAATCCTGGAGTCTCTCCGCCCCAACTACGCCTGGGCGCAGCAGGTGCCCAAAGACGACCAGCGCATTAAGATCGAGACCGTCACCATTCCCTCCCCGCAGGGCAATACCGAGATCAAGGGACCCCTCGTGCGCCCCGCTGGCGTCACCGGAAAGCTCCCCGGCGTCCTGGTAGTCCACGAAAATCGCGGCCTCACTCCCTACATAGAGGATGTCGCGCGCCGCCTGGCCGCCGCCGGTTTCATGGCGGTCGCTCCCGACGGTCTCACCAGCGTAGGCGGCTTTCCCGGCACCGACGAACTCGGCGTGGCCGCCTTCGCCAAAGTGGACCGCAACAAGATGACCGAAGATTTCGTCGCCGCCGCGAGCTGGCTCAAAGCCCGTCCCGACTGCACCGGCAAGATCGGCGTGGTCGGTTTCTGTTACGGTGGCGGCATTGCGAACACGCTAGCCGTGCGACTCGGCGCCGGCCTGAATGCCGCCGTCGCCTTTTACGGCCAGCAGCCCAAAACCGAAGACGTACCCAAGATCAAAGCGCCGATGTTGCTCCACTACGCCTCGCTCGACGCCCGCCTCACCGGCGGCTGGCCCGCTTATGAAGAAGCGCTCAAAGCCAACCATGTCACCTATGCCGGCTACGTCTACGAAGGCGCCAATCACGGCTTCCACAACGACACCACCCCGCGTTACGACGAAGCCGCCGCCAAGCTAGCCTGGCAGCGCACGCTGGACTTCTTTAACAAGTACTTAAAAGGATAAAGCACTATTTCACCGCCGGAAAACAAAAAAGAAACTCGCAACCGCCGCAACAGTCCCTCACCGGGCCGCGACTGTAAAGGAGCGGAGTGCCCTGGCCCGTCGTGCTTCCCGCATCTCACCACAGAGCTCCGCGCCGGCTGACGTCGGCGTTCATTGGGCGGGGTAACTTTATCGCGATCGAGGGGTGTGGCACACTCTGAAGATGCCGGGCCGCAGCCTACGGTGGGCACGCGATAGGCCCGAGAAAAGCACTGCATTCGAACGCAATTTCGCGGAAAAGCGCGGCGATCCGTCGAGCGCGGCTCAGCTTTTCTTGACTCAACGCGGTTGGAGGAGGGCGGTTCTAAAGGCTCCCGGTGGTTGGCTGTCGCACTGTAGCGTGGTAGGCGACAGCCAGGCTTGCTCGGATTGTGACTGATTTTGAGCGGAAGTGTGCGGGTTAGGACTTCGCGCGTCTCGCCAAGAAGCGTTTCGCGCTCAGCGCCAGCACCGAACCAAACAAGAGAAGCGATGTCGGTTCCGGAGTTGTAGTGACGGCGTAATTGTCGATAATTCCTAAGTCGTTGCTCCCCGTGACCCCACCGAAGGTGTCGAAGAACCCGGACGAGTACGAGGCCACGGTACCTGTTGAGGTGCAAGCGAATTCTGCTTCGCAGAAAGGCAAGTTCGACGCAAGCGTTGACCCATTTATAGAGATGCCGAAGAGCTGGGTGGTGAAGTTCAAGAGAATATCGACATGGTTCCATTGGTCTCGTGTAAACGTGCCGATAACGGGCATACCCGCCGTGATGGCCTGTATGGTGTTTGTACCCGCATTCACATCGATGCCGCCGTCAAAAGGATAAGGAGGAAAAAAATTCAAGGCGGCGAATTGCCAACTGGTCTCAACGCTGCTGCTTGCGAGGTAGATGTCCGCCGACAGGTTGACCACGGGGCCGGCCGAGTCAGTGTGGTAAGGACCCGATTGACTGGTCGCCGTCACACCACCATCTACGAACACAGCCTGAGTCCCCGTCTTGACCAGGAAATTCTCGACCGTCACGACCCCGGGTCCGAATACCGACCACCCATTCTGTCCGGCGAGATTACCGAGCGAATAGGCCGGAATTGCGGGAGTAGGTTCAAATCCCGTCATGAAATCGGCGTGAGCGGGTACCGTCGACAGCGACAATACCGTCAACATGGTTGCGAACAATCCTAATAGGGATCTGCTCCTGGCTGGCATGGTTCGTCTCCTTTTGAAGCCCGCAGGCTTTCAACGCATTGAGCAGTTCGGTTGCCAATTATCTTGAATAGGCCCAAGTTATTGAAACCATTACGGCCATCCACAGCTTGCCGATGCTGGTTCCCATGGGAAGTTCCGAATTGTTCGCTGGAAATCCGAAACTTCGGCGCGGGATGACTTTTTCCCTGTAGGGGCCAGTATGAAAAAAGGGGTGGCGACAGGTCGTAAACAATAGACTTGGCCATGGGTCGGCTACTGCCGCACCAAGCAGGAATGGGCAGCGAAATGCCCTTCTGGCGTCAGGTTCAGGCGAAAACCTGGGCCACTGGCAAGCCTCAGCGCTCTCTGCCTCCTCTGCGCCCCAACCCGGGGAACACACGCCCGCCCCAACCTGCGCACGCGCCCCATTTCCCCCTGTGTTCCTCCGCGTCTCTGCGTCTCCGCGGTGAATAATTTCTTCCACATCGCATATAATCGTTCTCGAAGCCACTTCTTATGTCAATTCGTCCCGAAGATGCCCTGGAGTATCATTCTTCAGCGCCCGCCGGTAAGGTATCCGTCGTCCCCACCAAGCCCTGCCGCACGCAGCGCGATCTAAGCCTGGCCTATTCCCCGGGCGTCGCCGTTCCATGCCTCGAAATCGAGCGCGATCCCAGCCTCGCCTATGCCTACACCGCCAAAGCCAACCTGGTCGGCGTAGTCAGCAACGGAACCGCCGTCCTCGGACTCGGCAATATCGGCGCGCTCGCCGGCAAACCCGTGATGGAAGGCAAGGGCGTGCTCTTCAAACGCTTCGCCGACATCGACGTGTTCGATATCGAGCTCGACACCCAGAACCCCGACGAAGTCATTCGCACCTGCCAGATTCTGGAACCCACCTTCGGCGGCATCAACCTCGAAGACATCAAGGCCCCCGAGTGTTTCTACATCGAAGAGACCCTCAAGAAGACCATGAAGATACCGGTCTTCCACGACGATCAGCACGGCACCGCCATCATCTCCGCCGCCGGTCTGCTCAATGCCCTCGAAATCGTCGGCAAGCCCATCGACCAGGTTAAGGTGGTGTTCAACGGCGCCGGCGCCAGCGCCATCTCCTGCGCCGAACACTATGTCCGGTTAGGCGTCCGCCGCGAGAACATCCTCATGTGCGACACCAAGGGCGTGTTGTTCGCCGGCCGCACCGATGGCATGAACGAATATAAGAACCGCTTCGCCGCCTCGACCGAAGCCCGCACCCTCAGCGATGCCCTGGTCGGCGCCGACGTTTTCTTCGGCCTCTCCAAAGGCGGCTCCGTCACCGCCGACATGATCATGCCCATGGCGCCCAACCCCATCATCTTCGCCCTCGCCAATCCCGACCCCGAAATCGCCTACGACATCGCCGTGGCCGCCCGTCCCGATGCCATCATGGCCACCGGCCGTTCCGACTTCCCCAACCAGATCAACAACGTCCTCGGCTTCCCGTTCATTTTCCGCGGCGCCCTCGACGTCCGCGCCACCACGATCAATGACCACATGAAACTGGCCGCCACCCGCGCGCTCGCCGCCCTCGCCAAGGAAGACGTGCCCGATTCCGTGCTGCGCGCCTACGGTGTCGACCGCCTGGAATTCGGCCGCGAATACATCATTCCCAAGCCCTTCGATTCGCGCGTGCTCATCTGGGAAGCCTCCGCCGTCGCGCAAGCCGCCATGGAGTCCGGCGTGGCCCAGAAGCCCGTCGACCTCAAGCAGTATCGCGAGGATCTGGAGAAGCGTCTCGGCAAGGCCAACGAAGTCATGCGCGGCATGATCCACAAGGCCAAGAAACAGCCCAAACGCGTGGTCTTCACCGAAGGCGAAGAGGGCAAGATCCAGCGCGCCTGCCAGATCCTGCTGGATGAATCGATCGCCATCCCGATCCTGCTCGGCAACGAGAAGAAGATTCGCGACCGCATCGAGGAATTGCACCTCCACTTGGATGGAATCGAGATCGTCGATCCGGCCAAATCCCCGCGTCTGGCGGAATATATCGAAGAGTTTTACAGCCTGCGGCAGCGTCGCGGAATCACCCGCCATGAGGCCGAGCAGGCCCTGCTCAACCACACCACCTTCGGCAGCGTGATGGTCCGCCTGGGCCATGCCGATGCACTCATCGGCGGACTCACCACCCACTATCCCGACACCATCCGGCCCGCGCTCCAGGTGATCGAAGTGCGGCCCGAACTGTGCCGCGTCTCGGGCGTCTACGTGCTCATCACCCCCAAGGGCGACATCTACTTCCTGGCCGACGCCACCGTCAACATCGAGCCCACCGCCGAAGATCTCGCCGAGATCGCGATTATGACCGCCGAAAAGGCCCGCCGCTTCAGCCAGGAACCGCGCGTGGCGATGCTATCGTTCTCCAACTTCGGCAGCACCCGTCACGCCTTGGCCGACAAAGTCCGCCACGCCGTGGACTTGGTGCGGCAGCGCGCGCCCAGCCTCATGATCGATGGCGAGATGCAGGCCGATACCGCCGTGGTGCCTCAGATCATCGATGAGACCTATCCTTTCAGCACTCTCAAGGGCGGCGCCAACGTCCTGATCTTCCCCAATCTGGAGTCCTGCAACATCGCCTACAAACTGCTCCACGGCATCGGGAACTGCGAGTTGATCGGCCCCTTGCTCACCGGGCTCAGCAAGCCGGTACACGTGTTGCAGCGCGGTTCGGAAGTCAACGACATCGTGCACGTAGCCGCGGTCGCCGTGGTGGACGCGCAGGAAGTAGGCAAGCCCTATCGCACCCTGGAAACCGCTCAGTAAGGGAGGGCATGCTTTAGCCCATGCCACTTACCGTAGGGCAGCCAATCCTGGCCGGGGTCCCCTCTGGGGAGGGCTTTCAGCCGGCTCTTTCCGGTCGCGAAGACTCGCCGCGGCCCCGAAAAGGCCGCCTGAAAGGCGGCCGCGGGCAAGATTGCCCGCCCCTTGACCGGCCAATCGTTTCGCCGGCACGAAGTTTGGTCCACTTCGGCCTCCAAAAAGGGGTGTCGGCAAAAGATTGGACCGGTCAAGGGGCCGTTCAACCGGCCGATCCCAAGAATTTGGTCCACTTTGCAATTTGCGATTGGACCGGTTAACGACCCCACAATCTATGCGGTCAGTGTGCGATGCGCAAACTGTGCTCTAGCTTGCCCGTCCGGCTCACCGAACCGCGACCGTAAGGAGCGGAGCGCCGCTAGCTCGCAAACAGTCCCTAATCCTCGTTCCAGTTCTTCGTGTGATAGAGGTCGTTCATCAGCCCCAGGACGCGCCCCAAAGCCTGTTTGTTGCTCTTCTGGGTGTCGTCCAAGGTGGCGAAGATCTTGGCGAAGGTCTTCAGTTCCAATTGTGTCAATTGGGCGGACAAGTCGCTGCTGGTCCTGGCCACCTGCTTGAGTTCTTCGTCGTCCTTCTTGCCCCCAATGGCATCGCCCACGGCCACGCGGCTCTTGCTGATCTGATCGCGCAAAGGAGCGGCCTCTTTTGCCGCATCGTCGAGGATCGTCCTCACGGTCTTTTTCTGGTCTTTGTTCAAATTCAGAGTGGTGGCGATATTCTCGAACTTGTTGGCTGCGGGGGCAGGCCCGATCGGTGCGCCGCTATCGCCATTCTTGTTGCCGCCGCGCTGTGCCAAGCCTAGACTGGCGCAGAGCAGACCGATTACCAATACTTTCTTTACCATAATAATTTTCCCTTCGTCCCTTATCTGCCGCCTCTACGTCCCCCGCCGCCACCGCCGGCGCGCTGCGGCATGAAGATTCCGGCCATCAGATCGAAGGCTTCGGGCGCTTTGGCCACCTGGTTGGGTTTCAGCAGCGCAACAATCCTCTGGAATGCCCGGACCTCGACCCCGGTCATCGCGAATTGCGCCTCGCTCACAGCCTTGGCAAACGGTTCGAGCTCCGCGTCGCTCTTGCCGTTGATCAGGGCATTTGCCAGTGTTTGGCGGCTTTGCTGCACCTGTTGGAGCACCGGGGCGGAATCCTTGGCGGTCGATTCCAGAATGGTCAGGAATTCCGACTGCTGATCCTTATTCAGTTTGAGCCGGGCGATCATCTGATCGGCCTTGGTTTCTTTCTGGGGCCGCATGCCCATCCCTCCGCCGGAAGGCGTGCCATTCTGTTCACCGCGGCCGCCTCCGCCGCCGGTTGGGCCGCCGCTCATTCCACCGCCGGCGCCCATTCCACCGCCTTGCGCCAGCCCTAGAGCCACCACCGCCATGCCTGTCAACATCGCTTTCAAAAACATCGGATCTCCTCTCTTCCTGCCCGGCGGCGTTCGAGTGCCCACGGCACACCCGTCCCGCACAGGGCCGCACAACTATTATTTCGACCATTTAAACACGATTCCAGCCGAAGTGGGAGGATTGATACGCTGGAAGATCATGGCGGAGAGAAACCGGCTGTTCTGCGGCGACAACCTGGAGGTGCTGCGAAACCACGTCCCGGACGAATCCGTCGACCTCTGCTACATCGACCCGCCGTTCCATTCCAAGCGCAACTATCGGGCGCGCGAGCAGGCTCGGGTCTTCACCGATACCTGGAACTGGGATGAGGCCGCGCAAACCGGTTTCGACGACCTCCGCGGCGATGCCGCCGGCCGTCATCCACCGAAACTGGCGCGGTTGCTCGAAGGGCTGGAGCCGGTAGTGGGGCGGGGAAGTATGCTGGCCTATCTGGTGAGCGTGGCCCAGCGCCTCACTGAGATCGATCGCGTGTTGCGGCCCACCGGCAGCCTCTTCCTGCATTGCGACCCCACCGCCAGCCACTATCTCAAGCTGCTGCTCGACACGGTTTTCTCGGCGCCCGGCGGCGGTTTCCGCAACGAGATCGTCTGGTGTTACAGCCACGGCGGACGAAGCCGGAAGTGGTTCGGCCGCAAGCACGACGTCATCTTTTATTACGGCAAGTCCGGCCGCTGCCACTTCGACCCGGGCGCCGTCCGCATCGAAATGCGCAGCGGCACGCGCAGTTTCGGCGGCCGCCTGCTTACCGGCGAAGATGGCCGCACATACCGCCTGGTGTACGGCACCCGCAACTCGCACGGCGTAGCCCGCTATTACAAGTATTACCTGGACGAGGGCAAGCTTCCGGAAGACTGGTGGGCGGACATCAACTCCCTGCAGGCCTCTTCGGCGGAACGCACCGGCTATCCCACGCAGAAGCCCGAAGCGCTCTTGCGACGCATTGTCGAGGCCTGTTCCCGTCCCGGCGACACCGTGCTCGACGCCTATTGCGGTTGCGGCACCACGCTGGTCGCCGCCGAGCGTAGCGGCCGCGCCTGGATCGGGATCGATCTTGCCCCGCAAGCCGTGGCCATGACGCTGGAGCGCCTGAAGACCGCGTTCGGCAGCGAAGTTGTGGAACGCATCGCGCTCCTCTGATGTAGCGCGGAAATGTGTGTCTGCAAGGGTCGAGATCATCCCGACGCTCTTCGGGGACCGGCACTAACTAGCCAAGGCTTCGCCTTGATATCCCTGCGGGATATGGGAGTCGAGGGAGCCAGGAGCCAGGAGACAGAAGTCAGCGGAGCCACCGGCGGCGCCGGATTGAACGGGGTGTGACTTCGGCCGCAGCCGGGCATAGGGCCGAGAGAACCCACTTTTTTGGAGGGTAGCCGATGTTGAAAACAAATGACCC
>Ga0182018_10002255_pt1 | contig 19799 bp, 15 predicted proteins | sample 812P2MmetaG_FD_120490 | JGI IMG/M metagenome (GOLD analysis project Ga0182018, IMG submission 120490) | Permafrost microbial communities from Stordalen Mire, Sweden - 812P2M metaG | ecosystem: Environmental > Terrestrial > Soil > Wetlands > Permafrost | place: Sweden: Stordalen | collected...
CAGAACGAAATCTGCCCACTGAATCTGCTCTTCAACTTCTTTGGTCCGGGCGCCTCAGGCTCTCAGGGTCGCGGCGAAAACGTCAACTCGACCTTCATCACGATTTATGGAGTTCCTGAGCCTCTGACCACCGTCACCGTGACGAATCAGCAAGGCAACCCGCAGAGCCTGAATCCTGGCAACTGGACCAACAATCCCAGCCAGTACGTGCAGCTGTCGACCGCCCCGCCGATTGGTGTGTCGCAGACAGCACTTCCCGGCGCCGCGGAGTTCATAGCTGCGCCGATCCAGAACATCAGCTACGGACTGACGGCTCCCGGGGGCACCGTGCCGCAACCGGCCAGCGAGCCGATCGCAGCGGACACCATACTTGCGGCGCCGACCTGTCCGACGGTTGGCTACGCTGGCGTCCCGCCGGCCACTGTATTCACCGCGCCGGTGCAACCGCTGAGCCTGAACTCGGGCGACGGCAGCTACGTGCTGCACTACTATGCGCAGGACTGTGCAGGCACCCAGGAACTCGACTTCCTGCTGAACTCGCAGGTGAGCCCGCCGAGCTGGTTCACCGCGTTCTACACCTATCCGATCAATCTGGATACTGCGGCGCCAACGGTTTCTGCTTCACTCTCGCCCGCTGGCGGCTCCTACGGTTACGGACAGCCAGTGTCAGTGAGCTATAGCTGCTCTGACTCCGGATCGGGCCTTGCCTCCTGCGGCAGCTCAACATACACCCTCACCAACGGTACGGGTCCGCAGAACAGCGGACCTCTGAGTTCGCCGATTTCGACAACCACGCTCGGCGGCCCGTTCACTTATACGGTTACAGCAAAGGACTTCGCCGGAAACACCTCGTCGGCATCTGTAACCTACTCCGTCACGCAGGGGTCGCAGACGATCACCGGCTTCACGCTGCCGGCACAGGTGGCCTACGCACCTCCAATGGCGCCTATCCCGCTGACCGCCACGGGCGGGGGCTCGGGCAACCCGGTCACATTCACAGTGCACGCCGGACCGGGCACGATCGCCTGCACACCAAACTGCGCCCTGACCATCACAGGTCTGGGAACGGTGACGGTGTATGCCAACCAGTTGGGCAACGCCGACTACACGGCGGCTGCTCAGGTGGCCGCGAGCGTTGTGGTTTCGAACTATCTGGCACCGGTTGTGACGAATGTGGGAGCGAGCTCGGTGAGCAACACCAGCGAGACGCTCTCCGCCACCATCAACCCTGAGAACGCCGCGACAACCTACTACTTCGTCTACGGCTTGACCACGACGCCCGCCACACCGACCGCACCTAAGGTTCTGCCGGCGGGAGTGACAGGTGTCGGGGTAAGCGCGACACTCACAGGTCTGCAGCCGAATACAATCTACTACTACAGGATCATTGCGAGGAGCCTGGGAGGCCAGGTGGAAGTACCCGCCACAAACGTTGCGCCACTTTCGTTTACAACGCCGTAGTCAATACGAATGCAATCGCCCTAAAGCGGGTTCAGGTCGGTCCGCACCCGCTTAAGGGCTACAGCAATCCCGCTCTAGTTGCAGATGTGGAATCACCGAACCGAGGAGTTTTTTCTTGCCAGCTTCGCGCTTAGGGTGCAAGCTGGAAGCAAGGCTCTGGACGGCAATTCCAGGAGGATTAATGAAATACCGCTTAATGACTTTAATGGGTTTGGCTGCGTCTCTGGCTTTCGCCCCCGCTGCACAGGCAGATTCCTATACATATGACCTTTCAAGCTCCGACAACTCCGTAATGCTGCTCTCGCTCACCTTCACCACTGCGGGCAGCTGCAACGGCGCGGGCCAGGTCTGCGATATAACCGGAATTACCGGCACGCTGACCGACACGAACAACCTATCTTCGCCGGAGTCGATCACCCAGTTCGCACCGGACCAAACTCCTCCTGGGCCATACATTACACCGGAGGGATTCCCGTTTCTTTATGACAATGAGCTCAATCCCGATGGAACTGGCACTGCCCTTGACGGGGGTGGTTCATTTGACGGCAGTGTTCTTGACGTCTATGGAGTGGTGTTCGAAGTGGGCACCCTCTCCACCACACCGCTGGAGGTAAGCCTCTTTGGCGGCGGGGGCGGTACGTACTTCCTCTACGAGTCGCCCGACGGTGTCACCCTGAACAACAATGGAATCGGCGTGGAACTGCAAGATGTCACTCCCATTGTTCCCGAGCCCCCGCCCTTCCTGCTGATGGGCACCGGACTCCTGATGCTGGCACTCGCAGGCCGCAAGCTGGCTCCCAGACTTCAGGCCGTGAAGGTTGCTGCGTAGCTGCAAACGTTTCTTGATTCAGCCAACGCCGTGCGGCCTCTGGTCGCACGGCGTTTTGCTTTCTTGGGGGGAAAGGCACACACAGTGCTTGTCTCTCGCCTTGGCAAGCTCGGCCGGGGCGCCCAAATTCTGGCCAGGGCAGGCCATGCGCCGACCGAGCAACGTTTCGTCTGTGCCCGGTTTTCCGGGTTTACGCGTGGGCAACGTCTCGTCGTTCTTCGGGGTTCTGACCCCGGTTTTGAGTGATAGCCTCAAGGGCATGCCAGATTCTTTCGATGCCGACGCGCTTGAGCTTGCGGCCTGCACACCAGTTCCCATTGACCCAGCAGGATTCAATGAGAATGCCGTGGTCCCTTTTGGGTGTAAGTCAGATCACATACGAAAGGCGATGGAAGACTTTCAAGGTTGGTTAGGTCTGGTAAATGGTCTTATGCATGAGCGCAAATTGCCGCGACTCGAGACCATGCTGATGCCTGCGAACTTCAGCAGCATAGTGGGAGAGTTTGCGGTTGCCTCGATACCAAAGTATTGTCCTACGGTTGTCAAGAACGCTTATCACAACGGCCACCCGGACATTATCCCGGCTGGCCGATTTGAAAACAATCGATGCCAGCATGGTCATGAAGGAATAGAGGTCAAGGGATCACGTTACCTAAAAGCGTGGCAAGGACACAATCCTGAGGATACTTGGCTGATGGTCTTTGTGTTCGAGAGTAGCCGCCCAAGCGACGCAGCGAAGGGCATATCTCCGATTCCATTCAGATTCCGAATGGTGCTAGGCGCCGAGCTGAAGGAATCAGATTGGTTGTTCGCAGGGCGATCCGGAGCGAGCCGTCGAACGATTACCGCAAGCGTGACAGATAGCGGATTTCAAAAGATGATGGCGAATTGGATATATAAAGCTCCGTCGCTAGGCGAACGACAGTTCCCTTTGATCGCGGAGGACGCGAACGAGGGATAGCGGCTTGATGCCCTGCTCAGCAACCTGGTAATAGTCGATATGCTTTTCTATGCCAATGGCAGCAATTCCGCGCGCTTCAGCAGCGGCGATCGTAGATCCCGAACCCATGAAAGGATCGAGAACGATACCCTCGCCAAGTGGGAGAACGGTGTAGACGAGTTCTCGAAGGAGGGCCTGGGGTTTCAGGCTTGGATGATCCGCAATTCTCCGCTCTTCGTTGGAGGTCCGGCCTGACTCTATGAGGTCAGAGAATGGCAACCCTTCAGGAAGCCGGCGGAGTCCTCCGGTTTGGTAAACCCGGAGGCATTCGCACACCGTCATCTTGTCAGGGATGGGCTTTCGAAGAATCCCCCACGGCTCATAAGAGCCCCTTGGGAGAGAACAGACATCTGGGAACTCATCTTCGGCACCCTTCGGTCTATCGCCGCCCCGAAGGGTCTGGACGGTGCGGACAAGCTGTCCTCGAAATTCCAGCCCGCCTTCTACCAACGCGGTGTATACGAGCTGACAGAGGAATGAATTGCACGCGATGAAGACGTGCGCACCCGGGCGAAGCGCATGGACCGTCACCTTCGCCCATTCGACGAAGAAACGGTAAAGCTGGTCCCGCTCCTTCTGGTTCAGCGCCGTGAAGCGTGGAAGAGGTGCGCGGACACTTCCGTCGAATGACGGCGGAATTCGCCAGATGCCCCCGTTTCCATTTGCCCTCTTAGCGAGCTGGTCAAATTCGTATTCCTTCACACCATACGGAGGGTCGGTCACAATTCCGTGGATGGAATTCTCTGGGACCATACCCATCCATTCGAGACAGTCGGCGTGGACGATCAGAGAGCTGCCAATGCTCTTGTGGCGATACTGGAATGCGAATTGTGCGAGCGAATGCATTTTCTACCTCATCATCACGGTACTTGGCTGGCCAGTCAATGTGAATAAGAGCGGCCTTTCTTTTCTAGAACCCACCAGGTACTTTTCCTGAAGGGGAAAGCGTTCGCGAATGGGAAGGCCGTCGATTCGGGAAAACCCGGTCACAGACGGGACGTTTCTCCGCTCGCGCGAGTCTTGGTCATGGATCATTGCGAATCAGGCCTTGTCTAGATCGAGGACGGCGGACTCGACCGACGTGGTTCCCTCTTCGCCAGCCATCAGGCGCGTAATAATAAGGACGGTCACGTCGTCGTCCTGACCAAAGGCGATGGCTGCGCGCGCCGCCTCGACCGCCGAGGGGCGCGAGGCGAAGAGCTTGCTCATGCGCTCAAAACCGAACATCTCCTTGGTGTCAGGGTTGGTGGCTTCGAGCACACCGTCGGTATAGAGGGTGAGGATGTCGCCGGGCTGCATCTGCATCGTGATCTCGGAATAGTCGGAGTAGGCAATGAGGCCAAGCGGGAGCGATGCCTCAAGGGGAAACTCCTGCCCGTTGAGGAATGGCGCCAGATGGCCGGCGTTGGCGAAGGTGACGGTGCCGTCCATGTCGATGCGGAAAACAACCCCGGTGGCGAAGCCGCCACTCATGCGGCCAACCAGGCAGCGGTTGAGCGAGCCGAGCATTTCGGCTGGGCTGGTGGTTCCGGCCTCGGCGCGCAGCACTCCCACGATCATTGAGACGTTCATACCGGCCTTGATGCCTTTGCCGCTGACATCGCCGATGGCAACAATGGCCGAGCCATCGTCGTTGGGAATCACCTGGAAGAAGTCGCCGCCGACTTCGAGCATGGGCGTATACGAGCCTGTGATGGAGTAACCCTCGATCTGCGGAATGTCGTCGGGGACAAGAACCTTCTGGATCTCGCGACCGCCGGCTACTTCTCCTTCGAGCAGCATGCGGCGCGCCTGCGCCTCGAGGATGTAGCGATAGGTGGCAAAGAGGATGGCGGCAAACAAGCTGAGTGAGAGGATGCGCTCAGGCTGGAACTCGATTCCAGGGGGTAGCGTAAACAGTGGTGTAAAGGTCAGGGCGTCCCAAATCTTGATGTGGGTGAAGCGTACGCCGAATGCACTCGCATCGGCGAAGGTGTGGAGGCCCTGCAATACGAGCGAAACGACGGCGACGACGATCCGCGAGATATCGAGTTTGTTGCGGAAACCGAGCACGACAAGAACGAACGGAAAGAGTTGGAGGATGAGGAAAACCGCCGTGGCGATGGCGTTGGCCCACTGCATCCAGTGTGTAGCCGAAGGCCACCAGCCCCAGCGGAGGGACAGCGTGCCATCGATGAATCCGGCGCCAATCGCGGTCCAGGCAAGCCGGTTGGTCCATTGCACGACCTTCTTGTTCTCGTGCAGGTTGAGCAGCCAGACGAGCAGATACCAGAGCGAGACCGAGGAGAGGAGGTAGAGCGGCTGATTGATGAAACGGGCGATACCGTAAGGAATCGGGAGAAGAATGAGCTGTCGAATCGTCTCGAGCGCCACCGGCGTGACGGTAAACACCGCGACCCATAGGAAGAGCTGCTCCTTCCGGTTGCGGAACCAGAGAACAACGCCGAGCACGCCGATAAAGACGCGCAACAACACAAGCGAGTAGTCGAGCAGATCCTGGCGAATAAAGTCAGAGAGGACCGCCTGCTCGTCGGTATCAATCAGATCGTGATCACCGAAGGTCGGGGGGGCCCATAATCCGCCGCGCTCACCGCTTAGAAAAATGCTGAACGGGGCCTTCCAGACGCGTATGGCGAGCACGCCTTTACCGGTGCCGTCGAGGGTGAAGGAGCGAGGGAACTTGGTGTAGTACCACGAAGGCTGCGGCGGCATTTTGCCATCGTGGCCGATGAGCTTGCCGTTCCAATAGACCTCGAAGACGTCGTCTACCTGGGAGAAGAGGATCTTATATGGGACGGCCATGCCGGGAGGTGGCTCGATGTCGAGATGGCGCCGATACCACGCGAAACCAGCGTAGGAAGGGTGGTTCTGTGCGCCCCAGGTATTATTGTCCCGGTCGTCCGAGAGATTCATCTTCTCCCACCAGCCGTCATCGTAGTCCGGCCTGGCGTATTGAGGATCGTCCCCGAGGGTGAACTGCCAGTCCCCCTCGATGTCGACGAGGCCCTGGCCCAGCCCGCTTACGACGAAAACTCGATTAGAGGGGGTCTTAGGGGCAGGCGTAGGGCCGGGCTGCTGAGCAGCTGCGGAGACTGCACAAAGCAAGACGAACGTTCTGAAGAGGATGCGACCCCACACACCGTCAGCATACCACCGGGACAATCGCGCAACAGAGTTCAGGCAGACGGCTTGACTCGCTTGGCGACGATCTCTTCTGTGGCAAAGTCGCCCACCTGCCGCGTGAATTTAATTTGGTCGCCGTCGATCTTGCCCGTGTAGACAATGCGCAGATCGTTGCCATTAAAGTTAATCTGCTCGACAAAGCTGATGTTGTCGCCATCGATCTTGCCTTCAGTAATCTGCGTGGAGCCGCGCTCGTTCGTAGCCGTGCCAGTGAGCTTCGCGCCGTCGACGTGGAATTCGTAAGTGTACTTCTGCACGCCAATTTGCGTATCGAATTCGGCATACCACTTCCCGCCGAAGTCGGCGCCCTTTGCGCCGATAGAGCCGAGGGCAAGGACGAACAAGGCTAGACCGAATTTCCTCAACATAGAATGACCTCTCATGGCGCTGGCTGAATAACATTGGCCCGACCACGGCGGAATTATAGTCGACAGCCAGTGCATGCTGCTCGCCTCGCCCGCATCAGCGCCGCCACCGACGCCAGACAAGCAACACCACCAACAGGATGAAGGCCGCTGCGCCAGCAATGCGAACCAGCTCCTCGTGTGTCATGGCCGCCTCATGTTACTTCTGCAGCGGCGCGCGATGGATGTGCTCGATCGGTTTGTTGTAGCGGCCAGTGAAGGCGTTCCAGCGGACGCGAGCCAGTTCCTCCAGCATGGTGATGCCGTCGCGCAGGTAGCTCATGCGGGTGCGCGCGTCGTGCGCCCAGCTCACCGGCACTTCAACCACCTTGAAGCCACGCTTGAGGGCGATGAAAAGGATCTCGGGATCGAAACCCCAGCGCTCGATCGTCTGGAGTTGAAAGACGGTCTGGGCGGCGTGACGCGTGAATGCCTTGAAGCCGCACTGCGTATCGGCAAACGGGAGCCGCATTATGGCGCGGGTTGCGGCGTTAAAGCAGCGGCCAAAGAACTGGCGATAAAAAGGCTGACGATGGGTCTGGCGGCTGCTCTCGAGCCAGCGCGAGCCGATGGCGATGTCGGCGCCCGCAGCGATCGCGTCAAAGAGCCGCTGGGCCTCCTCCATCGGAGACGAGAGATCGGCGTCGGTGAACATGACCACCTCGCCCAGCGCCTGCAGGATGCCGGATCGCACGCTATAGCCCTTGCCGCGGTTGCCGGGATTCTCAATAAGCCGAAGCTCGGGGGCCGTCTTGGCAATCTCGCGGACGACCGCGGCTGTGTTGTCGGAGGAGCCGTCGTTGACGACGATGATTTCGGCATTCCATCCAAACCTGCGGACGCAGGAAATCACCGAATCGAGCGTCCCGGGAATGCGGCCGCCTTCGTTGTAGGCCGGAATGACGATGCTGTACCTGGGGTATTGAGTCACTTTGCCAACCGCCGGGCGCACTCTGCTCCGGGCTTGTCTTCCTGTCCAGATCTTCTTTCCCGGTTTGAATTCGCGGATAAGACTCCTGCCATGATAACCCACGGCCCGCGGCGGGCTAATCCGGCTTCTGGAATAAAACCGGCGAGGCCAGTTATGCACACCGGTTACATAATTCTGCACTCACAGTCCTATAAAGACCCTTTCTTTTTCGTGTCTTAGGGGGAAAATCCGGTTATGCTGTGAGCGGAGGCCTAGAGCACATGACAAAGGCAGACCTGGTGGAGAAAGTAACTGGGTTGGGAGACCTGACCCGCCGCGACAGCGAGGTAATCGTGGAGACAATCTTCGGCTCTGTGATCAACGCACTGCAGGGCGGGGACAAGATTGAGATCCGGGGATTCGGATCGTTCCGCATCCGTCAGCGCAACTCGCGCATCGGACGCAACCCCAAAACCGGCGAGCGCGTGGAAGTCCCAGCCAAGCGAGTTCCCTACTTCAAGCCTTCAAAAGAACTCCGGGACCTGGTGAACCCGGAAGAAGCCGCCAAAACCGCTTGAACCAGCCTGCCTGAGACTTTGCGGCCCCCTCCCCCAGGGCCGCGTAGCAAGCCAAAGGATCAGGTCAGCATTGCGCAACTGCCAATTAGGGCCGCCTGTTTACGGCGGCTATTCACACCGCAAACAATCCAACTTCATCATGGCTGGGAATTCCGCTCGGGCAGACGCAGCGTCGCGTCCACGCTAAGGCGTTTTCTGCGCCGCACCATTCCGTCTCGGAGTCCTGTGCTCCAGCCAATCCAGCACGAAAACTCCAGCCAGAAGCGGAATCAACCAGATAACCCGGCACTGGTAGCGTTCGTCCACGATCGACAGCACTCCGGTAAGGAATGCATTGAGCACCACCATGGAAAAAACGACCAGCGCAAGTCCGGGAAGTCCCCGCGAATGCTTTCGCCAAAGCAAGGCTGTAAGCCCGGCGATGACTACCAGTGAGAAGACGATAGTCCAGAATTGGATGTCGGTGAGCAGGTCAAGCGGCAACGCATCGTGAGCCTCGCGGCCGCGCAGATAACTCGCGCGCGATGACGGAATCACCTCGTCGAACTGCGTAAGCGTCCACTGGCTCGAGTCGAAGTCGTAAAGGCCGAAGGCTCGCAGTTGCTGGCGGAAATTGGAGGCCGATTGCAGGAACTGCTGGCGGGGATAGGCGCGGATGGTGGCCAGAACAAAGGGAACGTCCTGCGCTTCGAGCTCGTTTCTTTCGTCCTCTGAGGCCGAGTCATAAATCGAGCCGTCACCCCACAGGAAGTCACTCGCATCGGTGGGAAGGTTTTTGACATGGGCGCACAAAGCCCAGTGCTCGGTGGCGCAGTGCGACTCAAGATACCACCGGCCGGGCCCATCGGCGATCACCCTGGCGGTGAGATACGGCGGTCGCTGGCCATCGAGCGAGGGCTTGCCGTCGAGGTAGGTGTGCAGCGCCATCGGAACCAGCACGGCCAGAGCCAGCGCCGCAGCGATTTCGCCGAGTGCAGAAATACTGCACCGGAAGGGCCGTCGCTCGAACGCCGCATAGAGCGCGAGCAGAACGAAGAGGGCCGCGGCGAGCAGCAGATGTGTGGAATGCGCGGTGATGCCCCACCAGGCAACCAGAAAAAGGCCAGCATTTTCGAGGCGAGTGAGCGAATCGCGGGCAAAGAAAAGAAGGAAGATGGCGAGATAGGCGAGCGGCCCGAGAATGTCGGGCATCATGAAACACGTATACCAGGCAATGCTGGTGAACACGCTCAGGAACGCCGCCAGGGCCAGAAACCGAGCGACCACGTGGCGAGTTGCAAACGACCGGACGAGCACCCAAAGCACCCATGCAGCGAGCATGCTTTGGAAGACTGCGACGGGCCACGGGTTGATATTCCAATGGAACGGAAAAATCACCAGGCTGTAGATGAGCGACCGCATGCCATAGTAGTCCGAGAGCTGATGCAGGAAGAGGGCGCGCGCAACGGGAAGCCCGTCGGCGAGATAAGTCATCGAGTCAGCCATCAGCAGCGGGAAGCCGTTATAGATCGCGGGCCAAAGAAAGAAGAGCGTGGCCAGAAGGACGGCCCAAACCGATGCAAGCAACGATCTGCCTTTCCGCACAGGTGCGGAGTTGGTCTTGATTGCCTGAGGCTGATTCACTTGCGGGATTCCTCGCAACGGGCTGACGGGGCGACGCAATCGCCGAGCCAATCGTAGCACCTGAGCAACGTCTGGGTGTCGCATCCTTTTCGTCGTCTTTGCGAAAAGGATAGGATGCAATGTCCCAGCTTTCCTGGCCGGATCATTCAGGCCGAATGCCGATGACGGCCATCATGCGCCCGGCGTGGCCCTTGGAGGCGCGGTGCGAAAAAAACAGTTCGCGCTGGCAACTCGTGCACCCGCCCACGACCTTGATGGAGCGGGCAGAGAGACCGGCAGCGAGCAACTGGCGACGGTTGGCTTCAACCAGATCGAGATGCAGATTGGGGCCAATGGGCGAGTGGCCGGGCGCGCGCTGCGTAAGAAACAGCATGGGGTACTTCGTCCGCACCGGGTCAGAGTCGTAGACCTCGCAAAACAGATCGGCAAAGTATGTGAATTGCGACTCGAAGCTTGAGAACACCTCGTCACCGACGGCATAACAGCAGGCGCCGATGCCGGGGCCAATGGCGGCCATCATGTCCTGAGAGCGGCAACCGTAATCGAGCCGCATGCGGCCCACGCCCGACTCGACAATGCGCTTTACGGTGCCGCGCCAGCCGGCGTGAAAGGCCGCGACCACGCGCTGCCTGCGATCGGCCACCAGCACAGGAATGCAGTCAGCTGTCTGCACGGCAAGCAGCAGGCCCGGGGTGTTGGTCATCAGGCCGTCGCCCTTGCTCGGCTCGAATTTGCTGGGCTCGAATCTGGTGGGCTCGCTTCTGCCAGGCTGGGCGCAGGCTCCGCCGGAACTGCCCGCGAATCGCACAACACTCGAGTGAATCTGGCGAACCGGGATCAAAGGAGTATCGCGGCTCCCCGTGATGGCTTCTGCGAGCAGCCGCCGGTTCTCCGCTACTGTCTCGCGGTTGTCTGCAGCTGTGAAGCCCAGGTTAAGCTCGCCGAGTTTGCTGAGTTCGCCCGGCGCGTCGTCCGGGCAATAAGCGCGGCTCAGGCCGCCACGCCGCGTGCTGAATCCATGCCACAGCCAGCGCGATCGCTTCCAGTTCGGAACACTCAACCATTCGACACCGTTCGAAGCAACTTGAGGAGCCGGGGCTAGCCGGAAGAGTTCGCTGGGCTCGGCGCGATCCTTTGCGCAGTCCGCGCGCATGCGCCGGGTGACGCCGCCAGCTTTACCGCGCATGCTTTGCACCAGACCTGCTGTGGAAAAGAGAGCGTCGACCTGCCCGACCTTTTCTTCCGAAGCGGCCCTCCGGGAAGTGGTCTTCGATGGCATGCGCTTCCCAGAGGCGCTATTTGTAGACACGCGCTTCCCCGAGACGGCTCGCTTTGAAACAACCGGAGCACGTTTGCTGGATCTGGATTTTCCCTTGGAGGAAGGACTCATCTGGAGTTGATTCTATCCGGCGCTCATCCGAGCCACAGGCCACGGTAGCGGCGCAGTCTCCGGTTTGCCAAAACGGAGTGGTCAAGGTTGACCAGTCTACCCAGCTGGGAAACCGCATAATCGGTTCACTAGCAGCTCTCCGCAGATCCCTCGCTAACCCCCGCCTCTTGTTCGCTCCCCGCAAATTCCCAGCAAAACACCCCTACCCCATAGCTGCCGTACAAACCGGGAGGAATTCCGGCTGCCCTGTAGAAGCTATTTGCCATTCTTTGGGTCGTCGACGACTTGACCACTAACCGGACACACCAGGTAAGTGAATTCTCCGAACCTGAAGGTCGCAGAATCCTCCGAACTCTGATGCTCCTTGAGCGGCGCATTGTGGAGGGCGCAAACGGGAGGGTCTGAGCCTTTCGTTGCAAAGCACTGTTCTGCCATTTCGCTAATCCGGGCCCGATTGGGATTTCGAACATTCTAGCAAAATTCGAATGTGTGAACAACGCACCGTTTTCCCTCGATGGTCGCCGTGACTTCTCCGACTCTTGCTTGCAGCCCGTGACGGGGCTCTGGGGACGCCACAAAACGAATCGTGTCTGGTTGGCCGGTGATCCGGGAGAGATGGATGTTGAGCAATGCTGCTCAGACCTTTCACATTCAGATAGGAGAAATTGAGAACCATTACGAAGAGAAGCTTCTTTCGCATTGGAGGCATATGGTCACCGCAACCCTTCCGATCTCGTTGTTCGACTCAACCCCCATTCCAGCGTTTCCTTCTCAACGCGCCGCATCGCCGCCCAAGCCCCAATTAGACGATGTCTTGGTGCGTGCCCAGGCTGGGAACCATGATGCCTTCTCACAGCTTTACCTGCTTCACAATAAGCGCGTGTTCAGAATTTGTTTACGGATGGTGCGCGACTTCTCAGTGGCAGAAGACCTGGCGCAGGAAACATTCCTTCAGTTGCATCGCAAGATCGCTTCTTTTCGCGGTGAATCTCATTTCACTACCTGGCTGCACCGGATGACCGTCAATGTCGTGCTGATGCGCAAGCGCAAGCGTGTTCTGCCTGTTGTGTCACTGGATCAAATGATGACAACCATCCCGGAGGATTATGTTGGGCGCGATCTTGGCACCTGTGATCTTGCGCAAACCGGCGTTGTTGACCGCGTAACCATTCAGCGCGCTGTCGATACTCTCCCACCTGGCTATCGCAGAATCTACCTCCTTCATGAAGTCGATGGTCTTGGGCATCGCGAGATTGCCGCGATGGAAGGTTGCAGTCCGGGTACTTCGAAATCCCAGTTGCACAAGGCACGGCGCGCATTGCGCAGTGCCCTTTCCGCACCAGCAGGACGCGTTCTGGCGCACTAGACGCGATACAAGAGTTGTCCATCGAAACAGGCCGCCCACGCGGAAATTGCCCAGGATTCAGGCACCCACACCCAATCGCTCCCAGCCAATCTATTCTGCCGGCCCACGCTGGGGGCGGATCGAGCTGACCCGGGGACGATCCAAAATTAGACCTGAAATAAAACGGGCCCGCCTTCCGGCGGGCCCTTGTCAGAGGCTATATTTGGTGGGGATCCAAGGGGGGTATGGGGGAGGGGTCCGTAAAGGACCTTCAAAGAAGGGGGGTACCTTCGTGGAGGGGTAAAGTTTCGGGGAAGCCTCTGTTGTTATCTATTGTGATGCAGCTCTTTGCAAAAAGTTGTTCGCTATTGACCCCTGTCGGAGGAATTCCGACGATTTTTCACAATATGAAAAGCCGCACGCCCTTACCGGAATGGCACTGCTCGGTTAGAAGGCTAACAATCACCTTGCGCGGAAGGTGAAGAATTGGCACACTTTATGGTGTGAAATGGCTTTTCTCAGTCGCGCTGTCGATCATCCTGATTGTCGGGCTCATCTACGTCTATCTCCATAGGCAGGAGCTTGGACTGAGATTTTCAAACCCTGCTCCTGTGGAAAATACCTCTGTTTCAGCTCCAACCCAGGCCACCGAGACCGGTCCGGCACCCATCGTCTGGGAGAAGATCGACCGCTCGAGCGACGGCTTCAAGGTGGAGATGCCCACCGGGGTCCAGCAGACGCAGGTTCCGGCCTACGACGAGAGCGGCGGCGAAGAGCCTGTGCAGATGATCTTCTCCAACCCCAGCGCCGACACGACCTTCTCCGTTGCGTGGGCCGACAATCCGCCCGTAGTGCGCGTCAACCGGCGCTCTGCCGAACGGATGCTGGAGATGGCGCGGGACGAGGCCCTCAACCGCACCCAGACCGCACTGGTCAATGAGTCGGCCACCAGCTTCGACGGGCATCCGGCGCGGGACTTCACTGCGCAAAACGCGAACGGCGGCACCATGAACTCGCGGCTGATCTCTGCCGGTCCGCGCCTCTACATGCTCACAGCGGTTTTTTCCTCCGCAGCCGCGCGACGCGACAGCGATGTCTCGCGATTCTTCAACTCATTCACCACCAATACCCCATCGCACCTGACGCCCCAGCCGGAAAACAACTAGGGTGAGGCGGCCCGGACAATCCCGAATTCCCTCATCGCCGGGGACCGTCACCAAAGTGTCTCCAATCCGGACAGTTGTCAAGTCTTGCAGGCAGCGAGCCGAAGACTATGGGATGCGGGAGGTCTATCACCTCCCAGAGAAGAGTGCAGATGGCGATTGCGGCGTTATCGACGGCTGGGTTCTCGCAGTATGTAGCGGCGTCAAGCAATGTTCCGGCGTCTCAACAGGCCTGGCAGTCGCTGCAGCAGAGCATGGCCTCGGGAAACCTCTCCTCGGCGCAGACGGCCTTCAACACCTATAACCAACTCAATCAGAACACGTCATCGGCGGCGGACGGGAGCACCACTTCTCCAAGTTCGCAGCTTTCCACGGACATGACGGCGCTGGGAAGTGCGATCAGCTCGGGCAACCTATCCACGGCCCAGTCGGCATTTACGACGGTACAAAACGATCTGAAGAGCGCCCCGTCGCAGTCAGTCACAAATGCTGAGACCGCCGTAAACCAGACCGTGCAATGGGTCGACGACCTGCTGAACCTGTCAGGATCGAACAACTTCCAGTCGGCTCCCGTCGACCCGACAACGTCGATCCTCGACAGCGCTTATGGATTGAATTCCACCCCGGCTTCCACAGACCCGACAGCTTCCATCCTGAACAGCGCGTACGGCGCCAATTCACCAGGAAGCACCAACGCCACTGCACCGGCGGCGAGCAACCCGGATGCTTCCAGCGCGGCTGCGCCCGTCCCTTTAGCCAACGGCAACGCCGGTAGCGCGGCGAGCGTGAACGTCTACGCGTAATTGGCCACCAGACGCTGCATCACGGCTTCGCGACTCCCCACCGAGATCCCGCGGACACAGAGCCCGAACCCGAAGACGATTAGGGTGTCGAGTATCGGGGGTAGGGTATCGGGTATCGCTCCGCGCGGCCCTCAGTCCTCAGTCCCGAGTGCCTGTTCTCACGGCAGCTCACGAACCCAGATGTTGCGGAAGCTGAGCGGCTCGCTCTTGTCGCCGTGAGCCTGCAGCTTGATGGGCGCCGAGTCAAATGCCTTATAGAACGGCTGGCCGATGTAGCGCGTCTCGCCCTTCAGCTCGAAGTGGTTATCGACAAGCACTCCGTTGAGGAAGACCGTTGCGTAAGCCGGCGACTTGAGCGAGCCGTCAGGGTTGAACGTGGGCGCGGTCCAGGCGACGTCATAGATGTTCCACTCGCCGGGCTTGCGCATCGGGTTGGCCAGGGGAATGCTCTGCTTGTAGATGCTGCCTGCCATGCCGTTGACGTAGGTCTTGTTGTTGTAGGAGTCGAGCACCTGCAGCTCGTAGCCAGCATCGCCGGGGCCGGTGGAAGCAAGAAAGACGCCACTGTTGCCGCGCGCCTGGCTGGTGCCGGTAATGTTCACGGGGATCCGCCACTCGACGTGGAGCTGGTAGTTGTGGAACTTGCGCTTGGTCTCGATGTTGCCCACGCCGGGAGCCTTCTTCACTGTCAGGATGCCGTGATGCACGACCCATTGCGCGGGCGTGTGGTCCTGCGCCGAGACCCACTCGTCGAGATTCTTGCCATCGAAGAGCAGGATTGCGTCGGAGGGCGGCTTCTCGTCGGTCGTGCCGGGAGTGACGACCGTTGGCTCGGGAGTCCAGATCTCGGTCTCTTCGGGCTTCGGCTTGGGCGCGGTCTGAGCTGCGTCCGTGGCCTGTGCGGATAGGCGCGGAGTGAGGAGTGTCGCGGTTAGGGCGAAAAGAGCGGCGGAGAGCGTGAGGCGTGCGGTTCTAATGATGCGCATTGTTGGATTACCTGCCGTTCGCCATTTTCATGCCCGGCGCGCCGAAAGGGCAAGTGGGAAACGTGCTGGGTGGCGGGGTCAGGGCTTCTTCGAGCGTCTTAGGGCACGCGGTTGCGAGGACTTTTCGCTCGGCGCGATGGGCTTGCCGCTCCTTTTAGCCGGGCTCTTGCTGCCGGGCTTCTTGTTTTTCTCGACGCGGAGTTTCCATGCGGTCACGAGAGCCCCGCGCAGCGTGTCCTCATCGGCCGGTGCAAGCCGGATATGAGTGGCGCCGTTGCGCCCCCATCCGCCGAACACGGGCTGAAAGAGGTCGGGACGTTCTGCAATGAACTCGGCCTGAAGCTGGGGAGTGATCATGAGGTTGCCGTAGCCCTGCTCGACCATCGCCAGCGTGGCAAAAATGCGCCCGCCGACGCGGAAGTCGACTGCGCCCATGTGCGAGCCTTCTTCAGCGCCTTCAAGGGAGAGTGCGATGCGGCGAAAATCGGCAGGGGTCATAGCCAGTTCACAGTTTTCTACCGTCCGGAAGTCGCCAGCTCCGCTTCGAATTCCTCGTTGAGCCACTTGGTGAACGCAGAGAATTCTTCATCGCGGCCGAGGAAGTCGCGAACCATCTGGCGGCCGGGGCGAGAGCCTCCTTGCTCGAGCACCAGCTCTCTGTAGCGCCTACCTGCATCGCAGCCCAAAAGATCGTCCGCATCGAACTGACCGAAAAAGTCCAGCGCGATCACCTTGTCGAATGCATAGGTGTAGTAGTTGGACGAGTAGCCGGTGAGATGGCCAAAGCTCGCATACATGCGATTGCCTTCGAGCCAGGTCCAGGGCTGCAGGCTCTGGTAGAGCGACTTGGTGACGGCATCAAGGTCGAGACCGGCAGGGCTGTGGTCGTGGAGATCGAGCGAGAGCGTGGTGTAGTAGAGCTGCGTGCGCACCCAGTCGGCCCGGCCAAACGCGCCGGCGAGCTTCATTTTCTTGATGGTTTCGGAGGAGAGCGTTTCGCCGGTTTCATAATGCTTCGCAAAGGACTGGAGCAGCTTTTCGTCGCGGAAGAACTCTTCGAGCATCTGTGAGGGGACCTCGATGAAGTCGCCCTCGGTGGCGAAGCCTGAGAGCCCGACCCACTCTGTGCGGCCGCCGAGAATGGCGTGCATCAGGTGGCCAAACTCATGGAAATATGTCACGACGTCGGAGTACTGGAGCAGCCCCGGATCGTTGTCGTCCCCGGCGGGAAAGTTGCAGATGAGCGCGGCCTCGGGCAGCGCGCCGCCGCGTACGCCGGAGACGATTGGCGCGGCAGAGAACCACTTGTCCTTGCCCTCGCGGGGGTGCATGTCGAGATAGAAGCGGCCCACGTGCGCGCCCTCTTCATAGACCTCGAAGACCGAGACCGATGGGTGCCATCCTTCGGCGGTCGAAGGGCGGAACTCGATCTTGAAGAGCCGGGCTGCGGTGGAAAGCACGCCGGTCTCCACCTGCTTGTATGGGAAGTACGGTCGTACCGACTGCGAGTCGAAGTCAAACGCCGAGCGGCGAAACTGCTCGTACCAGTAGCCGCGGCTGGTGATATCGATCGCCTCAAGGCCGGGGACGCGACCTCGTACGAAGCTGAGGATCAGGTCGAGTTCACGCAACGCCCCGTCGCGGCTGGCGTCATCCAGCTTTGCCAAAAAGGTGCGGACATTGGCGGCCGAGCCCATCATCTGGTCGGCGGTGGCCAGGTCGGCCCAGCTGCGGAAGCCGAGAATTGTGGCAATCTCCTGGCGGGTTGCGAGCAGGTCGAGCAGGATCTGCTGGTTGGCCGGGTAGGCGCGGGTGTTGTAGGCGAGGAACATGCGTTCGCGCAGAGCGGCGCTGGCGGCGAAGGTCATAACGGGCTGCATGTCGGGCGGGTCAGTGGTGAGGGTGACGTTGCCCTGGTCGTCGGCAGGATGGCGGGCAAGGTAGTCAGCGGGGAGGCCGTCGAGTTCGGCTGGGGTCGCCTGGATGGTCTTACCGCCCTCCTGGATGTTGCGGCTGAATTCGAGCGAGAGCATGGTGGCCTTCTCGTGGAGGGCCTGAAGGTGGTCGCGGGTGGCCTGATCCTTGTCGACGCCGGCCAGGCGATAACCAAGCAGTGTGCGCTCGACATAATGCAGAGTGGCGGGGCTGGCGCCGTCCAGCGATATGGCCGCAAGTGCTTCATATACCGCGCGATTAAGGCTCAGGGCGCTGCCGGCCATAGCCGCCCGCTGGGCCTCGTTCTGGGCCTGGTCGCGAACAGCCTTGTCGGCGGCGACGGAGTTGAGCACGCCGGCCTGGGAACCGGCCAGGGTCAGGTGGGCAATAGCCTGATCGTAAAGGCTGAGAGAGTTCTCTGGGGTGCGGGGGCCTTTGACGGCGAGAAGGGCAGCCAGAGCGGTCTCGTGGGCGGCCAGTCGGGCGCTGACCCAGGCGGAAAGCGCCTCGGCCGACGCTGCGCCGCCAGCCTCCCAGGCGTGAAGGGAACCGGTTGCGGACGGGTTGGAAGAGGCGGGGGTCTCAGCAGGCATGGGCAGCAAATTCCTCCAAAGATCTAGAGTGCCACAAGCGGGCGGGTTGGGTGCGGCGGTTGTGGGGTGAGGAACTCTGCAACGGAATCAGGAGCGATTCGCCTTGCATCCAACCTGCAACATCATTAAGATGCGTCAATTAACGGAGATGCCAAGAACCGCAACCATCCCGAAGGTTGAAAGCCCTGCGCCGGCCCCACCCGTTCTGCCCCGGCTGCGGCTGGGAAAGCTGTGCGTGGCCATTCAAGCCACGTCGCCGCAGGAGCTTATAGATCGGGCCGAGGCGGCATTGGCCGACGCGCTCCCCGAAGCAAGATTCCTCGAATTCCGGCTGGATTCGATTGCCAAGCCTGCGCTGGCGCTGCCCAAGGTGAAGGAATTCCTCGTCCGCCACCGGGATGTGACGGCTATCGGCACCTGCCGGCGCAAGCAGCACGGCGGCAACTTCGTTGGGTCGCTGGCCGCACAGCTTGAGCTGCTGCAAAATGCGGCAGAGGCCGGCTGCCATCTTGTCGACCTCGAGGTGGAATCCGCCGAGGAGGCAAAGTCTGCGCAACTGGCGAAGTTCCGCGCTGCGCTCCGCGAGGCCGGCTGCGCGCTGATCATCAGCTTTCACGACTTCACGCGGACCAAGGGACTCGAGCAGGCAGCCGAGCGGATCGAGACCTTTCAGCCGGATTATGTGAAGGTGGTTTCGACGGCCCGCTCGCTGAGCGACAACCTGGCTGTGCTGAAGCTGATCGAGGACCATTCGCTGGGGGCCGAGGTCATTGGCATTGCGATGGGCGAGGAGGGGCTGCTGAGCCGGGTGCTCGGGCCGCGGGCGGGTGGCTCATTCACCTTTGGTTCCTCTGAAGACGGCGCGGAGACCGCTCCGGGACAGATCACGGCGCGCGCACTACGCGACCTCTACCGCATCGAGCAGCTCGACCAGGCAACGCGCATCTTTGGCGTAGCGGGCAATCCGATTTCGCACTCGCTTTCGCCGCTAATGCACAACACGGCATTCAAGCGCGAAAACGTCAACGCCATCATGCTGCCGCTGAAGGTGAAAACGCTGAATGACATGCTGACCGTGGTGCGCGAACTGCCGTTGGGCGGGGTCGCTGTGACTATGCCCCTCAAGCAGGAGGTGCTGCCGCAACTCGCGAATATGGACCCGCTCACCGCGAAGATCGGCGCATGCAACACGCTGCGCACCGGAGCCGACGGGAAGCTCTACGGCTTTAATACGGATGTGGCTGGCGTGGTGAGGCCGCTGGAACGGCGGCTGCGGCTGCAAGGCGCGCGAATTGCGGTGCTGGGCGCAGGTGGTGCGGCGCGGGCGGCGGTCTTCGCGCTGGTGGGTCAGGGAGCCGAAGTCTACGTGGTGAACCGCACTCATGAGACGGCCGTCACACTCGCACGGCAAGCCAAGGCGAAGTCGCTGAAGCACGAGGTCTTTGCCAAGCAAAAGTTTGACGTGCTGGTCAACGCCACGCCGTGCGGCATGGTGGGCGGCAAGGAGGCGATGCCCATTGCCGCGAACGAGCTGAACGCGTCGCTGGTCTTTGACATGGTCTACAACCCTCTGGAGACGCCGCTGATCAAGCTGGC
>Ga0182018_10002256_pt1 | contig 19797 bp, 14 predicted proteins | sample 812P2MmetaG_FD_120490 | JGI IMG/M metagenome (GOLD analysis project Ga0182018, IMG submission 120490) | Permafrost microbial communities from Stordalen Mire, Sweden - 812P2M metaG | ecosystem: Environmental > Terrestrial > Soil > Wetlands > Permafrost | place: Sweden: Stordalen | collected...
TCTAAGCCTCGCAGATCGATCCGTGCAAGAGGCCGTACCCTGATGGGGTGCGGCCTTTTCACTTTGCCGTTGCGCCACTCCCAAATCCGGGCGGTGGGTCAGTTTGAGAGAACTTTCCCTCTGGGGCTAAAGTCCACCTTCACTTTCCTTGATTTATGTATGGGCTGAAGCCCGTGCCCTTCAAACTGACCCGCTACTCAAACCCGCCGTTCATCATCCCTCATCCCCCAATCTGCTAAAGTTAGGGTTAGTCCCCTCGCTCGAAACCCCTTATTTAGAAGGGTCAGACCCACGGGGCTCCTAGACAAAACCCCATGCCTCACGACCTGCCCAAAGCCTACGACCCCACCGCCATTGAAGATCACTGGGCCGAATATTGGGTCCGCGAAAACCTCTTTGCCGTGCCGACGCCTGAGCCAACCCTTGTGAGCGAAGCGAGCGTCCGCCCGGCCGGGAAGGCCTTTACAGTTCTGCTGCCCCCGCCCAACGTCACCGGCCAACTGCACATGGGGCACATGTTTGAGCAGGCAGAGATCGATATCCTCATCCGTTGGCGGCGCATGACCGGCCTGCGCGCGCTTTGGGTTCCCGGCACAGACCACGCGGGCATCGCCACACAGCTGATGGTTGAGCGCCAACTCGCGACAGAAGGCACCTCCCGCCAACAGCTTGGCCGCGAGGCATTCGAAGCGCGCGTCTGGGAATGGAAACGCCACTACGGCGGCGCCATCCTCGACCAGATGAAGCGGCTCGGCGCATCTGTCGACTGGCAACGCGAGTACTTCACCATGGACGACAATCTCTCCGTCGCCGTGCGCGAAGCTTTCGTCCGCCTCCATGAACAGGGCCTTATTTATCGCGGCGCCTACATCGTAAATTGGTGCCCACGCTGCCAGACCGCCATCAGCGACCTCGAAGTCGTCCACGAAGAGCAGAAGGGCCATCTCTGGGAGATTCGCTACCCCGTTCTCAACGACGAAGGCAACGATTCGGGAGAGTTTCTGACCATAGCTACCACTCGCCCCGAAACCATGCTGGGCGACGTGGCCGTGGCCATTCATCCCGAGGATGAGCGCTACCTCCATCTCCACGGTAAGAAGCTGCGCTTGCCTCTGGTTGGCCGTGAAATCCCCATCATTTTGGATGAGTGGGTCAGCCGCGACTTCGGCACAGGCGCAGTCAAGGTGACCCCGGCACACGACCCCAACGACTTCGCTCTCGGTGAACGCCATCATCTTCCATCCATCAACGTGATGGACGATACTGGCCACATCAATGCCGAGGGCGGCACATATGCAGGCCTCGACCGTTATGTTGTCCGCAAGAAGATCGTCGCTGACCTCGAGTCGCAAGGGCTCCTCGGGGTCATCAAAGACCATACAAACAACGTCGCCCACTGCGATCGCTGCAAGACCGTGGTCGAGCCGCGCCTCTCCACCCAATGGTTCATCAAGATCCAGCCGCTCGCCGAGAAAGCCATCGCCGCCGTCAAGCCAGGCCCCGATGGCAAAAAGGCCATCCAATTCACACCCGAGCAATACGAGAAGACCTATCTCAACTGGATGGAAAACATCCATGACTGGTGCATCTCACGGCAGCTCTGGTGGGGCCATCGCATCCCCGCGTGGCATTGCTCCACATGCCACAAGATCACCGTCGCCCGTACCGATCCCACCGCATGCTCACACTGCGGTTCCGATCGAATCACCCAGGAAACCGACGTCCTCGACACCTGGTTCTCCTCCGGTCTTCTCCCAGTCTCAGTCTTCGGCTGGCCCAATATCACTGCGGCGAATCGTGGCGACTTCGACGCCTTTTATCCCACCAGTCTCATGATCACCGGCTTCGACATTCTTTTCTTCTGGGTCGCACGCATGATCATGTTCGGCTGCTGGTTTTCAGTCGACGTGCCCATGCGCGACGCGAGCCCGCGCACACTTGCGGACTCGGTTCCATTTCGCCAGGTGTATATCCACGCCCTGGTCCGCGATGCCAACCGCGAAAAGATGTCCAAGACCAAGGGCAACGTCGTCGATCCAATTGAGATCGTCAAGCAGTACGGCACTGACGCGGTCCGCTTCACGTTGGCCAGCATGGCCTCGCCTGGCACCGACATCGCCTTCAACGTCGCCCGTACTGAAGGCTATCGGGCCTTCGCCAACAAGATCTGGAACGCCGCCCGCTTCCTATTCATGAACGTCGACAGGGCCGCCGAAATCGGCATCACCGTCGATCCCGCCGCCCTCGGCTCCATGCCGATCGCCGCACCGAATGCCCCGCTTGAAGCCTGCTGGATCGTCGCCGAGCTTCACGCCGCCGCTGCCAAGGTGAACCAGGCACTGGAGAACTACCGCTACGACGATGCCTCCAATCTGATCTACACGTTCTTCTGGGGAAGCTTCTGCGACTGGTACCTCGAAATCGTCAAGCTCCGGCTGGACTTCTCAGAGACAGCAGACGAGGTCCAGACCGCGGCCGCTCTCACCACCTTCGTATCCGTCTTTGAAGCGGCATTGCGCTTACTTTCGCCTTTCATGCCATTCATCACCGAGGAAATCTGGCATGCCCTCTATGATGGAAATCCACCCGCGAAGTCGATCGCGCTGACCACTTACCCGCAGGCCGCCGCATCAGCGGCAGATGCAGTTGCCCAGATCGACATGGGTGTGGTGCAGAGCCTCATCGTGGAAGTTCGAACACTCCGTAAGGAAGTCGGCGTTGAGGAGAAGGCTGTCACGCCGATTGAGGTACGCATTGACGCGGGAATGCAGTCAGTTCTTCACGAAAATCGCGCCATGGTTGAACGCCTCTCTCGCGTGAGTGAAATGCGCTTCGTAAGGCAGATCACGGCCGGGCTTTCGAAGCACTCGACTTTTAATTTTGATGTGGCCGTTGTCTATCAGGCCAGCATCGACGTCCCCGCACAGATTGCGCGCTTGACAAAGGACATCGCAAAGTACGAAAAAGGCGTGGCCGCGGCTGAGCGCCAACTGGGCAACGAAGGATTTCTGGGGAAAGCCCCACCGCAGGTGGTTGAGGGATTGAAGAAGCAGGAATCCGAAACCCGCGCATTGCTCGAAAAAGCCCGCGCAGCTTTGGAATCCCTGCCTCAGCATTGACAACTGTTCACTCGCCACTGTTCACTGACCACTGACCTATGGACTGGAAGAGCAGCCGCATCGACGCATTGTTGGAGCATGCCCTGGCTGAGGACATGGCCGCCCGGGATGCCACAACCAACTTGACCATTGACCCCGACCTGCGCGCCGCGGCCTCAATCATAGCCCGGCAGGAGATGGTGGTCTGCGGGCTGGGCGCTGTATCGCGCCTCCTGGAAATCTTTGCCAGACTCGATTCTCGTCCCTCCGCGCAGACCCGCTTCCACGTTGTCAGCCATCCTGAAATCTTCGACGGCGTGCGGGTGCGCGAAGGTCAGATTCTGGCTGTCATCCGTCACAATGCCCGCGTGCTTCTCAGTTGCGAGCGCGTCATTCTCAACCTGCTGCAGCACCTCAGTGGAATCGCCACGCTCACCCGACAATACGTCGATGCGATCCAGGGAACGCACGCCAACGTTCTCGACACGCGCAAGACCATGCCCGGTTTGAGAGTTCTTGAAAAATACGCCGTGCAGTGCGGCGGAGGCACGAATCACCGCATCGACCTCGCCTCCGGCATCCTCATCAAGAACAACCACATCTCGCTGGGCGGCGGCCTGTCCAAGGTCCTTACGCTCGCCTTGGAAAAACGCAGGAGAGGCCAGCGTGTGCAGGTAGAAGTACGCTCGCCACAGGAACTTGAAGAAGCGCTCCAATACGGGGCTGAGGCGATCCTGCTCGACAACATGACTCCAGCCGAAGTCAAGAGATCCGTCGAGCGCATCAAAGAGGTAGCGCCTGGGCACAAGACCCAGGGGCATCCAAGCCACGAACCGGAAGAAGAGACTGAAGGTCGTTGGATTCCCACCGAAGCCTCGGGCGGCATCGTGCTCGACAATATCCGCTCCTATGCCGAAACAGGCGTGGACTTCATCAGCGTGGGCGCACTGACCCACTCTGCCAAGGCCGCGAATATTTCCATGAGCATCACCGCGGAGCCAAGTTAAACGATGGCCGAACACACTGCGGGTAACTTCGAGCTGGACGCCGAGTTACGCGCCGCCCTGGCAGGCACCATCTATGCCGGCAAGATTCGTTTCTCCCTTGTAACGGACTCCACCAACACCGACTGTGCTGAAGCCGCACGCCTGGGCGCGCCCCACGGTACGGTCTACTTTGCCGATGAACAACTGGCGGGCCGGGGACGCGGCGAACATGCCTGGCGCTCTGCCGCGGGTGAAGGGCTCTACGTGAGTGTCCTGCTTCGTCAGGGATTGCCTTCAACTCGGCTGCATATCCTGCCACTCTCAGCGGGACTTGCCGCTGCCGACGCTATCCGCTCTGTCTCCGGCCTATCCATTGACTTGCGCTGGCCAAACGATCTGCTGATCGCTGGCCGCAAGGCTGGCGGCATTCTTGTCGAAGCCAGGACAGAAGCACTCGGCGCAGGCAGCGTGATTGCCTTTGCCGTGGTGGGCATTGGCATCAACGTGCATCAGCGCAGCTTCGCTCCCGGACTCTCCACACCAGCCACATCGTTGGACCTTGAGGCAGGTCGGCGCATCCGACGCAAGCCCTTGCTCGTCTCCCTGTTAAAATCGCTGGAGCGTGAGACGCTCGGGCTACTCGATCCTGCGGCAGGTAAGGCGATCCCACAACGAATGGAACAAGCGTCAACCTGGGTCCGCGGGCGCCACGTGCAGGTCCACGGACCGCAAGCCTGCACCGGCATCACAGATGGCTTGAACGAGCACGGCTTTTTGCTGGTACGCACCGACAATGGATTGGTAACCGTGCAGACCGGTGGCATTCGCGCCGCGGAGATAAGCTAAACATGCTGCTTGCACTCGATGTCGGCAACACCAATACGAAGCTCGGCCTTTATCGGCTCGATTCGGTCGAGCCTTCTTTGGCGGCGCACTGGCGTCTTACCACGCACCGCGCACAAACCGTGGATGAATACGGCGCTCTCTTTATCAATCTCTTCCAGATGAAGGGAATCGATCCTGCTCAGGTCAAGCACATCATCATCTCCTCAGTGGTGCCGCCCGTCGAGTCCACGCTGCGTCAGATGTGCGAGACCTACTTCCACATTGAGCCGCTCTTTGTTGAGCCGGGCATCAAAACTGGCATGCAAGTTTTGGTCGACAATCCAACCGAGCTGGGCGCGGACCGCCTCGCTGACTCAATCGCCGCTTACGAGCGCTATGGGGGCCCCTGCATCGTGGTGGACTTTGGCACTGCCACCAAGTTTGAAGTCATCTCGGAGCGTGGCGAGTATCTCGGCGGCGTCATCGCTCCCGGCCTCGGCCTCAGCGCCGAAGCCCTTTTTTCGCGCGCCGCGCGCCTCAGCCGCGTTGATATCAAGCGTCCCGACAAAGTCATTGGCACCAACACCATCGGACACCTGCAGAGCGGCCTCTATTTCGGCTACATCGGACTTGTCGACGGCATTCTAGACCGCATTGTCGCCGAGCTTGGGTCGAAACCTCGAGTGATTGCGAGCGGCATCATGGCGCACCTCATTGCGGCAGACTCACGCTACATCTCCGAGATCGACGACATGCTTACCCTCGACGGCCTGCGCATCCTCTTCGAGCGCAATCGCACCGCCCGACCGCGCGGCCGGGCCACTTGAGACAACTTTGCTGAACTACTTCAACTATTTCACCGAAATTGAAGATCGCTTCCAGAAGCGCCGCGGATCGCTGCTCCTGCTCTCCACGCTCGATTGGGCGCTCATCGAGACCTGGCGCGAAGCGGGAATCCCGCTCGACGCCGCACTGCGCGGCATCGATGCAGCCTTCGACAAATATGAGGCTCGCCAAAAGAAGGGCCGCATGCGCCGAGTCAATGGCCTTGCCTGGTGCGCGCAGGCCGTGATGGAAGCCGCAGAAGAATTGCGAGAGGCATCAGCAGGCAATGCCGCCACAGCAGTTGAGACACGCGAATCCGGCTTTGAGCACGCGCGTGTATCCGCTCATCTTGAATCGGCCGCAGCCGCTCTGGATGCCGCAACCGTGGCTCCCGAAGCATGCAGTGCCACCGCCCTCCGCCTGCGCGAACTTGCCGCTGCAATCAACAGCTCTTCATCAACCGCTCCAACCCACGAAGCGAGCGGAGCTCATAACCTTGAAGCTCTGGAACGCACCCTCACCGTCCTCGAAGAAAAGCTCTTTGCTGCTTTGACAGCTGCAGCGCCTGAAGAACTCCTTGTCGCACTCAAGGAACACGCCGCGCGCGAGCTGGCACCCTACCGCAGCCGCATGGGCGCTGTGCAACTGCGCCAGGTAGAGCGGCAATTTGTGCAGAAGCAACTTCTTGTTCACTACAGCCTCCCGCGCCTCAGCCTGTTCTACATGAGCCAACAATGAAGCCCCCTAAGAAGTCCCATCGTCAGCGCTCGCAGCCCGCCAGGCCGAGTCACGTTCAGCCCGCGATGGAGTCCTCGCAGGTCGTGCAGATTGAAAAGCCCATCTATGGCGGCGCCTTCCTTGCCCGCATGGAGGGCAAAGCAGTATTCGTCCCCCTCACCCTGCCGGGCGAGCAAGCCCGCGTGCGCATCACGCAGAGCAAGCGCGGCTACGACACCGCCGATCCCGATGAAATCATCTCCGCCTCACCTGAACGCATTGCGCCTGCCTGCCCTCACTTTGGCGCATGCGGCGGCTGCCACTATCAGCACACAAACTACGAATCGCAACTTGCATTCAAGCAAATCATCCTGCGCGAAACCCTGCAGCGTGGAGGCGTCACCCCGCCCGCGGGAATCAACATCCTTGCCGCAGATCCCTGGCAATATCGAAACCGCATACGGCTCGCTTTCGATGCAGCTGGAAACCTTGGCTATCGCGGTCGCCGCTCCAATGCGATCATTCCCATCAGCGAGTGCCCCATTGCAGCACCGTTGCTTCTCAGCGCTGCCAAGGTATTCGCAGAAGTCACCCGCCAGTTCGTCTCGATCTTCCAGCCCACAGAGATCGCGCTCTTCTGTGATGCAACAGAAACAGCACTGCTGGCCAGTGTTTTCCTCGCCGGATCTGGCCAGCCCAGTCCGCCAAAGTCAAAGTCCTGGTTCGACGATTTCGCCCAGGCCATCCGCGTACAGATTCCCGCGCTCAAAGGCGCAGAACTGGTGGCCGAAGGTTCTGCAGCCCAGCCATCGAGCTCTCTGGCTCAATGGGGCGTGTCGTCCCTCACCTATCACGCCGCCGGTTTCGACTATCGCGTAGACCATGGCGGCTTCTTTCAAGTCAATCGCTTTCTTGTCGATGATCTTGCCCAGCAAGTCACCACCGGCCACGAAGGCCATCTCGCCTGGGACCTTTTCGCCGGTGTCGGTCTCTTTGCAAGACGGCTGACCGCGAGCTTCGAACGCGTCGTCGCAGTAGAGTCCGCACCTGCCGCAACCCAGGCGCTCGCCGCGAACCTTAAAGACACATCCGGGACCGCAGTTCAAGCCGCGGCTCTCGATTTTCTCAGCACTTTCAAGCCAAACCATCCCGCCTCACTTCACCCCGACTTGGTGGTTGTAGATCCTCCCCGCGCCGGCCTTGGCCCTGACATTACCGCTCTGCTTGCAGGGGTCGCTGCCCCCTCCATGGTCTACGTCTCCTGCGACCCTGCAACCCTCGCCCGCGATCTGCGCGTGCTTATCGCCACGGGATACGCCATCCAATCCATCACCCTCGCCGACCTCTTTCCCCAGACCTTCCACCTGGAGACATTGGTTCATTTGCGCCGCGCCTGACAGGCTTATCCGCCATAGAACCTCTCCAATTCTGGCGCGATGCAAGCTGAGATCACGACCTCCGCGCCTACCGTTCCGATATCAACGGCGCCCGTTGCTTCCGTCTCGACGGAAAAACTACCATGCTGGAGCCAAGATGCGGACAGCAACAGCGCCCTTAAAGCGGCTAAGAACCCAATCCTTGCCAGGCCATCTCTCTGAAACCAGCGGCTTCTCTTGAAATATCTCGATCAATGAAGCACCTCCCCATGGAGCCGTTTGACCGGATCAATCCATCCCAACCACCCGACCGCCCGTTCCTCCAGCGAAGTCACTCTTAGGTAGTCCCTGTGACGGGATGTGGATAAGATTTTGGGCTAGCTTTCGATAAAATCCATGCGAGGGTACGCTAACACCGCCCTCGAAAGACCCGGGCCACCTGATCCAGCAATTTTGATCGAGGTTGCGGTTTCTGCCCGGATGTGAGGTCAAGTATAAGCATTTGGAGACTGCGCACATGGACAATCTGCTTCTCAAGCTTTATGTGAAATTCCAATGCCTGATCTCTCGTGAAGATGGCCAGGACCTGGTCGAATACGCTTTGGTCGTTGCCTTGGTTGGATTCGGTGCAGCAGCGGGAATGAAGACTCTGGCCACAGGAGTCAATGCCGCGTTCAACACGGTCAGCTCGAAACTTCTTTCCAGCCTCTAGAACGGCTCAGACCACGGTCTGATATCCCCGATCGGGCAGGTTCGATTCTCTCCGACGTAGTCCAGCGCATCGGCGGATCCCGAGATCCTCCTGGGTTTTCTGCACCGCCTGCCAATCTTTCAAAGCACGCCCCGCGGGATCGGCATTAGACGCAATGAGTTCCTCCAATCCCCGAGGGGCTGTATCCTCGAAGCTCGACCAGAACCTCACTCTTCTCACAATCTCATTCGCACCCCAGCCCGAAACAGACGCTCGCAATAGAAATTCGTCGCGTGGTTGTTGATCGTCCTGGGATTCACCTTTGCATCAATGTTGGTGTCGATCGAGATTGGCAGCCGGCGCCGCTCAAATCCGCCCCGAGCCTCCCGCCACCAAAAGCACAGCGAACAGTGCCGCATTAGTCCAACTCCGCTGAATCCTTGTTGTCGAGACACCTTCTTGCGGCAGGCCGTAGGAGAACGCAATACACTGACTTCCGCCTCGCTCTGCTGGCGGGTATGAAATCAATACCTATTCCTAAAAGTGAACTTGCAACAATTTCTCAGCCTGATTCGGTAAACTGGAAAGACGGCATTGCGGATTTACTCCCACGCGTACGCTCTGGAAAGCGGATCACTCCTCCCCGAGCCCTGATCACTGGTCAACCATGTTCATCGATGAAGCAAGAATTCGCGTCAAAGCCGGCGACGGCGGCAACGGCTGCATGGCCTTCCGTCGTGAAAAATTTGTTCCCCGAGGTGGCCCCTCCGGCGGCGACGGCGGTCGCGGAGGCGATGTCGTCATGGTCTCCTCGCAGCGCCACAATACCCTCATCCACTTCCGCTTCAACCCTGAACACAAGGGCCAGCGCGGTGAGCACGGCATGGGATCCAATTGCTCCGGCTCCGACGGTAAATCAATCACTCTAAAGGTTCCTGTAGGCACCGCGCTTTACGACCAGGATACCGGCGAGCTAATCCACGACTTCCAGTCCCCTGACGAGGAGGTTGTGATCGCGAAGGGCGGTCGCGGCGGCCGTGGCAACCAACACTTTGCCACCAGCGTGCACCAGGCCCCTCGCGAGCACGAGCTCGGCCGGACAGGGGAGGAGCGCAATTACCGCCTTGAACTCAAGCTTCTGGCCGACGTTGGCCTTGTCGGTTACCCGAATGCCGGCAAGTCCACTCTCATCTCGCGCATCTCCGCCGCGAAGCCCAAAATTGCCGACTACCCCTTCACGACACTTGAGCCCAACCTTGGCGTCGTGACCGTGGGCGAAGAGCCTGACCAGGAATCCTTTGTCGTCGCCGACATGCCCGGTCTTATCGAAGGCGCGCATCTCGGTTCAGGCCTCGGTGTCCAATTCCTCCGCCACATCGAACGAACCCGCCTTTTGCTCCACCTGGTCGATGTCTCCGACGCCTCAGGGCGTCCAGATCCCGTAGAAGACTTCAAAGTCATCAACAAAGAGCTGGCCAACTTCACCAGCACTGCCGCTGGCAAAGAGCAGGATCCCTTTTCCGACGACTATGGCGAGCCGACTTTGCCCGAACACCCCCTGGCTCACAAAACCATGATTGTGTGCGCCACCAAAATTGATTCCGGCAACCTGGAAAAGCTCAAGAAGCTGGCGACTCACATCAGACGCAAAAAGCTGGAGTTTCATGCGATCTCCGCCGTTACAGGCCAGGGCATCGACGAGCTGAAGTGGTCGCTGGCACGGCACTTGCAGGCTCCTGAGAAAGGCTAGAGAGACCGCTCGACCTTTTTTCCAGGTGTCTGGAACTTCTTACCCACCCCACTGTCGGCACCGTTCGCTATCTCTCATCGCATCAATCATTCAGGATTTGGTCCGCCGTTTGCTGCTGCCTCCGCGCAAAATCAGCAAGATCAATCCAACTTGGAGGTACAACTTATGCGATCGATTAAGCGCGAACTCCTTTCTTGCCTGGCGATAAGTGCGCTCGTATTTACGGGTGCGTACAGTTGGGGACGTCCGTTTGTCGAAAGGGCTTCCGGGCCGGCGCGAGCACTTGCGCAGGAACCTCAGCCGCAACAGCCACCTCAGGACCAAGCGAAATCCGCAACCTTTACTGGAACCATAGTCCGGGATGGAGATATGTTCGTCCTGCACGATTCTTCCGGCCAGGTGTACAAGCTGGATGACACACAGCGTGCCAAGCCATTTGAAGACAAGACCGTCAAAGTCTCCGGCCAGCTCGACACTGAAGCCAAATTGATTCATGTTGATACCATCGAAGGCGTGGAAGCCTGAGCTTCAACAATTAAACAAAAAGATGGGGGCCAAATCGGCCCCCATCTTTGTTTTTCGATCAGGGCTTCCAAGTCACCGAAATTGCTTTGGAAAGCAGAATCGTAAACCACTGAATCAGGCTGTCGAATTAAGCGGTCGCTACTCTTCCTCTTCCTCCACCGGACGCTTGGCGTTCGCCAGGATCTTGTCGGCCACCAACTGCGGAACGATGTCGTAGTGGTCCATCTCCATCCGGTAACTGCCCTTTCCTTGCGTCATGGACGTAAGCAAGGTGCCGTAAGTCAGCATCTCGGCCATTGGAACCTCTGCGTTGATAACCGTTGTGCGGCCTTTGGATTCCATCCCCTGCACTCGGCCACGGCGGCTATTCAGATCGCCCATCAACGTTCCAGCAAACTCATCGGGCGCTTCAATCTCCACCTTCATCACAGGCTCAAGCAAACACGGCTTGCATGATTCCATGCACTTCCTGAATGCTAGACGTCCCGCCATTTTGAACGACATTTCATTCGAATCCACGTCGTGATAGCTACCGTCGAAGACAGTTGCTCTGAAGTCCACTACCGGAAAGCCAGCAAGATAGCCGCGGGCCGCCGATTCGACGATGCCCTTTTCGATGGCGGGTATAAAGTTGCGGGGGACAGCTCCTCCGAACACCTCGTTGCCAAACTCGAATCCGCCTCCGCGCGGCAATGGCTCCATGCGGATCTTGCAATCGCCGAATTGTCCGTGGCCGCCCGTCTGTTTCTTGTGGCGGCCCTGGGCCTCGGCGCGACCGCGGATGGTCTCGCGATAAGGAACCTTGGGGGACTTGAGAACCACCTCAGCGTGGTAGCGCTTCTTCAAGCGGCTGACGATGGTTTCAATATGTGGCTGGCCCGCGCCGGCAATGAGAAACTCGTTGGTCATGGGATCGCGGAAGAAGCGAATCAGGCGATCTTCCTCCATCAACTTGTGGATTGCGGGAGCGAGTTTGTCCTCGTCGGCGCGGCTCTTTGGCTCGATGGCGTAGGTCATAGCCGGCTCGGGAAACGCGGGTAAATCTACCTGGATTTCGGCGCCCTTCTGGCCGAGCGTGTCGCCGGTGAGGGTATCGCGCAGCTTGGCCACCGCGCCTAGGTCGCCCGCGTGCAGTTCGAGCACTTCCACTGCTTTGCGGCCCTGCATAACGCCAATGTGCGAGAGCCGCTCCTGGCCGCGCCGCGTGTAATTCTCGACCGTCGCGTCGTTGCGGATCACGCCGCTCAGAACCTTGAAAAAAGTGATGCGCCCGGAGAAGGGATCGGTCATGGTCTTGAAGACCAGCATCGCAGCCGGTTCATTGTCGTCGATCGAACGGAAGGAGTGGCCTGCGCCAGCCTCTCCGGTCGAGCTGCCGTTTGATGCCACAGCCTCATAAGACGGGGCGTGAACCTCAATCGGGGCGCGCTCCACGGGAGAAGGCGCATAGACCTTGATGAAGTCGAGCAAATGATCCGTCGCCATGTTCGCCAGGCCGCTTGAGAAGAGAACTGGGAAGATGCGGTCTTCACGAATGGCCTCATGCAGCGCGGTAATCAGGTGCTGCTCGGGGATGGTTCCCTTTTCGAAGTACTCCTCCATCAGCTCATCTTTGCCCTCGGCCACCAGTTCCACAAGCGCTTCATGACGGGCCTTCGCGTCGGCGGCGAGGCTGTTGGGAATCTCGCCGATCTTGCCCCGGCCATCGCCTCCGGGGGTGTAGAAGAATGCCTCCATGGTCACCAGGTCGACAACGCCATGAAATCCCTGGGCGTCTGAAATCGGCAACTGTACCGGAACGCAGTTGCGGCCCCAGCGGTCGACCAGGTCATCCACCAGTGCACTCAGGCCGCCGCCACCGCCTGCCTTGGGGTGGTCCATCTGGTTCACGACAACAATGCGGGGGACGTTCGCCTCTTCAGCAAACCTCCACACCCGCTCGGTAACAGCTTCAACGCCATTCTGTGCATTCACCAGGACAATGGCGGCTTCGACAGGCAGCAGGGCCGCGCGCGCCTCGTGGGAGAACATATGGAAGCCGGGAGTGTCTACGAAATTGATCTTGACGCCTTGCCACTCAGCAAAGGCGACGGCGTTTTGCATGGTTACGCCGCGGGCCACTTCTTCGTCGTCGTAGGCGGTGGCGGCAGTTCCGTCGGCCACGCGACCCTGGGTTGGAGTCATCTTCGCGGCATGCAGCATCGCGGCAATCATGGTTGTTTTGCCACTGTGCGCATGCCCCACTACAGCTACGTTGCGGATCTCACTTCCCTGGTACGTTTTCATGGGTTTGTTTCTCCTTGGATTTTCAGGAATTTGCGCGGACCTGCAGAACATTGCGAACTTAAACCGGCTTGGCACAGGGAGGGATTGTGGACGTCTTGGGGGGCGTCCAAGTGGCCGGATTGGAGGGCCACGTGTCCCGGTCTGCCGTCTACCTCATTCATAAGGTGCGGGCCGGCGCCGTGCAGATTAACGACGGATAAATCCGCCTGGCGTCAAACTCTTAAGAAGAGGGATGCTATCACAGCCGGAGTGTGAACGTCCTGTGACTCAAAACACATTTCGGGGTTTTGGGTCGGGACAAGTCATCGTCCCAGCGCCTGCAACGCGGCAACCTTGCCGGCTGCAAGCCTGCGGTTACCAGTGAAGTAGCGGCAACAGGCTGGAGTAGTCATCGGTCCAGAGGCGGACTTTGGGATTCTCGATGGGTTGCCTGACACGGCTCGCAACTTCAGGCTGGGAGAAGAAATTGGGGTTCTCTGTCAGCAGCATCCAATGGGCGGTGAACTCGCCTCGCGCGTCATTTTGATAGCTCGATACCCGCATGGCCTTCATGCCTGCAGCTTTGGCAAGCAAGGCGATTTCGGGCTCAAGTTCGACATGTTGGTTGGAGATGTGAAAGGCCAGTATGCCGCCCGGTGCAAGGTGCCGCTTGTAGAGAGCGATTGCCTGCGTGGTCAGCAGGTGAAGGGGAATGGCATCGCCTGAGAATGCGTCGATCACCAGGACGTCGAATCCCATCGGCGGTTCGTGTGCAAGCGTGGTCCGGGCGTCCCCTTCCACGCTATCCACCTGGGCCCCCGAGTCGCGCATGTAGGTAAAGAGGTGCTGCGCTATCGGGTATACAGCTGGATTGATTTCGTAGAACCGGATTCGATCACCGGGGCGGCCATAGGCGGCGATCGTTCCAACTCCGAGTCCAACGACACCAATATTGCGCGCACGGCCCTGGCAGCAAAAGCGCATGGCCAGGCCTATGCCGGAGTCTTCCGCGTAATACGTGGTTGGAGTCCTGCTCAGCTCTGGCGAGAATATCTGGCTGCCGTGCTGAATCGTGCCGTTGGTGAGGGTGCGCACCATGGCTCCCGGGTGCGATGACAGCGATTCTCGCACGCGCAGGCTGCCATAAAAGTTGCGGATAGCCACGGGAGTGTCGCGCCGGTACGCGGCGTAAAGCATGAAGACCAACACGAGCAGGAGGATGCTCGCAGTGGACCACAGCAGCCGCTGCGCCCATCCGCTCGACCAAGTGACGACGCATGCAAGCAGCGCCGTCACCAAAAACGTGAGAGCCAGATCGTAGTTGAAAGAGAAAATCATAGGGCTTGCGATCCCGATCAAGAAGGACCCAAGCGCGCCGCCCGCCGCAAAGTACAGATAGAAGAGGGTGGACTCCGAAGACCGGCGCGGACGCAGAGCATATGCCTCAGTGTGGCAGAAGAGGCACGCGAATAGCACCTCCACTAGAAAAAAGGAGATGCCGACGGTCAGTGGCCAGGATACGTCGACCATGGAGAGCATGTACCCAAGACCGGCCAGCATGACCGCTAGAAAACGCACAATGATGCCGCGCGGCAAGAACCTGGGAAACTGAAACGCAAGGATGATTGTGATCAGGTACACCGCAAGTGGCAATATCCATAGCAGCGGGATGGCGGCGATATTCGCAGTGAGATAACTCGTAACTGCGCTCAGTTGCATTGCAGCGCCCATCGGCAAAAGCACCCAGAGCACTTTATGCCCAACAGGCGTCGGAGCAATTCCAGACTCGTCCTCTCGTGATTCCTGCGAGGCGGTGCCGGGTGTGGATCGGGTCCTCCAAGTCAGGACACCGGAAATGATCACAAACGCTGCAAAGCCACTGGACCATAGAACACGCTGGACCTTGAGGCTGCAGTAAGGCTCCACAAGCGTTGGATAGAGCGCAAGAGCAAGCAGAGACGCCAGGTTCGACAGCGCAAAGAGCCGATAAGGAATCCCACCGGTCTCAACGCGAGCAAGCCAGACCTGCATCAATGGGCTGGTTGCGCCGAGCACAAGAAAAGGCAGCCCGATCGAGATGCCCAGGGCCATGAAGATCGACGTAATGGGATGGGCTGAGCTCAGATGAATGTCGTAGGAGGACCATGCGAGGGCAGAGGCGACGGCCAGCACGAGCAATACGAAGTGCAGCTTCCAATCCGAGCGTTGCGCGAGCCAGTGCGCGTAGAGATATGCGACAAGGAGAGCCGTCTGAAAAAAGACGAGACAAGTAATCCAGACTGCAGCCGACCCACCCAGCGACGGCAAGAGCTGCTTGGCGGCTATTGGCTCGACGAGAAAGAGCAGGAATGAGGCAAGAAACACAGCAGAACCGAACAGCAAGCGTGCATGTCGCATGCGCAACCTCGTGCGGGCCAACTATGGGTCAAATGGCCGCTGCCGCCGGCAGTATATCTTCCACATCCACCCACTGCGTGGGGTAATTGCCTGTATAGCATGCAGTGCAGTAGCGGGTGTGCTCTTTGCCGTCGCAGCTCATCAGCAAGCCTTCGAGGGATATATAAGCGAGTGAGTCGGCCTCAATGAATTGGCGGATTTCCTCAATCGACTTGTTCGCGGCAATCAAGTCGCGCTTGCTGGGAGTGTCCACGCCGTAGAAGCAGGGCGAGATGGTGGGCGGGCAACTGATGCGCAGATGCACTTCCTTGGCACCGGCACCGCGGACCATGCGCACAATCTTCCGGCTTGTCGTCCCCCGGATAATGGAGTCGTCAATCAGGATGACTCTCTTGCCCTCGAGAAGATTGTGGACTGGGTTGAGCTTGAGACGGACGCCGAAGTCACGAACGCGCTGCTCGGGCTCAATGAAGGTGCGGCCCACGTAGTGGTTGCGGATGAGGCCCATGCGGAAAGGAATGTGCGCTTCTTCGGCGTAACCGAGAGCTGCTGTGACGCCAGAGTCGGGGACGGGCACGACAACATCCGCAGGCACGCCAGACTCGCGGGCCAACTGGCGCCCCATCTGGTCGCGGCTTTCCTGCACCCAGCGGCCGTAGATGCGACTATCAGGTCGAGCAAAGTAGACATGCTCAAAAATGCAACTGGACTGAGGGTAGCCAGTGGCATATTGCCGGCTCGTCACTCCGTCTTCCGTGACCATGACCAACTCGCCGGGAAGCACGTCGCGCTCATATTCGGCGCGGAGAAGGTCGAAAGCGCAGGTCTCTGATGCAAAAACGATGGTGTCAGGTCCGTCAGGGTTTCGGATGCGTCCCATCGACAGCGGTCGGAATCCTCGCGGGTCGCGGGCGGCAAAGATGCGATCGCGCGTCATCATGACGATAGAGAATGCCCCCTCCACCTGTGAGAGAGAGTCAGCTATTGCGTCAACCAGTGAGCTAGCGCTTGAGTGGGCGATGAGCTGGACGATGATCTCGGAGTCGCTGGTCGTTTGGAAGTAGGCTCCGGCACGCTCCAGACTAGCCCGCAGATTGCCGAGGTTTACCAGGTTGCCGTTGTGCGCGATGGCAATGAGTCCCTTGGTGGAATCCACGCGGATAGGCTGAGCATTGAGCAGGGCCGAGTCGCCAGTGGTGGAGTACCGCGTGTGCCCGATCGCCATCGACCCCGGAAGCTTGGCCAGGACATCCTCGGTAAAGATCTCAGAAACCAGGCCCATGCCTTTGATGTTGGCAAGATGCTGGCCGTCAGCGGTCGCGATTCCCGCTGACTCCTGACCGCGATGCTGTAGTGCATAGAGTCCGAGGTAGGCTTCGCGGGCGGCGTCCGGACGGCCGTGAATAGCAACAACGCCACATTCTTCACGGAGCTTGTCAGAGTCGAATGGCGACGTGAGTTCCTCGAATCCGGAAACTTCTGCACATGCAACCGGACTTGCCAAGCGAGTGCCGTTAACCTTCATCGACCGAATCTCGTTCGATGCGTCGATTTCGCCTTTGATTCCTTGGTAGAGGCGCTGCGTCATGCAGTGACCTCGCCGTGGAGAGTGGCTTCCAAGGCGGAGGCCCAGGGCTTTCGGAGGCTGTCGAGAGGAGCAGAAATGAAGGGCTGACGATCGACCGAAATTTCAAGACGATTGCCGCCTGTGGTGCCGATGCGGGCGGTCAGGAAGTTGTATTTGCCGGCCAGGGTCTCTATTTCGGAGATGTTGTCAGGATGGGTGGTCAATAGCACGGTCGATGCCTGCTCGGCGAATAGGCCGAACAGAGGGTGCACCATGAGCGACTGGTCCTGCTCGACGGCTGCACCGATTGAGAGAGGGAATGAGGCCTGTGCGAGCGCAACAGCGATACCACCATCAGAGATATCCCGTGCCGAATAGAGCAGCTTGCGGTCCGCGAGTTCAGCCAGTAGAACGTGCAGGTCGGCTTCGGCGTCCAGATCAAGCGAAGGCGGCTGGCCCCAGATACCGTCCAGGACCACCTTGGCAAATTCCGACGAGCCGAATGCAGTAAGTCCAGCCGCTGCTGCTGCGTCTGTCGCCTCTGGTTTCTCCGCAACCAGGGGCTCGGACTGGTAAACGGGGAGCACGTACTGGCTTATGGGCGGAGGATCGAGCGGGACATTCAGTTTAGGATCCGGCTCTTCACCACGTGGAATCGGCCAAAGTAAGAGAATAGCGTCGCCCTCTCCCTGAAAATGGGATGGGACGGCTTTGGTCACATCATCAAGAATCCCAACGATACCGAGCACTGGTGTCGGATAAATGCCTTCGCCACGAGTTTCGTTATAGAGAGAAACATTGCCGCCCGTGATGGGGGTCGACAGTGCCGTGCAAGCCTCGGCAATGCCATCGATGGCTGCCGAAAACTGCGCCATGATCTCCGGCTTTTCAGGATTGCCGAAGTTGAGGCAGTTGGTTGCAGCCACGGGGGTTGCGCCGGTGCAAGCCACCTTGCGAGCCGCTTCGGCCGCGGCATGCATCGCGCCAAGCTTGGGATCGAGCCAAGCCCAGCGGCCGTTGCCGTCGAGCGCCATTGAAAGTCCGCGCTCGTGACCCTGAGTGCCTGTTCCCTTGATCCGCATCACGCCCGCCTCGCCCCCTGGCCCGATTACGGTGTTCGTCTGAACCATGGTGTCGTATTGCTCAAAGACCCAGCGCTTTGAGCACACGTTTGAACTGGCAAGGAGCTTCTTCAAATCGGCTGTGAGATTGCGATCTTTGGCGAGTTCGGCGAGGATCGCTTCCGGCGGGTAGACGGGTACCGGGCAATTCCATATGCCGACAGGGCGATGGTATAGCGGCGCATCGTCAGTGAGGGACTTATTGGGAATGTCGGCTACAAGAACGCCGTGGTGGCGAATGCGAAGGCGCGGCTCGGGCTCGACGGTACCAACGATGACCGCATCGAGACCCCACTTCGCAAAGACACTCAGGACCTCGTGCTCGCGGCCCTTGGTGGCAACCAGCAACATACGTTCCTGGCTCTCTGAGAGCATGATCTCGTAAGCCGACATCCCGGTTTCGCGCTGCGGAAGAAGGTCAAGCTCGACATCAAGGCCCACACCGCCACGCGCGCCCATCTCGCAAGTCGAGCATGTCAACCCCGCCGCACCCATGTCCTGAATCCCGACGATCGCCCCTGTATGCATAGCCTCAAGGCAGGCTTCAAGAAGGAGCTTTTCCATGAATGGATCGCCAACCTGGACGTTGGGGCGCTTGGCCTCGGTGCCCTCGTGGAACTCCTCGCTGGCCATGGTCGCGCCGTGAATTCCGTCCCGCCCAGTCTTCGCACCGACATAAATCACCGGGTTCCCGAATCCGCTGGCCTTGCCATAAAAAATCTTGTCAATGCGAACCAGACCCAGCGCAAACGCATTTACGAGTGGGTTCCCGCTGTAACAGGTTTCGAACTTAGTCTCTCCGCCAAGATTGGGCACACCGAAACAGTTGCCATATCCTGCGATCCCGCTGACCACGCCTTCGACGATGGCGTGGTTACGGGCTATCAGCTTGCGTTCTTCATCGTCCTCTCCAGCTTGATCGCTAATCGGCCCGAAGCGGAGCGAATCCATGACCGCTAGGGGGCGAGCACCCATGGTGAAGATGTCGCGCAGGATTCCGCCAACTCCCGTTGCAGCGCCCTGAAGAGGCTCAATGTAGCTGGGATGGTTGTGCGATTCGATCTTGAACGCACAGGCCCACCCGTCGCCCACGTCGATGATGCCCGCATTCTCGCCCGGACCCTGCACCACGCGGGCGCTCTTGGTGGGCAGGCGCTTCAGGTGCACACGACTGGACTTGTAGGAGCAGTGTTCGCTCCACATCACGCTGTAAATGCCCAGTTCCGTTAGGGATGGAACGCGGCCGAGAGCCGCATGAATGCGACCGTACTCATCCGCGGTAATACTGTGTGAGGCAAGCAACTGCGGGGACACCGCTACCGGTTCGGGAACATCTACAGAGGAAGCTGTGGTCATCACGGTTGCCTCCATTGTCGCACGGGATTCTCGTCATGGGAGAGGAACGAAGCGTGTGGAAAGGCGGAACAGGAATCAGAATTCAGCGGATCAAGAATTTGATGACCTCGCCGCTGTTGCCAGCCAAATAAGGAGCCAGTTTGGCGTAAGTCTTGGCAATAGCGCGTCGAGCAAGGGCTGTGCGATACTTTTGATGGATATTTCGATCCAGGCCGGGATGGTGGAACTGGCAGACGCAGCGGACTCAAAATCCGCCGACCGCAAGGTCATGGGGGTTCGACCCCCCCTCCCGGCACCA
>Ga0182018_10002257_pt1 | contig 19786 bp, 17 predicted proteins | sample 812P2MmetaG_FD_120490 | JGI IMG/M metagenome (GOLD analysis project Ga0182018, IMG submission 120490) | Permafrost microbial communities from Stordalen Mire, Sweden - 812P2M metaG | ecosystem: Environmental > Terrestrial > Soil > Wetlands > Permafrost | place: Sweden: Stordalen | collected...
GAAGCCGGCGGCCAGCAACAGGAGATTGCGACCCGCGTGCTGCAGAAGATGGCCCCGATGATTGTGAAGTATTCCGAGGATAATGGCTTTGGTATTATTGTTGACACTTCGAAGCCGTGGCCGCAGAGCAATGTGCTGTGGTGGGGGCCGGCGACCGATATCACCAAGGCAATCGTGGATGCTTACAACGTGCAGTCGGGCGTGCCCGCGCCGCCGGCGGCAGGAGCCGCTAAACCGGCCGCTCCGAAACCTTCTAACGGCGCAGGTGCTACGAAGCCGGCGGCCCCTAAGCCGACAACACCGCCGCAGTAGCTCAGCCGCACACCTAGCGTGTCCAGAAAGTTCCAGCAGGCCGCGTGAAAGCGCGGCCTTTTTTTTCTCTAGCATCGTCTGCTGCAAACTTCGTGGTGTCCAAATCAGCAAACAGATTTCATGCTGGAGGGCACCATGCCTGAAGACACCCCGTTGGAACCCACGATGTTTGCCGAAAGCATGCTGGAAACTGCATGGGCCGAACGCGCTCGCAGGAGTTGGACTACATTCACTTCGTTTGGACTGCAGGCTCTGATCATCGGTCTGCTGCTGCTGTTGCCGCTGTGGAGGACTATAGGTCTGCCGTCGGCCCGTACCCTTTCAACGCCCATTCGCCTGGGAAAGGCTGCGGCCGAGCCATCCGCGCAAGTCGCGCAGCCCCTACCAGGTTCCGCGATTCAACCCAATTTCCACTCCGGTCCGTTGATGCAACCGTCGCGCATTCCGACTGCGATCGCAATGACAGCCGAAGAATCTTCACTGCCGGAAACAGTCGGAGTCGGCACGGGGCTCGCAGGTGTCGCACTTCCGGGGGCGTCAAGCGGCTTGCCAGCGTCTCTGTTCAACGGAAGCAGACCGATGCTGCCGCTCGCTCCTGCGCCTGTCGTCCGCACGTTCCGCACTTCGACTATGCTCGAGGGAAGCCTGATTCGCCGCGCACAGCCCGCCTACCCTCCGCTGGCCAGGAGTGCCCGCATCCAGGGATCGGTGATTTTATTCGCGGTGATCGGCAGGGCCGGCAGCATCGACCACCTGCGCGTTCTCTCCGGACATCCACTGCTCGTGCCTGCGGCGATCGAGGCAGTCCGTCAATGGCGCTACCATCCTTATGTTCTCAATAACGAGACCATCGAAGTGGACACTCAGATAACGGTGAATTTCGTTTTATCGGGAAACTAGCCCGGGGAAAACTGCGCCGCCGGTTCGGCGCTACACCGCTCCCCTTTCACGCGGGAGTAGCCCCGGCGTAACCTGGGCGCGACTGCTGCTGCCGCTATAATCGCGAAAGTGGCTAGCACCGCAGAAATCCCGAGTCGCGTGGCGACGCGCCCCACCTGGGCGGAAGTTTCGCTGACCGCGCTGCGGCAAAACTTTCGCACGGTGCAAAAGCACGTGGGAGCGAATGTGACCGTATGCGCAGTGGTCAAGGCCGATGCCTACGGTCACGGCGCGGTCGAGTGCTCGCGCGCGCTGGAGGCCGAAGGTGCGCGCTGGTTGGGCGTGACTTCGCTCGACGAGGCGATTCCCCTGCGCGAGGTGGGCATTCGCGCCAACATTCTCTTGATGACCGGATTCTGGCGAGGCGAGGAAAGCGAGATTGTCCGGCTGCACCTCACTCCCACGATCTGGGAACCTTGGCATATCGAGTCGTTGGACAAAGCGGCGGCCGCTCTGGGCGTGGCACGGCATCCGGTGCACCTGAAAGTTGATACCGGCATGGGCCGCCTCGGCGTCGCCGTCGACCGACTTCCCGGAGTGCTCGCCGGATTGCGAGCAGCCAGGCATCTCGTGCTCGAAGGACTGTCGACTCATCTGGCAGCTTCGGAAATCATGGATGCGCCTTCGGTCGCAGAGCAGGAACATAGCTTCGACTCGGCTCGCCGCATGGTCCGCGATGCCGGAATGGAACCGGCATTCGTGCACATGGCCAATACGGGAGCAGTCATTTCGCGGCCGGAGACGTGGAACACCATGGTGCGCCCCGGAGTTGCTCTCTACGGTTATTACCTGCCCTTTCAGCGGGCAGGACGCGAAGTGAGCGGAGGCACGCTGCGTTTACCAGTGAAGCCGGTTCTAACCTGGAAAACGCGCATCCTTTCGCTGCGCGACTTCAGAGCCAATCAGCCCCTGGGTTATGGAGCGACCTACGTGACCAAGGCCCCTGCGCATGTTGCGGTGCTGCCAGTCGGCTACGCCGACGGATACAACCGCCAGCTCTCGAATCGTGGCCGCGTGATTGTGCGCGAACACTACGCCCCTATGGTCGGCCGCATCTCGATGGACCTTACCTTGGCCGATGTCACCGGCATTCCGGGCGTTGCCGTGGGAGATGAAGTCATCCTGCTGGGCACGGGCGAGGGATGGAGCGTTGACGCGCTGGAGCACGCTGAACTCGCCAACAGCACGCCCTATGAAATTCTCTGCAACATTTCAAAACGCGTGCCAAGAAGGTATGGAAGTTAGAGGGTCCCGCAACGCTCAGGGTAGCTCGTCCGGGCGACGAGCTTTATCCGCGCCAGTTGCCGATTTCTTTCAAACCCTTGCCGCGTGCATGCTCGAAGAGCCGTACCCGATGGCGGGAGTGCTCAAATTCGTGAATGTCAGCCCAGACCTCGGCCTCCCAACTCTGATCGTGCGCGGCTGATTCGCCGCAGGTGGCGCAGCGGGTATGGAGCGTGACCGGGATCGCGTCCGCTCCGATCGGTGTGGCCCCAGGTAGCTCGACGAAGATACATCTTACCTCCTGTACCTCTTCGTCCTCGCCGAGAATGTGCTCATAGCGCAGCAGGTAGCCGAAACCGAGCTTCTTGGCCTCGATTTCGGCCTCGGCGCGCGTGTGAAAAGGACCGTACTCCGCCCGCAGTTGTTCGGTGGAGTCGCATGTCATCCAGAAAAACTCTTTGTACGCCATCGCAGCTTTTCGCCCCGGGGTCGCGAAGCCGGCTCGTGGCTGCTGTTGAGCCCGCACTTGGCAGATCAAGTTCATGAGTGCAATTCAGGTGCCGCTGCTCCTTACTTGCAAGTGATTGCTCGCCGGTGGTTTACCCGCTCGGACAAGCCCGGAGACGCCAACATCGTGAAAGGTTTTGCAGAACTTGGACCAGCAGAACTGGCCAAGCAGAGGCTGGTGACTGCAGCCTTCCCTGCCCTGCTTCTGCTGGAAGTCGAGTGAATTGAAGTGAGAGAATTCAAGATCGAGTCAAGAATAAATAGAGAGACCTGCACCGATGACGTCGCGCTCGGCGTTTACTCGGAACCTACCCTAAGCCCCGGCGGCTTGACTGCTGTATCGGCGTTTCGGGGCGATCGGCCTCGATCGGCCAATTCTCACCGCCGTGGGTGGCCACGTACATCGCCAGTTCAAGCCGGCTCCAGACGCCAAGTCTGTCGAACGCGCTGCGCAAAATGGTTTTTAATGCCCGTGCCAACGATCTTGCCAATTTCGCGGTCGGAAAGACCTTCCCAGACCAGAACCGAGATCTGAATTTCCTTCGGGGTGAGGCGTTCGCGGGGTGTCGTGACTGCGCTTCCTCCTTTGTGAACATAGCGATGACCAACTTAACCCGCTTGCGGCTCGCGGATTCCGGCGCGCAGGAACAGTGTCCGCAGATGCTGTTTTACTGTGCGGGGACTGATGTGGAGTGGGCCCGCGATCGATTTCCTTGTTGCTGCAGCCTTGCACCAGCAAGTTCAAGACCTGCTGATCACAGGGTGTCACTTTGACTTGATCGCGCTTGATCATGGCTTGTTCTCCAGCTGCCAATCACACTCGGCTTCTCCGATAGCATGGCGTTCGCCAATTGTTCGCCCTGCGACCATTCGTGGCTAAGTACCTCAGGGCAATTGCACTTGGGGCCGACAACCAGCGTTTTCAGTTCGCTTCCAGAAATGTCGTGTTAGGCTAGCAAGTTCCAAATTGGTCCGCGATGTGACCCCATGGTTCGTGTTCGCATGGCATCTTCTAAGCCGTTTTGCCCCCCGCAATGGCTCATCCCGCAGCGAATCAGCCTTGCGCTCCGACTGAACTTCATAATGATCGCCACCGTGTTCAATAGTTTTCGCGGTTATGCACCCGGCATCTTCCGCAAGGTGACCCGGTGAAGACTCGTCGGATTGAATTTTTTGCGGTGAACGCTGCGCCTTCCCATATTGAACCGTGCAGCAGACTCTTGATTTCCATTTTGCTCCTGCTGCGGTCTGAGCGGTCGAGTTTGGCACAGGTTAGGATCGCAGCACGGGGCCTAGTGCCAGAGCGCGCCAGTTCTTTTCGGAGATTTCGTTCGATGCTCTCTCTTGGCCCCGCAGTCCGCCTAATCCTTGCGCTCTTCTTAGCTCTTGCTGCCAACTCGGCATTTGCTCAAGGCGGACCGCCCTACTACACGAATGATCCTGGCACTCCCGGCCATCTCAATTGGGAAATCAATCTCGGCTATATGCCGTTTTTTTACAGCAATCAGTCCGTCTCCCACGTGCCCGATGTCGACATCAACTTCGGAGTTGGCGATCGCGTCCAGCTGACTTACGAAAATGCCTGGTTGCGCGTACACAAGCCCGGTTCCGCGACCAAATTTGGCATGGGTCAATCCAATCCGGGCGTCAAGTGGCGTTTCTACGACACTGGGGAGACTGGCCTTGCCGTCTCGGTTTTCCCCCAGCTCTTCCTCAACAATCCGAACGACGCAGTTCGCCGTGGGATCACTCCCGCCAGTGAAGCTTTCCTCCTGCCTTTCGAACTTTCCAAGAAAGTCGGCCCGGTCGATGTGAATTACGAGATCGGTAATCAGTTCGTCCGGAAAGGACCGGATATGTGGCTCACAGGCCTCGTATTGGGCCACGATTTAACTCCAAAACTCGAAGTGGATATGGAGCTCTATTACCAGGAAATCTTCCGCCCTTCTGAAAGCCAGCCGACGATCGACTTCGGATCCCGCTACAAAATCCATAGCCCGGTTATCCTCCTCCTCATGGCCGGACGCAGTCTTGAACCGGCCCGCAGTAATCAATCGTATTTCGTCGGTTATTTCGGCCTTCAATTTCTGCTGCCTCCGAAGTCCTACCCCCGCGATGCGCCCAGCCCCGATTCTGCTTCCCACTGAATTCGTGCAAACCGGACTCAGTTGCGGGAATGACGAGTGCATCCCGAATCGAGCTTGCGCTATCTGAATAGGGTAAATTCCGCAACGCGGGTGAAGATTTTTTGCGATTACGGGGTTACCGCAGAGTCCTTGCTGAGCCTCGCTCTCGCCTTTCCAGCATCAATAACGCTCGTAAGATCGACACTTTCGGCGGTAAACTATTGCCAGATTTGAATGCCCCGCACGTGCTTCGAGGCATTCGATGCCGCGGAACCCGAATCCCCTCGCTAAGACAGTTGGAGCTCCGTGTTGGCTCAGAACTTGCACTAGAATATGCGAATTTCCCGCTCGCTGCGGGCTGTGCACTTCAGCCGATAAACGCTGGTGGAATAAGAATCGTGTCCGAAGAGAAAAGTAAACCAATTCTCGACGAGCCCACGCTCGAAAGGGTGCTGGAAGCAGCTTATGTGCTGCAGGAGCGCAACCGCGAACTACGAGCGAAAAACCTAGAATCGGTCACCCCGACCACGGGAGATCAGCGGCCAGCAGAAGAGCGGTCCACTCCGCGCTCTGGCGTGCCCCAAGCCCAAGATGTACCGCCGACTTCCAAGGCCAATCCCACCTTCACTCTTGGCCAGATTGTCGAGATCCAGCATCGGATTCAAGTTCGTCATCTGGGATTGGAAGAGGCTATGTCGCTAATCGCCGAGCGCCTGACCCAGATCGCCAGGGCAAGCAGTGCTGCCATTGGCATCCTCGACAGTACAAAGCTGATTTACCGGGCCGCCGCGGGTATCATGGCGCTGCCTGCGGGAACTGAAGTTCCCCTCGAAAATGCACTCGGCATAGCTTGCTTTCGGACCGGACAGGTTTTCCGTTGTGCCGATGTTAGTTACGAACTCCTTCTCGATCGGGACGAATGTCGCCGCCGCGGCATTCAGTCCATGATCGCAGTTCCGGTTTTTCACGATGGCGGCGTCGCCGGAGGTCTGGAGCTCTATTTTCCCAACCCACAGGCCTTTACAGAGGAGGACGTTCACACCTGCCAACTTATGGCCGGGCTGGTGACGGAAGCCTTGGCCAGGAATGACGAAGTCAGCTGGAAGAAATCTCTGGCGACCGAACGCGCCGTAATGCTGGAGGCTTTGGAAAAACTAAAGCCAAATCTCGCCGCGCTGGCAGAGACTCCGGCTGCGAGAGAACTTGCGACCAAATCCGGTGCTTCGGCACTGCCAGGCTCCGTGTCAACCCTCGTCTGCCGTAAGTGCCGCCACGAACTCGTAGGGCAAGAACAGTTCTGCGGGAACTGCGGATCCCCGCGCAGCGGCGACTATGATCCGCCCGATATGCAGCACAAAATCGCCTCCCTGTGGCACATGCAAGAGGCGATGAAAAAAAAAACGTCCGCTCATCCTGCGAATGGTGCACCGATTTACGAGCAGTCTAAAGCCAACCTAGATCAGGTCGACGATCCAGTCTATGATCAAATTGACGATCCAGTCGACGCCGGCGAGTCCGTCGCCGATGCCTCTGCCGATTCCTCCGAAGACCAACCGCTCGAGCTCTTTACAGCTGCCGAACCTTACGCGTTGACCCAGCCTCTGCGGGACGAGATGACTGACTCCACGGAAATGCTTGAAGCGCACAGCAGCGAAGATTTTGAGGACGCTGCGAGCACCGATCTCGAAACTCCGATGCGCACGATTCCGGAAGCCGATGTCGAAGCACCGCCACCGACAGCTCTTGCAAAATCGCAACGCTCGGTAACCTGGAGTTCCGCCGCAACCACCCTGGACTTCTTTGAGCAACTCGCGGGCGCCACATATTCGGGAGCCTGGGCTGAGTTCTGGAATGCCCGGCGCGGAGACATCTACTTGGCAATCGCTGTGGTGCTGGTGCTGGGCGTCATTGGCTGGGGAATCTGGTCCAATCACTCAGTCGGCTCAACAGGCAGCCCGACGGTATCTTCGGCGCATCACAGAACCGCTCCGGACGCCGATCTTTCGCTTTTCGACCGAATCCTCGTCAAGCTCGGCTTGGCGGAAGCCCCCGACCCTCCTGTGTACAAAGGAAATCCTCGCACCCAAGTTTGGGTCGATCTTCACACCGCGCTCTACTATTGTCCGGGCACGGATCTCTACGGTAAAACCCCAAAGGGGAGATTCAGCTCTCAACGGGAGGCACAGCTAGACCAATATGAGCCGGCCTATCGCAAAGCCTGCGACTGAAAAGCGCCGTTTGATCGGTTTTCCTGCTGTTCCACTGTGTTTAATTTGACAACCCCAGCCGCGGGAGTGCAATCATACATATAGGTTTTGCCTACTCACTGGTCAAGTCTAGGAAAGGGAGAACCTTATTTGTCGAGTCAAACCGAACATTCCGAGGCGCCTAGCACCCTGCCGCCGCCCGAATTGAACCCCCTGGTGAATCCGTTATTGGCGGAAAACATGGGCCGGTGGGCACAGGTTTATTTCACCAGTCCACCGGAAAAACGCGAGCATGCGGTACAGGAACTTTTGCGCGAGCTTGGAGCGGAATATTCCGCGCGGGCGGAGGCCGCGGTCGCCCTGTCGTCTTCAGTTGCTCCGGCTTTGAACCACCCATCTACGGTCGAGGAGCAAGGGTCAGAACCGATGGTCCCTCCCGGTTCGCAGGCGTCGGAGGTTCAGCCGGCGCGCATTCGCTGTCACGCATGCGGCCGAAAGAACCCTTCCTCCCAGAAGTTCTGCGGTATGTGCGGCACTCGTCTAGGAGACGAAACAGCAGTCGCCGATTTGCATCGCGAAGATTTGCATCGAGAAGATCTTCCCCATCAAGATCTTCACCATGAAGACTCGTACGGCGAAGATCCGCATCGCGAAGATTTTCAAACCGCCCATCCTCAAGTTGAGGCTCAGCCGACCGAGAATCCGCGTCTGGACGAGCCCGCTCCTTTCGTGCTGGGGCGGGAATCACAGTTCGTTCCGCAGCATGAAGATGTCTATGAGCCGAGATTGAACAGGAACGAATTGTCGCTGTTTCAGAGTGGCCGCGACGTCAGCTACAACGACGATGAAATGGACGCTCTACGCGCTTCCGGCTCCTATCGCATCTTTGCGGCGATTGTCGTGGTGATTATTGTTGGCTCTTTGGGATACCTGGCCTGGCGTAATGCATCGTCATGGCAAACTTCTCACTCTAAGCCGCCTGTTTCCTTCGCGGCCGACGAGCCCGTAAGTTCGGAACCAGTTTCGTCCAGTCCATCCAAAACTGATATTCCGGATCGAGGTCCCTCCGCAACTCCGTCCGCGGAAGATCACGCCGGCCTATCCCGCGACGCAGCAGCACCGACTCGCGCAGTACCAACTCGCAAAGAACCAGCTCGCAAGGCGGCAAACACCAAAGCGGACACAGCCACCCAGGCTGCGCGGCGAACCATTCCAAGAACCGAGAACAATCCTCAGGCCGAAGCGTGGGCAGGAGGCGGCACCGAAGAGCTCGCCGTCGCCCAGGGCTATCTGAGTGGTACAAATGGCAAGAGCCGCAACAGTGCTGAGGCTGCGAAATGGCTGTGGAAAGCCATTGCTAAACACAATGCCGATGCGACCTTCCTGCTATCGGAGATGTATCTGAAGGGCGATGGAGTTTCGAAGAATTGCGATCAGGCGCGGGTGTTGCTCGACAGCGCGACACTCAGGGGAGTGAAAGGTGCGGGAGAACGCCTGCGTCATCTTCAGGCTTTTGGATGTCAGTGATCAGGAGACTCGAAGAACAATTGCTTCAAATGAAGCCTGGCCAGGGACGCTGCGGTTGAGATAGCGACGTCCCCTGGCATCGGGATAAGATTAGAATTACTGTGTTACCAGCATCGCCGGCATTCGCCGCGACTCATACCATAGCGCGAGTTCGACGCGGTTCCAGAGTCCGAGTTTATCGTAAATCACCCGCAGGTAATTCTTTACAACATGCTCCGTCGTCCCGATGGCGTCAGCTACCTCTTTATTTTTCAGGCCTTCGGCAACAAGTTGGATGACTCGGTGTTCGCGTTCATTTGGGACACGTGTTCCATACCGCCCGTTTGCAGACATGCTTGCCTCCGATATAACAGGGTCGCGAGTTTCACTCGCTTGATACCACTAGTGATTCCGAAACGGAGAAACAATCGATTGAAATGTGCTTTTACGGTCCGCCGCGCCATCTTGAGCTGACTGGCAATCTCAGCGTTGTCACAACCTTGCAAAAGTAGGTCGACGATTTGCTGTTCGCGTGGGCCCAGCCGAACCGCCTGTTCCTTCATTAGTTCCCCCCTGATTTGGCATCGCCTTGCGAACTGGCACGCGGCTGAACTTACCGATTCCCATAGCACCCAGATTGCCATTTTGCGTTGTCGACTGTCTGTGATGCTCGAACACCATTTTCCACAGGCACTTGCAGACAATCAGCTTGGGTACGAGAACGTACCAAAAAGGGGCGGGCACCCTTTGCGATGGGCGTTAAACCGCGGTCAGGGGGGCCGAAAGTCGCCCCCGCCGGCCGTAAAGCGACCTGTAAGGACCTGGAGAAGACCCCGCTTCGCTTCCAAAGCGACTCCCCAACATCTCGAAAATAATCAAAAGTAGCGTCCATATCGGCGGTCAGAGCCGGTTTTCGCGGCGTGCTATCGGGTAAACACCTTAGACGAAAATTCCCGGCCTACGGGAAACCCCTGCATAAATTACACGAATCACGACCGAGCCAAGCCTCAGTTCTAGGCAAAAGAACCCGAATCTTCCGGCAAAAAAGGATTTGCTTGGGGAGTATATCCATAGAATATCCGTCGCCTCGGCAGAAACATCGTGATGCAGGCGCGATACCGCCCATAAACCCGATCTGGAGGTGGTGCCGGGAGGGGAGTCGAACCCCCAAGAACCGAGGGTCGGCGGATTCTGTGTCGCTAGGGCTCGCCGGTCGACTCATGCTCGGGATCATCTGCCGTTTTCGCGACCACGGCCGGAATTGACAGGGCCTAAGTCCCTCAGCCGATCTTCAAGTGCCTCCAATGGGCCATTGACGCCCTTCCGATGGGCCATTTACCCCCGCTGAATTCGTCCTATACTCGGTTTCAAACGTGGAACGCCGGAGCGCTAGGCATTCAATCTGCTAGGGAATCATTGAAGGAGTTTTATGACAAGCCCCGCCTCTTTTTACGTCCGCATCTGCTCAGTCTGCGGGAAGCGGGTTAACGTTGAAAGCCACAAGACCGATGAAGACGGGCATGCTGTTCACGAGGAATGCTGCCTTTCCCGAGGCCAGAGCAGAAAATCCGAAGGCCAGTTGACCCGGCAAACGAGCAGTGACGTATATGAGTCCTGATCCCGAGCTAATCAAATTGGCTACCTCACGCATCCTCAATGACATGCCTCGGATAGCCGGAGCGTAGCCGAGGGCCCGGTCGGTATCAAGACTGTCCAATTGAGCATGTCCAATTGAACATGAATCTCCAATTGGGCACAGTCGAACGTGATTAGGCCACAGTTCACCAGCCAGACCTTTTTTACGACTCACCGTTCGCTTAAGACCCGGGCTGTTGCGCCCAAGTGGACCAAGCGATCGCGAAAGTCTCGGCAAGGCGGTTCGTCAGTGCGTTGCTGGACTAGTTTTTAACTGAAGTTGAATTTAGAGAGGCTAAAGCAGCCAAGACAGCCGCATTGAAATTTGGGATCTTCTCGCATCGCACTGTGACCGCAGCGATCGCAGCGATCACATTTAAACCATCCTCCACCGCCGCCAACGGTCACAAGCTTGAAGTGGTTACCCTGCATGCATCGAATGATTTCCTCCGGCAGGTTGAACTTCCGTTCCAGGTGGTATCTCCGTCACTCAGTCCGGCGCGAAACAATAGCTTTCCGGCTCAATCGCTGATTCCGCTGGCGGTCCTGCAGGAAATTCCGTCGGGCGTGACCCGAAGATGCCGAGGATTTCTTTAACTCAAATGGAATGTCCGGACGAGAAAATACGGCGGCGCCCCCGATTCACAAGAAGGGCTACTGCGGCTTCAATCATTTGAAAGCCGCCACCATTCCCCGCAATACGGTGATTGACGCCTTTGGCAGGGTGAACGTAGTCTGCGAACCTGCAGCGACAACGGTTGCGACGGGTGGATGATCCGGGTCTGCGTGACTGTTTGGGCCGTCGTCAATCCAGACATACTGGTCTGTCCCGAAGGTCACAAGAGTGACGGGTCCGAAAAACGACCCATCCTGCTTGCTCTTGGCATCCTCAATTCGCACGCGCACGCTGTGCGGTCTGTTCTCGTCGCGGTTGACCAGCATGATCGACCAATTCCCGTCAGGACGGTGTACTGCGTACGACGTAACCAGCACGTTGCCTTCGCCATCCTTGATGTCCGTCGAAGACGGGAACATCTCATGCACGCCGGAGCGGTGCTGCACCCACTCCATGTTGATCATGTGAGCCGCGTAGTACGGCGATGTGTATCCCCGGATGTTGTAGTCCTCATCAGAAACAAAATTCGACCAAGAGGACCAGCCCAAGCAAGTCTTCTGAACGCCCTGCGGCTGAATAGGCGAGTGATAGAAAGCGGCGCCTCCGCCCTCGAAGAAAGAGCCAACATTGTCAGCTAGCCACAAGGCCGCGAAGATCGTCGTCATGGGTCCGGTGAGTGCGGCCGCCAGATGGTTCTCCGTCACCATAAGTGGAACTTCTTTGGGGACACCGTCGTCTCTCCACACCTGCAGGATGTGCTTCATCAACTGAGGCTCGGTGTACAAGGTCTTCCACGTAATGTCGCAAGGCTCGAACGGATAATGCTCGAATGACACGAAAGCCAGGTCGGAGATACGGCCATGCGTCTTCAAGTAGTCTACGAAGCGGCCCATCCATGAGATCCGGCCCTTCGCGTCAGGCCAAACTTGGATGTCCTCATTCACTCCTTCGAAGACAGGCCCACCCAGCTTGAGTTGAGGATCAACCTTGTGGATGGCCGCGGCCCATTGAATGTATAAGGCGGCGTAGTCTTCCGGCATGGCGTGCTTGCCATCCGGCTCCTCGCCGAGTTCGACGTACCCGATCTGGTAGCCGCGCTTTTCGATGTAGGCAATTTGCGCGGCAGCGTCGTCCGGTGTCCCGTAAAGCATAGTGACCGGAATCATGGCTGGAAGATTGTTGGTGAGTCCGCTAGTGAAGAAGAGATCGAAACCGCTGTGCTGGTAGCCGCCGGTGGCATTTACGTCAGTGGAGGAGTGCCAGGGGTCAATCGAGGACGAGGTAAAGGTGGTTGGTCGGTCGCTGAGATTCTTTTGAACTTCGGCAAAGGCGCCGCTGGAGTCGACGCTGCCTACACGGATTTCTTGAATCGCATATCCCATGCAGTTGCGGACGTCGTCTGCTCCATGCAGATCGCAGGTGTTCGACGATTCCGTCATCAAGATGCGCAGGTACTGTGTGCGGACAGGCGCGTCGGCGAGCTTCAGATAAACCGTTCCTCCTTGAGGGTTTCGTACCGCGCCAGCGGAAAAGGTCTTCCACTCGCCCTGCGGCCCCGCATCGAAGTCGAGTGCGCGTCTTCCCACCCAATACTCCACGTGATAGGTCGTGGCATATGGGCTCGCCCACGCGATACGGATCGCGTTCACCGGATTCTCGGCCTTCAGATCGACCACAACCCATTGTGGGTGCAGCGCGTCGCTTTCTCCGGTGAATTTGCTGGTCAGGTACGGATTACTCTTCCAATAGCTGAGATTCGGACCTTGTAGCGGGCGGTCTCCGCTGGTCGAGAAACCGCGGTGGGGCAAGGCGTAGGAAAGGATGTAGCGCAGCGGCTCCCTGAGATCAGTGCTGCCGGTGAAATATCCGCTCTTGTGCGCCGAATCGCTCCACATTCCATTCTCGGTCCAGTGCCAGGCGGCCATACGGAGCTCGGAATTGTTGCGATACGTGATCGGTCCCCAGCCCGCGGAGAGCGACTCCTGAACGATGTGCGGCGTATAAACCTTGTCAATCCCGTCATGAGACAAAACGTCGATGGAACTGCCTAGAGCACTGTCGGGATCGAAGGAGTTGATGGCGTGCCCGCGCGTCGCATCGACCTGGACGGTTCCCATCGGTGGTTCCCCACCTGACGCCTTCGATTGGGCCGTCAAAGTTGCTGCACATGCAACACAAAATAAGAGGATGGCACTCGCAAAGTGTTTCCAAGACATTGCACACTCTTCCACGCTGCGGATAGTAACCGAGAAGCGCTAAAAACGATAGCTGATGGGTCAACTGGATATTAACGTAATCCAGCCGCGTGTATTTGCACTTGAAGCATTGCCAGAGGCGATGGAGGCGGCCGCGACAGCCGGCAATGTTGAACGCACTGTTATTAAGAATGACAAGTGATTCGATGCGGCCTGTCCGCCGAGGCGTGGAGACATTGGCGCTGATGCAGTCGACAGATTCTGGGTGCAATTAGGTTCAATAACCGTTCCCGGGGGTTACTCAGAGCGCCCCAAGAAGGCCATTGTCCATCACAGCAACGGGCAAGACTGCTGGTCAGGATCAGTAATGAGAAATGCGCTTGTGGTCAGTGACGGAAGTTGGGATTTCGGAAGTTGCGTTAACGAATCACGGAACGAAATTCGAGGGCGACTTCTGTCGTGGTTTTCCGAACACGCGAATGGGAGAAGATCGTGATCACTTTAGATTTATTGTTCCGTACCAGAGCTTTGCAAGAACCAGCCCGCCGATAACGGCCAGCCCAATGCTGAGGAGAGTGCCGATGAGGAAATATTCCGCAAATCTTTCCTTCAGCTCGGGAAATCTTGCGATCGACTTTCCCGTAAGAATCAGTCCTACCATTGACGGAGACTGAACCAATATAGCGGTCACCACCAGAAACCGTTCCAACCAGCCAATGTACATCCCAGCGTTCTCAACCTGTTCTGCAGTCTCGCCCTCCTTTTTAATTCTCGCAGTGAGATTACGAGTCAAATAACGAATGAGATATCCACCTGCGAAAATAACTCCCACGTAGACAATTCCTGCTTCGAGAACTCGCTCCCCTATCGCTGTGGACCACCTGAACTGGGATTTAACAATTTCCCAGTTCGGTCGAATCAGGAACCACGCCAGGGCCACAATAGTGCAGACGTGCGCTACTTGATCAAGAAGAAAAACGGAAGCGGAATCCCCCAGTTTTGCAGTACTCACCAGTCCTTGCTTGGCCCGGTCAATCCCCAGATGCGCGGATATATAAACGCATGCCGCCATCCAAAACCAAAATGACGTAACCAACTCATGGCTGATAAACACGGCTACGCACACCACGAGAACAAGAAGGTGAACAGCCCCGTGCCCAATGTAGGCACGAATCCCTTGATGCTTAGCTCGCAGCATACTCGATGATTGAAGCGGGAAATCACCTAGGAGATGTGCCAACAACACCGTAAGGAACAATTTTATGAATGGTTGCATATTATTGTGCAATACCCGACGCTTGCACCTTTTTGTGCATCAAGGGAAATAGGCCTCAATCACTCGTTCCATCGCTTGCCGGGTTTCCTGGATTTGCCACCAGAAGCCGCGCCGCAGATTCCTCGAAACGGTGGATTCGTTCAACCGCAACTTCCTCGCCGTGAGGTCCTGCCGGTTCGTCTCCATATGAACGTTGATCGTCTGCCACTGCTTAGTAGAGATGCTTTGCAGCAGAGTATCGTGCAGGTGGTAAACGGTATTCGCGATCAAATCAAAGGTTTCGTTGCCGGTGTCGAATGACGTCAGAATGCTGGTCTTACTCCGTTTGGCCTTAAGCTGATTGATTGCCTCCCGAGCCCGCTCGAACGCTTCCCCCCCGGCAAACACATTCACGGGCTTCCGGTGCGGCTCCGTGACCTGCCCAATTCCAATACCAATCCAAAGCTCAAAGGGATGAAAGTGCCTCCGAAGGTCCAAAATCACCGCCGGTATGTTCGTCGCCCGTGACAAAATCCCCTCGAATTCATCCCAGGCCGTGATGGCATATTCCGACAAAATCCATTTCTTAGCAACGTGCAGTTTCGAGATGTGGTGCAGCTTTTGGTCTCGTCTACGGCGGAACTCTTCAATATGCCGAGACCCGACGATGTCGCATGTGATCACCGCATAAGTCTTCGCTTTGGTCTTCATATCGCTATGCATGACGCTTGCACGCTCAGGTGCAATATTACATATATTGCATGTTTACGTGCAACTTCTTAATTTGGGGGTTCAACATACCACCTGAAGCTCCTAGGTCATAGATCAATGTCGGCTTAACGCATCGGTGGCCATTTCGGAGATAATCTTGAAATAAGGGATTGACATAATCGGACACGGAGGAACTATTGGCAAAAGTAATCGTCGGGATGACCATCTCCCTTGACGGGTTTGTAGCCGACCAAAATGGCAGCGCAGGTCGCCTCTATCCCGACTTGGTGGCGCTCAGACACACCGCTTACATGAAGGACGCTATCGAGCAGACTGGTGCAGTCCTCATGGGGAGAAGGACGTTCGAGATGGCGGACCCCGACTCGTACGTCGGCAACTACGAATTCCAAGTGCCGATTTTTGTGCTGACCCATCACCCGCCGAGCGTTGCACCCAAACAAGACCAGCACCTGACCTTCACGTTAGTAACCGACGGTGTGGAATCGGCAGTCGCCCAAGCAAAAGCTGCCGCCCGCGATAGGGCAGTTCAGGTGGTCGGCGGCGTCAGCATAGCCCAACAGCTCTTGGATGCGGGACTCGTCGACGAGCTTCATGTTGATATCATGCCGGTATTTTTAGGCATCGGTCTCCGCTCGTTTGAAAGCTCCAGCCTTGAGCGCGTTCGGCTCGAGAAAATCAACGTGCAGGAAGTCGGCGCAAGAACCAGCCTCAGATTTCGCGTGAAGCAGTAGTTGAACCTTATGGGCTGACTTCAAGGAATGCGCAGCGCTCCCTACCCTTTCGCCAATTGGCGTAAGATCGCCTTGGCACTCCTCGACCGGCTCGCGGGTGTGATTGGCGAGCCCTGACAGTTATCCGACTTCAGAGAGCCCATTCGATGGCAGCGGCCACGTCATCGCTCAATTCCTCCGCTCTCTGCAATGCTCCCTTGATCCTGACAATTTCCATCTCGCGAGCCGCGACCTGTCCGGCAGGTTCGCTGTGATCTCGCGCAGCCACCTCTTGGCCCAGCAACTTTGCGCACACATGCACTAGGAGTGGTGCATTTCGTCTTTTCGGTAGAACGAAGATAACTTCTTTGGAATCTATAGTGCCGGGAGGGGGAGTCGAACCCAGACCCGAAGGTCGGCGGATTTTGAGTGTGATGCCGGGCCTTTGCAAGTCCCAGCGCTCCAGCATTTTCTACGACTTACATTCTTCGCTGCCGCGAGATTGGTGCGGTTCGGAGTAGTCTTGTGCAGCCCTGTTGGCCACACTTTGCGCACACCAACAGAACCCCAACATCCCGGACTACGGCCATCCGGTTTGCGCGAGGCCTCTACCGCAGCCGCTGGAGTACCATGTCGTTGCCGGGAGCCGGCCAGCGATTTTGAACGTTTCCAATGAACTGGAAGTCGAAGAAATTATCGCGAACGGGCCCGCCACGTTGGAGCAGATCTTTGTAGCCGAGATGCATCCTTGTATCTGTTGTTCGACTCCAATCGTGGCCGCTCGTTGATCACCAAAAGCAACGAATGATCATTACAGCGAGAAGTCTGGAGCGTTATGAGAGACACTACAGCGGATACAAGAGGAGACGTAATTCGTACAAGGGGTGTTCAGAACCACGAAGCGGGACCGTTTACGAAGTTCATCTTCTGGCGCACGAAACGCCGGTATGGACACGTCCTGCTCTCCACCCGCATTCGCGCCAACGATCCGAAACTGCTTGCGCTGGCCGAGTTAATGAGCAGGTATACGTCTGCCCCCGGGGCCCTCGCCCCAAAGCTAAAAGAGTTGGTCCAACTCAAAGTCGCGGCGATGGTAGGCTGTCCATTTTGAATCGATATTCATTCTGCCGTGGGCAGAAAAATCGGAATCACGGAAGAACAATTGAGCGATCTGTCGCGATTTGAAGACAGTGCACATTTCAGCAATGAAGAAAAGCTGGTATTGCATCTGGCTGTAAGCCTTACGCGAACACCATCGGATGTTTGCGATGAGCTTTATGGGGAGCTTAGAAAGCGTTTTTCTGAGCGTGAACTCGTGGAATTAAATGCAGCTATCTGCTGGGAAAATTACCGAGCACGATTTAACCGCACATTTGCTATCGAATCTGACGGGTTCTCGAAGGGCATGTTCTGTGCCCTGCCAGAGAGATGATTTAGGCACCGCGAGCCAATTAGCTCAGGCGAATTAATTCGGCGTTTCGAATGCACGGAGCCATCCCTCTCTGGCACGCTTAACCACAATCGATTCGATGGCAGTCGGCTTTTGAGGGCATGCCAAAAAGAAGACAAGAGGTGACTGAACCACGTAAGCGCTTCGCAGAGAAGCCGTTGGCAACGGCTCGAGGACAGGAGCGTTATTTTGTCGATCTGAGCCACACCGTGGAAGACAGCATGATTACCTACAAAAGCCTTCCTGCTCCTCTGATTTGCGATTTTTATGAGCGGAGCGGCGTCGAAAAAGTTCCGTGCGGAAGGGACAACATTCCAGATTGGAAAAATAGAGATGGTAGCCCGTTATGTGGAAGAAAGCGGCGTGATGAATGTGTTCTTCGTGTTCCGAGACCAGGGTGACCCTGCCGCTAACCGGAACGATCCTGGCGGGGATCACACGCGACAGCGTGATCACACTCTGCGAGATATGGGATTCCGCGTGAAGGAAGACCGCATTTCCATTGACGACGTGTTCAAGAATTACGAGCGTGGCGAACTTTTGGAATGTTTCGGAACAGGAACGGCAGCCACCGTATCGCATGTGCGCCGCCTTCGCTATAAGGATCAAACTCTAGAGTTGTCTCCTGTCGAACAGCGCAAAATAGGACTGGCTGTGCGGGAGAGGCTCATCGCGATCATGACAGGGAAAGTACCAGATCCGTACGCTTGGGTTGAGGCGCTCTAGAACGAAGCAGGAAAGGGACGAGAATTCAAATGCATTATCTTTTGTTCTACGAAGTTGGCGAGGATTATGTAACCAAGCGCGCTGCGTTTCGCGAGGCGCACCTTGCGAAGGCCTGGAAAGCAAGCGAGCGACGTGAGCTCCTGTTGGGTGGTGCGTTCGCGAACCCGGTCGATGGCGCCGTCTTGCTCTTCCAGGGAAATTCCCCCAGGTGGCGGAGAAGTTTGCCGAGGCCGATCCCTATGTGAACGAGCGGCGTGGTCAAGCAGTGGTATGTCCGGGAATGGACGACGGTCGCAGGAAAAGACGCTGATGCGCCCGTCAGGCCGAAGGCCGCGCCAACGACAAGCGGCAACCGTTAAGCAGCCGGTACATTGAAAAGAGATCGTTTCAGCTAGCGAGGGAGCATGATCTTGCGAATGTGGCGAGCGCAATCAACTGTCGAAAAAGCTGACGAATACGTTCGGCACGCCACTGCGAAGGTGTTTCCGGCGCTGCGCGCCATCGAAGGACATCGGGGAGCCTACCTGCTTCGCCACACGCTGGGCGATACGGTCGAACTTGTTGTGCTTACGCTTTGGGAATCGATGGACGCAGTACGAAAGTTCGCCGGCGCGGAACCGAATCGAGCCGTTGTCGAGGCAGACGCCCGAGCCGTTTTGACCTCCTTCGACGATTTTGTAACGCATTTCGATGTGATTCACCGGCCCGAAATGTAGCCGACCTCTCCCACAAGTGACGCGAAGGGCAGAGACATCGTTGGGTGTAACGATAGGCGGAGGAAGGTACGGGTGAGTGCAGCTCTCGAAACGGGTTCCGGTTCAGGCGTAACTGGTTGGTGAGGCGCTATACTTCGGGTACTGGAAACGGGCGGAGTGCAAGGAATACCGCTGCAGACTGACTACTGGGAGCTTTTCATGCGCGACCCAGGTCGCTGATGTACAGAATGCCTTCGGGGCGAAGTACCCGCCTAACCTCCGCGAGCAACACCCGTTGATCATCATCGCTGGGTATACAGGTCAGCACGGCAAACAAGAGTACTGCGTCAAAGGCCGTTCACAAAAGGGGAGCGTCAGCCCGCGGAATAACCTCCGGTTGGCCGTCATACGGGAGGAATCCCCGCCAGCAACAAACCCCTGCATATCGCCCGGCGCGGTTGCGGGCTTGATGAACTATGTGCCTCTGGTCGTTGCTAATCTCGTCGTCGCAATCGCCCTTCATCGCAGAGGATTGCTTTTTTCCCTCAACGGATTTCGCTTTCTTGTAGTACTCCTAGCGGAAGACAGGGCATGGCCGCTGTTGCGGTGAACCTTTCCGTCCCGGGTCGTAGATTTGGTTCCTCGATACGTACTCCGCCGCGTTGCGGCTGCAAACGGCTAGGAAGCGGCCGCCACCCAGATTGTCCCAGCAAGAAAGCCCCGCTCGTGAGAGCGAGGCCTTCGATTTGGGCTGGAACGGTGACGACTATACGGGACACTTAGCGCTTGCCGCCGTGTCCGCCGCCACTGTGACCTTCACCGCCGCTGTGTCCACCGCCGGCATGTCCGCCGCTAAAGTGTCCGCCACCGTGCGAACCGCGGAAGCCTCCATGCGAAGAGAATCCGCGCGACTCACCGCCGCGGCTGCCGCTGAAACCACCAGCGCGCGGC
>Ga0182018_10002258_pt1 | contig 19781 bp, 17 predicted proteins | sample 812P2MmetaG_FD_120490 | JGI IMG/M metagenome (GOLD analysis project Ga0182018, IMG submission 120490) | Permafrost microbial communities from Stordalen Mire, Sweden - 812P2M metaG | ecosystem: Environmental > Terrestrial > Soil > Wetlands > Permafrost | place: Sweden: Stordalen | collected...
GAAGCTCTACGTCGCCGGCAATGACCCAAGCGATCGAGTGAGAGCCCTTGCCGCGAAGGATTCGAACGTAATTGTCACAGGATTCCTGGAAGATATCCGGCCACCGATTTGGAATGCCACTGTCTTTGTTTCGCCTCTACGGATGGGAACAGGCGTCAAGAATAGAATTTTGCAGGCCATGGCGATGGGGAAAGCCATCATTGCAAGTCCACTGACGATAGAAGGGATCGCCGTCACCGACGGCGTGCAGGTGCTGCTAGCGGAAAGCACCGGCGAATGGCTCAAACGTTGTCTTTCTCTGCTGCAAAATGGTGGCGAGCGAGAGCGCCTGGGACGGCAGGCAAGGAAATACGTGGAGGAAAACCACTCGCTCAGGGCGAAGACATCCCGATTCCTCGATATCGTGCAGCAAATCAAGTCGTCAAGACATTCAGTCCCAATGGACGCCGCGTAACACAGGAAACGCCCACAGACATACGAAAATCGAAGCATGTCACAGCTTGTTTTGTAAGCGTAAGGCGGACTTATTGCACCCTAGAAATTGGACATCTTCGACGGATCATTTGATGAGTACAAACTCTTTGATGAAGTACAAAATCGAACATGCCGTTCCGCTCGTCGATCGCGCGAATTTCATTGCGAGTCTGTGCAAGGGACGTTGTGTGATGCACCTGGGATGCGCTGCGTGGCCGCTTACCGCGCAACAGTTAGAAGACGGCTCGCTCTTGCACCTCGGTTTATCTAAAGTTTCCCGGCGTATTTATGGCATTGACCTAAGTGAAGAGGGGCTTTCGTTTCTTCGGAAACGCGGATTCAAAGATCTGATCCGATGGGACGTCGAGAAACTCGACGAACTTCGAGTCGAGGAGCCCGTTGATGTCATTGTGTCAGGGGAAATTTTGGAACATCTGTCCAATCCTGGACTATTTCTGCGGGGAATTTCGCGGCTCATGAAGCGGGAGAAATCCAAGCTGGTGATCTCGGTACCAAATGCCTTCTCCATACGACACTTCGTCCCCGTCATGCTGAGACAGACAGAACGGGTGATGGATGACCACACAGCTTACTACTCGTTCAGTACGCTCAGAGAATTGTTGAGACGGCACGATCTGCGAGTCAGCGAGTCATATATTTTCAGCAATGTGGGGCAAGGTTCCTCGGGATTCAAAAGATTATTGAAACGCACGATGAATGCGACGTTGATGCATACGTTCCCTCAGGTTTCAGAGGGATTGATGGTCGTGGCAGACGTAAATGAGAACTAAATTTAGCGATCGCGACCAACGTCTCCTGGAATTTGCCGGCGCTCTCCATGGTTCCGCAAAGAGATTGTCTCCCGTTCTCGCCGGGAGCATCTGAGACCTGCTACGAGAGTTCTTCTTAACGCGCTGTCGGCTCGGATGGGTGGCGGCCAAACATATTTGTTGAACCTGCTTAACTTTCTGCCCGACGAGTTCGAGCTCGAAGTGTTTGTGCTGGCACCAGATTGTTTGTCCTTACCGCAGAAAGCGGGAATCCGGAGAATTTCGGCGAACTGGATGGCCAAAAATCCCTTCACACGCGCTGTGTGGGAACGCCTTTACTTACCGCGCTTAGTGAAACAACTCGACGCGGACGTTCTGTTTTGCCCTGGCGGAATCATTGGGGGGAGAGTGCCCACACCTTGCAAGAGCGTAACTATGTTTCGAAACATGGTTCCGTTTAGTCCCATGCACCGGCGCAAGTACCCGCTCGGCTACATGCGCGCGCGTAACTGGATCTTGCGAAGAGTACTGCTCGGAAGCATGTTGCGCGCCGACTTTGTCATTTGCCTCTCAGAATATGCAAGAACGGTTATCGAGGAACAAGCCCGCGTTCGTCTGAAGAACGCTGCAATCATCCCGCATGGTGTGCCGGCGTCGTTTCGGAAGCCGGGAATTGACTCATTCGCAGCGCCGGATTGGCTACCAGCCGATGGCTATCTTCTATATGCGTCTACTGTCGATCACTACAAAGCTCAAATAGAAGTGATTCAAGGCTACGCACTGCTGAGGCAGAAACGAAAAACCAAGGAGAAGTTGTTACTGGTGGGCGCCGAGTACCCGCCGTACGGCCGTAAAGTTCGCGCGGAGATAGAACGATTGGGACTCCAAAATGAGGTACTGATTACCGGGATGATTCCGTATTCGATGATGCCGGCGATATATCAGAATGCGCTCGTGAACATCTTCGCGTCGGAGTGCGAGAATTGTCCAAACATTTTGCTGGAGGCCTTGGCGGCCGGCCGGCCTGTTCTTTCCTCAAGTTATCCGCCAATGCCTGAATTTGCGGGCACCGCTGCCGTGTACTTTGATCCGAGGGCGCCGATTCAGTTGGCAGAAGCATTGGCTGCAACTCTTGACGATCCTGCGCTCATGTCGGAGATGGCACGCCGGGCAGTTGAGCGCTCTCGAGATTTCGACTGGCACGCAACTGCCAAAGCGACTTGGCTGGCGATCAGCGAGCAATGCAGGCAGTGAACGCGAGATCGGTGCAGCGGTTGAACGAATCTTTAGGTGATACAAATCGTCGATCGACGGAATGCGCCCCAGATGCCAGGCTTCAATGGAGTGTGGGATTCAATCCATGCACATCTTGATCTTGGGCGGCACAGGAATGCTGGGGCACAAGCTCTTTCAGCATTTGCGGGAGCGATTTTCCGAAACATACTGCACGATTCGCGGCTCCATTGATCAGCCTCTCCTTCGTTCGATAGACCTGTTTCACGCGGGCGGTGTGATCGAGCGCTGCGACGCCGGGGATTCCCGGATGCTGGAGAAACTGCTCCTGAAACACAGGCCAAGGGTGGTCATCAACTGCATTGGCATCGTCAAGCAGAGGGCCGAGGCAAAGAAGGCTGTTCCGAGTATCGCGGTGAACGCACTGCTCCCACACCTACTGGCCGGTCTTTGCGATCGTTGGGGCGGCAAGCTGATTCATTTCAGCACTGACTGCGTATTCAGCGGCAAATGCGGCAGCTACCAGGAGAGCGACATTACCGACGCTGAGGATCTGTATGGCCGGACAAAAGCACTCGGAGAAATTATTGACGGCACAACTTTGACTGTTCGCACGTCAATTATCGGCAGAGAATTGACGCACTCTGACTCTCTCCTCGAGTGGGTCCTGAGGCAAGACCACAAGCATATCTCCGGCTATACACGCGCGATGTACTCGGGGGTCACCACGAGCTACATGGCTCGGGTGGTTGCGAACTTGATCGAAGCTCCTTCAAGTCCTTCCGGCCTGTTTCAAGTTGCAAGCGATACGATTTCCAAGTTTGACCTCCTATGTTTGATAAAGGAAGCCTACGGACTAGACGTCGCAATCAGTCCGGATCCGACATTCTTCTGCGACCGAAGTATGAAAGGAGACAAGTTCGCGAAAGCCACTGGCCAGGTTTGTCCGGCGTGGCCGGACCTAGTTGCCGAACTTGCAAATGATGACACGCCTTACGATAGATGGAAGCAGGCCCAGGCTGCGGCATTTTGAGGGGAAACGAGTCCTCATAACTGGAGGGACAGGTTCGCTCGGCAAGACGTTAGTCCGCCGTTTCCTGGAAGGCAAGGACGGAAACCCTACCAAGATCATCGTACTTTCGCGCGATGAAGCGAAACAGCACGCCATGCGCATGGAGTACCAGCATCGGATCGCGGCCACCGACGAAATCATTTACCGCAACTTTCAGGAAAAATTGGAATTTCGCATCGGTGACGTTCGGGATCCGCATACCATAGCGCAAGCCCTGCGCAGCGTGGATATCGTATTCAACGCTGCCGCGCTCAAGCAGGTGCCTAGCTGCGAGTATTTTCCCTACGAAGCCGTGCGGACGAATGTCGGTGGACCGGAAAACATCATCCGGGCGATCCAAGAACACCATTTGCGTATCGAAATTGTCGTCGGCGTTTCTACCGACAAAGCCTGCAAACCAGTGAACGCGATGGGAATGACGAAAGCTCTCCAAGAGCGAGTTCTTATTCAAGCAAACATACGATGCCCGGACACGCGTTTCGTCTGCGTGCGATACGGAAACGTTCTCGCCTCGCGAGGTTCGGTGATTCCGCTATTTCACGATCAAATCCGCCATGGTGGACCCGTGACCATTACCACCCCTGAAATGACTCGCTTCTTGCTCAGCCTAGACAACGCCGTTGATACCATCTTTGCCGCTGTTCGAGAAGGTCTGCCGGGCGAAACATACGTCCCTCGCGTGCCCTCCGCACTGGTTGTCAATCTTGCGAAGGCTCTCATCGACGGCCGAGCGATCGAGGTGAGAAACACGGGAATCCGGCCGGGGGAGAAAGTCCACGAGATTCTGATTAGCGAGGAGGAGGCGCATCGTTCGGTCGCACGGGACGCCTACTACGTGATACTCCCGATGTTGCCCGAGCTGTGCAACGAGCACAGCGGTACGCCATGCCTCTCTCGAGAGTATAGCTCCGCCGACAATCTGATGACTCTTGAAGAAACTGCCGGCATGCTTCGAAAACAAGGCCTGATGCTGGAAAACGTGCATGACGAAATTGCCGAGGTGTTGCGTTGAAGATCATGACGATTCTCGGGACCCGGCCCGAGATCATTCGTCTCAGCCGAATTATTCCCCTATTGGACCGGCATTCCGAACACATCTTGGTGGATACAGGCCAAAACTATGACGCTCGTTTGAGCGAGCTGTTTTTTGGCGAGTTGAAGGTGCGGCCACCGGACGTCTCCATGGGAGTGCGCGGCTCCGGATTCGGAGATCAGGTCGCGCAGATTTTATCCCGCGGCGAAGAAGTACTTTCGGAAAGACGTCCCGACCGAGTTCTCGTTCTCGGCGACACCAACAGTGGATTGATGGCGATCGTGGCGCGCCGATTTGGCATTCCTGTTTATCACATGGAGGCTGGAAATCGCTGCTACGACTTTCGCGTTCCAGAGGAGAGCAATCGCCGCATCATCGACCACCTCAGTTCCGTTCTGATGCCCTATACGAATCGCAGCCGGGAGAACCTCCTGCGCGAGGGCATTGCGGGGCAGGATATCTTCGTAGTGGGCAATCCGATCTACGAGGTTCTGCAGACCTTCGCCGATCAGATCGCCGCGAGCACTGTCCTTTCCCGCCTCGGCGTCAAAGAGAAAGGTTTTTTTCTACTGACCATGCATCGCGCCGAGAATGTCGATTTCGAGGATCGACTTCGTAGCTTGATCGATGCGCTCGAACTGCTACATGAAAGACATCGTTTACCGATTGTCGCTTCCTTGCATCCGCGAACTAAGTCCAAGGCCGAACAGTTCGGCATCAGTCTCATTCGTCCAGGTCTGGCCTTTTGCGAACCGTTTGGGTTTTTCGATTTTATCCGGCTGGAGCGGAGTGCATTCTGCGTGCTTTCCGATAGCGGAACCGTGCAAGAAGAAGCCTGCATAATGGGAGTACCGAATGTCACCATTCGAGATGTGACGGAAAGGCCAGAGACAATCGAGTGCGGCTCGAACGTGCTCGCTGGTACCGACGCGCAAACTATCGTCAACATGGTGAGCATGGTCACTCAGAATACGCGGCGCTGGCAGCCTCCGGCCGAATATCTTGCGCCGCACGTGGCCGATACTGTGGCTGGAATAGTCCTTGGTTATCGCACGGCCGCTGAGGCGGCGACGGCTCCACTCGCGAACGCTGCGCCAATGGGCGCGTTACGCTGACCTTCGGATCTCACCACGTAAAGGTTTTCCATGCGCATCCTGATCCTTGTCGATTGCTATTTTCCAATCTATAAATCCGGCGCAAAGCAAATCCATGATCTCGGCGCCGAATTTCTGCGACACGGGCATGAGGTCACGGTCTTAACGACGACGCACGAAATCTCGCACGATCTCGAAGTTTCCATGCAGAGAGGCGTGTGCGTCGCACGCGTAAGGACTCCTCAAATCAAGGGTGCGTCAAATCTGCGCCGGGGTTTCAATGAGATTCGCATTTCGGCGCTCGTGTGGCGGAAGGCTGGCGGGTTTCTCTCGAAACATCCGGCGGATCTGATCGTTTTCTATTCCCCAACAATTTTTTTGGGCGCGTTGGTAAGCCGGCTGAAAGCGATGTGGCATTGCCGATCGTATTTGATTCTGCGCGATATTTTCCCGGAATGGGCATTGAATGCAGGTGTCCTCAAGCGTGGTTTGACCTACCGGTTCTTTCGCAAGAAGGAGATCGAGCAGTATGGAGCGGCTGACATCATCGGAGTGCAATCGGAAGGTGATTTGGAGTATTTCGGCCGCAATTTTGGTCTCGGACGGTTTCGACTGGAAGTTCTGCTTAACTGGACGAAGCTTGACGAGTCAAATCCGCCAAAAACAGAATTTCGTTTGCGGCTCGGGCTGGTCAACAGAATCGTGTTCTTCTTCGGCGGAAACATTGGCATCGCGCAGGACATCGACAATCTCATCCGGCTCGCGGCAAGTCTCGCCGGCGATTCGCGCATTTTCTTTCTCATCGTCGGCGAAGGCAGCGAAGCGCGCCGCCTGGAGGCGACAATTGCGGAGCGACGTCTGCCAAACATCCGGAGGCTACCGCCGATCGAGCAGCGCGAATACATTTCTATGGTATCGGAATTTGATGTCGGACTTATTTCTCTCGATCGGCGGCTCAAGAATCACAATATTCCCGGAAAACTGCTGAGTTATTTCTATTCTGAGATACCAGTTCTCGCCAGCATTAACGCCGGTTCCGATCTTTTTGCGCTTCTTGAAGGAAATCAGGCAGGCATCTGCGTTGCGAACGGTGACGACGAAGGGCTTCGCGCTGCCGCGCTTCAACTTGCAAGTGACCGCGATCTGCGGCAACGGATGGGCCGAAACGGCCGTTTGCTTCTGGAAGAGAAGTTCACCGTCGAATCAGCGGCACAACAAATTATGCAGCACCTTCCTCGTCCGGTCTTGTCGCTGGTACCTCGTGTATTGCTGCCAGCCGTAAAGGAGCCGGTTACATCATGACGCTCTCGAATCTCCCGCTCTTCGAGCGGGGCCGCAGCGCCGGGCAAGTTTTAAAAAGCTGCAGACTAATTTAGTGGCACTTTTCTACATTTCCGTTTTTTTCGGTAGCGTGCTGCTCTCTGCGATTCTGACCCGCGTGGTGCGAGATATTGCAGTCCGTCGCCGCTTGGTTGACCCCGCGAATCTAGGCCGTCATCTTCACGTGAGGTCTGTGCCGCGAATCGGAGGTATTGCGCTCTTTCTTGGTTTCACGGCGGCGGCAGTCATCGGCGTGGCGGCGTCCAGGCATGCCGGCAGGCAGGGAGCGATCTCGGCTCACATGTTACTTTCGATTCTCTTGCCGGCGCTTCTCGTTCTTCTGCTGGGGCTCTGCGATGACTTGATCTCACTAGGTCCGTATTGGAAGCTTGGAATAGAAACGCTAGCGGCAATTTGGCTCTACATCGGCGGCTTGGGAATCCATTTCGTCGGTTCTTATTTCGTGGGAAGCAAACTGCGAATCCCAATCGGGCTTTTCGCGACGATTTTCTGGGTTTTGCTGATTACAAATGCGTTCAACCTAATCGACGGGCTCGATGGACTTGCTTGCGGCTCCGCGTTCATCGCGGCTATCGTGGTTTGTCTTACTTCCCTTTGGGGACATGCTCCGTTTACTTCGCTACTGGCAACGGCTCTAGCTGGAGCGGCGCTTGGATTTCTCCGGTATAACTTTCATCCCGCGACCATTTTCCTCGGTGATTCCGGAAGCTTGCTGCTTGGTTTCCTACTGAGTGGATTGTCATTCGCAGTGGGTTCGAACGCCGGAGTCTCGGTGGCAGTCGCCGTGCCCATCGTGTGTCTGGGTTTGCCGATCCTGGACGTAAGCTTATCTGTTTTCCGCCGCTTTCTCGGAAGCAAGCCTCTTTTTGGCGGCGATGATGAGCATATCCATCACAAATTGATCAAACGCGGGGTTTCTCATCGCGACGCCGTTTTGATTCTGTACGGAGTAGCCGCCGGATTTTCAGTTGTCGGGTTAATGCTGGTGCGCGGAAAATGGATGTTCGGATTTGCGGTTGCCGCTATTGGGCTTGGAGTTTGGCGAGGAGTTCGGGAGTTGAAGTACTTGGAGTTTTCTGAGCTCGCGGCCGTGGCGCGCCGCATTCGACAGAGGAGACTGGTCATCGCGAACGACGTAAATCTTCGGCGCGCCATCGAATCAATTGATAAGGCGTCTCCAGACTTCACTGAAATCTGTGAAATTCTTCGTTCGACGCTCGAACCACTGAACTTCTCGGGCGTCGCCTTCAGTTTCACCGAGCCCGATCCAATTGATCCGGGCCTGCTTTTTCCAATCCGCATCGACGCGAGCGGCAGGCTTGCGGTCATGTGGAGAGAAATTCATTCGTCATCACCCGATTGGGAGCTTCGACTTCAGCTGGTTTCGCACTCGGGAAAACATTTCGGTGATTCTGTTCTGCTTCGAGAAGGAACCGCCGGACCGCTATGGCTGGACATGAACCTCTTGAGCGGTGAGTTTCGAGCGTCCGTGTCCGAAATCCTGGATCAGGCGATTCGAGCGCTTCCATCGGACAGCCGCACGCATGCCCACTCGAAATCGCACGCGTCGTCCGGCGCCATCAGAACGACTGCCTGACGCATGCGCCGTTAACTGCGCCCGCTAGTTATCTTCCGCCTCACCTGACGAAATGTCCCCGCTGTCCTTCCTCTTCTAACTCTGTCCGCACGCGTCGCCTCGTACAGAAGAATCCCAACACACGTTTGCACTAGCTCGTCGTAAAATGTGGGGCACCCTTCGAAAGGGTGGCGAAAAGGCAGCGAATGCTTGGAGAGTTGCAAGCGATGCGATTTTTGATTCTCACGCAGTATTTTCCTCCCGAGGTGGGCGCTCCGCAGACTCGCCTCTCCGCGTTCGCACGCGAATTGATCCGCCAGGGTCATTCCGTTGAAGTCGTGACGGCGCTCCCGAATTATCCGCGGGGGAAAGTCTTTGACGGGTACCGCAATCGCTGGAATGTTTGCGAAACGATTGACGGAGTGCGCGTACATCGAACCTGGGTCTATGCCTCTCTTGGCGCAGGATGGAAGCGCGGGGTTAGCTTCGCGTCGTTTGCTATCACCTCGCTTCTCGGCCTAAGGAAATGCGCTCGCCCCGATCGGATTTTTGTGGAGTCGCCGCCTCTCACATTAGTATTGCCGGCGATACTTGCGGCGCGGTTCTGGCGAGTGCCCGTGATCATGAACGTCGCGGATTTGTGGCCGGATTCAATTCGCGCGCTGGGGCTTACCCGGAGCTCGATTGTTATGAAAGCCCTCGAGACACTGGAACGATTCGCTTACGCGCAATCGGACATGATCAGCGCCGTCAGCGATGGCGTCCAACAGAGTTTGGTACGAGAGAAAGGCGTGCCGGCGTCAAAGATCTTGTTGCTCGAGAATGGCGTTGATCCAGATATATTCCGGCCGCAATCTCCCGATGAAGAATTGAAGTATACGTTGGGAATTCAGGATCAGAGGATTGTATTGTTTGCGGGAACGCACGGCCTTGCGCAAGGCCTTGAACATGCGTTGGCTGCTGCCAAGCTCTTGCAGAACGAGTCCATACACTTCTTATTTATCGGCGACGGTTCTGCGAAAGCGAGTCTCATCCAATTGGCCAGCCAATGGCATTTGCGAAACGTCACATTCCTGCCTCCGGTGGATCCTAATGACGTTGCACGCTACTTTTCGATTGCGGATTGCGGTATGGCGTGCCAGCGGGATGTCGCGCTTCTCGAAGGAAATCGCCCGGCCAAGATCACTTCGATCATGGCTTGCGGCAAGCCCGTGGTGTTTGCCGGGAGGGGCGAGGGCGCCCGGCTGGTTGAGGACGCGCGTGGCGGCGTCGTTGTCCAGCCGGAGGATTCTTTGGCGCTGGCGAACGCGATCCGCAACGTCATGTCGAACCCTGTGAGCGCGGCTCAAATGGGCCGAAACGGGCGGGCCTTCGTTGAACAGCATTTAACGTGGAGGTCACTGGTTGGGGATTGGCTCACACAAGTTCTCGCGCTTCGGCAGTCTGCGCCGGTCGCGCCCAGCAATCGCGAGCGCGCCGCCCAGGCTGCGGTGGGTCAATGACTGTCGCAAGCGGGAACGTAAGAGTCGTGCCTCCGCAACCGGCAGACTCATCCTGTTCGCCGGGCGCCCCAAGCGTCTCGGAATTGCAACGGATTCGCGAAGCTTATGCACGTCGTCAGCGTTCGATACCGGCCTCGCGTTATTCACCTTTCGATCGCGCTCACGTTTTCCAAACGGATGAACTCAAAAGGAGTCTCGTCCGATTGCTCCGGCGCAGAAACGCCGCTTCTCCGGCGGAGGGACACATACTTGATGTTGGTTGCGGAGATGCGCGATGGTTGCGAGTGCTTGGCGAATTCGGCGCGAAGCCACAGAACTTGACCGGAATCGATCTTCTGCCGGAACGAATCGATCTCGCGCGGCAGTTGTGCTCGCCGCTTACGACATTGGTTTGCGGCGACGCATCGCGCCTGCCGTTTGCCGATTTGAGCTTCGATATCTTGTTATCGTTCACCCTATTCAGTTCGATCCGGGATCCTGCATTGAAAGCCTCTTTGGCTGCGGAGATGCTTCGCGTGCTTCGCGATCGCGGTTTTGTTCTCTGGTACGACTTTCGCGTGAACAATCCTCGAAATCCCGATGTAAGTGGAATCACGAAAAGGGAAGTCGAGACGCTGTTTTCCGGTCGCCGCGTCGAACTTGAACGCATCACCCTTGCGCCTCCGCTCGCGCGGCTCTTTGCCTCGAGCAACGCGCTCCTAAACGCGCTTTCGAGTGCACGGTTCCTACGCACGCATTACTTTGGAGTGGTCGCGAAATGATCAAGTCTCACCTGCGAATTGCGACAATACCATTCCACCGGCCGTCGCTCGGTGAAGACGAAGTGGAGGCCGTCGCCGATGTGATCCGAAGCGGCACACTAACGATGGGCCAGCGGACATTCGAATTCGAAAGACGATTCGCAGGCTATGTCGGCGCACGGCATGGCGTCGCGGTTTCTAGTGGCACGGCCGCGCTTCATCTTTCGCTTGACGCTGCCGGAGTCGGGCCAGGTGACGAAGTGATTGTGCCAACTACGACGTTTACTGCCACGGCGCAGGCGGTGATACGTGTGGGCGCCAGGCCGATCTTGTGCGATGTCGATCCCGCAACGTTGAATTTGGACCCGGACGACGTTCGACGGCGGATAACTACCGCGACGCGTGCCATCATACCTGTTCATTTGGGCGGCAATCCTTGCAAGATGCGTGAAATTCTAGAGATTGCGCGGCAGAGAAATTTGCGCATCATCGAAGATGCAGCGCATGCGTTGCCCTCGCGATATTTCGGGAAACTAATCGGCTCAATCAGCGAATTCACTTGCTTCAGCTTTTACGCCACGAAGACGCTCACCACCGGGGAAGGCGGGATGATTACGACAGACAATGACGAAGCGGCAGCTCGCATGCGCTTGATGCGCCTTCACGGAATCGAGCGATCTGACGGCAAGCAACCGGGGAGCGATGATTCGTGGAGGTACTCAATTCGCGAAGCCGGTTTCAAATACAATTTCACAGATATCCAGGCTGCTCTCGGAATCGTTCAGCTCGCCAAATGCGACGCGATGCGAGACGCGCGTAGCCGCATCGCTCACCGGTATACCAGCGCCTTCGGCGCGATTGACTCGTTGGAAACACCTTCCGTGATTGAGAATTGCGAATCCTCCTGGCACTTGTACATCTTGCGGCTGCACCTGGATCGCCTGAGCGCCGGCCGCGACACGTTTCTCGAACGAATGTCGCGGAAAGGCGTCGCCTGCAGCGTTCACTTTATTCCCCTGCATCTCCATGATTTCTACCAGCGAGCTTATGGTTACCGCCCAGGCGATTTTCGTTGGGCCGAGACTGAATTCCGGCGTTGCGTCTCGCTTCCGATTTATCCGGATCTTTCCGGCGAAGAAGTTGAGTACATCATTGAAAGCGTGAAACAGACCGTTGCCGAACTCTACGTCCCTCGCTCAATTGCCGCGCGTGCCTGACCGGATGCCGTTCCGCGAAGTCTCGATGGAAGATTTGCTCGGTCGAAAGCCGCTATACGTTGACCTTGATACCGTCCGGCAAAATCTTAACGGCCGGGTCGTTCTTGTAACCGGAGCGGCGGGCTCGATCGGCTCAGCTCTGTGCCGCCAAATTATCGAGTACGGGCCGAGAAAACTTGTTTGCGTGGATCAGAGCGAACAAGGCCTCGAGTTATTTCAGCGAGAGCTGATGGATCGAGGCATCCAAACCGGCATCGTAGCTGTCGTTGCCGATGTTGGCGACGTTGATGCAATGAAGCAATGCTTCAGCACCCATCAAATCGAGTTTGCTTTTCACGCCGCCGCGCGCAAACATGTGCCGGAGATGGAGTCGAAGGAAGTCGAAGCCGTAACGAATAACATTTTTGCGCTTGCCAGTCTGCTCGACGTGGCCGAAGAACACTCCTGCCGCGCTTTCGTGCTGATTTCATCCGACAAAGCTGTAAATCCCGCGAGCGTTATGGGAGCCACAAAGCGCACCGGTGAACTGATCCTCGCTTCACGGCCTCTGAAAACGATGCGATGCGTGTCGGTCCGCTTTGGAAACGTTTTGGGGTCGAGCGGAAGCGTCGTTCCGATACTTCAAGACCAATTGCGTCGAGGCCAGCCGCTGACGATCACTCACGCCGAAGCGCGACGATTGTTCATGACGGCTCGCGAAGCAGTTTCTCTGTTGCTGCAGGCGTTCACGATTGGAACCCCCGGAGACATCCTCGTCCTTGAAATGGGCGAGCCCGTAAATATTTTAGAGATGGCACGAACCTTGATTCGGCTCTCCGGTCTATCCGAAACGCCGGTGAAAATCGAATTCACCGGTTTGCGGCCCGGTGAAAAGCTTCAGGAAGAGTTGTTCTATGCGAACGAAACAGTGACATCGACATCATGCCGGGAAATTAAGCGCGTCCGCGGGACTTACGGAAGCTGGCGGGAACTGCAGCGGCAACTTGAAGCGTTGCGGGTAAGTCTGACCCAAGGGGCGCCAGATGAGATTCGGGCCCGCCTGAGAAACATCGTGCCGGAATTTCGTGACTGGATGCCCGGCGGCGCGAGCCCGGATTACTAACTCGGAATACCACCGAAAATTTATCGCCAAATCGCCTGAAAGCCTCTATACTTTTTTCTGGCAATATAGTTTGCGTCACCCCCTTCCCTGTTTTGCCTGAATACAAATCTTTTGCAGAGGTATCCCGTGAGTTCCCACGAGATTCGTCTCTTCATTGTTTCCGGCAATCGTCTTCTTCGAGAGGTTCTTGCCCGGCTATTCAAGGCACGCGTGCGCATCTCGGTAAGCACTGCGGAGCACCTGACGCCTGAAACCGCGGAGCAAATGGTGTCTGCGAACGCAGATGTATTGCTTCTCGACACTCCTTCACCGCTTTTCGAGCAGGCCGAGCACGTCCGGCAAATGCGCGCGGACCTTCCAACATTGAAAATTGTGCTGATGGCGATGGAGGACAACGACCGGTTGTTCCTCGAAGCCGTAAAGCACGGTGTGACCGGATATGTTCTGCGCGATGCCGCAGCATCGGATGTCGTCGCAGCAGTCCGAGCCGTCGCGCAGAGCGCGGCCGTTTGTCCGCCACAGTTCTCGCGGGTGCTCTTCGATTTCGTGGCGCAACATTCCGCGACCGGCGGGGCGGTGCCCGAAGAATTACCGTTCCCGCTGACACGGCGAGAGCGGCAACTGGTACCTCTGATCGCACGCGGCCTGACGAACAAAGAAATCGCGGCCCATTTCAATCTTTCCGAGCAGACCATAAAGAACCACATTCATCGGATGTGTAGCAAGGTTGGCGCGGACGGGCGGCTCAACATTCTCGAAGTCTGCGGAATTCAGACGATGTTTCAGTAAAGCGGGGTAGCGTGCGCTGCAAAGAACTAAGTGCGGTAGCTCGCGTTGATTCGAATGTAATCGCCCGTGAAATCGCACGTCCAAATTCGAGCGGTGGCGCGGCCGGAGCGCAAATCCATTCGGATCGGAACGTACTTCGACAACATCCTGCGATGTAACTTTCGCTCGTTGAAAGATACTTCCAACCCGTTGCGGCATACGCGCGCGCCGGCGAGATCAATGCCGACGCGAGATGGTTCGAATTGCACTCCCGCGCGGCCGGCGGCCGCTAATATTCGACCCCAATTCGGATCGCCGCCAGCGAGCGCCGTTTTGACGAGCGGAGAATTCGCAATCGTCCGCGCAATTGTTTTTGCATCGCGCTCGGTCTTTGCCCCGCGCACTTCGATTTCAATCACACGCGTTGCGCCCTCGCCATCGGCGACGATCGCCAAAGCCAGGCGCCGGCACACTTCGGCAAGCGCTTCAGCGAAGGATGCATAGTCCGTGGCCGTTCCGCGAATTGCGCGCGCCTTCGAGGCGCCGTTGGCGAGGATGGCAACGGTGTCGTTCGTGGAGGTATCGCCATCCACCGTGATAGCGTTGAAAGTTCCATCTACGGCGTCGCGCAGAGCCGACGCGAGCAACTTGGGCGTGATCGCGGCGTCAGTGACGATGAATGCGAGCATCGTGGCCATATTCGGCTGAATCATACCCGCGCCCTTTGTGCAGCCGAGGATTCGGACCGATTTTCCGCCGATTCGAAAGTGCTCAGCCGCCCACTTCGGTCGCGTGTCCGTTGTCATGATGGCGCGCGTTACCTTTGCAAATGCAGGCGCCGTCGCCTGTCGAACGCGCAACAAAGCCGGAAGCGCACCGAGTATCTTTCCGACCTTAAGAGGCACACCGATAACTCCGGTCGAACACACCAGAACTTGATCGGGTGAACATCCTAACTGCTGCGCAGTTTCACGGGCCGTTTGCTTCGACGCAGCGTACCCGCTTGGCCCTGTCGCGCAATTTGCGTTTCCTGAATTCACTACAATCGCCCTCATCCGCGTTCGGCTTCGGCGGAGGTGATCTTTCGAAAGAACCACCGGAGCAGCTTGAACGAGGTTTTTAGTAAACATCGCCGCCGCCGCGCTGGGCGTTTCGCTGACGATCGCCCCGAGATCGAGCGCGGACTTCTTCAGGCCACACGAAGCAGCTGCGAACGTAAATCCTTTCGGCAGATCCTGCGGACCGGGGCGGGGCATTATTCGGTTTGGACGGATTCGGAGGTCACGGAGAGGATGGCGAGCGCGGCTTGCGCTTCCGACATGTTCATCACAACCGCCGATAGCCGGCAAGTCTGCGACTTCCAACAATGAACGCAATCGCGATCGATCTTTTCATGCAGCGCGAAACGGTTTGAGAGGGCGAAGCCCTGGCGGATAAAAAACTCCGGCGAACTGGTCAGCGCGATGATTCTTCCGATTTTTCGTTTTTCGGCCAGATCGAGCGCCGCTTTCATCAACCGCGTTCCGATTCCGCGCCCGCGAATCGCCGGACTCACCGCCAGCGAGCGAATTTCCGCGAGAGCGGAACTGTACCATTCAAGCGAAACGCATCCGATGATTGCTTCGTCTTCAATAGCGACGAGAAAGCCATTCTGGTGCTTACGAATGTCCTCTTCGCTGCGTGGCAGCAAGGTTCCTTGCGAGGCGTAGTGCTCGATAAGATTTTGAATCGCAGGGATATCCGCACTCCGAGCCATTCGCGTTCTCATCGTACTGCCTCGAGCGCACCAACGCGCGTGTGCAATTGATCGAGTGCAGATCTTACCGACGATATGGAAGTTCCGCCGGGTACGCTCTTGCGCGCGAGCGAGGCAGCAAGAGTTACTTCCTTGAAATAGTCCGCGCCAAAGGCCGGCGAATGCTTTTTCAGCGCGTCGAGCGGCAACTCAATGATGGAAGTAGAGCCCCGTTCCGCCTCGCGAACGACGCGCCCCACGATTTCGTGCGCTTCGCGGAAGGGCACGCCGCGCGCGACGAGATAATCGGCCGCTTCCGTTGCCAGCAACGCTGGATTCGTCGCACCAGCCCGTAATTTCGCGTCGTTGAACTTTGTCGCCGCGAGCGCGCCCGCTGCCACGCGGACCATCCCCAGCGCCTCGTCGTGAGCGTCGAACAGCGGCTCTTTGTCTTCTTGAAGGTCGCGCTGATAACTCGCCGGCAATCCCTTCATCGTCATCAGCAACGAGACGAGCGCGCTAGAAATTCGCCCCGACTTGCCGCGAATCAACTCCCACGCGTCGGGATTCTTTTTCTGCGGCATCAGGCTGCTGCCAGTTGAGAATTCATCTGGCAATAACAAGTAGCCGAATTCAGTGGATGCAAAAAGAACGAAGTCTTCGCTTAATCGAGAGAGGTGCGTTGCCAGCACCGAGAGGGCAAACAGATATTCGAGAGCGAAGTCGCGATCGCTCACAGCGTCGAGGCTATTGGCGGTGATGCCGGAAAAGCCGAGCTCACGCGCGAGCGCCGCGCGGTCAATCGGGAACGCGCAACCGGCGAGCGCGCCCGATCCCAGCGGGCACACATCGGCCCGTGCCGCTGCGTCCAAGATGCGCTCTCCATCACGAAGGAATGCTTCAGCATGAGCGAGCAGGAAATGCGACAGCAGGATCGGCTGGGCATGCTGCATGTGCGTCATGCCGGCCATTGGAATGCCCAAATTGCGGTCAGCCTGCTGTGCGATCGCTTCGACGAGCGCGGCGACGCCGCTGGCCATCGAGCGCGCGGCATCCTTCACAAACATCCGGAATTCCGTCGCCACCATCTCGTTGCGGCTGCGTCCCGTGTGGAGTTTCGCTCCGACGGGACCCAGAACATCGATCAGCGCAACTTCCACGAAATGATGCACGTCCTCAGCCTTGGAATTATCGAGCCAGGCGCCATCCGATTTTGCGCGACGCTCGATTCCATCGAGAGCGCGGAGTATTTGCGAGCATTCATCGGCGGAAAGAAGGCAGGCGCGTTCAAGTCCCTTGGCCCACGCACGATCGAGAGCGAGTTCGTAAGGCAGCAATCTCCGGTCGAATCGCCACGAGCGCTGAAATTCGTAGAACGACGAGTCGGGACTGCTCTCGAATCGGCCGCCCCACATTTTATTGTCGCTGGAATCGCTCAACGCCGCGAATCTCCCTGAGGCACGGTAATCGGCAATGCGAAAAGATTGATAAATCCTTCGGCGTCTTTCGGATTGTAGCCGGTCATCGTAAAACTCGCGAGATTCGTTCGATAGAGCGAATTGGGCGAGCTGCGCGTGATCACGTTGACGTTACCTTTGTAGAGTTCGAGGCCAACTGTGCCGGTTACGCGGCTCTGCGAGCTTGCAAAAAACGCGTCGAGCGCTTCGCGCAGCGGTGTAAACCACATCCCGTAATAAACCATCTCCGCGTAACGTAGCGAAAGGAGCTGCTGATAATGCGCCGTTTCGCGGTCGAGGCTTAGCGTTTCGAGTTCGCGGTGCGCCGTCACGAGCAATGTACCGCCAGGAGTTTCATACGCGCCGCGCGACTTGATTCCCACCAGCCTGTTTTCGACGATGTCCGTGCGTCCGACACCATTTGCCGCCGCTATTTCATTCAATTTTTCGACAAGCTCTACCGGCCCGAGATTCTTACCGTTCACCGACACCGGAATTCCCGCTTCGAATCCGATTTCGACGCGCGTCGGTTTGTCGGGCGCGGCAGAGGGCGCCACAATCCATTGCCACATGCCTTCTTCCGGCGCGTTCGCTGGATCCTCGAGCCGGCCGCCTTCGTGGCTCAAGTGCCAGATATTCCGATCGCGGCTGTAGATATTGGCCTTTGTTTGCTCAACGGGAATGTTGTGGGCTTCGGCGTAAGCAATCGCGTCCTCGCGCGAAACGATGTCCCACTCACGCCACGGCGCGATGATGCGGAGCTCCGGCGCCAGAGCTTTTGCCGCTAATTCGAAACGCACTTGATCGTTGCCTTTGCCCGTGCAGCCATGTGCCACAGCGTCCGCGCCGAGCTTCCTCGCAAGTTCCACCTGCCGCTGTGCCAGTAGCGGGCGCGCAAACGATGTCCCGAGCAGGTATTTGTGCTCGTAAACGGCTCCGGCTCGGAGCGTCGGCCAGATGAAATCGGTGATGAATTCCTTGCGAAGATCCTCGATGTACGCCGTGCTCGCGCCGGTGGCCAAAGCTTTTCGCCGCGCCGCATCGAGATCTTCCTCTTGTCCGAGGTCCCCGATCATCGCGATCACTTCGCAGCCGTATGTTTCAATTAGCCACGAGACAATGACCGACGTATCGAGCCCTCCTGAATATGCCAGCACGACTTTCTTCGGTGCCGCTCCTTGTTCCCGCGCTTTCGCTGCAGCATGCGGGGTCGCCACGGCGTGCCCGTTCTTGCCGTGCGCGCCTGCGTGCCCGTTCGTTCTCGTGTGCTTTGACTTCGCTTTGTGTGTCGCCTGCTTCGTGGGCATCTAGATCCTTTTAGGAAAGCAATGTGAGCAGAATTGCCTTCTGCACGTGGAGGCGGTTTTCCGCCTGATCAAAAACAATGGAGCGTGGCGAGTCCATCACCGCGTCCGAAACTTCCATGCCGCGGTGCGCCGGCAGACAATGCATGAAAACCGCTTCAGGCACCGCGTGCGCAAAAAGCTCGTTGTTGACCTGGAACCCTTTGAATGCCGCGGTGCGTGACGACGCTTCTGACTCCTGACCCATGCTGGTCCAGACATCCGTGTAAATGGCCTGCACTCCTGCAACGGCTTCCTCAGGTGAGTTGACGATTTCAATCTTGCCGCGAGTTTCGCGCGCCGCGCGCCTCGCTTCGGCCACGACGCCAGAATCCGGTTCGTAACCTGCAGGGACGGCGATTCGAATGTGCGCCCCGAGCCGCGCGCCGACGCTCAGCAGGGAATGGCAGACGTTGTTTCCGTCGCCAATGTACGCGATTTTAAGGCCGCGCAACGCCCCAAAATGCTCTTCGAGCGTAAAGAAATCCGAAATCGCCTGGCAGGGATGAAAACGGTCGGTCAGCGCGTTGATCACGGGAATGCGCGCATTTTGGGCGAGCTCTTCGAGCACCGATTGCTTGAAAAGCCGCGCGACGATTCCATTCGTCCAGCGTTCGAGACTCCGCGCCACATCGGCAACGGCTTCGCGTTCGCCAAGGTGAGATGCGGTGTGATCCAGGAATGTGGCCGAGCCGCCGAGGCTTGCGATACCGACTTCAAATGTCACGCGCGTTCGAAGCGACGGTTTCTCGAAAATCAGCGCGAGGAATCGCCCGGCAAGCGCGCCGCGATAGCGGTCCGGGCGAGCCTTGACGTCCGCGGCGAGCTGAAGCACATCGCGAACTTGCGCGGCGCTCCATTCCATGCCGGTTAGCAGATCGTGCTGCAGTGGAATCGTCGGTGATGTTGTGGCGGTTGCCATATTCTCCTCGATCAACGAGCTGCGAGCGGCATCGCCGTCTCGCGGGTTTCTGCCGGGGTCCACTTCGGCGGTCCAGCAACTTTCGCTGCTGCTCCCTTCGCCGACTCTGCGCCGATGGATTTGGGCCGGGGCGTTTGCACAAAAACAGATTCGATCTTCGACAGGAACTCTTTCACATGCGCGGACCGAATGTTGAGCGGCGGCAGGAAGCGAAGAATGTGATCGTGCGTGCAGTTCATGATCAGCCCGCGCTCGAGAGCTGCTTCGACAAAAGGCGTGCCTTCTACGCTCAGATCGAGCCCGAGCATCAACCCCTCTCCGCGCACTTCGCGCACGAAATCAAATCGCCCCGCCAGTTCTTTGAGACCGCGGACTAGTTCGGCGCCGCGTTGGCGAGCATTC
>Ga0182018_10002259_pt1 | contig 19763 bp, 19 predicted proteins | sample 812P2MmetaG_FD_120490 | JGI IMG/M metagenome (GOLD analysis project Ga0182018, IMG submission 120490) | Permafrost microbial communities from Stordalen Mire, Sweden - 812P2M metaG | ecosystem: Environmental > Terrestrial > Soil > Wetlands > Permafrost | place: Sweden: Stordalen | collected...
GACGGTGTTCTGCACGCTGCGCGCCTTGTCGCGCACCTGGATGGGAAAGCGCAGCCCGCGCACGCCGACCTTGTCAATGCGCAGTTCGCGCGTGTCGCGTTCGCTCTGCTTGTCGTGCAGATGCGCGGCGGAATTTTTTTTGCTCGTTCGAGACATGGTGAAAAGTTAGCAGCTTTGTGAAAATTGGCAAAAATGTTCTCTGGCGGAAATTAAGCGCGTCTGACAACTTGCGCGGCAAATATGAAACAGCTCTGCGTCGTAATTTTTACATTTGCGCTGCTTTGTTTTAATTCCTTCGCTGCCGAAACTTTCCGCGTCGCGACTTACAACGTCGAAAATTATCTCGACCAGCCAACCGAATCACGTCCGCACATCAAATCAACTGAAGCAAAAGCCAAAATCCGCGAAAGCATCCGGGCGATGAATCCCGACGTGATTGCGCTCGAAGAAATGGGCACGACCAACGCGCTGTTGGAATTACGCGCTTCGCTCAAGGCCGACGGACTGGACTTTCCGTTTTGGGAACACGTCAGCGGCGCGGACACGAACATCCACGTCGCCGTGTTGAGCAGATTTCCAATCGTCGCACGGCACCCGCACACGAACGACGCCTTTTTGCTCGACGGCCGGGAATTTTTTGTCAGCCGTGGTTTCGCCGAAGTGGAAATCCAGGCCGCGACAAATTTCACCTTCACGCTCATCGCCGCCCATTTGAAATCGAAGCTCGTCACGCCAAACGCCGACGAAGCCGAGGAACGTCTTGCAGAGGCAAAAGTTCTTCGCGGCATCATTGACGAACATTTCAAAGCCAACCCGAACGCCAAACTCATCATCCTCGGCGATTTCAACGACGTGAAAAATTCCGATTCGACGAAGGAAATCATCGGACGCGGAAAATTCAAGCTCACCGACACGCGCCCCGCCGAACGCAACGGCGACAATACGCCCGCCGAACCGCCGTATTTCGAGCCGCGCAACGTGGCGTGGACCTATTTCTACGGCGCGGACGACACTTATGCGCGCATTGATTACATTTTGTTGAGTCCCGCGATGGCGCGCGACTGGGTGAAGGCGGAGACATACATTCCCACGATTCCGAACTGGGGCATCGGTTCAGACCACCGGCCAATCGTCGCGACGTTTGAAGTGGAAAATAAATAAGACACGATCAAATAAATTTTTACTGTCGGTTTCTTAACAACTCTGGCATTTAAGCTTCATGGTTGAAGAACAACAACATGGCTTTGCGTTTCAAGAATGGTGTGTAGAACTTATAAAACACCTCAATCCAAACAAAAGTCATTCACCCAGCAACTATACTGAAAAGTGGGATTTGCCAGCTTCACTAAATCCCGAACCAGACGGCGGACCTGTTTCAATCAAGACGGCGAAGTGGAACTCCGCCATCGGTTTTGGTGATGCTCGTCGGCAATTTGAAATTAACCACAAGTTCACCTTGATAGTCGGATTTTGGGAACAAGATGGCCTGCGCAAACGGATAGTTAAAATCGCACTTGTAGTCATTGCGCCAACATTATGGATTTCACTTTGGAAGCCGATCAAATTTGCAGATTTGGAAAAGCTGGATAAGCAGATAAAAGACCGGAGTCGCAGTTACAAAGAAGCGCGTCAATTGGCACAACTCGCAGTCGGATCGTCACCTTTCAGTGATTCAATTTTTCGTGTGAATCCAAAAATTGATTCAAAAACTCAACGACGACTCCAATGCAGTTTGACCCAAGAAAAATTCTTCAATTATCTAGCCCCAAATATTAATCGCGATAAAGAAGACGACCCCGTGCTTTGGGAGCAACCTTTTCGACCTTTTTTGCCCGGACGCCCACGCTTCGGCGCGGTTTGACCCGGTAAGTTGGCGGCTCTTCAGCGAGCACCAAGTTGTTTGAGCGAATAAATTTTTCTGGGATTCGCATCTCTGCGAGAGATGCCTTGGAAATGCTCAAAGTGCCAACACCTTTAGCAAGCCGTTGGATTTGTTCTCGACCTTCTTCGCTGTTGAACCATTCGACAAGTCCGACACAATCCATGTCAGCAGTGGGCGTGAGAACATGAATCCAATCATCGGCTTGTGCATCGAGGCCTTCGGGCACCAAAGCTGTCCGTCCATAACAACCAGCACCGACGCGAACAAAAAGAATTTCACCCGGACGAACCAACGAACATTCGCAGAACGCATCCCCGTGGCGATTGATATAGCCGCAATTGCTGTTCAACCGTAAACCACCTTCGGGAGCTAAATTTTTTGCACGCATCAACAAAACCCGGTCGTGACTCGGCGAATCAAGTAATTCGCGCTGCTTGCCATATAAAGCGAATCCGGTGCGAAGTCGAAAGACATCGCCCAACTTTACGCTGTCAGAAAATGTTGCCCGCGCGCTGGAATGATGTGCTTCCGGTCGCCAGTCTGATTCGTCAGCCAAAACAATTTTCTGCCAGCTGTCATCCGCTTCCTGCCAGTCTGCCAAACTGATTGGGCGCAACGCGCTCACATCGTCGCAAACAAACAGAGACGTTGGATCACGGTAAGGTTGATGTGCCGGCGGAAGTTTTTGAGCAATCAAAATATTCGTCTTGGCCGAAGTTTTTGTAAAGATGCCGCGCGGTAAACTCACGATTGCTTCGACATGTGCCCGACACAACAACCAATCGCGGACATATTTGAATGGCCGGTTACTCAATGGGCCATCTGGTAAAATAATTGCAATGCGTCCTCGCGGCTTGACCAATTTCAAGAACAGTTCGAGAAATAAAATCTCCAGACATTGCGACGACCGGCCAAAACCAAAATCAAATCCTTGAAGAATTTGCGGGCGCTTTTCCAAGTTTGCCTGCGCGCTGAACGGCGGATTGCCAATCGCCAAATCAAATGTTCCCCAAATCGGCAACAAGTCAGTCAATGCGTCGCCAGCAATAAAATGTCCTTTCTTCAAAAGCGAACTTATGATGTCGTTATACTGTGGATCAATCTCGCAACCAAAAATTTCGCAACTTTGCGGCGCGTTGCGAACGAACACGCCATCGCCACAGCTCGGATCAATTAGTTTTTGGCTAAAACGAACACCAGCCAGCCGAAACATACATTGCGTGATGACTTCAGGAGTAAAAAATTGACCAATCACGCAGCTACTGTACAAAAACCGGTACAAGAGTCAATTTATTTGTGAAAAATTCGCGTTGCTTTAATCACAACTTCTCCGGCTTCGACATCAATTCCGCGACGCGCTGGAGCAGGCGGCCCGCCGCGCCGCCGTCGAGCACGCGATGGTCGAAGCTCAAGGTGAAGTTCGCCTCCATGATCGGCACGAACTGGCCTTTGACCGAATCCCAATGCGGTTCGTGTCGCGCCGCGCCCATGCCGAGCACGAGCGTCTGCTCCGGCAGCGGAATCGGTGTGGCCCATTCGAGACCGAACGTGCCGAAGTTGGTGACGGTGGCAATGGAACCTCCTGTCGCGTTCGCGGGCAGCTTGCGCTCGCGCGCGAGTTCGACGAGTTCGCTGTAGGGCGCAATCAAATCCTTCAGCATCCGTTTGTCCGCGTTGCGCAAAACGGGAACGAGCACGCCGTCCTCGGCTTCCACGGCAAAGCCGATGTCAATGGATGACGGATGCACGATTTTACTGCCGACCAATCGTCCGGCGGGCGCGCTGTTTTCCGCCAGCGCCACCGCCAGCGCGCGCAACGCGCAGAGCGCGGGGCCGGGTTTGGGCCGCGCCACTTTGCGATACGCAAACAGCGGGTCGAGGCAGACCGGCATGCCGACGTGCGCGATGGGCCGCGTCCAACTGCGCCGCATCGCATCCGCCACGGCCACGCGCATCGTCGAGGCCTGGCTGACTTTTTGCTTTTCAATGTGCGCGATGAATTTCTCAAAATCCTCGACGGTCACGCGGCCCGCCGCGCCGCTGCCGGCAATGCCCGCAAGATCGGCGGCGCTCAAACCGAGTTCATTCATGCGCGCCTTGAGCCGCGACGAAAGATAGCTCGCGCCCGCCGCGTTCGCCGGCACGGGCAATCCGCGCACGGTCGGCTGGACGCGGTATTTTTCGCCGTGCGCGCCGGGTTTGGTCACGCGGTCGGTGTCGCCGGTTTTCACCGGCGCGGAAACATCCAGGCCCGCGCGCGCCGCATCCTCTTTCGTCGCCTCAATCTGGCCCAGAACATCGCCGACGGCGTAGCTTTCGTTCAACTGCGCGGTGAATTTTCCGATTTTGCCGCCGCACGGCGACGTGACAGTCATCGTCGCCTTGTTCGTCTCGACTTCGATCAAATCCTGTCCGGCCTCGATGCTGTCGCCGGGCTGGACGAGAAAGGCGATGATATTGGCCTCGGCGATGGATTCGCCGAGCTGCGGCATGATGATGGGAATTTGCATGGAATTAAAAATGAGGGGCGCGCCCGCCTCGGGCGCAGCCAACCACGCTCTCGTCGTTGGCCTCGTGCGATGACGATTGATTCCTATTCGTTTGTGCAACCGCGTTCGCGTTCGACGCGAGGGCGCGCCGAACCGCAGCCGGGGCGGCTGCGCCCCCCATTTTGAAAATATTTTTTAATTTTTTTATTGGTTTCATTCGCTCAAATTCTCAGAAGATTTCTGGCCGCCGCGGCAACGCTTCTTGCCGTTGGCCGGTGCGCCGCCCAAAGATTCGGATGATACGGCACGGGTGTGTCCTTGGCGTTGAGCCGTTGCGGCGGCGCGTCGAGCAGTCCGTAGCCTTCGCTCGTGACCCTCGCGATGATTTCCGCCGTCACCCCGCCCCACGGCCAGGACTCACCGATGCACAGCAATCGCCCCGTGCGCGCCACGCTCGCCATCACGGTGTCGGTGTCGAGCGGTTTCACCGAGCGCAAATCCACAACCTCAATTTCCCAGCCTTCGGTCGCCAGTTCGGTCGCGGCTTCAAGCGCCTCATGGACCATAGCGCTGTAAGTTACAATTGTTAAGTCTCGGCCTTCGCGCGCGATGCGGGCTTTGCCGACGGGCAGCGCCTCGCTCGGCAATTTTTCGGCCTTGAGATGGTAGTAAAGAAATTTGTGCTCGCAAAAAATCACCGGGTCGTCAATCGCCACCGCCTCGAGCAACATGCTGTAGGCGTCCTCGACCGTCGCAGGCGTCAGCACGACGAGGCCGGGATAATGCGCGTAAATCGCCTCCATGCACTGGCTGTGAAACGGCCCGCTGCCGGACGTGCCGCCAAACGGCAGGCGCACCGTGACCGGACAGGACACTTTCGTGCGCCAGAACAGCGTCGCCGCCTGATTGACAATCTGGTTGAAGCCGACCGTCGCAAAATCGGCGAACTGCATCTCGATGATCGGTCTCATGCCTTCGATCGCCGCACCGACGGCCAGACCGATCATCGCGTCCTCGGAAATTGGTGAATCCAAAACGCGACCGGGAAATTCCTTTGCCAGATTTTTCGTGGCCTTGAACGCGCCGCCGAACGCACCGACATCCTGCCCGTAAATAAACACGCGCGGGTCGTCGCGCAAGGCGTGCGCCTGCGCTTCGCGGATGGCTTCGAGATAGGTGATGCTCACAGGAAAAAAGATGAAGGATGAAGGATGAAGGATGAAAGAAAACCACCGCGCCACGCCGATCCGGTCTTTTTTTCTTCATTTTTCATTCTTCCTTCGTTTTATTCATGCCCTTCGGTCAAATGTCCTGTCGAAATCGCCTGCCATTCCTCGACGAACGGATCCGGCGCGGGTTCGCGCTGGACTTGCGCGACGGCTTCCTCGATTTCATGGATGACACCGCTTCGCCACGTGGCAAGCTGCGCGGCATCCGACCATTTTTGCCGGAGCAAAATTTCCTCGGCGACTTTCAAGCAATCGCGACCAATTGGCGACGCTTTCAATTTGGGGTCAATGTAGCCGGCGTCGTCGTGCTCGCCGTGGCCGCAGAGGCGGAGCAATTTTGCGACGACGAGTTGCGGGCCGTCCCCTGCCCGGGCTTTGGCGACGGCATCGCCGACGGTTTTTAGACATGCGGACAAATCCGTGCCGTCAACGGAATGGGATTCCACACCGTAGCCGGCGGCTTTCTCCGCAAGATTGTCGCAGGCGAACTGCCGCGATGTCGGCGTCGAGTAGGCGTATTGGTTGTCGGCAACAATCAGAACGAGCGGGAGTTTTTCGACGGCGGCTTGATTCAACGCTTCGTGAAACGCGCCGGTGGAGGTCGCGCCATCGCCGAGGCACGCCGCGCCGACCGCGCCGGAAATTCCCTTCATGCGGCGCGCAAATAGAACGCCGTTCACGACCGAAACCATCGCGCCGAGATGGCTGACCATCGGCAGATAGCCCTCCCTGGGATTGCCGCGATGGACGTTGCCGTCGCGCCCGCGCATCGGGCCAAGCGCCGAGCCGAGATAAGTGCGCACGGCGTCGAGAACCGTTTCGCCAAACGCCAGCCGCCCGGCGCCATCGCGGATGAGCGGCGCGAAAACGTCACCCTTTTTCAACGAAACGCCGATGGCCGCGCTCAAGGCTTCCTGGCCGCGCCCCAGAAAAACGCCGCCGTGGATTTTCCCGGCGCGGTAGAGCGCGGCAAACTTGTCGTCCAGCAATCTCGCCAGCAACATGAAGCGATACGCGGCCAGATGCGTTTCGCGGACGGTGGCCGCGCTTCCTGTCGTGCCGGGTTCAAGCACCGTTTGCAGCATGAGCGAAGTTTATCGCCGTCGCGCCGAATCAGCAACGTTTCTTTCCGGGCAATTTATTTTGGGGGAAAAATCAGATTGGCCAACGGGGGAAAAACCTATTTAATGAACGAAGTTTGAAACCAAATCGAAGCCGGATGAAACCAGGCGCATGAACCAGACGGAATCCCAAGTCCTGTTGTTGAGCGAAGACCCGATGGCATCGGAAGTTCTTTTCAACGCCTTGCGTCCCGACGGCGCAAGGTTTGACCTGATCCGGAACGCCGCCGCCGCGCAACCATTTCTGCGCGAGCAGCCGTCCGATCTGGTGCTGGTGGATTTGGAATCGGCGGCAACGGAAAGTTTTGCGTTGCTCAACGAACTGCACCAAAATCCGCCGTTGACGCCCATGCTCATCTTCGCACTCGTTGCGGCGGATGACACGGCGGGGAAATTGCGCGCGTATGAACTGGGCGCGACGGACTGCATCGTCAAGCCGCTGGAGCCGGCAATTTTTCAGGCGCGTCTGCGCGCCGCGTTGCGCGTAAAGCACCGGCAGAATGAATTGGTGCGGCACAACCGCGCGCTGGCCGAGGCGCGGCTCGCCGCTGAAGCCGCCGCGCGCGCGAAGTCGGAATTTCTCGCGGCGATGAGCCACGAAATCCGCACGCCGATGAATGGAGTCATCGCGATGGTCGGCATGCTGCTGGAAACGCCGCTGACCGCCGAACAGCGCAGCTACCTCGAAACAATCCACACGAGCAGCGAGTCGCTGCTGACAATCATCAACGACATTTTGGATTTCTCCAAGATCGAGGCGGGCAAAATGGAATTGGAAACGCGCGCGTTCGACTTGCGGGTTTGCATCGAGGAATCGTTCGACGTTTTATCCGCGCGCGCCTTCGACAAGAATCTGGATCTGGTCTATGAACTGGACGACGCCATCCCCGCCACAGTCGAAGGTGATTCGCTGCGGCTGCGCCAGGTGCTGGTGAATTTGTTGAGCAACGCCATCAAATTCACCGACTGCGGCAACGTGCTCGTGCAGGCAAAACTCGTCGCATCCAAACCTGATGAAAAGACGGACCGCACCGCCCTGCATTTGCATTTCGCCGTGCAGGACACCGGCATTGGCATCCCGCCGGAACGGCTGGCACGCCTGTTCAAGCCATTCATGCAGGCGGACGTTTCCACCGCTCGGCACTACGGCGGCACTGGACTGGGACTGGCCATCAGCAAAAAGCTCGTCGAGATGATGGGCGGCAAAATGTGGGCTGAAAGCGTGCAGGGGCAAGGCTCGACATTTCATTTCACCGTGAACGCGGCGGCGGAATCACATGCCGCGCCGCCGCCGCTCAACGCCCGCCAGCCCAGGCTCGCCGACTTGCGATTGTTGATTGTGGACGAAAACGCAGACAGCCGCCGGACGCTGGCCCGGCAGACCGCCAAGTGGGGAATGATTCCGCAAACCGCCGAAGGCCCGCAGCCGGCGCTCGATTTGCTCCGGCGCGGCGAACAATTTGATCTGGCCGTCCTCGATTTGCAGATGCCTGGCATGGACGGCGTCGCGCTCGCGGCGGAAATGCACAAGCTGCCCGTCGCCGCCATGATGCCGGTCATTTTGCTCGTGCCGCTCGGTTTGCGCGCCGACGTGCCGCAGGCTGCGCATTTGACCTTCGCGCACACGGTCGCCAAACCCGTCAAGCCCGCGCAATTGTGCGACGTTCTCGTCCGCGCCTTGTTGAGTCCGAAAGCCGCCGCGCCAATGGCCGCGCCGGAGAAAACAGAAAAATTACTGGCCGAGCGTTTGCCGCTGCGGATTCTCTTGTGCGACGACAATGAAATCAACCAAAAGGTCGCCACGCGCATTTTGGCACAACTCGGTTATCAGCCCGTTCTCGCCGGAAACGGACGCGAAGCGCTCGACGCCATTGACCGCGCACCGTATGATTTGATTTTCATGGACGTGATGATGCCGGAAATGGACGGTCTGGAAGCCACGCGCGCGATTCGCAACCGCCAGCAGGGCGGCGCGCACTGGCATTACCAGTCGCGCATCATCATCGTGGCCATGACCGCGCAGGCCATGACGGGCGACCGCGAGAAATGCCTCGCCGCCGGCATGGACGATTATTTGTCCAAGCCGATTCGACCGAAGGACATTCGCGAAGTCATCGAACGCTGGGGGCAGTCCGCCGCGCCCGCGCCGGAAATCAAACCCGTGGCGAAAATCGCCGCCGCGCCCGTCGCCGCCGAACCGCCCGTGGAAATGGACCGGCTCAACGATTTGACCGACGGCAACGCCGACAGCTTGCGCGAGCTGGTGGAAATGTATTTCGACCAGACCACGAAGCAGTTCGCGCAAATCGCGGCGGCCATCCGCGCCAACGAGCCGGAGCAAGTCCGCCGCGTCGCTCACAGTTGCGCGGGCGCGACCGCCACGCTCGGCATGATGCGGCTCGCGGCCATGATGCGCGATCTGGAAAAGCAGGGCATGTCCGGCGCGTTGAACGGTTCGTCGCAGATTTTTGAAAACGCCACGCGCGAATACCTCGAAATCCAAAAATTCCTCGCGTCGCAGCCGGGATTGGCCGCGATGCCCATGACCACCACCCAAGCATGAAAAATGTTCTCATCATCGAAGACGACCAGATCGTCGCCAACGTCTATCGCAACAAGCTCGCCGTCGAAGGCTACAAGGCCGAAATCGCGTCCGACGGTGAAAACGGATTGAAAGTGATGCGCACGTTCAAGCCCGACGTCATCATCCTCGACCTCATGCTGCCCAAGATGTCCGGCGTCGAGGTCATCAAACAAATCCGCAGCGAGGATGAATTCGCCAAGGTGCCCGTCATCGTCTTCTCCAACACCTACCTGACCAATATGATTCAGGAGGCGTGGAAGGCCGGCGCGACCAAATGCCTGTCCAAGGCCAGTTGCTCGCCCAAGGAAGTGCTGGACGTCATCCGCCACACCATCGGCGACAGCGGCGCGTTCCCGCAGTCCATGCCCGTCATCACCACCGGCGAGAAAAAGGAAAAGCCCGCCACGCTCACCGGCGAGGCCGATTCCGAATTTCAGGCCGACCTGCGGAAAACCTTCATTGACAGCCTGCCCGCCACCCTCAACACCCTGCGCGCCGGTTTGCAGGCCCTCGCCAAATCCGACGGTGAAGTGGCCCGGCTCAAGCAGATTTACGAACTCTACCGCCGCATCCACGCCCTTAACGGCAACGCCGGCATCGCCGGCCTCGTCCAGATCGCCCACATGTCCGGCGCCATTGAAGCCCTGCTCAAGGAAATTTACGAGAAGCCGAAGCACATCAACGCCTCCAGCCTCCGCACCGTCGCCTCGTCCGTGGATTTCCTCGGCTTCCTTTTCACCCACGGCACATTGCCGGAAAAGCAGGAAGTTCCCAACGCCAGCATCCTCATCGTGGACGACGAGGTCATTTCCCGCCGCGCCATCACCTACGCCCTCGAAAAGGCCAAGCTCAAATCCGTCGGCGTCGAAAAGCCGGAGGACGCCTTCAAGCTGCTTTCCGAAAACCATTTTGACCTCGTGTTCCTCGACGTGGACATGCCGGGCATGACCGGCTTTGAACTCTGCACCAAGCTGCGCGGCCTGCCCTTCCACAAAAAGACCCCCGTCGTCTTCGTCACCAGCTTGAACGACTTCGACAACCGCACCAGCTCCACCATGTCCGGCGGCAACGACTTCATCGCCAAACCCTTTCTCTTCATCGAACTCACCGTCAAGGCGCTCATCCATGTCCTACGCGGCAAATTGCAGCCGCAGAAATAAGATGAAAACTTGCCGCCTTTGCTCGCGCGTGGCCAAAGGAGAATTCCAATCCAGAATTCTGCTGGACAGAAACTTAAATGCGAAATACGTTCGCAACTTGAAAATGGATGGGCTGCACAACACGGCGTCCATTAATAGTTAGAAAACATGGACGCCAAATCGAAGATAGGGTTGATTGTTGGAGTAGTTGTTACTCCGGTTCTGGTCTTTTTGGCTGTCGTGTCTGGCGGCGCTGGGCACGGCGACTATTTTTGGGCGCGAGTTTTCTATCCGCTTCTCTGTTGGCTCATGTTGTTTGCAGGAGCAGGTGCGCTTGTTGTGCCATTTGTGTTTTTACAGTATCCGTTTTTCGGATGGTTTATCGGTCGTTGTATCACAAAAAAGCAGTTCATCAGGCTTGCAGTTGTTTTGCTGGTTTTGCAAATCATTCCGATGATTTTTGTATTATCTCATGATTAGTTCATCGTTGTGGCCTAATATGAGGATAGGCTGCAAGTTAACTCTCGAACATTTCCTTGTCCATCACGCCCGCCGCCACTTTGGTCACGCTGCCCGTCATCCGAATCGCAAATTCATCGCCAATCTCGATCTTGATGACGCCGCCGGGCATATGGACGGAAATGTCGCGGCCAACCAATCCCAGTTTGTGCGCCACCGCCGCCGCCGCGCTGCTGCTGCTGCCGCTGGCCAGCGTGTAGCCCGCACCGCGCTCCCAAATCTCAATGCGGATGTTCGCCCGGTCGAGGATTTTCAAAAACTGCACGTTCGTCCGGTTCGGGAAGTTCGCGTGCGTCTCCAGCAGCGGCCCGAATTCGCGCGCCAGTTCCGCGCTGACTTCCGGCAGCGGCAGAACGCAGTGCGGATTGCCAATCGTCGCCGCGCAAAACGTGAACTCGCGTCCGCCCACGGAAATCTTCTCGTTGATGACTTCACGCCGCGCACCGGCAACGGGAATCTTGTCGCTGTCGAAACTGACCTTGCCCATCTCAACACGAACCATTTTACCTCCGTCGAAAACGGTCGAGCGCACAAGTCCGCCGTCGGTCTGGATGGCAAACTCCTCGTTGCCGACAAACTTGGTGTCCCAGAGATGGCGCGAGAAGATGCGAAGGCCGTTGCCGCTTTTCTCGGCGATGCTGCCGTCGGGATTGTAAATCTTCAGCGCGCACTTCGCGTTCTCCGCCGTCAGCGGGCCGAGTAGAATCCCGTCCGAACCGACGCCAAAATTCCGGTGGCAGATGATTTTCACCTGCTCCGTCGTGAGCGGTGCCGGCAAATCCTCCGGGTCAATGACAATGTAATCATTGCCGAGCGCGTGGTATTTGGTGAAAGCGAATCGCATGAGCGCAGGATAAATGGAAACGGACGAAGTGCAAAGCAAACGTGCCCTCTCCCGTCGGGTGGGAGTGAGTCAGGGTGAGGGTTTGGCCGAGCCAACAACTTCCTTCAAATCGCGAACGCCTTCCTTTTCCATCCGCCGCATCAGACCGGCCACAACGGTTTTGGCGATGCCCGGCCCTTCAAAAACCAGGCCGGTGTAAATCTGGATGAGCGAGGCGCCCGCCGCGATTTTCTCCCACGCATCGTCCGCGTTGAAAATGCCGCCGACGCCGACGATGGGGAGTTGCCCTCGCGTCTGCCTGAAAATGTGGCGGATGATTTCCGTGCTGCGGGCGCGCAAAGGTTTGCCGCTCAAGCCGCCGGCTTCGGCATAAATCTTTTGCCGCGCCGCGTCGTTCGTTTGCGGACGCGAAGTGGTCGTGTTCGTCGCGACGATGCCGGAAATTTTTCGCGCGCCGATCAGTTCCAGAATTTCATCGAGCGACTCGAACGACAAGTCGGGAGCAACTTTGACGAGAATCGGTTTCCGCGTGGAATTCTGCGATTGCAGCGCGGCGAAAATTTCGTCCAACGCCGATTTGTCCTGCAACTCACGCAAGCCGGGTGTATTCGGCGAACTGACGTTGACGACAAAGAAATCCGCGAGGTTCCGCAGCGCGCGGAACGAGTTCGCGTAATCCCCGGCGGCTTTTTCCAGCGGCGTGGTTTTGGATTTGCCGAGGTTGATGCCAACGGGATGCCTCGGCCAGCGGCCGAGTTTTTCCCATCCGGAAAGTTTCTGCGCGAAAACTTCCGCGCCCGGATTGTTGAAGCCCATGCGATTGACAATCGCCTCGTCCGCGACGGCGCGGAACATTCTGGGCGCGGGATTGCCCGGCTGCGCGTGCCACGTCACGCCGCCGGGTTCGCAAAAACCAAAGCCGAGTTTTTCCCAGACCGGAACGGCGGCGGCAAATTTGTCCATGCCGGCGGCGAGGCCAATCGGATTGGGAAATTGCAAACCCAATACTTCAACGGGCAATTCCGGCGCGCCGTAGATTTTTCCAATAATGTTGCAGGCGAATTCGCTTCGGCCGGCGCGGGCGAGTTGTTTGAGCGCGAAATCGTGAGCGCGTTCCGCGTCTTGCGCGAAAAGAACCGGGCGAACCAGTTTTCGGTATGGCCAGCCCATGCGCGTCAACGGACGACGTTTTGGCCCGCGTTGATCGAAGAATGCAAATGGCCGTCAACCGGCCCGCCGCGTCGCAACAATTTTTTGTAGGTCGCCAGCGCGAGCAGCGGCCAGGTGTTGCGATACATGTCGTATTTCAAATAATAGACTTTCGGGAAACCCGTGCCGGTCGTTTCGTGTTCCGTCCACGAACCGTCGTCGTTTTGCGTGCGGACGAGGTATTCGACGCCGCGTTTGAGCGCGGGATTTTCCGGGTCGTCGAACGCGCACAGTCCCATGACGGCCCACGCGGTCTGTGACGCGGTGCTGGGCCCCTGTCCTTTGAAAACCGGGTCTTCGTAAGTGTTGCAGCGTTCGCCCCAGCCGCCGTCATAGTGCTGGACGCTTTCAAGCCAGGCGCGACCGCGTTGCAGCCAGTCTTCGCTCATGTCGAGATTCAACGCGCGCATTCCGCGCAAAACCTGCCATGTTCCGTAAATGTAATTCACGCCCCAGCGGCCATACCACGAGCCGTCGGCTTCCTGCTGGCGGCGGACGTAATCGAGTGCGTCCTGAATCTGGCGGTGTTCCTTGTTCCAGTTTTCGTAGCCGAGCAATTCCAGAATGCGCGCGGTGATGTCGGCACATTCGGGATCAAGCATGGCGTTATGGTCGGCGAACGGGACTTTTTCGAGGATGTTTTTCGTGCAATCCTTGTCGAACGCCGCCCAGCCGCCGTCCTTGCACTGGAAAGTCATCATCCATTTCAGGCCGCGCTTGAAACATTCGTCGCGCTTCTGCGGATTGTCCGTCGGGATTTGCCGCAACGCCAGCAGCACCATCGCGGTGTCGTCCACGTCGGGATTCCACTTGTTGTTGTATTCAAAGACCCAGCCGCTCGGCTCGACCTTCGCCGGATTTTTGTGAACCCAGTCGCCGGCGAAGCGAATTTCCCTTTCGATCAGCCACTCGGCGGCTTTTTTCATCGCCGGATGATTTTCGGGAACGCCGGATTCGCGCAGGCAGATCAGAACAATCGCCGTGTCCCAGACCGGCGAAAAACACGGCTCAAGGCGCACGCTGTCCCCGGTCTCGTGTTCCAAGCTTTTCAAATTGCGCGCGGCGCGGACGACTTGCGGATGGTTGTCGGCGTAACCCAAAACTTTCAGCGTGATGAGCGAGTTGAGCATTCCCGGAAAAATCGCGGCCAGTCCGTCGGAGCCTTCAAACCGTTCCAGCATCCATTGCTCGGCTTTTTTGAGCGCGAGTTTGCGGAACGGATGGATGCCGTGTTCAGCGAACCACTCGGCCAGTTTGTGCAAACGATCCAGCCACAGGAAAAAATTCCGCCACGAAATCTTTTCCGGGTCGGGTGCGAGCGCGAGGTCGCGTTCGTGGATGCCTTCGGGATATAATTCGTCCAAGTCCACCTTTACCGGGCGTGTCGGTTTGAAATGGTTGATGATGGCCAGCGGCACGATCATGCCGCGCGACCAGTTGCTCATGTCCCAGAAATTCACGTGAAACCATTTGCCGAGCAGCAGCACTTCGCACGGAATCGTCGGAACGTATTCCCACGGAAACAAGCCGAGCAGCGCGAGATACAGTTTGGAAAACGTGTTCATGCGCGGCACGCCGCCCAGATGCACGGCGACTTCGCGCGCTCTCAACATGCGCGGATCGGTTTCCGGCACGCCGGCGAGCTTGAGCGCGAGATACGCCTTGATTGTCGCGTTCACTTCCGACGGGCCGCCGTAATAAATGTTCCAGCCGCCTTCCGGCAATTGCAGGGAAAAAATCTGGTTCACCGCCTTGCGCTGCCAGCCTTTGTCCACCTTGCCGTCCCAATGGTGATAGGCCACCATGTCGGAAACGAGCGTGGAATCCACGATCAACTCGCCGACCCAGAAGCCTTCGGGGCGCTGCAAACCGAGCAGGTTTTCCTGCGCCCGCCGGATGGCGGTTTCCAAATCCCTGTCAAAATCTGCCGGCGGCCGGATGTCTGGAGGCAACGGCGTCGGACGAACTTTTGAGCCACTTTCAATCACACCACCACTTTGGGAATTTGCGCCAAAGCTGTAAAGTATTTACTGTCGGCATCGAAAAACGCTGCATTGACTTGTTTGATTTTTTCATCGACAAGCCCTTTAATCTTTGCTAGAAGAAGTTTGGTCTCCATTTCAGAAGCAGTGCTAGTTTATGAATTTTGAGATTGCCCGTTACGGCTGGCTGCCGGATTTGCCGGATCACCGCGACCATCTTTACGCCGCGCCCGTGGAAAGGATCGGCGCAATTCCGGCCAAAGTTGACCTGCGCGCGCAATGCCCGCCAGTTTATGATCAGGGCCAGCCTCGCAGTTGCACGGCCATGAAAGGTTATTTCACCTTGCCTTACGCCTGCTTAACTGATGAAAATCTCGCCAGTGATTTCTGGACAATCCGTGTCGTTCAGTAAAAAATCAGAACCATCAACTCAAAACAGCTATGACCCTGACCAAGCGCGACCTCGTCATCCGCATCAGCGAAGAAACCGGCCTCGTCCAGCAGCAAGTCTTCGACGTGGTGCAAAAAACCCTCGACTACATCACCGAATCGCTCGCCAACGGCGACAAGGTGGAACTGCGCAACTTCGGCGTCTTTGAAGTCAAAATCCGCAAGGCGCGCGTCGGACGCAATCCCAACAAGCCGGAAACCGACGTGCCCATCCCCGCCCGCCCGACAGTGAAATTCAAGGCCGGCAAGGAAATGCGCGCGGAAGTTTTGAAATTGCCGACAAAATAATTGTCGTTGAAACGCGCAATGGTTGAATCGTTAAATCGGCGTTTTCTCTCACGGTTCAACAATTCAACCACTCAACGATTTGACGATTTTGTTTTTAATTTTGCCCTTAGCCTTTTAACTTCGCGGCATGGAACGATTGCCCGGATTCCGCGATTTTTATCCCGAACCGCTCCCGCACGCCGACACCTGGAGCGCCGACGCGCGCCAATTCATTTTTGACAAATGGCGCGCGACGGCCCGCCGCTACGGTTTCCGCGAATACGACGGCCCGCCGCTCGAACCGCTCGAACTCTTCACTACCAAGAGCGGCGAGGAAATTGTCGGCCAGCTCTACAACTTCAAGGACAAGGGCGAACGCGCTGTTTCACTTCGTCCCGAAATGACACCCACGCTCGCGCGCATGGTCGCCGCGCACGAACGCAACTATAAAAAACCCATCAAATGGTTCGCGCTCCCGCAACTCTTTCGCTACGAACGCCAGCAGAAAGGCCGCCTGCGCGAACATTTTCAGTTCAACGCCGACATCATTGGCGAGGGCGATCCGGCGGCGGACGCGGAATTGGTCGCGCTGCTCATTGACACGCTGCGTGCGTTTGGCTTGACCGAACAGGATTTTGTCATCCGCTTGAGCAGCCGCAACGCTTGGCATGAATTTTTTGTAAGCAAACACGGCAAGCACGAAAGCGAATACAATTTTTTCCAAATCATTGACAAACTCGAACGCACGCCGAAGGAAGAAACCGAAAAGAAATTATCCGCGCTCGGATTTTCCCTCGCGAACGTGAACCAATTCATCGAATCTGGCAAGCCGACGGCGGAATTGGAAAACATTTTGCAAAATCTCGTCGCGCGCGGCCTCGGCAGTTTCGTCAAGATTGATTATCGCGTCATTCGCGGGCTGGCGTATTATACCGGCGTCGTTTTCGAGGCGTTCGATGCGAAGGGCGAGTTCCGCGCCATCGCGGGGGGCGGACGCTACGACAACCTCGTCAAGCTCATCAGCGGCGACAAGGTGAACCTGCCGGCGCTGGGCTTCGGCATGGGCGACGTGGTGCTGCTGGAAATCCTCAAGGCGCGCGGCCTGCTGCCGAAATTCGACGCGAACGTGGACGTTTTTGTTTTGATCGAGGACGAAACCCTCCGCGCACCGTCGCTGAAACTCATCCAGGAATTGCGCGCCGCCGGATTTGCCGTCGAGTATCCGCTCACGCCCGCCAAGGCGGACAAACAATTCAAACGCGCGCAGGAATTGAAGGCGGCGTTCACGGCCAAAGTGGAAAGCGAATCCTACGTGCGCATCCGCAACTTGAAGTCACGCGATGAAATCGTCGCCGGCTTTGCCGACGCGGTGAATCATTTGCGGTAAAAATGAATCTTCGTCATGCCGCTCAATTTATTTACCGCTACCGAACAAAATAATCGCAAACTTCACCAGCAGCATTATTATCATGACCCAGAGAACCAACTCTGGCTTCTTGGGGTTGGGCGGGCGTTCACGCCGCTGAAATTTCTTTTCAATAATGAAGCCCGATTCGCTTGTCGGCGCATTTCTTAATGTTGTCATATCATCAATGGCGAGAAGTCAATTTTTGTTAGCCGCATTGACCTACGCTTAGTGATGATGAATTTATTGCCTGTAAGCTGAATTATTTAAGACTTTGAAGGTTAGCTTTTACGTCTTGCATGTCTTTATTTCTTCGGTCTGCCTTTGGTGGCTGGAGCGATTGGGAATTTCATTTTTTTGCAGAGCCGACGTAATGCGGCAAATCCGTCAGCGGTTTTTGTCGGATTATTTTTTCCGTATCTGCGGTTTAGATAGTCCGCAACTTGTTTAATTTTCATTTTCCGCCCCGCAATCTCACAGCGCTTTTTGAGCAACAAGATTTCCCATCGCGTATTATCCTCGGGTGATTTAAGGTATGTCCATTTCTCCACAAAATCGGCAAGTAATCGAAGCGCGTTACTATCACGATTTAAGATCGCTTGTAAAAATTCTATGCACAACAACATTTTTGATTCAGCAAAAAGTTTAAGGCAGCGTTCTTTGTCTGTTCCGTCTATTCCTAGCTCGCGACAAAATTCTTTGTCGTTTTCATTTATTTGTGGAAGGTGAGAATGACAGTGTAAAAAAACATGGCAGCAACTTTCTAATTTTGTAAGCCGTCTGCCATACAGCTCGGCAAAATCAGTTTTTCCGGCTTCGGGCTGCGCTTCGATAATTTGTGCAAGCGTGTTCCTCGGATTGCTCTTTTTCATTTTGAACTAAACAATAGAATTTTTTAGTTACGGCAGACAAGTGATTTTCACATTGCAAAGATTCAACGCCACTCCGCCCCAATCGTCCATCCCAAAATGATTTGCAGAATTATTTCCGTTTGCTTTCGCGGGCGAGAATTTCCTTCATGGCCTGCACGTCGAGTTTGTCCTTGTCGCGCCAGGAATCCTGCTTGAGAAAAATCAAGTCGCCGGGCGACAGATACGGAATGCGGACGCCGCCCGTTTCCAAGTAGCGCAACTGCGGACGAAAATCGTCGAGCGATTTTCCGCGCATCCGCGTGAAGATGTCCAAATCAAATTCTTCCGTCACGCGGATCACGCCTTCCTGAAAAACAAAGTCTTCCGGTTTGAGTTCGCGCGCGAAACCTTCGCCCCATTGCTCCAGACATTGGAGAAGTTTGCGGAGATTTTCCGGCGCGTCGTGAACGAGGATGTCGGCGTCAAGGGTCAGGCGCGGATAGCCGTTGAAGATGACCGCCAGTCCGCCGACCACCGCGAAATCAACTTTGCTGGCGGCGAGCGCGGCCAACAGCTTTTCGAACCGGGAAATAGTCTCCTTCGATTTTGACGAGTGGTCCATGCGTGTTTTTTTTCAAAAAGCCGGCGAGGTCTTCCAAATGCGCGAGCCGCCGGGACATCGTGAGCGGACGCCCGACCACCTTGTGAACGGGCTGCTGCATTGGCTCAACTTCGATTTGCATCAAGGCAAAGTTAATTCCTTGAATGGTTGACCGTCAACTGCCATTTGCCGGTAAAAAATACGCAGAATTATTTCTGTTTGCTTTTGCGGGCGAGAATTTCCTTCATGGTCTGCACTCCAATTTGTCCTTGTCGCGCCAGGAATCCTGCTTGAGAAAAATCAAATCGCTGGACGCCGGCACGTTGTAGTGTCGAGCCTGCGGCTCGACAACATTCGGCCACAGGCGAACACTACACATCCCCAAGTTGATTGTGAACGCTTCCGCAAAATTCGTGTCAAAAAACCTGTTGACTAAAACGGCCAAAAGGCCTATAAATAATGACGATTTGATGAAATAGCATTGCAGTTGCCGGCACAAGACCAATCACGGTTCCTCACCAATTAGTTGTGCCGCAAGTGCGGTTGTGTGCTTTATATTGTGGTTTTAGCTTTACTTGAACCGGCAACTTTGATTGCCTAAACGCAATTCGAAATCATGTATCTTAAAAATCTTACGGTTTTTGGTTTCAAGTCCTTCGCGGACAGGACGGCGCTGAATTTTCAGCCCGGCGTCACCGCCATTGTCGGCCCGAACGGCTGCGGCAAATCCAACGTCTCCGACGCCATCCGCTGGGTGCTGGGCGAACAATCGGCCAAGGCGTTGCGCGGCGGCGAAATGGCCGACGTGATCTTCAACGGCACGGACGGCCGCAAGCCGATGGGCATGGGCGAAGTTTCGCTCACGCTCGGTGGCGTGGACGGGGAAAATTTGCGCGCGGCGGGCGTCGAGGTGAGCTACGATGAAGTCACGCTCACCCGCCGGATTTTCCGCGACGGCGGCAGTGAATATTTTCTGAACAAAACTCCGTGCCGTCTCAAGGACATCCAGCAGTTGTTCATGGGCACGGGCATCGGCCGCACGAGTTACAGCATTCTGGCGCAGGGTCACATCACGCAAATTCTTTCGAGCAAGCCGGAAGATCGCCGAATGATCTTCGAGGAAGCCGCCGGCATCACGAAATTTAAATCGCAAAAAAAAGAATCGCTCCGCAAGCTCGAATACACCGAGCA